>Ga0315298_1000351_pt1 | contig 90363 bp, 64 predicted proteins | sample WHS_1_MG_FD_203077 | JGI IMG/M metagenome (GOLD analysis project Ga0315298, IMG submission 203077) | Extremophilic microbial mat communities from Washburn Hot Springs, YNP, Wyoming, USA - WHS_1_MG | ecosystem: Environmental > Aquatic > Thermal springs > Hot (42-90C) | place: USA: Wyoming...
TGGCAGCGATTGCGATTCCCAACTTCGTGAGGGCGCGTGAAACGGCCCGCAAGAATGCCTGCATTGGCAACCTGCGCCAGATTGAATCGGCGAAGGAACAGTGGGCGTTGGAGAACAAGAAGGCGGCCACGGATACACCGGCGGCCAGCGAGCTGTATCCCGACAAGTATATCAAGACCACGCCGACATGTCCGGCTGGCGGGACATACACCATCAACAACCTGGCCACACGGCCGACGTGCAGCATAACGGACCACACCTTGCCATAAGGCGGGCAGCCGTTTCTACGAGCCTGGGGGCGATGCTCCCAGGCTCTTTTTTCTTACTGTTGTATGATTTGAAAACGGCGGCCCTGCAGCCTTGTTGATTTTGTATTTGAATAAAGAATTTCCAAAATATTTTTTTGACATTGGCATGAAGTGTGCTATTGTAATTTTTAATGGTTGGCCCATGGCAATAAGTGAACACAAAACTGAAGTTGTATTAACCGCCATGGGCTTGTGTTCACGCCGTTGAGAAGAAAGGAAAAAAACTATGAAGAAACAAACACGTAAATCCGGCTTCACGCTGGTGGAAATCATGATCGTGGTGGCCATCATTGGCTTGTTGGCAGCGATTGCGATTCCCAACTTCGTGAGGGCGCGTGAAACGGCCCGCAAGAATGCCTGCATTGGCAACCTGCGCCAGATTGAATCGGCGAAGGAACAGTGGGCGTTGGAGAACAAGAAGGCGGCTACGGAGACGCCGGCGGCCAGCGAGCTGTATCCCGACAAGTATATCAAGTCAACGCCGGAATGTCCGGCTGGCGGGACATACACCATCAACAACCTGGCCACACGGCCGACGTGCAGCATAACGGACCACACCTTGCCATAAGGCGGGCAGCCGTTTCTACGAGCTTGGGGGCGATGCTCCCAGGCTCTTTTTATTTTACAGGGATGCAATTAGGGGCGCCGGTTTTGCGATTTTGAGAAAACGGCCCGGCGGTTTTGGGTTCTTCCAGTGATTGACCGGCGTGGCAGATTTGGTAACATGGCTTTGTTATGGAACTCAAAATCAGCGCCGTGGCGATTGAGAAACCGGAGCCGGTAAATTTCATCCTTGGCCAGACACATTTCATCAAATCTGTGGAGGACATTCACGAGGCCCTTGTTGGTGCGGTGCCGGGGATAAAATTTGGACTGGCCTTTTGCGAAGCATCAGGCAAGTGCCTTGTCAGGTGGAGCGGAAATGACGCGTCCATGATTGAACTGGCCAGGAAAAATGCGCTGGCCATCGGCGCAGGCCACAGTTTCATCGTGTTTTTGGGCGAAGGCTTTTATCCGGTAAATGTTCTCAATGCGCTGAAGAACGTGCCGGAAGTCTGCCGGATATTTTGCGCAACGGCAAATCCGACCGAGGTGCTTGTTGTGGAAACCAGCCAGGGCCGCGGTATAATCGGCGTGGTTGATGGGAGCCGGCCAAAAGGTGTTGAGGGCGATGCCGATATTGCGTGGCGCAAGGAGTTCTTGCGAAAGATAGGCTACAAAGTAGCTTGAGTCTGCGTACAACCATGCGCTGACTTAAAAGCCGGGCTTCTCAAAATCAATGGAAATAGTCCGGCTCGTTGCCGGGTTTCCATTTTATGTTGCAACCCAAGCTGGGCTTTTGCACGGAGGGAACCGGTTTGCCCGCCAGGACGGCATCCAACGCAGCTCGCAAATCTTTTCCGGTCACGGGCAGCGGATGCTCCTCTCGCGGACGGCTGTCATCAAATTGCCCGCGATAAACCAGACGCCGGTCTTTGTCGAAAAGGAAGAAGTCCGGCGTGCAGGCAGCGCGATAGGCTTTTGCCACTTCCTGTGTTTCATCGTACAGGTAAGGGAAAGTATAGCCAACTGATTGAATTTCCCTGGCCATCATTTCCGGGCTGTCTTCCGGATAAGAAGCAGCGTCATTTGAATTGATGCCAACTACTGCCACACCTCGTGACTGGTATTCGCGGACCAACTTTGCCAGTTCAAAACGTATGTGTTTGACGTAGGGGCAGTGGTTGCACAAAAAAATTACCAGCAGCGCTGGTGCGCCGCTGAAATCTTTCAGTGAAAAAATTTTGCCGGATGGGTCAGGCAGCGAAAAATCCGGGGCTACTGTTCCCAGCGGCAACATGGTTGAGTATGTCTTTGCCATGCGGGTAATTTGCTACAGATTTGGCAAATGTCCAATCTGCTCATGCAGGAAGCTGTGAAACAGCAGCCCCTGAGCAGGCCGGGTGGCTGAACTGGCGGATTAGACAGTTTGCGGCGTCGGATGCACCCAAGGTGCACGGTAAGTCCGCGCCAGCAAGCGGTTGGCTTCCTCGTCACCTGCAACTTTGCCTGCAGCCGGATCATACACAAGGGCGCGGCCAAGTTTCATGGATATGTTGGCCAGGATGCATGAGATTGTTGATGTGCATCCTTGTTCAATGTCGGCAACCGGCCGGCTGCGATTTTCGATTGCTTTAAGGAAATCCTTCATGTGCCATCGGATGGCCGAGGCGCAGTGTTTTTCCAAATCCTTTTCGGTTTGATCTTCCGGATACTTGTCGAATTCGTACAGCGGCTCGCCATGAAGCGGCCTTCCGCCGCGGTCTTTCGGTTTGAAGTCATATTTGAACACGCTGGCTTTGAGGGTTCCTTTGCTGCCGTAAAAAGTAGCGCTCCAGGGATACTCCGGGTCCGGCGGTTCGCCCCAGGTGCGATGCGTCCAAATCACGTTCAAGTCGTCGAATTCAAAAGTTGCGACTTGTGTGTCAGATGTGTTTGCGTTGCTTGATTTTTCGACAAAGATGCCGCCCGAGGAATAGATGCGTTTTGGCCATCCCAATTCGAGCATCCAACGCACCATGTCAAGCATGTGTATGCACATGTCGCCAACAATGCCATTGCCGTATTCCATGAAAGCGCGCCAACCTCGGGGGTGAGTGCGTTTGTTGAACGGTCGCATTGGAGCGGGGCCTGTCCACATTTCATAATCAAGGTATTCGGGAGGGGGCACATCCGGCGGGCTGCCGGCTCGGCCCATGCCCCAGTAACAGCAAATTTCTACATGCGAAATCTGGCCCAAAAGGCCCTCGCGGATGACGCGGTCGCGAGCCTCGATGAGATGCGGGGTGCTGCGGCGCTGGGTGCCGACCTGCACCACACGGTTGTATTTGCGCGCGGCAGCCACCATTGCCTGGCTTTCGACCACGTCAACACTGGTTGGTTTCTGCACCCACACATCCGCGCCGGCTTTTATGGCCTCAATCGTTGGCAGGGCGTGCCAGTGATCGGGAGTGCCAACCAGCACGATGTCCAAATCCTTTTCCTTCAGCATCTCGCGATAATCGCCATAAGTGCGGGGCTTTTTGTGCGATGCCTGCCGCGCGGCGGCCATTTCCGCGGCTTCGGCGAGCATTTTTTTATCAACGTCGCAAAGTGAAACTATTTCAACCGGCGCGACTTGAACAAGCCGCCACAAGTCGCATTTGCCGTACCAGCCGCAGCCAATCAGGCCCACACGTTTGGGTTTGATGTCCATCAATTCCGCCGCATAACCGGTTATTGCGGGCAATGCCACGCTTGCGGCGCTGACGCGAAGAAATTGTCGGCGATTCATGTTTTCATTTTAGCTTCTCAATTGCGGAGAATCAAGCCAGCAAGATGATTTTTCAGTGACGTGTATTTTGGGGGCAATTTATTTTCCGTGCGTGTCGAAGGTTCTGACAAGCCAGGCCGTTGTGCGCAGTTGGCCAGAGTTTTGGCGGAGAAGGGATTAAACTTGCGGGGACTGTCCGCTTCAAACATTGGCAGGAAGTTTGTGGCCTATGTTGCCTTGGACAACGCCGCGGACGCAGCCAAGGCAGTCCGTGTATTAAAGGCCATTTAGGGCCGACTGTGCAGCATAACCAGAGTTGATTTTTCAACCTGAAGCGTGGGCGGTCTTTTTGCCGGTTGGGGTGGATTGGTCGCCTTTCACTGGAACTGCTATCAAGTCGTAATCGGTATGGCCGATGATTTTAACAAGCGCAAATTCGCCATACGGCAGCCTGCCTCTTATAAAAACCCGCCCGTCAATGTCGGGAGCATCCGCCTCGCTGCGGGCCACTGAGTAGTGCCCGCGGAAAGAGGCGTCTGTTTTTTCACCGGCGCGAAGCCATCCATGTTCCCATGAGCGGATATCGGCCTGTTGCAACTGTTTTTCGGCAGCCGGTCCTTCAACTAAAACGCGGATTTGCCGGCCAACTTTGGCAGCGCAAAGCTCACGTGAAATTTTTTGTTGGACTGCCATTGCTTGATCGCGCCGCCTGCGTTTTATGGCTTCCGGCACTTGTGCTTCCATCCTGCCGGCACGTGTGCCTTCCTCGCGCGAATATGTAAAGACGCCGAGGCGGTCAAAACGGACTGCCTGAATGAATTCAAGCAGGGCATTGAAATGGGCTTCGGTTTCGCCCGGGAACCCGACTATGAAAGTAGTGCGCAAAGTGATGCCTGGAATATGTTTCTGGATGTTGCAAAGCAATTTTAGCAGGTAATCCGAGGTTGTTTCGCGTCGCATCCGCTCCAGCATGATTGGGTGGATGTGTTGCAGAGGGATGTCAACATACCTGGCCACTTTTGCGCAGTTGGCAATAACTTCCATCAACTCATCTGTCCAATGCGCAGGGTGGGTGTATAACAGCCGCACCCAGTAATCTCCGGGCAGTGCATCCAAATCGCGCAAAAGAGTGGCCAGCGTAACAGGCTTTGCAGTGTCGCCGGCTTGGGATGAGCTGGTTCGCAAATCGCGTCCATAATAGGTTGAGTCCTGTGAAATCAGGTTTAATTCCCTGACGCCTTGCTCAAGCAGGGCGGCGGCTTCGGCCACAATGTCCTGCGGTGGCCGTGAGCGGAAACGCCCCCGGATAATCGGAATTGAGCAGAAGCTGCATGGATGGTTGCAGCCCTCGGCGATTTTGATGTATGCCATGTGTGGCGGTGTAAGCCGATAGCGGGGTGACGAGGCGTCGAGTATGTACTTTGACCTGGGCGCAATCGCCACGAGCGGCGCGACAGGTTTAACTCTTTCCGGGATGCCCCGTCTTTGGCGCGCGGGCGGTCGTGCCGGCGGGTCGGCCGTCCGCTGCGTAGCTGCCTTCAGGATTAATTCGGCGGCTTGCTCAATTTGGTCCGTGCCCATGAATAAATCCACTTCGGGCAATAATTCCGGCAATTGCTGGCGAAATCGCTGCGGGAGGCATCCTGCAACGACAAGAACCTGCCGTGGATTGAAGCGGTCGCGTGTGGCCGCACATTCCAAAATGGCGTCAATGCTTTCCTGTTGGGCGGATTCGATGAATGAGCAGGTGTTTATCAAGACAACATCTGCGTTGGCATCGGCGTTGGTGAGTTGAAAACCGCCCTTTAGCAGGGCGCCAACCATGACCTCGGCGTCCACCAAATTCTTGGCGCAGCCCAGACTGATCAACCCGACTCGCAGCGGCCGGGGCATTTGTTTGCTCCGATTCACAGGCGGCCAAAGCTATGCCACGAACCGGCCAAAATGCAAATTGTTTGCGGCGGGTTTTCGAATACGGGTTGTTCAAAACAGTTGAACTCAGTTTAACAGTTGCACTGCGGGGGCTGATCAATTAAGCTGGGCGCCAGTTATGAAATACTTGATTTCAGATCGGGCAGCTTCGTTGTCACCGTCATTGACATTGTCCATTAGCGCAAAAGCAAAAGCCTTGAAGGCCAAAGGGGAGGATGTGGTTGGCTTTGGGGCGGGTGAGCCGGATTTTGACACCCCGCAACATATCAAGGATGCCGCGGCAAAGGCGCTGGCCGAGGGATTTACAAAGTACACTCCCAGCAGTGGAATACCGGAATTGCGGAAAGCAGTTGCCGAAAAGCTGGAGCGGGACAACGGGCTGAAATATGATCAGTCTCAAATCATTATTTCCTGTGGCGGGAAACATTCCTGTTTCAACGTGGTTTTTGCGACATGCCAACCGGGTGATGAAGTAATTATTCCCGCTCCCTACTGGTTGAGCTATCCGGAGATGGTCAAGCTTGCCGGGGCAAAGCCGGTTTTCATTGAAACGACGGACAAGACTGAATTCAAAGTTACCCCGGAACAACTGAGGGATGCAATCACACCGCGCACGCGGCTGTTTATTCTGAATTCACCGAGCAACCCAACCGGCTCGCTTTATGAGCCGGAGGAAATCCGGGCGCTGGGGGATGTGTGCATAGAAAACAAAGTCATGATTATGAGCGACGAGATTTACGAAAAGCTCGTTTATGACGGCGCAAAGCATGTCAGCGTGGCGAGTTTTTCGCAGGAGCACTATGCGCACACGATTTTGGTGCACGGCCTTGCCAAGGCGTATTCGATGACAGGCTGGCGTCTGGGCTTTCTGGCGGCGCCGAAGCCTATTGCCGCGGCGATTGACGCCATACAAAGCCACAGCACAAGCAATCCTACTTCCTTTGCCCAGAAAGGCGGCGTGGCGGCGTTGACCGGCCCGCAAGATCACTTGAAAATCTGGCTGGACGAGTTCAGCAAGCGGCGGCGGTATGCACACCAGCGGCTGAATCAGATGCCGGGTGTTTCATGTGTGAATGCCAGAGGCGCATTTTACCTGTTTCCAAACATTGCCGGCACCGGTCTTAAATCAACCGAGTTCTGCGCCCGTCTGCTCGATGAGGAAAAGGTGGCTGCAGTTCCCGGAATAGCATTTGGCGCAGATGACTACATTCGCATCAGTTACGCCACAAGCATGGCCAACATTGAAAAGGGCCTTGATCGAATGGAGCGGTTTGTAAGGCGGTTGACTGGCAAATGACCCGTCTGAACTGAAGAACTTTTTGCAAGACGGAGTGTTGCGGAAAATCAAGCTTGGCTGAATGGGTTGTCCTCCTTTGATTTTCCTTCTTGCGGTTCGGTGGCAAACGGGTTGGTTTTGGGAATAATGGTTTCGGGTTTTGGCGGCAGACAGAGCGCGCCGAAAAACAGATAAACCAAATCAGCCGCTAGATGGAATATGGCGACAAAGCCGAGTTGCACCAGGTCCATAAAGCTCCAGGCATAAGCCAGGACTGCGAGCGTCATCAGAAACGCCCCCGGCATGAGCGCGGCAGATGCAAGTTTCCAGGCGCCCGGCCACGCAAGCTCCAAATTCGCCAGATAAGTGATCAATTTTGCTGGCGCCGTCAGCAGGCTTGCAATAAACGCCCACGTGACGAGCAAAATTGTCACTGTAAAAACCGCAAGCACGGCAAGAATGGCCTGGCTCCAGGCGCCCCACCATGGAACAAGTTCAGTCTGATTGAAAGGGGCTGTCCCGGTTTTGGGATATGGAAAACTGAGCGCCCCCAACAGGCCGCGGACATGCCATTTATCACGGCCAAATTCGATTTGAAAATCTGAGGCCATTCCGAGGGCACCGGTTTCATCCAGGTCAACCACGATTGCCAGCCGGCTGCCGCTGGCCAGCAGCACCGGAGTGGAATTGGTCCATTGGAGACGGCCATTTGCAATTTCTCCCGAAGCTGGCAGATTGCGGATGGCCTGTTTGATGACAGGGAACCATGTCAAATCCACAAGCCAACACAGGCTGGCGGCGCCCAACAAAGCCACGAATAGCTCGAGCACAAGGATACGACCGAGACCGGCTTTTGAGAAGGCGGCCACCCCGCGCGGGGTGAACGGCTGCCACGCCGCTGGCAAAGGCGGACAGGCAGGCGCGGTGGATGGCGTGCTCGTTTCTTGTTGGCCGGAAGTGGTGACGTCTGGTTCGCTCATGGCTCGGCATCCTGCCGCCGGAGCGCCTAGGATGTGGTGGATGGCGGAGGCGGCTGCTTCTGCGGAGGCGTCTGCGGCGGCGGCACCACAACTACATGCATGGGATAGCGGATTTTCATGACGTCATCCACCAACACTTCAACAAAGTAAACGCCGGCTGCGTTGAATGTTATGTTGCCCAGGGCGGTCACATTCATGGCGTGCGCCGTCACATCAGGCAACTCAAAATTTGCGTCCAGCTTTGCAATGGTTGTAACCTGATCGGGCGCCACAATTCGCGTGGTTTCCTTGAAGCGGCCCACGCCGGCCGTCCAGCGGCTGAAAAAAAGCAGCCGTGCCAGGGTGATAGGGAGTTGTGGAACAACGATGCCGTTAAGCACTCCTATTAAAATCAAGTTTCCGTTGACTTCCTGGCGAATATCCTGCACAGGCAGCGAGCACTGCAAGTCTGGCAAAATTCGAGTTGGATTCATGATATTGAGTGTATTTTTTTGTTTGAGGCTAAATCAAGAAAGCCGCCGTTCCGCGGCCATCACGGTATTGTGCATGAGCATTGCGATTGTCATCGGCCCAACCCCTCCCGGATTGGGGGTTATTTTGCCCGCAATTGGCTGCACCTCGGCGAAGGCGACATCGCCTACAAGCCGCGTGCCGCCCTTTGCAGCCGGGTCTGGAACGCGGTTGACTCCAACATCCACCACAACTGCGCCGGGCTTGACCATGTTGGCCTTTACAAATTCAGGCACTCCCATTGCCGCCACAAGTATGTCTGCCCGGCGACAATGTGCCGGCAAATCGCGCGTTCGCGAATGGCATAAGGTAACGGTGGCATTTGCATGTTTGGCCTTTTGGCAGAGCATGGCGGCAAGCGGTTTGCCGACAATGTCGCCTCTGCCGAGGATCACGACTTCAGCGCCCTCGGTTTGAACTCCTGAGCGCGCCAGAAGCTCCTGAATGCCATGGGGTGTGCAAGGTTTGAACCCACTTGGATCGCCCAGCATCAATTTGCCAACATTCAGCGGATGGAAACCGTCCACATCCTTTTCGGGGTCAACCGCGCTGTAAATAACGGCTGGCCGTATGTGGGCGGGCAACGGGGCTTGTACAAGTATGCCGTGGACATTGTCGTCCGCATTTAGCGTTGCCAAAAGCTCGAGAAGGGCCTTTTCAGTGGTTTGCTCCGGTAGCACAAAGGTTTTTGAAATGATGCCCAGTTGGGCGGACATCTTTTCCTTCATCCCAACATAAACCTTTGAGGCAGGGTCTTCGCCGACACGGACAAATGTGAGCGCCGGTTTGATGCCGCGTGCTTTAAGCGACTCCACCCGGCGCGCAGTTTCAGCATGGATTTGAGCCGCAATTGCGCGGCCGTCTATCAAGTTGTTTGTCTGGTTTTGCATGAGCGGCATCTAATGGCACCCATCCGGACTATACAAAGCCGGCGGAGTGCCTGCTTGCGCCCGAAATTGAGCGTGATTACTCAACGACTTGAATTTTATCAATCGTCAACACCGGCGTGTTTGTCCATCGCTTGTCCAGCGCTTCTTCGCCGGTGACGATAACCCGTTTGCCTTTGAAATCTTTCAGCACGATGTTGGTGTTTGTGGTGAGCAGGTAGTTTATGACTTTGTGAGTGTCGGTTGATACCAGTTCATACCAGCTCGGCACGTTGACATGAATGGTAAACTTGACCACTCCCTCACGTGTAACCACGCGTTTAGGTAACGGTGTTGTCGCCTCTGACGGTGGCTGTGTCGGTGGCGGCGGTGGCGGAGTGGCCGCCGGGGTTACAGGCGGGGTGGGTGTTACTGCATGCCCTCGAATTCGCGCCAGAATCCGCTCTTTTGCTTCGGCCTCCTGCTGAATTAACTCAGGCATCGGCGGCTTGGCCTCAGGTGGCGGTGTGAGCACGACGTTGGTTTCCACTTTTGGCGAATCGGGCTGGGTTGGCGGCATAATGCTTACGCCTGCAGAAGGCGGCGCGCCCTCCGGTGTGGCAGGCGGAGTCGTTGGAGGCGTTGCAGGTGGAGCGGGCGGAGTCGGTGGAGCAGGCGGCGGTGTCTCTTTTTTCTCGAAGAAAGCGGCTGCAACAAACGCATACGTTCCAGGGGGAGGCTCTACTTTGTACCAGTCGTTCTTGCGTTCAATTAACTTCAGCGACGCCCCTTTTTCGACCCGTCCCAACACGCTGTGGTTCTGGCCCGGCCCGGCTCGAAGATTGAGCCTGTTGGCTGTGACTGTCATTTTGTTTGTGTCGAGATATTCTGCAGCCGCCCATACCGGGACATTGGTGGGCAGGGCGATGCGGAACCAGTTGGTTTCATCGCCCTCCTTCGGTTTTTGGAGAGTGATGGTTTCCAAAACTGTGACTGTATCGCCTTTGTTCAGTTGAACGGGCAGGCGTTCACTAAAAATTGTTGGCTGGCCGCGCAGCAAAATGCGGTCTGTTTTGGCCACCGCAGTGAACGCGGGCGATTCAGTGGCAGGCGCCGTGTTTGTTTCGGCGGCCAAAACCGCCGTGTTGCCGCATGCCATGCAGACCGCCACCATTAAAATTGGGAAACTCGTTTTCATTTCGGCTTCAGTAGAGATTTTATTTCCGGTTCTGTCAACATCCTCCATTTACCCGGTTTAAGCTCGCCCAGCCTGACCGGACCAATGCGGGTTCGCTGCAACCGGACCACCTTGAAATTCAACGCTGCAAACAGCCGGCGGATTTCCCGGTATTTGCCCTCCGTCAGCTCCAACTCAACCATACTATGCTTGTTGTTGGAAGAAATCAACTGCGCATGTTGGGCTTTTAATTTTTCGCCGGAATCGGTTATTCCCTCGGTCAAACGGGCAAGATGCGCCGGGGTCAGGCGTCCTTCCACAGTGGCAATGTATGTCTTGCGGATGCTGTATCTCGGATGTGTCAGCCTCAAGCAGAAGTCGCCGTCGCTGGTCAAAAACAACAGCCCCTCGCTTTCACGGTCAAGCCTGCCCACCGGATAAAGATGGCGCCATTCAAGTGGAAGCAGGTCGAATATGGTATCCCTCCCGGCAGGGTCAGAGCGCGTGCATATAAACCCCGGCGGTTTGTGCAACGCCACGTAAACTTTGCGTCTTGGACGCAATGGCTGGCCGTCAACACTTACCTTGTCATGGTCCGGGTCAACTGTTGTGCCAAGTTGTTGTACTGTCAGGCCGTTGACAGTCACGCGGCCTTCGACAATAAGCCGCTCGCTTGCGCGGCGCGAGGCCACACCGGCGGCTGCAAGAAATTTCTGGAGACGCACCCGCATTGTCTGGATGTTCTCCTCGAGGGCGCACCCGCTGCCAAACCAAGGCGCCGCCGCGGATAAGACTGGCACTTGCGGTGGCAGCGGTGCTTTTACGGTTTGGTCTTGCGCAAGCCGGTGACGCGGTCGCCTTCCTTCCATAGACCGCGCTTTTTCAGCAGCTCAACACGTTCAAACCTTTTCAATACATTGCGTTTGCCGCCGATGACGGCGGCTGCGCGCAGACTGCGATGTTGCGACATAAGCCCGATTCTCCTTCTCTTTCAACGCCCGTTTCAAGGCGGGCAGCGTTTTTACCATACTGGATGCATGCCTGCCAACGGCTTTTTTTGGCCGGACTCAAGTCCAGGCGTTTCAAAGTGGCTGCTTCCTGCTCTATGGATGTAAAAACCGCTCCGGCTGCTCCATGAAAGCGTAGCATATTATATGGCAAATTCCCATTTGCGCGTCCTCAACCCGCCCGTAATGGGTGTCATTTATTACAATCACCTTTTCGGCCACATCCGCCATTCGCCCTTTTTTTGCTCCGACCAGCGCCACCGTCCGGCAGCCTGCTGAGCGCGCCCATTCAAGCGCTTTGACGCAGTTGGGTGAATTGCCGCTGACGCTCAGTCCCATCACCACGTCTCCGGCACGCGCGTAATTTTGCAATTGCCGCACAAAAATGTCCTCATAGGCGTAGTCGTTTGCCAGGGCTGTCATCCAGCTTACATTGTCGTTCAGGGAAATGACCTTGAATCTTTTTCCCAGTTTGTCCGAGGCGCCCTTGCCCAAATCGGTTGCAAAGTGTGATGCATTGGCGGCACTGCCGCCGTTGCCAAACACAAAAATCTGCCTGTCGCTGACAAGCGCCTGCCGCATCAACTCAATCAACCCTGCAACCGCATCAACCGGTATCGAATCCAACGCGGACTTGTGCGATTTCAGGTACTGCTCGATCCAAAGTTCCATTTGCAGGGTTAATGCTGTCACACAATACAAGTTTTGCCAAGAATCTATTGTCCATGAAACCAACAACCGCGGAAAACATTTTCAGCGTGACAGGACCTGGAATTCCTGGAAGGCAGTGTGCTCTCCCAATTCAGTCACAGGAAGAGTTTCCCAAACCAGCCACCGATAAGAGCCTAATCCCGATTTGCAGCGCACACTTGTTCCCAAAAACTCGCCGTTGGGTTTGGCTTGGACTTCGGCAATTGACCGCAACTCATCAGGCTTGATGCCGCCGTATAGGATAAAATTTTGCGCGCCGCGCCGGCCGACAAGGTTATGCGACCATGTGCGAATTTCGGCAATTTGTACAATCCGGCCCAGATCAACTCGATAACGTCCACGTGCCACGCCGTTGGGAAAAATAGGCCCGTAGTTTTTTGCCAGCCGGCCATCTGTCAACACTGTGACTGATTCATTCCGAGTGGCTGGTTCAGTGGAGATTGATGTGATGGGCACCCCGTTGGATGTCATGGGGGCGGCAAGAATGGTGACGTACACATAGTCGGCGAGCTGGATGGTTTTCGGTTGCTGACTGCGGACGATACCAACAGTCAACGGCTGGCCCGCAGCGGCATTTTGCAGGCGCAACAAATCGGCAAATGTTTTCACCGGCTGTCCGTTAATACTCCGAATCAGGTCGCCCGCCCGTATGTCGCCAACAACGCCCTCCAATACGTGGATACCGCCCTCTTCCTTGCCGACGCCGAACGCGGAGAACTCCTCGCCTTCCAATTCCTTTACGCGCGCGCCCTGCCAGTAATGCGCGATGGGCGCCATTTGCGCAACAGGCGTGCCAACGCCGGCGGCAGTGCGGGCGCGGATGGCCGGCAAGTCTGGTGTGCGGGCGAGTTTCTTAAGGCGCTCGCGTTGGACGCCGAATTGGTCCATGGGAAAGTTCTGAAAACCAAGTTTTTGTGCCGGGGAACCGGCTCTGACCCGGTAATCACCCGCGACCGGGTTCACAAACATCGGATCGCTGGTGATGGAGTGCGCGTCGCATCCGTGCCCTGCAAACTTTGTGCGGTCGGATTCGGTTGTGAAAAGATTACGATCAATTTCTCGTCCCCAGCGGCCATTGGGCATTCTGCCGGCGGGCTTGTAGGCGGCCATCCAGATGTTATTGGTAACGATGTCGCCGCTGTTGTCGAACCAGACGTGCGGGTGAAGAGTGTTGTTTACGGCGATGTTGTTATAGACGCGGCGATGAAATCCCTCCCGAAGTTTAAGACCGTTGTTCAGGAACAGGTTGTTGTAGATTTCGTAGTTGGATGAACCGTCGTCCAGGTCAACATCCCAACCATGATCGCAGCGCCACCTGTTATTGCGTAAAACATTGGGTTTAACTGCGTCGAGCAACGCGAGCCGGGGCAGTTCGTCCGCCGGAACGTTGCGCAATCCCCAATAACGGTCGCGTCCCCATGAATTAAAGCTGCCGTGATCGCTGGTTTCCTTCACGGTATCGAATACATCGCAGAATTCGATGATGTGCCCACCCCAACAGCCATCGCCGATGTTGATGCCGGCCCTTGAGGCATCGTAAATGGAACAATGCCGTACCGTGATGCCTTGCGACATGGAAATCTGCACGCCGGCGGCTTGTTTCTCGATGACTCCGATGCCACGGATTAAACAATCCTCAACCACGCAATCAGCCGGGTAATTGTCGGTTTTCGGGCCGGGTGTCTGATCTATATCGGCATAGGCAAGGTGTTGATTATATTCGAAGAGCGGTGAGCGCACAGCTTGCGGGTCTCCAACAAACGCCACTGCGCTGGCGCCGGTGTCGCGTATATCGCAACCGGCGATGCGAAGGCGGCGGTTGTATTTGTTGACAAAAATTGCGTTGCCGCCGAGCTGATCGAAATCGCAGTTTTCGACCGTGCAATCTTCCGAACGTTGAAACAGAAGCGCGCCTCCGCGGTATATGGTCCAATCGCTGCGCAAAAGCGGTTCCTTTGTGTCCATGAATGTGCGCGCCGCGTGCCGGAAGATAAAACCGCGGAGCGTGATGTTTTTCGCCCCGTTTACCTCGATGAGGTTGGGGAGGCGGACGGCCTCGATGGTTGCGGTTTTCAAATCCACATTCTCCGGCGGGTAATAGTAGAGTGAGCCGGTTTTGGTGTTGTAAAACCACTCGCCGGGAGCGTCCAATTCCTCAAATATGTTCTCAACATACCGGTGTTGTGGGTGCATTCCCATCTGACGGTTGTTCTGCCAGCCGCCATCATAGGTTATTTCGCCCTTGTCATTTTTGCCGGTAATGCGGTAGTGATAGCCTCCCCAGTGCAAGCGATGCATGGCATGGATATAACCGCCAGCAGGGTCCGCCCACCGCGCCGCGCGTTCTTTGCTTATCGCATCAGCCGCGTAGCCTCCATAAGGGCGCACGCTTGCATCGTAGTTGGGATATCGAGCCATTGGTTGACGCCGGCCGTTGACAAAAAGCTGGTCCATGACCATACCTGACGGAAGGCGCGCTTGAAAAATGCCGTCACGGTACTTTTCCCATTTCAAATCAAGCTTGATGCCACCACTGATTACGACGGTTTCACCGGGAGCGGCGGAATAAGTGATACCGTTGTCGGCGGCGTCAAGGTAAATGGGGGCCGACAAGTAATATGTGCCGGAATGAAACCAGACGATACCTTGTTGTTGGCGTGCGGCCTTTTGAGCCGCAGCAAAAGTGGCAAATGGTTTCTCCCTGGTGCCGGGATTAGTATCGGCGCCGTTGGATGCCACATGCCATTCGACGGCACGCACGGGCGTTGCGACGGCGGAAAGCATGGCGGCGGCCATGAGAATGATTGAAGTCTTCATAAGATCAGCAAGGCTTTGGCGTTGCAGTTTGTGACAAAATATGGCTTTCACAGTTTTTCTTCCAGATGCGACAAGATGCATAACCTCAGTTCAGCGGCAATGAATTGAGAGCAAGAATAATGCTGTAATTTGAGCGTTTCAAGCTTTTGATGATCGTTTACATCCCATTCCCACCTCAAGCTGCGACTTGTCATCGCTGTCCAAAAAATAAAAAGGCCGGGCGGTGAGGCCCGGCCTTGTTGTTGAAGTCGCCACTTTTATGGCATGGTCGCCTTTACACGATAGAACCGGTGCGGTGCCGACGCATCAGCGTCAGTCAACGTCTTAAGCGTCCCATCGCCAGTCACAGTCGCGCCCGGCCCCGGCACATCCTGCCAAGTTATCGGCAGGTTCATGTTCACAGCCCATTGCAGAGTGTACACCACACCAGGCTCAGTCATAAACCGCAACGTGCCAACAGTTCCACTCAATCCACCTCCAACTATCTGCGGTCGCGTCACCGCCCCAACCATCAGTTGCGCCGTGGCGCTTGTAACCGTATGCACAGGGTCGCTCACCACCACATAATACCCGCCGGCATTTGCTCCCTGCGCATTGGTTATCGTCAGCGTCGCATTGGTCTGCCCGGCCAACAAATTCGTCGCCGTCCCAGTCATACGATACCATTGATAGCTCAATAAACGTCCGCTGACCTCAACCGCAAACACCGCCGTCCCACCAACCGCCACATTCGTCCCTGCAGGTTGCTGCGTAATCACTGGCACTTCAAGCACCGTCACTTGCGCAACATCGCTTGTCACCACCCCGGCTGCATTGCTCACCACAACCCAGTATTGGCCTTCATTAGCCGACTGCGCATTGCCTATCACAAGCGTAGAGTTGGTCATGAACAACAGCCGCGTACCGTTGAAATACCATTGGTAGCTGAATGGCGCCGTGGCCTGAGCCACAACCGACAGCGTCAGATTCGAGTTCACTGACACATACGTGCTGGCCGGTGGTTGCACCCGAATTGTGGGCGGCACAATCGTTGTCGAAGGCAACACATCCGCATGCAACGCCAAACCAAACACCAGGTCGGAGCTGGTGCGGTTGGCCTGATGCACTTCAACCGCAATCACATTGTCGCCCCGCTGCAAATATGTGTTGGGAATATTCGTCACACTGACGGCCGTGACATCATTGCCAGTCACATCCGTGTAATTGGTATAACCATACTCCGCATTGGTCATGTTCAATGAAAACACCCGGTGTCCGTTCAGATACACTATCGCCCCATCGTCAAAACCATACTCAAGCCGCAGCGTGGCCGCTGCAGGATCACCGTCAAAGTTGAAGTGTTGTCGGAAATAGTAAGTTATAATGGTGCCACCGATGCCGGCATTGGTATCAGTGCTGATATGAGTAAGATTGTTGATTGTAATAAACGCGTTGGTCTCAAACCCAAGCCATGCCGTGCCGGTAGGCCAACTGCTTTCCTCAGGATACGTGTACTCGCGCCATGCTGTCCCCAAGTTGGCCCCAGTGTCGTTGTAAGACCAACTGCTTGCCAGCTCTATCAGCGTCAATTGCCGCCCGGTTCGCACCGTGCCGGTAAGCATTATGTTCGGCGGATCAACCAAATCACCTATGTTTTCCGCAGTCACCACATACTCAATATTTGAGTTTACGAAGGCACTTAGCGAAATGGTCACGTTGCTACCGGAAACCTCCACAGCGTAAAATTGTATCGAATTGCCATCCGCATCCCGCACGGAGTAGTTGAACGGATCCCCAGCAGAGATGGGGTTAACCGCTTCATCGAAGGTTATCGTAATCATATTCAGGCCGCTAACTCTGGCCGAGACAAGAGCCGGTGGCGTCGAGTCATGTGTCACGCTCAGTGTCGCCACCTGGCTGGTCACTGCACCCAGCACGTTGCTTACCACGACAAAATATCCACCCGCATTAGCTGGTATTACATTTGAAATCACCAGCGTTGCATTGGTCTGGTCTGTTAGCAACGTTATCCCGCTGGCATTGGTAAAGTACCATTGATACGCCGGCGTGCTGCCGTCCACTCCAACCGTAAATGTCGCATCCCGAAGTTCAAACACATTCTGATTTTGCGGCTGGTTGGTGATGACAATCGGCCTTGGCAACAACGGCACCAACAACATCCCAAACACCACATCGGAACTGGTGGTGCTGGTTTGATGAACTTCTGCCACCAACACGTTCTCACCCTGTTGCAATGCACCCGGGGCAAAAAACAACACCCGGTTTTGTCCTTCAGGCGCGTTCTGTGCAAGTGTGTTCCAGTAGATGTCGTTCTGAGTCGGAACTGTTGTCGGGTCAAAGCCTATCATCCCGACAGGCTGCCCGTTGAGCCAGTAGGCTACACCGTCGTCAACGTAGTTGCTCGAGACCAGCACGACTCCGGCAGGGTTAAACGGAAAGTTGAAATGAATCCGGACCAAATAAGCCGGGTTGTTTTGATTAACAGGCCATGGGGTCAGAATTGGCCATGGATAAACACCCGGGGTTTCCAGCCCAAACAACGGCAGGCCTGTCGGCCAGTTATCTTCATCAGGATAGAAGAAATCACGGTAGCCGGGGGTAGGCTCGAAAATGTTGGTGTAATAGCGCCACTGGCTGTTTTGGGAGATTAGCAGCCAGGTTGATTCAAGCGTAAGCCAGAGGCTGGTCTGTGTCATGGTGTTGGGGTTGACGGCAGTGTCGCAGATGCCGCTGACCTGGACAATGTAGTTGGATGAAAAGACACGGTCGCTGGTTGTGAGCACCACCACGTTTGAGCTGTAAAGCGATGCGCTCAGAATCGAAAGCATCGGGCCGTTGTTTGTCATTTGGACGCTGTACTGGGAGAGGTTGCCGATGCAGTTGCTGCCAACCGGTTCGGAGAATACAAGGTATATGTGGTTCATCTCGCCGCGGCCCTCTGCGGAAAGCAAAGCTGGCGGCGTGGTGTCAGGTCTGACAACTAATTCCACGGCGGTGCCTGTATCAATCAGCTCATAGTCACCACCGGGTGTTGAACCGAGAACATAAGCGCCAAACCCACTGCCTTGCAGGCTGCCGTTGTAACTTATCAACGTATAGGTACCCGCTGCCGGCGCTGAACCGGTAATGTTGATTCGAATGGAGCCTGCCCCGCCACTGTTGGTGATGCCGTTGACACTCATCACAGTTAGATGACCGCCATTGGCAACATCGAAATTCATCGCCCCTGACGACGTGTATTCAAGGCTTGTAATCACCGCAGCACCTGCCAGGCCCAATGTCCCACCTGCATTCACTGTCACAGGCGCAGCCAAACTACCACCGTTCAATGCCAGTTCACCTTCATTAACAATCGCCGGCCCGCTAAACGTGTTCGCCCCAAATAATATCTGCGTCCCGGCGCCTGTCTTTATCAGCCTCATACCAGCCGCGCCATCCACAATAACCCCAGAGTAACTGGCTACAACCCCCGCACCGGGGTTCAGCGTCAGTTCAGTCAAAGTCTCAAAGCCGCCAGATGTCGTGGTGAAAACCGATGCAAAATCCTTCCCGCCAGCAAGCCCCCCTAATGTTATGGTGGTTACAGTAATTCTTAGCCCGTTGTCTGCGTCGCCGCTAATGCTTTTGCCGGTGTCCAGCACGCTGTTCTTCATCGCAAGACTATGTCCCAAAGTCAAAATCCCATTACTTATAACCGTGTTGCCGCTGTAGGTGTTGTTGGTGTTGAGAATTAGTATGCCAGGCCCCATCTTCGTCAGACCGCCGGTCCCTCCAACCCTGGGATTGATCTTGAGTGTTCGACCCGCCTGCGTGACGTTGATAACCGGCGATGCACTCAGGTTGTTTAGCGTTAACGTATAGTCACTGGAATGTTTTTGCAGTAGCAAATCGTTCGCATTCGCCGGATCTGTGAACACGATGTTGCCTATCGTCCGCGCGGTATTGACAATTACGACGTAACCGTTGGCAAATGCGCTGCCAAAAAAGGCGGTGTAACCCGCCCCATCTGCAACTGCTCCGTTTGGGTTCCAATTATTAACCCCGCCCCAGATGGCATTCCCGGGCGTTTGCGAGCCGCCTCCATCCCAGGTGCCATCACCGGCAAACGCTGAACCAACCATCAAGCATTGCACTGCTGCTGCAGTTGCCAAAAACAATCGAATTGAACTCCGGCCTTTTGTTTTCATATTCCGATTCTCCAAATAATCGTTTTTGTTCACTCTCACCATGTTCACGACACAATCCGGGCTTGAAATTATTATGTACCATACCCAGCCATCTTTTCCACCATAAACAAGAGAAATTTTGAAAATAATCGGAACAGATTTTGGGGGTGTTTTGAATTGGCATGGAAGAATCGCCACCGCGCAATTTACTAGTTTTTTGATGGTCGGGGCGGTGCGATTTGAACGCACGACCTTCTGAACCCCATTCAGACGCGCTACCAAGCTACGCTACGCCCCGACTTCGACCGCCATTTTCCCCAATTGCTCAATCCCTGCCGTTATTTAAGCCGGACGGCAACAGGTTTTCAACAAATTTCATTCGAAAAATTCATGGCTTCCCGGCCTGTGTCCGCTCCAAGGCCGGGTAACACCTGCTTTCGGCGCAATACGGCCTGCCCCTGTGTACAACCATATTTGAGTTCACGCGGAGGTTCTACGGTCTGCTTTTGGGTAACGCCATCCTTTCATAATTTAAGCGACCGATATTGGGTAACATCTCTTTTTTCGGGTTCAAGTGCGGCCCGTTCCAACTGGCATCAATGAGCACAAGGCAGGCTGAAAAAAACTGTTTGACAAAAAGGCGTTTTAGACCTACCGTTCGTTAGGTTTTTATGAGTGACAAAACTGAGACGCGCCGGAAGCTGCTTATGGCAGCCCTGAAGCGGTTTGCGCAAAAGGGCTACGCCGCAACGTCCGTGCGGGACATAATCACCGCAGCGCGGGTTTCCCGCCCGGTGCTCTATTACTATTTCAAAAGCAAGGCGGACTTGTACCGTGCGCTGGTGACCTGGGCCGCCGAGGAGCGGCTGCGGTTGATGCGCGAGGCTGCAAGTCGTGCAACAACCCTGCCCGGCCAGTTGAAGGAGTTGTGCGCAACGGTGTTTGAATTTGTGCAAGCAAATCGCGAGCTGATGCGGGTGGCATTTGCATCAGCTCTTGCAGCGCCGGGTGAAGTGCCGCGCGAAGCGGATTGTTTTGAGAAGGGATGGCAGAGTTTTGAATTTCTAAGGGAGCTTCTAGAAAAAGGCCGGAAAAGCGGCGAGTTGGACAGCCATTATGACAGCCGGGAGCTGGCAATGGGCTTCGCCGGACTGATGCACATGCACGTGCTGCTGTATCTGGTGCGTCCGGAAATAATGCGATTGGATCGTTCCACAGCCGAAACAATAGTGAATTTGTTTCTATCCGGTGCGGCGTCAAAACCGGCCGGCAAGAGCTTGAAAGTTAAGTCAAAAGGAAATCATCAGCAGCCAGGACTTAAATTGAAACCGGAGTTCAACCAGTAAATCTCGAATATGAAGACGAAAGACAAATCGGAAGTTCAGTCTGTTATTTTGACAAAACCAACCTTGACCACAACGGAAAGGCGCCGGCAGGAAGGCGTGGGCGTGGTTGTGCGCGGCTGTTTTTCTGCAGCAGCGCTTGCCTTTCTTTGCGCAGTCGCGATATCCGGTTGCGGACGTCCGCCCGGTGGAATGCCGGGAATGCCAGGCGGGCCGGGAGGGCCAATGGGCGCGATGCAGCCCGAAGTGTCAACGGTAACGGTGACACAGCAGTCGGTAATGTTGACCACCGATTTGCCGGGCCGGACAGCGCCATATTTAATCGCTGAAATTCGCCCGCAGGTCAGCGGGCTGATACAGAAGCGCCTGTTCAAGGAGGGCGCCGATGTGAAGGCCGGCGATGTGCTTTATCAAATTGATCCGGCGCCATTCCAGGCTGCATTGGAGCTGGCGGAGGCCAATTTGGCCGCCGCCAAAAAGGCTGCAGACCGCGCAAGGGCTGCGCTCAACGCCAGCATAGCCAACGTTGCAAAGCAGCAGGCCACCCTTGCCTTTGCGCGCACAAACCGGCAGCGCTTTGAGGAGTTGTTCAAGGACCGCGCCGTTTCAGCACGGGATAGTGACCTGGCTGCAACGGATGCCGCGGTGGCCGAAGCCGGCATGAAGGCGGTGGAGGCGCAGGTTCAAAGCGACCGCGAGTCAGTGGCCGCCGCGGAGGCCGCCATTCAACAGGCGGCAGCGGCGCTTGAAACCGCGCGGATTAATCTTGGTTACACCAAAATTACCGCGCCAATTTCAGGCCGAATCGGAAAATCATCTGTCACAGATGGCGCGATAGTGACGGCGTACCAACCAATGCCGCTGGCTGTGATTCAACAATTGGACCCGATTTACGTGGACGTGCCGCAATCCACCGCCGAGCTGTTGCGGCTTCAGCGCAGGCTTGCGGAGGGGCGCATTGCGCAGAGCGGGACCAACCTGAATTTTGTGCGGTTGTTGCTTGAGGATGGGACGGAATATCCGCTTGAAGGGACGCTCCAGTTTCGTGATGTGACAGTTGACCCTACAACCGGCTCGGTGATACTGCGAATGGTGTTTCCAAATCCGAAAGGTGTTTTGCTGCCGGGCATGTTTGTTCGTGCATCAATCAAAGAGGGCGTAAGCGAGCGTGCCATATTGATTCCGCAACAGTCGGTAACGCGGGATTCAAAGGGCAATCCCATGGCATTGGTTGTAGGTCCAAACAACATTTTGCAGCCCAGGCCGCTGATACTCGAGCGCGCCATCGGAGATAAATGGCTGGTCACCGCCGGGCTTGCGCCGGGGGATAAAATTGTGGTCGAGGGCTTTCAGCGGGTGCGGCCCGGAATGCCTGTCAAGGAAGTGCCGTTCGGCGCATCTACAATGCAGAAAATGCCTGCCGGGGCAGGCGCGCCCGCAGGACAGATGCCGCCTTCAATGCCAAAATCCAAATAATGGAGGGATGCCATGCTTTCGCGATTTTTCCTTAAACGTCCGGTTTTTGCCTGGGTCATCGCAATAGTAATGATGGTGCTGGGCGGACTGGCCATTCACAATCTGCCGATTTCGCAGTACCCGCCGATTGCCCCGCCGTCAATCGCCATTGACTCCTTCTATCCGGGAGCATCGGCAGAGACAGTCGAAAACAGCGTCACCCAGATTATCGAGCAAAAGATGACCGGCTTCGACGACATGATTTACATGTCGGCGACAAGCGACTCGGCGGGCGCTTCGCGCGTGGAGTTGACATTCAAACCGGGCACCGATCCGGACATTGCATGGGCCAAGGTGCAAAACAAACTTCAGCTTGCAATGGCCAGCTTGCCGGAAGTCGTGCAGCGCACCGGCGTCATGGTCAGCAAGTCAACCCGGAATTTTTTGATCATAGTAGGATTGATTTCCGAGGATGGCAGCATGGATGGAAATGACTTGCGCGACTACGCGCAGTCCAACCTTGAAAAAGTGCTGGCACGGGTGCCGGGCGTGGGCGAAGTGATGACCTTCGGCTCACAATACGCAATGCGAATCTGGCTCAATCCGGAAAAGCTCACTGATTATAGTCTTACGGTTGAAGACGTGATTCTGGCGCTCCGCGCCTACAACGTGGAGGTTTCCGCCGGTCAGTTTGGCGGCGCGCCGGCAGTGCCCGGCCAGCGGCTCAACGTCTCAATCATCGTCCAAAACCTGCTCAAGACACCGGAGGAATTCGCCTCCATCCCGCTGCGCACAAATCCGGACGGCTCGGTGGTGCGAATCAGCGACATTGGCCGCACTGAATTGGGCACGGAAGCCTACGACATTCAAGCCTTTCACAATGGCAGGCCGACCGCGGCCCTTGCCATCCGCCAAGCACCCGGCGCCAACGCGCTGGCCACGGCTGATGCCATCAAGAAAAAGATGGAAGAGATGAGCCGTTATTTTCCAAAAGGCATGAAAGTGATTTACCCGTATGACACCACGCCGTTTGTGAAAGTGGCAATCAATGAAGTGGTCAAGACCTTGTTCGAGGCTGTGCTGCTTGTGTTCCTTGTGATGTGGTTGTTCATGGGCAACATCCGCGCAACGCTCATCCCCACCATCGCGGTTCCAGTGGTGTTGCTGGGCACGTTCGCGGTGCTCGGCGCATTCGGATTCTCAATCAACATGCTGACCATGTTCGCCATGGTACTGGCAATCGGGCTGCTGGTGGATGATGCCATCGTGGTAGTCGAAAACGTGGAGCGAATAATGACCGAGGAAGGGCTGCCGCCCATGGAAGCCGCCGCAAAGTCCATGGACCAAATCACCAGCGCCCTGATCGGCATCGGTCTGGTGCTGGCGGCTGTCTTCGGGCCAATGGCATTTTTCGGCGGGTCAACTGGCGTTATTTACCGGCAGTTTTCAATCACCATCGCCTCGGCCATGCTTTTGTCGGTGTTGGTTGCATTGATTCTGACGCCGGTGCTCTGCGCAACCATGCTCAAACCCGTCCCCAAAGGACATGAGCCGTCAGAAAATGCCATCTGGTTTCTGCGGCCATTTTTCCGCTGGTTTGACCGCGTTTTCTTTTCGGTGCGCGCAGCCTCCGTCAAATTGGTTGGCCATGCCCTGACGCGCCGGCTTCGTTACATTGCAGTTTTCATCGTAATTGTGGCCGGCCTCGGTTTCCTGTTCATGCGAATGCCAACCTCATTTTTGCCGGATGAAGACCAGGGCATCATGTTTGTCCAAATAATAATGCCAACCGGCGCCACGCTTGAGCAAACACAGCAGGTAGCCAACGATGTACAGCGTCATTTTCTGGAAAATGAAAAGGCCGCCGTCGAGTCCTGCCTTACAATATCCGGAATGGGATTTGCCGGCCGCGGACAAAACAACGGCATGGTGTTTGTGAAAATGAAGGACTGGAAATTGCGCGACCGTCCAGACCTCCGCGTCAGGGCCGTCGCCGGCCGCGCCATGATGGCATTCGCAAGAAGGCGCGACGCCATGATCTTCGCCTTTCCGCCTCCGCCTGTTGTGGAATTGGGCAACGCACGCGGCGTGGATTTCCAACTGGTTGACCGCGGCGGCCTTGGGCATGAAGCCCTGATGGCAGCGCGAAACATGCTTTTGGGAATGGCCTCGCAGGACCGCCGGCTTGTCAACGTCCGGCCGAATGGCATGGAAGACGTGCCTGAATTTCGGGTTGATGTTGACTGGGAAAAGGCTGGAGCACTAGGCCTTGCAATCAGTTCAATCCACAACTCCATTTCAGCCGCCTTTGGCAGCGCTTACGTGAACAACTTCATCCAGGCCGGCCGCGTCAAACGCGTCTATGTCCAGGCTGACGCCCCATTCCGCCGACTGCCCAGCGACCTTGAAAAAATCTACGTGCGCAATAAAACCGGCAAAATGGTTCCCTTCTCTTCATTTGCCTCGACTCGCTGGACGATGGGCTCGCCGCGGCTGGAGCGATTCAACGGATTCCCCTCCATGAACATCTGGGCCGAGCCTGCCCCGGGACGCAGCTCCGGCGAGGCAATGCGCGCCATGGAGGAAATCGTGGCAAAACTGCCGCAAGGCATAGGCTACGATTACGCCGGAGTATCCTATCAGGAGCGCATGGCCAGCGCCCAAACCGCACCGCTCTATGCATTCTCGGTGCTGGTAATCTTCCTCTGCCTTGCCGCTCTCTACGAAAGCTGGCCAATCCCCATTGCAATTCTTCTGGTGCTGCCTCTTGGCGCATTGGGCAGTGTAATTGCCTCAAGCCTTCGCTGGCTGCCCAACGACGTTTATTTCCAAATCGGCCTCCTTACCACGCTCGGGCTGACAACCAAAAACGCGATCTTGATCGTGCAATTTGCAAAAGCCCGTGTCGAGCAGGGCTTGGGGCTTATTGAAGCAACCCTTGAGGGCGTCCGCCTTCGTTTCCGGCCAATTGTCATGACCTCGCTGGCCTTTGGCTTCGGCGTGTTGCCCCTTGCACTTGCAACCGGCGCGGGCGCAGGCGCGATGAACGCCATCGGCACTTCGGTGCTGGGCGGAATGCTCGCCGGCACCGTGTTGGTCATCATATTCGCCCCATTGTTCTATGTGGTGATTGAAAAAGCCTTCGGCAAATCGAATCGCAATCCCGCCCCAGCTTCCGGAACGGCTGGCCAGGGACATTTGACAGGCCTGATCCTGCCGTTGATGGCCGGAATCGCTCTTTTAGGCTCCGGATGCTCCATGGCGCCGAAATACACCCGCCCCGCCGCGCCCATCCCGGCACAATGGCCAACCGGCGCTGCTTATGAACAGGCTGCAGCCACCAACAATTCCCCAATCGCGCCCGACTTGCCATGGCGTGAGTTTTTCACCGACCAAAAGTTGCAGCAAATCATCAGCATGGCACTTACAAACAACCGCGATTTGCGACTAGCCACCCTGAACGTCGAGATGGCCCGCGCGCGCTACGGCATCCAGCGCGACCAGCTTTACCCTGCGGTGGACGCAGTTGCAGGGGCCGCCAAACAACGCACAGCCGCCGATTTGACACGCCCTGGCCAGCCGCGCACCACCGAGCGTTACGACGTCAACCTCGGCGTGCTCTCATGGGAAATTGACTTCTTCGGACGCATCCGCAGCCTCAAAGACCGCGCATTGCAGGAGTACCTTGCCAGCGAGCAGGGCCGCCGCAGTGCACAAACTCTCTTAATCTCCACTATCGCCAACGCATACCTTGCGCTGGCTGCCGATCGCGAAGCCCTCGCTCTGGCGCGCAATACTTTTGACACACAAAAGGCCGCCTATGACCTCGTCCAGCGCCAATACACACTGGGCATTGCCACCGAACTCGATCTGCGCCAGGCCCAAACGCCAGTTGAAGCTGCACGGCGGGACGTTTCCGTTTACACACAGCGTGTTGCCCAGGACATCAACGCCCTGAACCTCCTGGCCGGCGCCACGGTGCCGGACGATTTGCTGCCGCCGGATTTGGCCGGTGTCAGCCCCCCGAAGGACGTCGCCCCCGGCCTGCCCTCCGATGTCTTGTTGCGCCGCCCGGATGTTCTTCAAGCCGAGGCCATGCTCAAAGCCGCGAATGCAGACATCGGCGCCGCCCGCGCAGCATTTTTCCCTCGAATATCCCTCACAACCACCCTGGGCACTGCCAGTGATGACCTCTCGAACCTGTTCAAATCCGGCAACGGCACCTGGAGCTACGCGCCACAGCTTGTAATGCCCATATTTGACGCCCGCACGTGGTCGGCGCTCAAGGCCAGCAAAGTGCAGCAAAAAATGGCCGTGGCATCCTATGAACGGGCGATACAAAACGCATTCCGAGAAGTTGCCGACGCCCTTGCTGTCCGCGGAACCGTGGGCGAACAACTGGCCGCCCAACAAGCGCTGGTCAACGCCCTCACCGAGGCATACCGTCTGGCATCTGCCCGCTTTGAAAAAGGCATCGCCAGCTATCTGGCCGTTCTGGACGCCCAGCGCTCACTCTTTGCCGCCCAACAAGGCCTTGTCACGCTCCGCCTTGCCGATCAAGCCAGCCGCATCCGCCTCTACTCAACCCTCGGCGGCGGCTGGGATGAAAATTCTTCAGCCGGCAACTCCGCTGCGCGAAGATAACAAGAAGACTTCACAGCGGAAAAAGTGGCCGGCAGTTTTGGCTTGCTGCCCGTGTGACGCATGCACGCCGCCGCATTTGAAAAACCGCCGCAATATCAACGCGACCAGTTTGACAGGTTTTTAGTAGCGCAAGCACAGGCTAAAAATCTTTGTCAGCAACATTCCCTGCATTCCCGCCACACGGCGTCAAGATTTTATGATGTTTTCATGCTTTTGAGGCTTTTGAGCCGTTTTGGTTAACAATTTCGAGATGGAAAGCCAGTTCTTTCACCACTGCTTCCGGCAAAGGCACACGATACCTTTTCTCGTCCTGGGTTTCGGAAAGGTAAGGAACGTAAACGCGAATCGGATTGCCGTCCGACACCAATTCCATCTTCGCGCTGATGCGATCCATCCTACCAGTGCGCTGCTCTATAACGCTCAGATTCCAGTCCAAATCATGATTGATTACAACGCGACAATAGCGATGCAGATAAATCCCTTCGGCCAGCAAGTCGCTGGTAATGAAAACCTCAGGAAACAACGGGCCGTTGGAAAGTTCACTGTGTCATACATTGACAAAGAATCGCTTGCAGTAATGATATGGATGCCGTTCTTGAAATTTGCCCAAGTTATCGAAAACAGTGACAATTCGACAAGCAGGTGTGCCCCCATTTTTAGGGCCTCGCAATCCTCTCCCAACCATTTGCATGTAGCGGACAGGACTGGAGACCTGACGCGCAATGATTATCATGTCAGTTTTGGGCGCATCAAAACCGGTGCTCAAAACTGTATGATTGCAAAGGACACGGATTTCACCGCGTTGGAAGCGATCAAGAAAATAGCGTCTTGCGACCGTCGCTGTATTTCCACTTACCGCGGCAGCCGGGATATGCTCCAAATTAAGCCGCGCAGCCATTTCTTCTGCATGAGACACAGAGTTGGCAAAGAATAAAATGGATTTTTCCTGAGCATTCCTGATGCATTCCATCAGCCATTCATTTCGGTGCTTGTTCTTGGCAAGTTTTTTATTCAATTCTTCAAGCTGGTTTTCTAATTCAATTCCATCGCCTTTATCCAGAAGTGATAAAATTTTTTCAATAAGTTCCACATCTACACCAACTCCAGACTCCAGCAGCTCTGCTTTAACCTCGGCCAGAACTCCTTGTTTCAGCAAATTTTGGTACAATTGCTCCTGGTCTTTGGGTAGCCACCGTCTATCGAAACGCCGCGCCAGTCTCTGGCATTCGTCATCGTCAGTTCGGAATGGCGTAGCGCTCAACCCCAGAATCGGCGGTTCGTTTCTTAAGGGTTCTCCCGGATTTGGCGCTTCGGCATCGAGCCAGCGAAGTAGATTTGTGTAGCTCGGCGTGATGGCATGGTGGCACTCGTCCACCACGACCAAGCCTGGCTTTTGAAGCCATTTCAACGTGTTCGCGCCCATCCGGCTGTAGAGGGTTTGGATGGATGCGATAACCACGATTGGTTTCCCTGGTTCAGGCGCAGATGAGTTTGGGTTGCCACCCCAAAGCCGGATAATTCGCAAGTTTGTCCCCTTCGCCCCAAGATTGATCCAGACTTGGCGAAACGCCTGGACCGCCTGTTCGCAGAGTTCGTCAGTCTGCGCAATCCACAGCACGCTGCGTGGATCGCACTCCGGTTCCAGCACCAGCCGAACGGCCGCTTCGACTGTTACACGTGTCTTACCAGCGCCAGTTGGAAGGCTGATAACCGCCCGGCGACGACCCGTACCGAGATCAATCAGCGCTTTGATACCATCCAATACTTCCTTTTGAAAGTCGTGAAGCGGCGGCAAATCAATCGGGCCGCTGATGACCTCTTCCGGTTCAGGCCGACTTTCAGCGGAGGTTGCAAATTCTTCTGGAAAACCGAGGCTGGCGACAAACTCGCGAGCTTCAGCCGTGTTCCATCGGGACGGGGGGTTCAGCCCTTCCGCCTTGAGCGAGTCTTTCAGAGCCACCAGAGTGACCGGCCCAAGGTGCGTTAAGACCAGCTCGGCGAGTTGGAGCTGCAAGCACTGTTGAACGAAATCCATGTTCGCCAGATGACCAAGAACTTGCCGGAGCGGCTCGACTCTGTTGCCAACGGCTAAAAGTAATCGCTTGGCGAGTGTATTCCCTTTAGCCACATTGGCACGCCGCGCCTCAACCTGCGCATCCCCGAGGATGCGCAACGCCTCTTCTGGGGCACATCTCAACCAGCCTGCGGGGGCAATTTCATCCAACAAGTGCTTGAGCTTGTCCGCCCGGGACAGCTCGGCCAGTTGACTCCAATCGAGGAACAATTTGTTTTCCCACATCAGGCACGGAACAGGCTCGACCTGGTCAACAATGTTGAGCTTCAGCCCAGTCACCAGTTGGCAACGAGCACTGTCCTTGGCCTCTGGCTGCATGACCTCGACCAAGTCGGGCACGGTAGCGACCAGCAAAGCTTCCGGGCCGGTCAGTTCCGTCCACTGTGGTGATATCAAGCTTGCCAAGTCTTTCGCTCCTTTCTCCAGCCACAGTTGCAATGCGTGAGCGTCCAGAGTGACCACAACGCGACCGTTTGTGCGCGCACGGCGGGCGAGATCGGGTGAGCCGGTCACAAAAACATCGTGCAACGGAATTTGGCCTTCCGTGCAGGGAAGTGTACTAGGAACAACGCCGTCCTTGGCCGCACCTGCCCATAGTTCCCGCAACGAGTCGTCAGCAAGGGCTGCTGGCTTCACCAGCAGTTTGATAAGCGCTTGCCACAAGTTCTGTATGTCCTCCGATGAAGGTTCGACCTTCGGGATCGCGCCTTCGAGCTTTTCCAGAGCAGGCCGAAGTTGTTGCCAGTCCGGCAACTTTGCCAACGCCGGCTCAGTGCGTCTGGCCACGATTGCCGCAAGCCGAACCGTTTCGTTCCCCACCTGCACCAAGCCGTGTTTGAGCAAGGACCACGGAAGAGGATGGGAAACGTTAATCTGCGTGTTAGCTAGTAAGGAAAAACGACCAAATTGGACTTGGTCAGGGAACTCTTGCCTGCCGAGTCGCTCAAGGAACTTTGCGGTTAGCTTTGCGTTCGCGAAACCGCGGAGACATGGGAGTAAGCGCCAGCCTTTCGGAAGGTTCAACAGGCCGGAGGGCTGCAAGTAACCCCACGATGCATGCCTGTTGACGTTTTGCTGATAATACAGTCTACAATGCCACAGCCAGTCGCCCAATTCATCGAAGCTGCTGACGTGAACCACTCCATCCGGAAAATCACACACGCCTAATGCCTGCAACAATGGACCGTCGTCACGGTGAACAGTTGGATCAACCAACACCTTCTGGTTTTCCGATGTATCGTTGGCACTTACGAGTGCGCCCGGCAAGAGGACATTGTCCGCCAAGACCCAATTCCCGCCGCGCCGCCGGACTCGAATCCGCGAGGCGTTCTGGGAAGCAAACCGCTGACGTACGTTTTCAGGCGCAGCGCGGAGCATCTCCCAAAACCTACGCCACTTTTGATCCGCTAGCGTGCGCTGCAAATCCAACAGCGCCCTGTTCAAGGCCTCTTTCCAAACGCTGTCGTCCAAAGGCCCGACCTTCATCACATACTCAAGAATTCGTTTCGCCTCCTGGTTTTTAAACAACGCACGGGACACTGGATGCCGGCCATCCGGCACGTGCGTGCCCTCTGGGGCAAACACCGCCTGATCGGCTGTGACCAGTTGGCCCGCGTCGGTCGGGATGATCTTCAGCTTGTGGCGCACCTGATTCCATTCGGATTGAATGCAGTCATTCGCGTAAGCCTCGACCAGCTTTAGCACTTCAACAGCTTTATCGGTCTCAGCACTGGCTACGGCATCGAACCAATCACGCGCATCGCGTCGACTGAGGTTGTGGCAGTTGGGCAGCTCTGCACCTTCAGACTTCAGCCGCTCCGCCAATTCATTCAATCGGCTTGCACGCTGGCGTTGGTAACAGGATGCGTTAACCAGTTCGGCGCGTCGTTCATCACTAGCAAGCGCCTGCCATTGCTTGGCAAGCTCGGCATTGTCGCGTGGATGCCGCCACAATTCTTTTGCCATCCGCAAATTGCCGGTTGCATCGGGCACGACAGCAGCGCTTTTCAGGGCGCTCCAAATTGCTTCTACAAGCGGTGCAGCATCCTCATCTTTGCGCTCAAGTTGACGCGGGAAGGCATCCAATGGGCGTCCCGGATCTTCACGCGTGGACAGCGACGGCAGCGTCTCGACGACAAGTTGAGCTGCTTCACACATCAATGCGGTGTTCCACTCGCCGGCGATGATCGCGTTCCGGTCGCTGTTCAACTTCCACGGGGCATTCAGAATCCCAGGCAAATATGTTGGCGTCTTGGTCGGGAAAAACGCCCAGAAACACCCGGCTTCCTGCTTGCCTTCGAGTGGAATTGCCCAGACCACGGTCACGGAATCGCGGGCATGCACATGAGTGGCGTCATCAATCGCTCGTTGATCATTAATGGCGACCTCTCGGGAAACGACACGCCACCGTGATTGTTCCTGCCCTGCATGAAGAGTGCACTCTTCCCCATTAGTTTCCAAACGCAATTCCCTAACACTCCCATTGCCGCTATCCAGCTCCAGCAGCAAACGCACCGGCAAGAACAGCAAGAACTCAGCGGGGAAAGATTCGATCTCATGGCGAATATGTTCCTCAAATCCCTCTGCTTTGATCTCGGCCCGCACTATGGTCTCGGCCCATGCTAAGTCATCCAGGACAGGGTCACCGTTACGCTCCGATTCTTCCAATCCCCAAGCCAATCGCAGTCCTGGTACCTTAGTTTCGCGGAATGTTTCCCGCAACTCCCGCCGACATTGCTCCGGGTCAAAGTAGACAGCCCCATTCGACTTTGTGAACAGATCAATCTGTCCACCAAAGCAGAGCAATGATTTGAAGCCTAGTCCGAAACGCCCAATTCGATTGCCGCACTTTGGAGAAGAGTGTGAATGCAGTAAAGCTTCGAGTCCTTCCTTGCTCAAGGGTGCGCCAGTATTAGCAACATATAGCCGCGAATTGCGAAGGATTACCCGAACGCGATTATCCGCGGGTGGTTCACCTCCTTGTTGGCACGCCTCCAAAACGGCATCCGCCCCGTTCTGAACAAGCTCCATCACTTGCCTGTACCCGTAGCCCCCTGCAAGAACCACTTCCTCGATCCCATAATGCTCTTTCAGAAGACCAGGGTCGTCACGATATGTCTTGATTGAAGCTTCTCGAATTCTATTAACTTCTTTAGTTAGGTTCATGGCTCAAAGTATTTGAGTTCATTCCAGACAGACTTTTTTATTTTAGCACAATTTTTGAAAAGCCCGCCTAACATAACATTTCATTTGCGGCAGATTGTGAAACGCATCAACTGGGTCGAGGCGGCCGACCAGTTCGTCCGCCAGTAGCCCGGTGCCCAGCGAGTCGAGACTCCGCTCGCTTGATTCGGACTCGTCTTTTACCACCACCAATAGAGCCAGGAGGTTTGCTTTCACAACTTAAATTCTACCTTTCATGCCGTAAACTGTCAAAACACTTTAGCCCATAATATCTTAACAATAAATTATTATTTGCAGCGGATGGGATGAAGGCCAGAGGCAGGGCTGCAACAAGCGGCGCGGCGCGTTGAGGCAAGTCGGGAGAGGGCTTATGCCTCGTTGATCAGTTCAAGGCCCGAAAAGCGGCAGAAACGCTTCAAGTCCGCCGTCAAATCGCCGTAGCAAGTGACGCGATGCAGGCCGTGCGACCAGTTCTGCCAGAGCTTCTCTATGTCGCCATCCACCCGAACTGTAATCTTGGTGCGGCAGCCACGGTCAATATCAGGCGTTTCTATGATTGTGCCGGTGAAATAAAGCACTTTTTCAGTGCCAACCAGAATCGCCTGGGTGACTTTCTGTCCAATCCGCATCTTGACCTGCGGCACGCATCCTTCCTGCCGCTCCATTATTGTACGAAGCTTGTAGGGATGAGCCGGGCCATCAGGGCCGTCCATGCGTCGCGTGCCAAGGCAGTGCGCCAGTATGATGGCCGATTTCGAAGCGTCGAGCGTCGGGTCAGAGATAAATCCAGGTTTCCCGCTCAGGCTCTGCAACATGACAAAGGTCATTGCGCTGGAAAGGTCAGACTCGCAAATCCCGGCCAGTCCCGTAGTGGCGGCACGTTTTTTTTGGCATCATTGTAAACGGGAAAAAAATCAACCGGCTCACGCCGGTTGCTACGAATTTGGTCATAACCCGTAGCCGCCATCGTGAGTTGGCGGATGAACCGCACCTATCTCTACCGAGTGCGCCTGCATTCTTTTCATAAATTCGCGTCCATTCGCGTCATTGGCGGTTTCCAATTTTCTTTCTTAACCGCGAATTACGCGAATAAACGCTAATTATGCCATTGTGATTTCTGCCGCCTTACGGCAGCAGCTACGTGGATAAAGGAACGGCTTCCACGCCGTCCCGTAAATGGCCCCACGCTGCGCTGGATTCCATGCTGGATTTGAGATTTGAGATTTGAGATTCCACGCTTCGCTTGATCTCAGATTTGAGATTTGAGATTGAAGATTGAAAAAGAATCTTTCATGTCGCTCCCGCCACGCTTCGCTTGATAGTAGAAGGGATTTTTTAACTCAATTTTTCGGGTCTATGCAAATTTCAGATGGCCGGTGCTAAAGCCCAACCTTATTGCTGACTTTGCAAGTGGAAACGAGCAGCCAGGAGCGCAGCATTCCCGTTGCAGCTACCGTCGCAATACGGCGGAGGATGCAAAGCATCAAACATCAGCCAGACAACAGCACGGCGCCAATCACTATTTTCGGCAGTCGCGATCAGAATTACTTCTGCCCGGGCGCGGGCCCTTTTACAATCAGAACGCTGCAATGGGCATGGTCACTAATCCTGTCGGCGGTATCGCCCAACAGCCGGCCCCACAGCTCCGAATGATCGCTGTGCCCTACCACAATCAAATCATACCCGCCGGCATCGGCGAATTTGACGATTACCTTCGCCGGATGGCCGCGCTCCATCAAACATCGGACATCAAGCCCATACGCAGCAGCCGCCTCGGCTACCTCTTTTTGCAAGTTTTGGAAATACTCATCCGCCGACTCGGCCTCGCCTTCTGGTTCGCCGGGCAAATCTGTATAGCGCGGCAGCGGTTCCCGCACCCACAACGCCGTGATTTCTGCGTTGTACTCCTTCGCCATCACCAGCGCCCGATGCAGCGCGGCTTTGCCGCCCTTCGAGCCGTCGTAACCTACCAGAATTTTCCGAAACATGATCGCCTCACTTTCTCTCTGATGTTTGTTTTTGGCCGAATCCGCCGTTGACACGGCGCTGGTACAGCCGGCCCCAGGCGTTCATTGTCCGTATGGCCGGCTGAAAGAACTTTTGCGCCAGCACTGTAGGCACAAACGCGCTGAGAATTACAACCGTAACCAGCACCGAATACTGCTGTTGATTGATGATCTTGTTCTGAAGCCCGAACAGCGCCGATATGGTGCCGAAAGTCAGGCCGGTGGCCATTAGCAGCGCCGTATAATGCGCATGACCGGAACGCATCTGAAAATATCTCGCCAGCGGCCACACTCCGGCATACTTCGTGGCAATTTTTATGGCCAATAACACGGCAATCAACCCCAAACCCGTCCAAAGTGAGCTTAACGATATGTACAAGCCGGCCTTTATAAAATAAAAAGGCGTGAAAACGGCAAACGCTATGCTTCGCATTCTGTGCACCAGCGTTTTGTCCTTCATAAACACTCCTGCAACCGCCAAACCAAGCAAATACGCGGGCAACACCGCCTCGCTTTTCGCTGTTGTCGCCAATCCGCCCAGGAAAAACAAGACAACAAACAGAAATTTCACCTCTGGCTCGCTGACGCGCGTCTGGCCCAACCGCGCGATGAGGTAAGCCGTCAATCCCGGCATGAACCGCAGCACAACAACAGTCACCCCGACAAACACCGCCAGCCACCAGCCAAAGTCCGCAAACAACAACCCAAGGGCCAGCACCGTGCCCAAGTCGGTTATGAAACACGCCGCCAAAAGCATCTTGCCCATGGCTGTTCCTCCAAGCCCGCCTTCAATCATCACCGCATACACAACGGCCACCGATGTTGTTGAAAGCGCTATGCCGGCAATCTGCGCTTCTCTAGCCGTCCAGCCAAGATAAAACTGCGTAAAAAGCCACACACCGACGAATGGCAGCAGAAATGACAAAAAACCGATGCTCAAACTGGCACGCCAATGTGCGCGCAAGGAATCAGGGTCTATTTCCGCACCTGCCAGAAATGTCAGAACACCACTTCCCAGCATCGCCAGAAATTTTGTCCACTCCGTTTCATGCAATAGCGGAGCGTGACCTGCCGGATGCGCATTCCCAACAATCACCCCAACCAGAATTTCAACAAGCGCCACCGATATTCCCACCCGTATGGAAATCAAACTGGCAAGAAACGCCAATCCCATCCAAAACGCCGCTGTAAACCAAATGTTATCCATCGTCAGACTCTCCATGTTATTTTTCCGCGGCAGGACAATTAGATGCAGCCCAACTTCATTTGGGCCAGGCAACCGCCATCACCCTGCGCGATAAAAGGCATCTCTCTATTGATGCCGGAAGGAGTCATCAGCCCGGGCACTCCGGGCAATTTCCTCGCAAGGCGAGCTGGCAAACCCCATTGCCGTCCAAAATATACCCTCGCTTTCATCGAAGTGCAAGAATAAATGCAGTCTCGGATTGCGTCGTCAAAATCGCTTGCGACAAAATTTTATACTGACTAGGATGCGTAAAAAAATTAACAATGGCGTCATGACGCGAAGATACCTTCAGCGTCAACGTTGAAAAACACTTGTCAATAAACAATGCAAAGCGCCGGTTCATGTCACGGCATGGGCGGGAAAAGCCTTATGCAGGCAAAGCCGTGCGCGCAAGGTGAGCACTTAAGCCAATGGCCAGTTCCAAACCCAAGGCTGCAAAAATGCCGGTCACCGACTACCGGCATGGCAACAAACGCAAACACATCCCGCCTGCCGGCCTGGCGGCCCAAGGCGAGATCAAGGAAGCGCCCAAGCTGCAGTTTGCCTACAACCCGCACCTGCCGCCGGTGCTGCGATTCGATTCAGACGCCGCCGTCGAGAAGCTCATCGCCAAGCTGGAACGCGGCGAAAAGCTCACTGAGGAAGAACGGGCTGCGCTGGCTACCGCGCTGCGCGATCATGAACCTTGGCTCGAATGGAGTGGCAAACGCGAGAAGAAAGGCTTCGAGGTCGAGCCGGTGGCCCTCCACATCCACGAACGCATCTCGGCCCAGGCCATCCTCAAGGTCGCCGCCCGTCAGGACGTCCAGCGCGATTTGTTTGCCGACCCGCAGCTCGAATACCAGATAGCCGTTCAGTTCTACGAGCACGACGTGGACTGGGCCAACCGGATGATTCTGGGCGATTCGTTGCAAGTGATGGCCAGCCTGGCCCGGCGCGAGGGGCTTGCCGGCAAGGTCCAGATGATCTACCTCGACCCACCCTACGGCATCAAATTCGCCTCCAATTTCCAGCCCGAAATCGGCCGACGCGACGTGAAGGACAAGGAAACCGACCTGACGCGCGAGCCGGAAATGGTCAAAGCCTATCGCGACACCTGGACGCTGGGCGTGCACAGCTACCTGAGCTACCTGCGCGACCGGCTCATCCTCTGCCGCGAACTGCTCGCCGACTCCGGCAGCATCTTTGTGCAAATCGGCGATGAGAACCTGCATCGGGTGCGGGCGGTGATGGATGAGGTGTTTGGCAACAACAACTTTGTTGCGCTTATTACTTTTCAGACGAGCGTGCCTCTCGGTGCAACATACGTTCCTGGCGTATGCAATTACGTTCTCATGTATGCCAAAAACCGCAAACAACTGAAATTTCGTCGTGTGTTCCGAGAAAAGCCGGTAGGCGAAGGCAGCGCATACAACGCTTATCAGTTGTCAACCGGCGAGATTCGCAATATGCGCATACCCGAATCGAGCGGCGACATTACGTTGCCGGAAGGAGCGGCCCCATTTTTCAACCTCTCGATGCTGTCTGCCGGAACCACGCCAAGCTGTGTTTACTCCATGGAAGCTTTTGGTCGCATTTTCAGTCCGGGCGGAGGCCGTAGCTGGAAAACCAACCGCGTAGGCTTTTCGCGTATCGTTAAAGCCGAACGGATCTTCCCGACAGAAAGCACACTTCGATACATATTGTTTCATTCGGATTACTCCGTGGCTGAGCTGACTGACCTGTGGGAGGATGCTGGAAGCGTTCAGGACAAAGCATACGTGGTTCAAACGAGTACAAAAGTGATAGAACGCTGCCTCCTGATGACGACCGACCCTGGCGATTTGGTGCTCGACCCGACCTGTGGGAGCGGGACGACGGCGTATGTGGCGGAGCAGTGGGGTCGGCGCTGGATCACGATTGATACCAGCCGCGTGGCCTTGGCGCTGGCCCGGCAACGGTTGCTCACCGCCCGATTCGATTATTACAAACTGCGTAGAAGCGACGTCCCCGTCGCTTCCCCCTCCCCCTCCGGCAGCAGTAGAAGCGACGTCCCCGTCGCTTCTTCAAGCGGTGTCCGCGTCACTTCCCCGAGCGGCGTGGACGCCGCTTCTACCCCGAGCGGCGGGGATGCCGCTTCTACCGATTCAAGCGGCGAAGACGCCGCTTCTGCTTCAGCAAGCAGTCCAAGCGGCAAAAAAAGCGGCGGGGACGCCGCTTCTACCCCTTCCCTGCGCAGCTATTTTGACCCTGAGCGGCCCATCGGCTTTGTTCGCGGCGGCAACCTGCCGCACTGGCGCCAGGAAGGCGTGACCTACTTTGTAACCTGGCGCACGGCCGACTCAATGCCGCGGGAGCGGGTCGAACAGTGGCAGCGCGAACGGGAAGAATGGCTTGCCAAGCATCCGGAGCCGCATTCGAAATCAGAGAAGGCAGAGTATGACAGGCTGTTCCCAGAACGTTGGGAGATGTGGCTGGATGAATGTCACGGTGAATGTCTGCTGGCCCGTCCCGAATTGAAGGCGGTGGTCGAATCGGCTTTGCGTCATTTTGACAGCCAGAGGTACCGGCTCGATGAATTTGTGGTAATGCCCAACCACGTTCATGTGCTGGTCACCCCGCTTGAAGCACACCGGCTTTCCGAGATCGTCCAAAATTGGAAATCTTACACGGCACACGAAATTAACCGGCGGCTGGGCCGCAGCGGTTTGTTTTGGCAAAAGGAGAGTTTTGACCACATTGTGCGCAGCGCCGACGAAATGGAACGGATTCGGAGATACATCCGGGACAATCCGAAGCTGTTGGTAGAAGCGAAGTCCTCGTCGCTTTCTGCAAACACGTCGCTTTCAGCGAACGCCAGGCCCAATGCAGCCTGGCCGCTGTACAGCTCAAGCGGTGCAAGCGGCGGGGACGCATTAGACAACTCAAGCAACTCAAGCAACTCAAGCGGCGAGGACGCCGCTTCTACGATTTCATCGCCTTCGCAGGGCTTTGTGTACAAGACCGTGCCGCATATCACGCTCCGGAGCATTGCCCAGAACGTGGCTTTGGATGCTATTTTCGCCAAACATCAGCCCGTACTGGATGAAAAGCTCAAGGCGCTCAACGACGCACTGCGGCTGGTAACGCCCGAGCTGCGTCAAAAGTTGCGCTCCAAACTGCTCGAAAAGGAAAAGCGCGAAGGCAAAAAGGCCGTGACCGACGCGGATCGCCGGCGATGGTTGTTGCCGCCCCAGAATCGCGCCAAAGACGCCTACACGACGGTGCCAAATGATTTAGCGGGTTGGCACGAGTGGGAAGTGCCGTTTGATACCGATACGGACTGGCCGGCGCCGTTGCAGGAGGCGTTGCGGGCATATCGGGCGGCGTGGCGGGCCAAAATGGACGAAATCAACGCCTGCATTGCCGCCAACGCCGAGCAGGAAGAGCTGGTGGACAAGCCGGAAATCGTGCGCGGCATCGTGCGCGTGAGCGGCCCGTTCACCATGGAAGCCGTGATGCCCATCGAAGAAAGCCTGGCTGGGGAAACGCCCATCGGCGGCGAGCCGGAAGAGCTGGAGACTTTTGGGCACGTAGAAGCGGCATCCATACCGCTTGGGATAAGCGACGGGGACGTCGCTTCCATCAATGCCGGGGCGTATCTGGACAATATGTTGCGGTTGCTCAGGGCCGACGGGGTGCGATTCCCGAACAACAAGGTGGCGAAGTTCAGCCGGCTGGAGCCGTTGAGCGGCACCGAGTTTCTGCATGCCGAGGGCGAATGGACCGCCGAAAACGGCAAAGAACGGCGCGTGGCGGTGTCGTTTGGCCCGCAGTTTGGAGCGGTGACGGCTTATCAGGTCGAGAATGCGTTGCGGCAGGCGCATCGGCGCGGGTATGACGATTTGGTCTTTGCCGGATTCAGCTTCGATGCTGCGGCGCAAGCCGTTATTCAGGAAGACCCAAACCCGAAAGTGCGTTGTCATCTGGCGCACATCCGCCCGGACGTGAACATGGGCGATTTGCTGAAGACGACGCCCGGCTCGCAAATTTTCACTGTGTTTGGCATGCCGCGCACGAAATTGATCGGGCCGGACAGTGACGGCCTGTATCGAATCGAGATGGAAGGGGTGGACATTTACGACCCGGTCAACAACGTGTTGTTGCCGACCAACGCGGACAAGGTGGCGGCGTGGTTTTTGGACAGCGACTACGACGGGCGGACGTTCTGCATCACGCAGGCGTTTTTCCCGGACAAGAGCGCCTGGGAGAAGCTGGCGCGGGCGTTGAAGGGCGTGGTGGACGAGGCGGCGTTTGCGGCGTTGAGCGGCACGGTGTCGCTGCCGTTTGCTGCTGGACAGCACAAACGGGCTGCTGTAAAAGTCATTGACCCGCGCGGCAACGAAGTGATGGCGGTGAGGATTCTGAGCAAGGAGAAAGGATACATGAACCAATGCTGACGAAGTTAACAATACGGAATTTCAAGCGATTCGACGACGTAGAAATCGAACTGGCATCGCCAGTGGTTTTTGTCGGACCAAATAATTCTGGCAAAACCACGGCACTCCAAGCGCTGGCGCTTTGGGAGCTTGGGCTGCGTCGCTGGGTGGAAAAGCGCTTGGAAACAGGCAGTAAAGCAAGAGAACGGCGGGGTGTGGTGATCAACCGGCGCGATTTGGTACAACTTCCCGTACCGCGCTCGGCGTTGCTTTGGCGGGATTTGCACCTGAGACGAGTCGAAAAAGGAACAGGCAAAGCAACCCAGAATATCTTGATTGAAATAGGTGTGGAAGGGATAAGCCAGGGTAAAAGTTGGTCATGTCCGCTGGAGTTCGATTATTCGACAGATGAAACAATCCATTGCAGGCCATTACGCTCAAGGAATGAAACAAGTTCGGAACAGCCTGTGCCGCCGCAAGCACGAGAAATCCGGATGGCATACCTCCCGCCAATGTCCGGTCTTTCGGCTAATGAACGGCGGATTGACGAAGGTGCCATTTGCGTCTCATTAGGGGAAGGGCAAACGGCTCAAGTTCTGCGAAACCTTTGCTGGAAACTGTGGGAGGCTGAGCAAGGCAAACCTGGTAACGGCGAGTGGGGCTCGCTGAAAGCGCAGATGAAGCGTCTTTTCGGCGCAGACTTGCTTGAGCCAGAATATGTGGCAGATCGTGGAGAAATCCAAATGAGCTATCGCGAGCCGGCGTTTACCGGGCAGAAACAGGCGGAATTGGATTTGTCCGCCGCCGGACGCGGCTTTCAGCAAACCCTGCTTCTGATGACTTTTCTGCGCTGGAAACCCGGCTCAGTAGTATTGATTGATGAACCGGATGCACATCTGGAAGTGCTACGGCAGCGACAAATTTACGCCGAGTTGACGGAAACATGCCGGCGCTTCAACAGCCAGCTTATTATTGCCACCCATTCCGAAATCGTGCTCAACGAAGCAACCAGACACAGGATTGTAGCCTTCGTGGGAAAACCACATGTAATGCGGCAGAGCGACCAATTACGCAAAGCACTGGCTTTGTTGGGCTTTGAGCAATTTCTTCAAGCCGCAACCAAAGGGTGGGTTCTTTACCTTGAGGGAAGTACCGACCTAGAAGCTCTACGGGCTTTGGCACAAGTGCTGAACCATCCTGTATCAGACAGGCTGGGAGACGCCTTCGTGCATTACGTTTCCAACGAAGCACGCAAGGCGCGCGAGCATTTTTTCGGACTATTGGAGGCGTATCCGCAATTACGCGGCCTTGCAGTTTTCGACAACACGCCCGATGTTACAATTCAAAGCCATAATCAGTTGCGCGAAGTGAAATGGACTCGACGGGAGTTGGAGAACTATTTTTGCCAGCCGTTTTTATTGCGCCGCTGGGCTGAGCAAAGCACGGCTGTGGATGATTTATTTGGACACAGCGAGCTTCAGCGTCGCAAGCAGGCGATGGAGGAAGCCATCAGAGATAATACCATCCCCGTCGCACTCAACGATCCTGAACATTCCTTTTGGAAGACCAACAAAGTAAGCAATGAATACCTGCCGGCCGTCTTCGGAGCATTCTTCCAAAAACTCAACCTGCCCAATTCGATGAACAAATCCGACTATTCCCAGTTGGCCAGGTTGCTCAAACCTGAGGAAATCGATAAAGAGATTAAACAGGTGCTTGACCTGATTTACGAGATTAGTCAATAAGCTTCAACATGATCAGCGGAGTTTTTAAAACTACTTTCTGCACGCATTGCCCTGTGCCAGGCGAATATTTAACCAAGATACCCTCCTGTTCCGACAACCAACTTGCTTCCATCAAATTCGCCGGCCTGCCAAGCAACAAAGCAAAGGCTGTTCCTCGGTTGGGCCAAAAGAAACTTTATTGAGTTGCCATGCCTGCAACACAACAAGACCTCCCAATTCAGCCGGTCAAAAAGCCTATACTGTGTTCACCATACGAGGAGCCTACGGAGCATTGGGTTTATGACACATCAACAGGGCAGGCATCGCGATTCCCCGGCCGGCGTCCTGCCGGCTACTGGTTCAAAACGCGCCGGACTGGTGATGCGACACTCATGCTCAAGGGCTTCGCAGAGGAGGAGCGCGATGATCTGCCATTGGTCAACCGGCTGCGGGCGGATGTGAAACGGTGGCGTCAACTTGACTATGAAGGCGCCACACCAGTCACCAAACAACTGCTTCGCTATTGGGCGCGGGCAGACCAACCAAGACGGCTGTTTTTCTGCCAACGCGAGGCTGTCGAGACCATCATTTACCTCAACGAAATTCTCGGATCGGGTCGCAAACCGCGCTGGAAACCGGAATTGAGTGTGGAGGATTTTCAGGCATTGTGCACCGGACAGAAACCGTCATTTAGCATTGAGACCAAACTTGGCATTTTTCCAAGCCTTGCCGACATACCAAATGAAGCCGGCCTGCCGCCCTTGAGACGCTACGGCTGCAAAATGGCCACCGGCAGCGGCAAAACAGTGGTTATGGCCACGCTGGTTGCATGGGCGTTTTGCAACCGCGGACGAGTGCCGGGCGATACCCGTTTCCCCAATGCCGTGTTGGTCGTATGCCCGAACCTCACCATCAAGGAACGCCTGCAGGTGCTCCGGCCTGAAAAGCCGGACAATTACTATGAGGCTTTTGATTTGGTGCCCTCGCAACTACGGCCCGAGCTGGCCAAGGGCAAAGTGCTGATAACCAACTGGCATTTGTTCGCTCCTGAATCCGAGCATGCCGAGGGCGGCAGGAGCTACGCCGTGGTCAACAAAGGCGCCGAAAGCCCAGAAGCGTTTGCCCGGCGCGTACTTGGCGATTTGTTCGACCGCGCCCCAATCATGGTGCTTAATGATGAGGCACATCATTGCTACCGGCCTGCGCCACTTGACGCTGCAGAAAAGCTCTCCGGTGTCGAACGCGAGGATCGAGAAGAGGCTACAGTTTGGATTTCTGGCCTGGACAAGATCAATCAGGCATGCGGCATCAAGTTTTGCGTGGACTTGTCAGCCACGCCATTTTATCTGGCTGGCAGCGGATACATTGAAGGCGCACCGCATCCCTGGCTGGTTAGCGACTTCGGGTTGGTGGATGCGATTGAATCCGGCATCGTCAAAATCCCGCGCCTGCCGGTCAATGACACGACGGGCAGGCCCGAACCGAAATATTTTGCCCTGTGGAAGTACATTACGGAGAATCTGCAATCTGGAGAGAAACTTCCCGGCGGCAAGCCCAAACCGGAAGTGGTGTGGCGCGAGGCTCAGGATGCCTTGCTTACCCTGGCCAGCCAGTGGAAAGAAAGATTTGATTATTTACAGCAGGCAACCCCGGACAAGGAGCGGACCCCGCCGGTCATGATCATCGTCTGCGACAATACGGATATTGCCGAACTTTTTTACCGGAAAATTTCCGGAGAAGAAACCATGGAGTTGTCGGAGGAATCAGAAGCCGAAGAGGACGAGAATGGCGGGGCAAATGTTGGGAAACAGACGAAAAAGTTGAAGAAAAAAACAATCTACGGCACAGGCGCTGTATTTCCGGATTTGTTGTCAAACAAGCCTGGTTTTTCGCCAACGCTGCGGATAGACGTAAAGCTCCTGGCTGAGGCCGAAAGTGCCGATTCGAGTGTCAGCCGTGGCGAAGCTGCAGAACGCCTGCGTGAGGTGGTGGCCACGGTTGGCAAGCCTGGCAAGCCAGGTGAGAAAATCCGGTGTGTTGTTTCCGTACAAATGCTAAACGAAGGTTGGGATGCCAATAACGTTACCCACATCCTGGGTTTGCGAGCCTTCAGCAGCCAGCTCTTATGCGAACAGGTTGTTGGGCGTGGTTTGCGCCGCATGGATTACACGCCCGACCCGCAGACTGGCCTGCTGACTGAGGAATATGTTGACATCTATGGCGTGCCGTTTTCAGTGATACCGTTTCGAGGCCGTCCCACCAAGGCCAAAGCCCCGGAAGATAAACCCAAAAACCACGTCCGCGCGCTGGAAGAACGAAAACAATTCGAGCTTCGATTTCCAGTCGTGGAAGGGTTTGTGTTTGATTTGCGACGAAACTTGATCCGTGCCGACATGGCCAAAATTGAACCTTTGGCAATCGAACCGGACAACACACCCACAGCAGCCTTTGTGAAACCGCAAGTAGGATATCAAATCGGCCCTCCCAGCCTGTCAGGAGAGTTCCAGACTGAGCTGCACAACCGGTTTGAATATTACAAGAGCACGCATCCACAAACAATTCGGTTTGAGATAGCCCGCCAAGTTGTGTTTGGTTTGACTGAAAGCAGTGACAAGCCACCCAAGCTGCGTCTATTGGCCCGGCATCAGTTGTTCCCCCAAGTACTAAGGTTGGTAAATGAATACATCGAAACCAATGTGGACTTCAAGGGATGCCACCCGTGCGAACTAGGCCTTGAGAAATACGTCCGTCGGACCGTGGAGCGGCTGATTGACGCCATCGAGCCGGATGAGACCAAGGGCGAAACACCTTTGCTACCAGTGCTTAACCGTTATCATCCCATTGGTTCAACTGCCCAGGTGGATTTCAAGACTGTGCGCCCATGTGTAAGCACAACCAAAAGCCACATCAACCTCGTAGTGGCGGACACTAATTCATGGGAACAAGCGGCGGTATTTCGGCTCGAACAATCCGACGCAGTAACTGCTTATGCACGTAACGACCATCTGGAATTCACCATCCCATACGAGTTCAATGGAATCATGCACACCTATACTCCGGACTTCCTGGTTAGACTTAAAAACGGCACTACTCTCATTCTCGAAATCAAGGGCGAAGTAACCTCACAAGACAGGGCAAAACACCAAGCTGCGCGCCGTTGGGTCAGCGCAGTCAACCACTGGGGTCAGCTAGGACACTGGGATTTTCTGGAGTGCCGCGACCCTCAATGTTTGGCCGAACTTCTGGCAAGGCTAAACCAACCTTTGGCGCAGCGCCGGCCGGCCTGATTAAAGCCCAAGGCGCTCCATCCAGCATCGCCATGGATTGATTATTAACAGATTTCCGGCAACTGGCTCTGTCTATCACTGCCAATCAAGCGGACAGGCGCATGGCGATTTCGGCAACGCGCGCGCCCAGCTTCCGGGCGGTGTCCAGGCCGAGTTCGTCAGCAGCTATGTCGTCCTTGGCCGATTGCACGGTTGCACCCTGAAAAGCCGGGGCATTGCCGCCAACCGGTATCATTCCAAAACACAACATGGCAGCTTGAATTTGCTCAATGGTCATTTCCTGGCCGCCGTTGCGAAATGCGCCAACCGCCACCACGCCCACCGGCTTGTTCGCCAGCACCATTTTAGGCTCGCGCAAGGGCGCGCATCGCTCGATAAATGCCTTGCATAGCGCGCTCATGCCGCGGAAGTAACATGGCGAACCAATAATCAAGCCGCCAAGTTGCGCATCCTGAAGTTTTGGCAGTATGGCAGCAAAATCATCTTGCGGCGGTTTGGGCGAGTAGCCGCCAATGACAAGCCCGCCAAGATCAATCAATTCAGTTTGAATCCTGCCGTCCACAGCTTTGGCCGCATCAAGCGCCGCCTGCACGGCTTTGGCGGTTGTCATGCCCTTGCGCGGGCTGCATGAAACGCCGATGATTTTAACCGGCCCATCCGCAGCCGCCGCCGCTACGGACATTGTGGTTGCAGCCACGGCTGCAGCGCCTGCGGCAGCCAGGAATTCCCGACGGTTTTTATTCTCTTTCATTGGTGCTCCTTTCGTTTTTTTGTTTAACTTTTTTCCGGAATGCCGCGCACCACGCTCCGTCATGGCGCGCTGTAAATCAGCCAAAGGCCGCCCAAAATTACAAGGCAGCCACAAACAATTTTCAAAACAGCCAGTCCCCTGGACTTTTCGTTCCAATCAAGGAATTGCTGAACAATTTCCGTGAATGTGCCCGCCAGCACAATCACCGCACAATGACCAACCCCGTAAGCCAGCAAAAGGGAAGCTCCATAAACCGGATTCGAGTTTGCCAGCTTGAAGGTGACGGCAAGCATCGGGGCCATATAAGCAAACGTGCATGGTCCCAGCGCAATGCCAAACACCAGACCCAAAATAAATGCCGCAAGCAGCCCCTTGCGCCTGACGCCCGCGACGCCCGGTCCAGAAATTGGCAGCGGAATGACTCCAAGCAAATGCAGCCCGATCAGAAAGAAAATAGCAGCAACAAAGTAATTCCCAAGGCGTCCCACATCCCCCATCATCCGCCCCGCGGCGGCTGTAATGGCCCCGATCGCCGCAATGGTAATCAAAATGCCCACTGCAAACAGCGTTGCAATGGCGGCGGCCCGCGCAGCGCTCACACGCCCCTGGCCGCTGATAAATCCCACAATCAGCGGTATGCTGGCCAGATGGCATGGACTCAACAAAATGCTCAAAACGCCCCAAACAGCCGATGCCCCAAACGCAAGCAGCGGCGCGCCTTCGACGGCGCGGCTTAGATTTGTAAATAATTGCTCCATAATCAACGCGCAGCCGATGCCGGCGGTTGGGCCGAATTCAGGCTGCCATCTGACGGTATCTGTTCCAGAAAACCGCGAATCTCGGTTTCCACATAATTATCGAATTTCGCCGGCTCGGTTATAAGCTGCCAGGTGTCCCCAAGTAATTTCCACTTTTCGTCAACACCGTTCTTTTTTTGAACAAGCACCAGTGATGGACATGGCAATTTGTAATCGGGTATAAAATGCCGGTTTTCCGGCAGGTCGTAATTAACCGGAATGAACAAAAGGCGCTGCGAGGCCAATTGCGGTGTAAACCGCTGCTCCATCAGCGCCTTTGCCTGCTGTTCAATTGCAAGGCACGTCGTGCATCGGACTGTGCCATGAAAATAATAGGCGATTATTTGCCGGGAGGCTGCTTCGGCAATCGGTTTGCTGGCGGTCATATTTTCCAATGCAGCCGCCTGCTGGGAATTGGATGCAGCAGGCTTGCCACTGCCAGAGCTGCTGTAGTTCGAGCCGCGCTTGAGCAGCATGAATATGACAACGCCCGCCAGCAGGGCGATAATCAGGAAAATTTTTGAGCCATTTTTCATGAGCTTAAAAGTTGTAGGTCAGTTGTGTGAAAACCCAATTTGCATCCTCGTGGCCACCAGGAGTGCGGCGGACGAATCCGCCCGTGAAGAAGCGGGCATAGCCACAGAGAACTTCAAGCTCTTTGTTTACCTGCCACCGCATTATCAAGTCCACCTCGTGGCCGAGGTCACGGCCGGCCCTGCCGGTTGTGTCGCGGCGTTCGGCTTTGCAGTTCACCCAGTACCAGGCGTCACGGGACTGCGCCAGGCGGAAGAAGTGGTAGTCAACGCTCAACTTAACGGACTTCGCCGGCTGGATGCTCAAGTTCAACACATAATCTTCAAGGTTTTTCCAACTGACGACGTTCATCCAGCCGTAAGGGATATCCATGGCGCCAAAAATGCCATCAAACGTGCCTGCAACGCCATCTTTTGGGTTGCGATCGCCGCTGGCGTAATTGAACTCGAAGCCTGCGCGCGGTTTCCACCTGGTGTTGAAAGTATAGCCGCCGCGCACAATGAGGCCGAAGGCGCGAATATCATCGCGTCCAAACTCGCCAAGCTGGCCTGCCGCAAATAGTCCGTAATCCCAGCCTTTTCCAGTAGGCAACTCTGAAAACAAACCAAATGTGTGGCGGGTCTCCCTGCCGGCGCCGCTTTCGCCGCGTGCGTTGCCGGACCAATCGTGTTTGATGACATAAAATGCGTCGAGCGTGACGGGGAGTTGATTTATGTGCGCATAAATACCGCCGACATGATACGGCCAGTGGTCAAAGTTCCAACGCTCCGGCTCGCTGAGAACGCGCTGGGCATAAAAGAAGTCCACCTGCAGCAGATCGGTATTGAAGTACAGTTTCGCGCCATCCCACCAGTAATTGCCCACGTTGCCCCATTCTGCGGGCGCAAACAGTCGGCGATCGCCATAAAGCAGAATTTGCCGGCCAAGCTTCACGCCAAATGGCGAGTCGCCGATGCGCTGCCATTCAAAATAGGCCTGCCTGAGATCGAACCTGTCATAATAACTGCATGAGCGGCCAAAATCCGATGGCGCCAGCCGGTTCAACCAGTAACGCGCATCCTGAAACTCAACGAATGTATGCGCATTTTCTGTGAACCGATAATCCATGCTCAAACGAATGCGCAACAACAGCACATCATCATCCGGGCCGCTTCCGTAGTGGAGAATATTGAAGTTATCGAGCGACTCGTAGCGCGCCCGAACGTTGAAACCAATGTCCAGATTTCCCGGCCCAGCATTGATATTCTTAAGCGGGAAATACCAAGGTTTGACAACAGGCGCATTGCTGGAGTCAGCTCCGGGACTTTCGGACTGCGTATCAGCCCCACACAATTGGCAGGTAACACAACTTAGTCCGCACATTACGGCAAGCAGTACCCGGCAGCTCATGCCGCCGCTGTTCCATCGAAACACCTGCCCAAACCTGAACCTTTTTACGCGCCTTTGACGCCGGGTTTTTACCGCAAATCCCGATGGCGCAACGTCTGCAGGATGGAGCGGCTCCACGCTCATGCGGCGGCATTTCGTCTTTCGATTGTATCCTGCCGTTTCCCAGCGCCCATGCCGAGCCGCCAGAGCATTGTAATGACGGAGGCCAAAGCCAGAAGCGCCAGTCCCAAATCAAAGCCAGTATATGCAAGGCGCGTCAAAGCGGCGAGAAAACCGGGCTTTAACAGCACCAACCCGCCGCAAGCTCCCGTAAAGATCAGCAACACCCACAACACCTTTCCCAAACCGGCGGGCGCTCCCGCAGCCGCGCCCTTGACCGGGCCTTGCAATGCCAGCGCCAGACCGATTAACAAAATGCCAATGCCAACCCAGAAATGCGCGGCATCGAGCGTGAACCGCCTTGCAGCCATGTATTCAGCCAGATCGGGAGTACGAGCCACAATGATCCCGCCAACCACAAGGCCCGCCAGCGCAAGCCATGCCAGCGTGGACACAATTTGCGGAGTGGCAACCTGATGCCGCACGGCCATTTCGCGCAAACCAACAATTATCAGCAATCCGACCAACAAGGCCAGCAGCGCGTAAATAACCGGTTTGAGTGTTGCCTCTCGAAACGCCCCAAGCCGCACCGCCCATTTCGGGTATCCAAGCATTGTGTAATTCGGCGTCCAACGCGGCTTGCCGTCCTCAGGCGAAAACGCGGCCAGCAGCACGGCGCGATCAAAAAACTTCGAGTTCGATGCATGGCAATCCGTGCAACCGCCCGCTCCGAGCGCGGCGCGCGCCGGGGCAACATCATGCGAGAATTTGAAAACGGAGGCGTAAGGTGTGGCCTCATGCTGCAGCTTGGGCAATAATTTGCTTTCCTTTGATGAATACCAGGCGCGGTCATCGCAGACCCAGACAAGCCGCCTGCCTTCCAGCGGGAAGCCTGTTTTGGTCAGATACTCTTTTGTGGCGGCCAGCAGCGCGTCAATTTCCTCAGGCCGGTTTACTTCAAGCGTGCCGTCGCCGTTGTCGTCCTTGATTGCAGCAAGCTGCGGGTAATTTGTGCCGCCGCTGTCGCGGTGCTGCTTCCACATTGTAAAAAAGTCTTTCATGAAAAGTTGATTCAATCCTGGCTTGCCCTGTTCCTCGTAACCCACCCACATGCTGTGGACGCTGTTGCCGGGGTAAATTTTGCCTTTGTAAGTAAAGAGTGTCGGCCTGGTTATATCAGTCGGCTGGTCCCTGGTAGTGAACGACTCAAGCTCCCCATAATGATTCCAAAATCCCATCTCCTGGTCATAGAACGTCCAGATGCGCTTACCCGGCGGTGTGATGTATGGGGCGGGATTGAAAACGTCGCTGGCCTGAACCAGCGCGCTTTTGACCGTCCGGTTTGGAATATGGCATGCCTGGCAGGAAAGTTTTTCCATGTGCAATGGCGGCAGCCATGCGTGTGAAGCGCGCGGCGCATTGTTCCAACCCTTGAGATGACATTCCTCGCAGGAACGAACCGTGTCATCCAAATCGTTGCGCACCCAGCCGCTGGGACAATCGCCCTTGCCGAACTGGTGAACCTCCCGCCCGCGAATCCGTGGGTCGGCAGCCCTGCTTCCGGCGGCATGCCAATCCACACAGCGCAATCCGGCGGCAATGTGCACATCTGTGCGCGCCGAGAACGATGCCCCGCGCTTTTTCCAGTTCGGTTTGGCGTGGCAGTTCAGGCAGGTTTCATTGCGCGGCTCCGGGGCAATGTGCACAAGGACATTCCCATCCGGATCAAAGCGGCTTGAATCATAAGCGACCTGCGGCGTTTGATTGCTGGCCACCGCGCCGATTACGTGTCCGAAACCCGCGCCCTCCGTGGCTGCCCATTTGAAATTTAACTTTGCCAGTTGTTCATTGCGCTTTTTGAAATTGTATTCAGGCAGGTGGCACAACAGGCAGTCGGCTTCAATGACTCCAGTCTCGGACCAGCGCGCCTTGAAATAATCGCCGTCGAAACGATTGTCGCCACCGGACGAAAGCCCGCTGGCCGGGTTCCGCATCCAGGCATCATACCGGTTGCCGGCCCGGTCAAATTCCAGCGGTCCGCCGCCCGGATGGCAGTTGCCGCAAGTGGCTGTTACAAACTCAAAACTTGTCATGTCTATGACCCGGGCGCTGGCATTGGTCTTGGCAGCCAGTTGCCTGTAAAGTGGCGCAGGTGAACACCAATTGCCGCCGTAGTTGCCCGGGGACGACACCCATCGGTAGCGCTCAGCCATGAGCGCCGGCACTGCCTCGCCCTTGCCCTGCTGAAAATGGAAACCTTCGGTAATCTTATTGTAATCGTGGCATCCGGCGGCGCCGCAGGTCTGCTTTGGCGAATACGGAGCTGCTGCATTTATGCCATTGACAGGGTCAATGATGTTGCCCTGCTCATCCTTCAGCTTATACGGCGGGCAAACACCCATTGCACGCCCTGCCAAGTCCGCCGCTCCCGCCACAATGGGAATGATTATTAGAAAGCACGTTGTAACGAAGTTTGTTGCAATCTGTTTCATAACTTTGACATTCCAATGTTTTTTTGATGAGCCGGCTCCATGCATGCTTGGGAAAACAACCGCCTGGTTCGCGTACCGTGCCATTTATTTTTTTGGCAGTTCCACACCAAGCTCCTTCCATTTGCCCAAAATCTCCTCCCTGCCGTAAAAGCCCACATGGCGGAAGCGCTCCTTCCCATCCGCGTCGAAAAATATCTGGGTGGGAATCATTTCGATTCCAAAGCGCCGTCCGGCATCGGGATTCTTCCAAACATCAATGAACTCCACATCAAAGACATCGGCATAGTCTTTTTTGAGTTGTTCCAATATCGGCGCCATCATTTTGCATGGAATGCATTTGTCCGCCCCCAAATCAATCAGCTTGGGCCGCTTTTCAGCGGCCCGGGGCACATTCGGTTTGCCTGCAACACTTCCGGCGCCGGCTGTTTCGCCAGCAGATACATTTACCCCCGACACCCCTGCGTTAGTCTGCGCAACAGGCGCGGCGGCCTCTGCCTTGCGGCTTTGTTTTAATGCCGCGATCGCAACCACAGCCACAACCAGGGCAGCGATAACAATTGCTTTCATGTATTTATTCATAACGTCTTTTCCAAGTTCGGTTCATTACTCCAGTCCCCACATCAGCCCGTGCATTTTTATGATGCAGCCTTTATGCCGGCTCATGGTTTGATTTTCTGATATATGCCAGAAAGGCGCGTCCGATACATCTCGCTGACCTGCGCCTCCATTTCAGCAAGCGGCTTGACCGGCACCAAATCCATTACCTCGGCTGGCGAAAGGCCGGACTCAAGCAATGTTGCTGCAGCCCCATCAACCATTCGTTTCAACGCCGCCGCCGTCTCTGCTTCGCCCAGCCCGAAACCAGCAGCCAGTTCGCGCAAAGCCTGCAATTGGAACCATAGATAGGTCGGCCCCATGGCGGTTAACACTGCGTAGGCTTCGAGTTTTTCCTCGGCCACTTCAAACCACTCGCCCAGCGGAGTGAGCAACGCGCCTAGTTCGGCCTTGTCGCCCGCGGGCAATCCCGGCGCAAAAGCAACAGGATTAAATCCCCTGCCTATGAGCGACGGCGCATTTGGTATGACGCGCGCCAGACGGTTGAACCCGCCTAGCAATCCTGCCAGTTTCGCAATGGTAAATTTCGGTGCCAGAGATACCACCACGGATTCCGGCTTTAGCGAGTCCTTTACAAGCCCCGCAGTCTCCGCCACCGCCGGCGGGTGTACCGCAAGAAACACAATATCGCGTGCGGCGGTTTGTTTGTTGTCCTCCGTTACTACGGCAGACGCGAACCGTGCTTTCAACTTCACCCGTGTCTCCGCGTTTGGATCGCTTACGGAGACATCAGCCGGCATCTTCCCCGCCCTCGACCAGCCTTCCAGAATAATTCGGGTTATTCGCCCGCCTCCGATGAATCCAATGCTTTTGTGGTGCATGACGTATCCTTTCCTTTGTTTAGTTTCCGCCTGTTGATTGCTGTGCATTTACTGCCTCCTGCAACAACGCCTTGATTTCAGGAACAGCAGGCACTTTGCCTGAAACCTTTATGGCGCCATTGATCGCCAGCGCCGGCGTCATCATCACTCCAAGCGCCATGATTTGCTTCAAGTCGGTGACTTTGTTCACCTCCGCCTGCAGCCCAAGTTCCTTGAGCGCCAGCTCCACATGCGTCGCCAGGGTTTTGCACCGGCTGCAGCCGGGGCCAATCACGAGTATGCTGATGTTGTTCATATTTTCTTGTTTGTTCTTACTTGGTTGAGTTTTGGTTCATTTTTTCCAGCGCGTTTGTTCCAACTCTTTACAATGCGCCGTAAATTAGTCCGCTGATTGTGGCCATGACTATCACCAACAGCACATACACGACCACCTTCTTTGTGCCCATGATGCTTCTTAAAACCAACATGCTCGGCAGCGATAGCGCCGGCCCGGCCAGCAACAATGCCAGCGCCGGTCCCTTGCCCATCCCCGACCCAATCAGCCCCTGCAATATCGGAACCTCGGTCAAAGTGGCAAAATACATGAAAGCGCCCACAACTGAGGCCACAAGATTTGCCGCCAGCGAATTTCCGCCAACCGACCCGCTCACCCATTCCGACGGTATCACGCCCTCGTGGCCAGGACGCCCGAGAAGCACGCCAGACACAAAAACCCCGCCTATCAACAGCGGAAAAATCTGCTTCCCAAGACGCCAGGTTGCATCCAGCCATTCCCGGCCTTCGCCGGGATTTCGGGCGCTAACTACTGCAAGACTGCCGCAACCGACAATAAACGGAATCAGCGGCTCATCCGAAAAGACCAGCCCCAAAATCACTACTGGAAGCCCCGCCAACCCCAATTCCAGCCATTTATACCCAAACCACAGGCCCAGTGACGCCCACAACCCGGCGGCACAAGCCCATGTCAACGGCCATTTCCATGCGTAAATCCCCGCCCAAAGCCCGCTTGATTCAACAGGCTTGCCCCAGTTGGCAAAAACCAGCACACCAGTCATTGCCGCAAAAAACACCACATTCTGCCAAAGCGGCCGCTTGACTTCCACTTCCGGCAGCCCTGCTGCTGCCTCGGCTTTCTGCTGTTCTTCCCGTCTGAATGCCAGATGCATCCCAAGCCCAACCAGAATGCTGAACAACATCGCCCCAACCGCCCTTGCGACACCAAGTTCCATTCCCAAAACCCTTGCAGTCAGGACAACCGCCAGAATGTTGATTGCCGGTCCCGAATACAAAAAAGCTGTGGCCGGCCCAAGCCCCGCCCCGCGCTTCCAAATGCCCCCAAATAATGGCAAAACGGTGCATGAACAAACTGCCAGAATCGCCCCTGAAACCGAGGCCACGCCGTAAGCCATCGGCTTGGACGCCTGCGGCCCAAGATAACGCATTACCGACGCCTGGCTGACAAATGTGCTTATCCCGCCGGCTATGAACAGCGCAGGCACCAGACACAACAGCACATGCTCCTGTGCATACCACTTGGTTAACGCCAGCCCCTCCTTTAATGCATTATCAAACCGCGGCAGACCAACCGGCATGTAAAACAAAAACACAAACACAGCCGCGAAAATCGCAAGGATTTTCAATTCCCTCGTCCAATCAGGCAGCGCTGAATTGATCTGGCACGAACCGTTCATCTGTTATCCTTTTAGCTACTTAGCAAATTTGTTAAATGTTCGCAAAAAAATTTTATGATGCCACCCGACCCTGTTTTTTCTCCCAAACCGCGGCCACACAGTTGAAAAAACTCATCACACATGGTGTCATCAACCGGTAAAACACCTGAGCGCCCCGCTTTTCATCCTCCACTATGCCCGCGTTTTTCAAGACCGCCAGATGCCGCGACACAGTTGGCATCTCCGAACCCACAAGCGCCGCCAACTCGCACACACACCGTTCCCCGCGGGAAAGCTCGTGCACCATCAGCAACCGCGCCGGGTGTCCAAGAGCCTTGAACACCTGCGCATGCGATTTGAAATCCGCCGGTTTCATTCCACCCATAAGCTGCTTCAAATTTAGCCAATTGGCAAAATATGTCAAATATTATTTTTGCAACCCTGCTTTGCCCCCCCAAATCCAATCCGCCGGCTCATGCCACTGGCTGGCCGCAATCCTCAAAACATCCAACTAAGCAACAAACTTCATCATCCCCTTACTGGGCGGATAACGCCTGGACGCTGGTTCGTGGCTGATGGCCTGTGAGCACAAGCCTGGCGCCTCGATTAAAGTTCCCCTGCGTCACAAAAACCAAACAATTCTGTAACCTCTTTATAACAAAAATTTAATTGCGGACCAACCGCTCTAATACCAATTTTAAGCAGGACAAAAAGCATGGGTTGAGCGGGCAAAGTCAAACAACATCAAGTTTTAATTTGCATGAAAATGGAAACAGTAAAAGCCAGGAACAATGAGGCTCCCTCAGGCGTGCAAAAGCGTATCTTGGTTTGCCTGGATTTTGCGACCAATTCCAACCAACTCCTTGCGTACGCCGCCAAACTTGCCCAAGCGGAACAAGCCGCCGTCTGCCTGCTTCATATTGTGGATTGCGGAACATTCAAATCCGACTTGCAGGACTCACCTGCATTTCACACGGAAACTCATATTATCAACTGTGCAAAACGCTATCTACGTTTTCTTGCAAGACGGCACTTCACCCGGCAAACACCAATTCGAATAGTGGTACGTTCAGGAAAAACAACCCGCGAAACCGTAAAAGTGGCAACCGAAATCTGCGCGGACTTGATCATATTGCCTCCTCCTCCCAGGTCCAGCCTGTTGGCATGGCTCGCGGGCGACCCGGTGCGGTGGATTGAATCACATGCTCCCTGTTCGGTTATTGTATTCCGACCGCATAGCTACGGACAATGCGAATGCTCTGACATGTTCAAGCCGATTCCTGCGCAAAGCGCCCTGACTTGATTTTTACCTGGAAGCCGGCGTGGCATCGGGCTGTTGAGGCTGGGAATTCCGGCCAAATTTCCGCAACAGACAGTACACCGTAGGGGTTGCCAGCAGCGAGAACAACATCGAAAGACAAAGCGCGCCTATTATCCCAACGGCCAGCGGACGGAGCATGTCGGCGCCATGTCCAATGCCCCATGCCAGCGGCAGCATGGCAAGCGCGGTGGCAAAGGTTGTCATTAGAATCGGGCGCAGCCTGCGGCGGCCGGAGCGCACAAGCGCCTCTTCAATTCCGACGCCTTCTGCGAGGTGATGGCCCACCAAATCAAGCATCAGAATCCCATTTTTCGCAACAATGCCAACGCCAATGATTGCGCCCAAAAAACTGACTATGTTCAGGGTTACACCGGTAACCCACAGCGCGGCAATCGTGCCAGTCAAGGCAAGCACGCTCCCAAACACGATGGCCAGCGGTTCACGAAAACTGCGAAATTCGATCAACAAAACCGTGAAAACCAGCGCCACTGCCATGAACAGCACAATCATCAAGTTTTGGAAGCTCTCCTGTTGTTGTTGAAACAATCCGCCAAGCTCAACCACACCCGGCGGAATGCTTTTATCAGAAGCCAGAACCTGCTTTATTTCAGCGATGCCGCTCCCCATGTCGCGATTCTCCAATGACGCGGTAACAGCGACCAACTGTCGCAAATCTTCGCGGGCAAGCTCAAGCTGGCCGGCTTCCTCAGTGACGTCTGCAACCTGTGAAATCTTTACGATGCTGCCGGATGGCGTGCGCAATGGGAGCTGGCGCAGTGTTTCCAGCCGGTCAAGCCCGCGCGATTCGGCCTTCACCCGTATGTCAACAAGGCGGTCACCTTCCAGAACAGACGAAGACGGGCGTCCCAAAAGTGCGGTGTTGAGAGCGGCAGCCACATCCTCGCTTGTAAGCCCGTGTCTCTTCGCATCCATCGGGCGAACGCGAAAGCTGATTGTCGGGCCGGTCATGCGAAGGCCGTCAAATGTGTCCACCACGCCTTTGACCTTTTCGATTGCCTGTTTGACCTCCGGGGCTTTTTTCATCAGCCACGCGGTATCAGTGGAAAACAATTTGATTTCGATTGGCTTTGGCGACCATGTCAAATCGCCGATTAAATCGCCGAGAATACCCGGAAATTCCCACTCAACCTGAGGAAATGCGGCGTTGAACTTGCGGCGCAACTCCTGCTTTACCTCCTCGGTGCTGCGTTTGCGATCAGGCCTGAGCTTTACCAAAAAATCGCTCTTGTTAGGCTCGGCAACCGCCAGAGCAAGCCTCGCGCCGGTGCGCCGCGAATAGCCTTCCACTTCAGGAGTCTGGCGCAGAATCTCCTCCGCCTGCCGCATTATCCTGTCGGTCTCCTCAAGGCTTGTTCCCCATGGAGTAAGGCCGTCAATGACAAAGCCGCCCTCGTCCATATCCGGCATAAAACCGGTGGGCAGCCGTTGATAAAGTTCCCAGCCGCCAAAACCAAGGGCAATGCAGACCGCCAGCGTAATCCAGCGCAAGCGCAATGTTTTTCGTAATGCAGCCTCGAACAGTCGCAACCCGAATCTCATCAAAAAACCGCCTGTTTCGGCCTTTGGTGCGTGGCCATGCTCCAGATGCTCGTGGTCGCGCAAAAAAATCGAAGCCAGTCCGGGAGTAAGTGTCATTGCCAGAACAAGCGAAGTCAGCAACGCAACCACCATTGTCAAAGCCAGAGAGCGGAAAAACACACCCGGCAAGCCGTCAAGAAATGCAAGCGGAACAAACACCACCACCGGAGTGAGTGTGGAGCCAACCAGCGCATGCAGAATCTCCCCAAGCCCGGCTTGAACGGCCTGCAACCGTGTCATGCCATGGGCGACTTTGGTGTAGATGGCTTCCACCACAACAATGGCGTCATCAATGATCAGTCCAATGGCGGCGGCTATGCCGCCCAATGTCATCAAATTGAACGTCAACTTGGCCGCAAGCATCACCACCACGGTGACAAGCACCGAGACCGGTATCACCACAATGGCCGTCATGACACTGCCCCAATTCTTGAGGAACATGTAGAGAATCACCACCGCGAACAACAGCCCCACAATGATTGCCTCCCAAACACTGCGCACCGATTCTTTGACCAGCAGCGACTGGTCATAATAAAAACCAAGCTCAATATCCGGCGGCAATGCCTGGCGCAGTTCGGCCAGTTGATTTTTCAACTCCGCCGCGATGTTAAGGATGCTGCTGCCGGTGGGCTGCGCCCGTATGTTCAGCAAAACCGCGCGACGCCCCTGGGCGTTGACCACATTGAACACCGGCTCCGGGCCGCGCTCGACCCTCGCAAAATCGCGGATGCGCACCGGCTTGTTGTCGCGCATTGCCACCACAAATTCCTCAATGTCTGCCAGCCCCTTTACGCGGCTGTCCACAAGCGCAAGGTAAATCGTGTAATTCTCCATGTGGAAGCCTGCGGGAGCTATCAGATTGTTCTTTTCCAGGGCATCAGTCACATCGCCAAACGTCAGATTGACGGCCGCAAGTTTCATCGGGTCCACTACAACATGGTATTCAGGAGTCCGTCCCCCCACCAAATCCACCCGTGCAACCCCCGGAATGCGCAAAAAACGCGGCTTCATCTCATAACGCGCAAGCTCCCAAAGCTCGGTTATATCACGCCGCGGGCTGGTTACGCTGACGCCAATTATGGGGAAGGCATTAAACGTAAGCCGCCAGACTGTAGTCTTGGTGTTCGCCGGCAGGCTGGCTTTGAGTTGCGAAACACGATTAAGCACGTACAACTCGCTTGTCACCATGTTGACGCGCCAGTTGAAAAAGACGTTCACCTCGGCGCTTCCGCGGCTGGTTGCAGAACGCACCTGCACAACCCCCGGAATGTCCTTCATGGCCTCCTCTATAGGGCGGGTGATTGTGGCCATCATCTCATCGGCGGGCATCACGCCGCAATCAATCAATATCACACATCGTGGAAATTCAGTTTCCGGGAAAACCGACGACGGCATCCGCAACGCCGCGTAAATCCCGCCCAAACAGACTGCCAGCGTAATGAAAATTATGGCCAGCCGGTGCTTGATTGCAAATGCGCCAGCAGCCTCTGCCCCTGGCTTGAGTGTTGGATTACCCGAACCGTGGCTCATTTGCCATCCTTTGATTGATTGAGGATGCGGATTTTTGTTTCCTTTGGCAGGGCGTAAGAACCGGTTGTTACCACAATTGCACCCTCCTTGATGCCTTCACCCTCCACCTCCACCAACTCACCATCACGCAAGCCGGCCTTCACCACTATTTGCTTCGCCACATCACCTTCAACAATCGAGACCGTGCTCTGCCCTTCATGGTCCGTATAAACCGCGGCGCGTGGCACGGCAAGCCTGCCGGCGCGCTCCTCGCTCACAATGCGCGCCTGCACAAACTGGCCCGGCCTGAAACCATCGGACTTTGGCAACTCAAGACGGACCAAAACCATGTCAGTTTTTGAGTCCACCGTCGGGCTGATGTAACACACCTTTCCGGCTGATGCCCTGCTGTTCTTTTCGGCAAAAATTTCGGCAGACTGTCCATTTTTCAAAACTGCAGCCTCCGCGGAGTGCACTTGCAACGCGACCACCAAACGCTCCAAATCGGCCATTTCAGCCATCGTCGTTTGCGGATCAACCGCCTCTTGTGCGCGGCTGTTCACCCGAAGTATGGTGCCTGCAAACGGCGCCTCGACTCGCAGCAGCTTCAATTGCGTCTCTGCAGCGGCAGCCTCGGCCTCGGCCACAGCCGCCTCTGCTGCGCTGGCCTCAAGCTCTGCTTTAGCAAGAGCCAGTTGTTGCTCGGCCTCCTCCAATTTTTTCCTCGAAGTGCCGTCCTTCTCCAGCAGCGCCTGCTCCCGCTTCAGTGCCAGCGCCGCAAATTTTTCAGCCTCCCGCCACTTGTCAGCCATCTGGCGCGCCTTTCTGGCTGCCTGCCGCGCCCTCTCCAAATTGGCCCTGGCAACCCGGTCATCCAATTGAAATAACAACGCGCCCTTCTCCACCCGCTGGCCTTCAACCGCATTGGCAACTGTAACCACTCCGGAAACCGCCGGCGTTATTCGCACTGATGCCGCCTCCTGGCCCGCGCCTGCCGGCGCAGGCTCCACCGTGCCATACGCAATTACATAAGCGCGCAATGTGGTTTTCACCACCTTGCCAACCTCAACGGCCACGATGGTTTCGGTTTTTTCCTCGTCTCCGCCGCGCACCAAATCTGGCCCGCCGACCCCAAGGGCAACGGCAACCACCCCAACTGCGCGCCAAACAGTCCAATGCAAATTGCAATTCATGGTTACTTCTGCTTTTGTGAATCTGCCTGCGTGGCCATGTTCACCGCCGCACTACCAGCCGGCAACGGGCTTTGAAGCGCCTCCTCCAATTGTGCAAGCGCATGTTGAGCCTTGGCCACGGCATCTGCCCGCAGCAGCCTTGCGGCTGCCAGCTCAACCTCCCCGGCCAGCACTTCCCCGCGCCCAATGTCGCCGGCTTCGTGGCGTGCACGCAAAATCCGCGCCTGTTGTTCCAAATGCGTCAGCATCGAATCCGCAGTGGCGCACTGTTGTGCAGCCGCCTGATAAGCCGTCACACGCCTCTCGATTTCCGCCACCACACGCGCCTGCAACGCGTTGAACTTTGCGGCAGATTCAGACCGCTTCGCAATGGCTTCGGCTATCGGCCCGCGATTCTTATTCAACACCGGCAGTTCCACTGACAAACCCACCCTCCACTTGTCGTCGCCCTGATCATATTCATAGCCGGGGCTCAGATGAATGTCTGGATACTGCTTTGCAACCTCAAGCCGCAACGCCGCTTCACTGGCTGCATACTCGGAAAGCGCAGCCAGCACATCCGCCCTGTTCAAAAGCGCTTGCCGCCGTGCTGAAGGCACATCCCAACCGGCAGGAGCGCCATCCAACCCTGCAAATGAAATTTCCGCATTATTCAGCGCGCCCACCGGCACGCCGACAGCCTCGGCAAGGGCCACACGGCTCTCGGCATTCTGTTGCTTCGCCTCCTGCACGGCCATCCTCATCCCATCAAGCGCGATGCGCTCACGCATAACCTCTGCAACTGGAATCGCGCCGGCGGCAACTTGAGCCTCGAGCAGCCGGATACGCTCCTCCTGAACCTCGATTTGCCTGCCAAGCAAACTCTCACGCTCGGCTGCCGCGCGCAAATTTACCAAAGCCTGCCGCACCTTCCCCCGAACCTGCCACGCCACCGATGCAATGTTCAATTTTGCCGCCTCCGAGAGATGGCGGGCTTGTGCGATTCGATGCTTGCGTTTTCCGGCTGTTTCGATTGGCAAATCAAGATTGACAGCCGGAATCCACGGTGATGGCGTCAGAGTGGTTGTGTTATAGCCGGGCGACGCGCTCAGGACAGGATTCGGCAATTGTCCGGCAGTGCGTAATGCGGCGCTTGCAACACCCCATTGCGCACGCGCAACGTCAAGCTCCGGCGAAAAATAAAACGCCGCCAGCGTCAAAGATTCCAAATCCCATGTACGCCGCGGCCAATCGCCCCCCAAACGGTTTGTCTCCAAAAACAACCGCAATCCCTCGTCGGCAAGCGAGCGCGAGGCAAAATCGTCGGCTGTCCGGGCAGCGCTGAGCGGCCTGGCCTGGTAACGCACACAGCCAGTGACAAAAGTCAGGCAAATCGCCAAAAAAAGCAAACTAACGGCCATACAACACATTTCAGGCCGCAAGGTCTGCCTTAAAATCTCTTTCATAAAAAAACACGGTGCAGCTTCACGAAAACAATCCCGGATTTCGTAATTAGCTCCAGTGCCTCTGAAAAGCAATCTTTTTACCTAACAAGCCCCAAATTTCATCTCGAATTTTGAAACTGCAATTTTGTTTGGCAAACATCTTACCCAATCCATGCTTCAATATTAATCCGATGCTTTCCTAGTACTGCCGCAGCCATTCGGCAGCCTGCCGAAGTTCATCAACTGGCGAGGATTTCTGCGCCAGCATTTGTTCCATGACGTCCAATTCATCCAGCGCCTGTTTTTCGGCCTGACAGACTAATTCCTGAATCCCATCCGCCACTCGCTCCCGCCAGTCTGCGGCCAGACGTGAAATGTTCTTCTCCACCTCCCACTTTGTTTTACGGATTAACGCCCGCTTGACGAGACTCCGGAAAATTGTAACCGGTACCAGCCAGCTCAGGGAGGTAAATGCCGCGTCAAAGGCATACGCAACATCCACCGGCGGCGCCGCCGGCTCGGCAATCTCCAGCGTGAACTCACGCGGCACAAGCGAAACCCCAAGCGCCGCCCTGGCGTGCCCGGCCAGCCGGTCATGAAAAGCGTGCAACATCCTGAGCAAATGAAGACGCGCACGCTGCATCGGCGTGCAAAACATTTCCCGCTGCGAACGCGAAATCTGCCCAAGCTCGCTTCGCAGCGAAGCATCCAGCCATTTCCGCCATTCATCCAAAAGGCGCGGCAGCCGCTGTTTCCAGCGTGGTAATTGCGTCTCCAGCTCCGCTGTCATCTTTTCCTGCAGCGCAGCCTGGACCGGCTGAAGTTGCGCCAGCGACCAGTCAAGCGCCTGGGCCGACCATTGCTGGGCCAAAACTCGCAACTCGGAGCGGAACAAGTCGAATTGAAGGCGTTCCTCCGCCAGCTTCTGGCGCAGCGCCTCCCGAGCAGATTCAGCCTGTGTCGCCGCTGCCAGCGCCACTTCCATGTAATTGCGCAGTTGTCTGGCCAGCGACAGCGTTTTGTGATGCGCTATTTCCCACGCCACCTCACGCCTCTGACGGCGCAGCGGCTCAAGAAAATTCTGTTCAAACTCGGCCTTCAAGCCAGCCTCCTGGGGGCGCACGCTGTAAAAGAACACGGGATATTCAACGCCCCATTTACTGCGCAGTTGGCGCTGGACAAACGACAACACCTCGGCCCGTTGCGGCGGCGTCAGCAAATCAGCCTTGGTAAGCAAAATGACGATCTTGGGCGTGTGCGAATGCAGTGTCTCAATCAATGCCATGTCGCGCTCGGACAACGGGGCATCCGCGCTGACAGCCACCAAAGCGGCTCCAACATTTGGCAGCCAGTTGAGCGCCGCCTCAGTGTTGTGGACAAATGCGCTTCCAAGCCCCGGCGTGTCCACAAATTCAAGCGGGGCCAGCCGCTCCAGTTCGGGAAGCTCCGCTGTCACTGATGCCACATGCCTGACATTGTTTGGGTTCTCAGTCTCAGAAACGTACAGGCCTATATCCGCCAATGGGACGGCCCTGACGCTCCCGTCCAAAAACTGCACTTTGGCCTGCTCAACCGGCCCGTATCGCAGACGCGTTATGACTGCGGTCAACGGCACCACACCTATCGGCAGAACGGCGCGACCCGCTAGATTATTTAAAAATGAACTTTTACCTGCCTTGAAGCGACCCAAGACTGCAACATCAACCCTGTCAGCCGCCTGACGAACAGCGCGACAGGCCTCAAACTGGGGGCGCAAATGCTCCAGTTTCAGCCTCCCGGCCAACTCTTCCATCCGCTCCAGCATGTTGTTTGAAGACTGGCTCATGGCAATTAATCCGGCCTCATCCGTCCGGCGTCTCCGGAATCAAGCTGGTTTTCCTGTGAACTTTTTTCCAGGACTGCCGCCAGGCGTTCGAGCGCTGCATTCATTTCTTCGACAATCCGCCCGATCGTCTGGCAGTCCGTTTCAGAAAGCTGGCCATAGCCGCGCATACGCTCCGGCTCCATTTCTGCAACCGCCACAGTTGCAAGCGCTACCTGCCCCTTTGCAGCCCAAAGGGCGCTGCACACCGGCGCTGGAGGCTGCAAGCCCAACTCCGAAATTGCGCGCACCATTGCATGGCGAACCTCCCCAATGGCCTCACCTATTTCTTTCCGCTGCGCAGGCGTTGAATCCTGTGTGTACCCGGCAAACGGTGACGGCTCGCCGGCGATGCGAAGGGCACGTTCCGCCTCCGACAGCAAATATTCCATGTGCCGGAATGTCGAAAGCAGATGTCGCTGGTGATTATCGTTCATAGCCCGGTGTGCGCTGGCAAACCTGGTTGATGCGCCAGTCCAAATACAACCGCTGCAACGCCAGCGGATTTTCCAAATCGTAATGCCGCGTATTCAGTGTTTCAAGCAGCCCCAGTAAAATACGGGGGTTCCCACCAGAGGCGCGTTGAAACCAATCAATAACTCGCAAAACTTCGGCGGGCACAAGCCCGCGCTCCACCGCTGATTCTGCCAGCTCGCGCGTTTCGTTCATGCTCAACCGTTTCAGTTCAATCCGCTCAAAACGTGCCAGCAACGTCCAGAAATGCCCGATTTCCCATGAATGCTCGAAGCGCGAACATATCCACACAGGCACGCGCTCCATAATGCTTTCGATAAATGAACTTAGCTTTGGAGTCGTCCACGCCATGCCGTCAAACACAACCACCCGTCCGCTGGCAGCCACGGCCTGACGCAACCGTTGCTTGCGCTCCGGCAGCCTTGCTCCTGAATCTGAAATGCCCAGTTCCTGCTCCAAATCGGCACAAATTTCAGTCAGTTTTTCAGAGCGATGACTTACAACCAATGAAAGCGGCTTTTCCAAATGCCGAACCAACGCTGACTTGCCAACGCCTGCCTCACCTAAAATCAACACGTTGCGGCGCCGGGCATGGTATTCTTCGAGCCGTTCCAGTTCCTTCTGCCGTCCCGCCAACGGCAGGGACGGTATCAGTAACGAAGTTGGTATTTTCGATGGCATAACTCGCTACCGTTTTCTGTTCCGGTAGGAGTCATCAGCCGTCAATTCCCAAAATACAGGAAGGGCGGTTTGCCGCTCACGCAGCAAGGCAAACTCCATTGCCTACGGCAACACAATCGGCCAAGCCGGCTGCAAAGTCAAGCACTGGCAGAATGATTTGGCGGCGTGGCTGGCCGATTTGCATGATTAAAACAAGGGGGCGAACGCCTGTTTGCCGGTGTCGCCCCCCGCCAATTGTGATTCTAAATTTCGTTACTTTGAAACCACGTCAGCCCCGCCATAGCGGCCCTTCTTGCCAAGCTCTTTCTCTATAACCAGAAGTCGGTTGTATTTGGCGATGCGCTCCGAGCGGCATACCGAGCCGGTCTTGATCTGTCCGGCGTTGGTGCCAACGGCCAGGTCTGCTATGAATGCATCTTCCGTTTCGCCGGAGCGATGAGAAATCACCGCACCATAACCGGCCTTTTGAGCCATGGCCACCGTCTCGAGTGTCTCCGAAACCGTGCCGATTTGGTTCAGCTTGACCAAAATCGCGTTAGCCAGCCCGTCACGGATGCCTTCGGCGAAAATCTTCGGGTTTGTCACGAAGACATCATCGCCAACCAGTTGCAGTTTCCCGCCCAATGCCTTCGTCAGCGCCTGCCACCCCTCCTTGTCCTCTTCACCCATGCCATCCTCAAGCGAAACAATGGAATAACGCTTCACCCAGTCGCTCCACAAAGCAACCATTTCCGACGGGGTTTTTCGCGAGCCATTCGACTTTTTCATTACATAAACCCCTTCGTCATACAACTCGCTGGCAGCCGGGTCCAATGCGATGGCGATATCTTTTCCGGCTTTGTAACCGGCGGCATTGATTGCCTCAAGGATCACTTCCACCGCCTCGGTATTTGTCTTTAGATTCGGCGCAAATCCGCCTTCATCGCCAACCGCCGTCACCAGCCCACGCTTTTGCAGCAACTTCTTCAGCGTGTGAAATGTCTCGGCTCCGTAACGCAGCGCCTCCGCAAAAGTCGGCGCGCCAATCGGGAAGAGCATGAATTCCTGAAAATCAACATTGTTGGTTGCATGCGCCCCGCCGTTGAGCACGTTCATCATCGGCGCCGGCAACACATACGCCCCCTTGCCGCCATGCAATTTGCGAATGTAAGCATAAAGCGGCATGCCCTCATCCTGCGCCGCCGCACGGCAGACCGCCATCGAAACACCCAAAATCGCGTTCGCGCCCAGCTTTGATTTTGTTTCGGTTCCATCAAGCTCGCACATCAACCTGTCAATCTCCTTCTGCGCCTGCGGCAACTTGCCCTTCAGTTTCGGAGCAATGATTTCGTTGACGTTGGCAACGGCTTTGAGCACGCCCTTGCCACCATAGCGTTTCGGGTCGCCGTCGCGCAGTTCCACCGCCTCCTTGATGCCGGTGGATGCGCCTGACGGCACGCATGCCGTGGCGGTTATGCCGTTGCTGAGGGTTACAGTTACTGAAACTGTCGGGTTGCCCCGCGAGTCGAGTATTTCCAGTGCGTTAATAGTTTGTATTTTAGCCATATTTCAATTGTCTTTAATTTAATCCGTCTTTTTGGCGGCGGAAGTTCATCCACTGCAAGCCTTGCATCAGCGCTCATCAGGCAAACTGCGGTTGTCAAGGGCTTCCACCACCTGTTTCTTGCTCAAACTCAACCATTTTCCCCGGCGAAAGGCAACCGGAATTTTCAAGAAACAACCTTTTTCATACTGCCCCGTCCGGCTTCAAATGCGCTGGCAACGCCTGCGACGCCGCCGGCGGCAAGCCAGCCCATGAAAAACAACCCCGGCCACGCCAGCGCCGGAATATACAGCCCAAACTCAAACAACCCGTGCAACGCCCAACCAAATGCTCCAAGCCACACGCCAAATGCAAGCCGACCTCCCCTCGCAGCCAAATGGCCACGCCACAACGCCGCAACAATCAAGCCCGCATAAAACGCAAACCCCGGCCATCCTGAATCGCTGGCCTGCTCCAGATAATCGTTGTGCGCAAGGCGGGCCATTTCCGACTCCGGCTTTTTTAATACCCGGTAGCCGGCGCCAAATGTCCCCGGCCCTGTTCCCAAAAACGGATGCTGGCAGGCCATCTTGAGAGCCGCCCGCCAGTAATCAAGCCGCGCACTCGCGCTGGTTGCGCCCCGCTCAAAATAGGCGCTGTATTTGTAAGAAAACGCAGCCGCTCCACCGCATACAAGCGCCCCAATCAGCACGAGTTTCCAAATATGAGCCAGGTTCAAGCGTGAAATCCACAAAGCCACAAGCGCAAGGGCAATACCCGCTCCGGCTTTCGAGCCGCTCCACCACAAACACAGCAAACCCGCTGCGACAACCGACGAGGCGGCCATCACCCTGAGCGCCGCCCGCATCCGCACCGTCCACAGCCATCCAACCACCGCCGGCACGACCAACAACAGCGCGCCGGCAAACGCGTTGGGATAAACAAAAGTTGAAAAAATCCGGTTGCTCGCAAGGCGCGCGCGAAATTCCGCGGTGTCCAGCGGCCCGCGCATTTCCGGGCTAAGCATTTCAAACTGGCGCCGGGTTTCTTCCAAACCGCCAAAATGCTGGGAAAAACCCATCAACATAATCCAAATCAACCCCGCCAAAAGCCCGGCCAGCATGCCGTTGAGCAGTGCCTCACGCCGGCTGGCAACAAAAAAGCCAATATAAAAACAGACCACGCAGGCGGCAAAATGTGGCAGCGCAGCGGCGGTCAGGTCACGCTGGACAGTTTGCGCCGCTGAAAGCCCCTGCCACGCCAGCCATGCTGCCGGCAATGCAAACAGCATCCATCGCATTCTTGAGAAATTACGCTGCGCACCGGCCGGAACGGTCTGATTTCCAAAAACCAAAACAGCCAAACTTACCACGCACAAGGCGCAAATCAGCCCGTAGCCCCATGCCGGCGGCCATGAAAGAAAAATTAACTCCCAAAAATTTCCCGGCTTCTGGATTTTCTGCTCGAAAATAACCGGATTTCCAAGCTTCACCACCACCAAACCAAATATCACCGCAGCAACAATGGCCGGCAGCCAATCGCGGAATCCGGCATCTGTAGCTGCATGATTCGGCCCTGAATTGTCGCCCTCTGGCATTTGAGTCGCTTGATTCATTTGGATTTCAGGGCGTGTAATGCCATGCTGCGCCGGGACGTTTGCCCCGAAATTGCCCAACTTTTACAATTTCAGCCGCAGCAAACCAGCTTCAAGCGCAAGCGCCTCCTGCACATTTGTGTGGAGCATCCGCTGCAACTTCTCCATCACTTCAAGGTTTGCCAGTGCATTGGCCGGCTTAAGCCGGCGCGCAACAGCGGCTGTATGCGTTGCGCATTGGGGAAAGCTCAACGGCTGGCCGGAAAACCCGCTGGCCTGCATCCAGACATCTCGCAACCACCATTCAAGCACCGCAATCAACTCCGCCCTTCGCCCGCGGTATTCGCCCTCGATGGCTGCCTTCAATTCCCCCTCCCACTTCTCCTTTAATGCAGGCTCCGCGTCGGTGTACTTGTTCAATGGCGACTGCGCGGTCAGTTTTTCTTCGACTTCCTCCCGCAACGCAGCCAGTCGCTGGCTGAGCACGCCCAACAGGCGGTAACGGCTTAACAGGCTCCGATTCCCATTCGCCGCAAGCTCGCCCCAAACTTGCAGCCACTGAATGGTGGCGGCATCAGCCCTCGCCGCGGCCGCCCCTGCAAAGTTAAGCCGCAGACACCTCGAAAGAATCGTTTCCAAAAGCCGGTCCGGCTCGGTGCTGAGCAAAATAAAAACGCACTGTGGCGGCGGCTCCTCCAGCGTTTTCAAAAAGGCATTCGACGCCTCCTTGTTCATGCGGTCTGCCGCCACAATAATCCCCACTTTGTAACGGCCCTCGATTGATGTTTTATAAACCATCTCGCTCAAGCTCCGCCCGTCTGAATCCTGCCTTGGGACAATTTGGCTGACTTTGATGACCCTTGTCTTGCTTTCCGGCCTCAGCCACATAACGTCCGCATGCAGCCCGTCCTGTATCTTACGGCAGGACAAACACGAATCGCAGCAATCCAGGGCAAACCCGTTGGCCGCGCGCCGCGGCGGCTGCTGACAATTCAATGTCTTGGCCAGAACACGGGCCATATCTTCAAGTTCTTCCATTTGATGGCCGGTGAAAAGATAAGCATGCCCCAGCCGCCCGCGTTCAAGGCTGCGCTGCAGCAGCGCCACCACATGTTGTTGAGCTGGAAAATCGCTGAAAGCCATGGTGTCCTCACTCAAATGGCGGAGGCTGGGCGGGCATAGACGCCACCCGCACCAGAAGCGGGATGCTGCATTTCTGCTCCCCATCCAGAAAAACGTCGAATGAGTAAAAACCCGGTTTCTCGAATTTGAGTTGCTGTATGTTCACAATGAAATTGCGCGAGGTAAAAATCGCGTCATCAGGCACCAAAACCCTTACCGGAATTTCTATCGGCGGCATCACCGCCCGCCCATCCTCGTCCACAAACCCAAGCCGCACCGTGTGCTGGCCCTCCTCCGGTTTTTCAAAAACAACCCGTAACGCCACTGAACATTGAGGATGCACAGCCGGCATCTGCGCGGCGTTGATTGTGTCAAACGCCCCCAGCAGATTCAGCTTCCCCTGCGAATCGGTGGCTGCATCACAAAGCACGGCAACCAGTATATCCATAAGCCTGTGTCTCCAACTTCGCGGACACATCATAAAACGCATGCCCGGCCAAAAGCACGTTTAATTTACTCACCTCAGCCGCCACCGCCATCATCACCCGCACAAAAGGCCGGCGCTTCCGCCATTTCCACAATCTCCGCCCCATGCCGTCGCCAAATTTGCAGTGGCGGTGGTAGTTCCTTTTTCAAGCGCTTGTATTCCTCCGGATGCGTGCGCCGGGCGAGTTTGCACTCACGCACCCCTTCCAAATCACACCCCAACAACAAGGCGTAAGGTTTGTAAATTCGTGGCAAACCAATGACCCTGACAGTACCCGGCGGCCATTCAGGCTGCGGCCGCCGGTCCAGCACCAGAAAGCTCAAAGGCAACCGCCGCAAATCCACCCCCATCTCTCGTCCAAACCTCGACCAATCGCCATCCATGTAAATCTCCGGCGGAGACGGCGCAAAATGATGGCACCAATGCCGCTCATTCCCTTTTGCCATAAGCCCGCATGCCCCCTGATGTGTGCATGGCGCGCAAACATTAAACGCTCCGCGCAACCGTTCCCGAATGCCAATCAGCGTCCATGAAGCCTCATACGTTCCCGGCTCAACCCAGATTACAGACTGCACGCTGCCAGCCAGCCTGACCAACTGTTCAACCTGCTCCTGGAACATCTCTGTAACAACATGGCTTACCAACAACAAATTCGGAGGGCTTCCGGCGTCCATGCCAGTCAGCACTTCCAATCCGGGGTACTTCGCCAACGCCCGCCGGCGCGCATAATCCATCGCCAATTTCGACCTGTCCCATAACCGCAGGCGGCTCACGCTGCCAGCTCCAAAGAAATCAAGAAATGCGCGCCCTGCCATGCCGCTGCCGCATCCCCAGTCCAAAACCTCGCCGCCCGGAGGCCGCCAGCCACGCCGTTTTAATTCAGCCAGCACATAATCCCATTTCCAACCTATTCGCTGCCCAAATGTCCGGTCATAATTCTCAAGCTCGCTTTCGTTCTTCCAATAATCCGGCGTGCCGGCCCCGGCCTCCAAAAAAATTCGGCGCAGCCGCGCCAATACAGCCCAATCGAAAGGCTTCGTATCAGACGGCTCCATAACACGCTGCACTTGCCCGGCGAACTACGCTTGTTTATCGGACTGTGGCGGGGCCGCCTCTCCTTTTGAGGCATCCGAATCGGCGGCTTGCGGCTCAGGTGGAGACGGTGGCAGAAATTTTTCAATGCATGCCTCCAGCTTCGCCATCGTGATTGGTTTTGGCACAAAAAACAGACCGCCGCGCATGCCACCATCTTCCCCAACTTCTTTCTTTGCCACGGAGGCGGTCAAAAAAATTATCGGCACATTTCTCAGATTCGGGTCCGCCTTGATTTTCTCGGCGACCTCGCCGCCGGCCAAATCCGGCATTATGACATCCAGAATAATCAAATCCGGCTTGAACTCGCGCGCCGCCGCCGCGCCTTTTCGACCCTGATTGACCTCGCGGACCTCGTACTTGCCGGTCTTTTCCAGATTCAATCGCAGCAAGTTGGTGAATTTGCTTTCGTCATCAATGACAAGTATGCGTTTTTTTTCCATAAATCAGCTCCTTCGCGCGGCTTTGAACGTGACCGTGGCGCGCGCGCCGCCTTCCGGACGATTGGTCACTTTGATGATTGCATTATGCATCTCCAGAATCTTTCTGCACACCGCAAGTCCCAGACCAGTTCCCTTGCCAGGCGGTTTTGTTGTAAAAAACGGGTCAAAAATTTTGTCGAGATTTTCAGGCGGTATGCCCGGGCCGGTATCATCAATCTCGGCCACCACCACGGTATCGCCGGGCTGAAACGCCCTAAGGTCCCTGACACCCTCCCCGCGGACCGTTTCCACAGGCTCCAATACTCTCTGGCGAGTCCTGACAACCAAAGTGCCGCCATTTTCCATGGCGTGGATTGCGTTTAGAAACAAATTGATAAACACCTGCTCGACCTTGTTGCGATCGGCCAGTATCGGCGGCAGCTCCTCCGCAAGCTCAAGTTGCACCTTGATCTCAGCCTGTTTGAAATCGTGCCTCAGCAGCGCGGCAGCCCGTTGTATCAGTTCATTCAGCGATTCAGGCGATATCTCAAGCTCCTGGCTGGCCGCAAAGTCCAGCATGTCACGTATCACCGTATTGGAGCGCTGCAATGCGTGGCGCATGTCTTTTATTACACCCTGCGCATTCGGGTCCTCCATGGCCGGAGTCTTCTCCAAGTACTCGATTCCCGCAAGCAACGTGGCCAGAAAATTCTTCACCTCGTGCGCCACCCCGGCTGCAAGCCGGCCAACTGACTCCATCTTTTCAGCCCGTATCAGCAACGCATAAGCGGCCTTGAGTTCTTCATGAGATTTGTTCAGCTCTTCCAATGCCCTGGTAAGCGTCTGCCGGCTCTGAAGCAGTTCGGCATTGGTTTCTTTCAACCGCTCCTCGGCCTCCTTCCGCGCCGTTATGTCCGAAATCAGCCCGTCATAGGCAACCAGTCGCCCTTGCTCATCAAAGCGTGGCACCTGCGTGTTGCGCACCCAGCGAATCGAGCCGTCACGATGTATGATACGGTGCTCCAGCGGCTCCGCCTTCCCCTCCATCACCCGCTTTAACTGCTCCATCACGGCGTCCCGGTCATCTTCGTGTATCATCAAATGCCACAAATAAGGCTCGCTCTCAAAATCCTCTGGACTATAGCCGGTGACTGCCAGACAGCCCGGACCGTGTCGAGTAGCCACAGGTTTGCCATTCTTCAACTCCACAGTGTAAATGTAGTCCGTAACCGAGCTGAGAAGCGTTTTGTATCTTTCTTCGCTTCGCTTTAGCGCAAGCTCCGCCTCTATCGTGGCTGTTATATCCCAGAAAATTCCCTGCACGCCCATTGTCCGGCCGGCGGCGTCACGCAATGGAATCTTGCAGACCTGCACGTAAATCGTCCGGCCTCCGGGCACCTGATTTTGTTCGACTGTCTCAAACAACTCACCCGTCTCCATGACACGGCGGTCATCTTCCTGAAATTTCCGCGCCATTGGTTCCGGATAAAAGTCAAAGTCAGTTTTGCCAATAATCTCTTCCAGCGGCCGTTTCAACATTTGGCAAAAGCGCTGGTTTGCAAACGTGAACCGCCCTTGGGCATCTTTTCGAAAAATGTTTTGCGGCAGGTTTTCAACCAACGAATGGTAAAATGCTTCAGAGGCTTGAAGTTTGCCAACGACCTGTTTGTGCTCGGTTATATCGTGTACCAGCGCCCACGCCCCCCTGACTTTTCCGCCAGCCGTCATAATCGGCTGGATCGTAAGCTCAACATCCACCAGCTTGCCGTCTTTTCCCGCCAATACCGCCTCATGCTGCCCCACTGGCTCGCCATTCCGGATTTTTTCCAAATAACCGGCGCATTCCTTGCGATTTTCAGCAGGAAAAAGAAGTGGTAGCTCCCTGGCGGCGGCATTTTTCAGCAAATCACCGAATATCCGCTCCGCAGCAGGATTCCACCCGGTAATGCGCCCATGTTGGTTAAGCCGCAGCAGGCCGTCGTTCATGCAACACGCCACCGTGATGAAATCCCTGCGCAGTTCGTCCTGATTCAACGCCGTAAACCGACCACATGCTGGAAAACCCTGCGCCGCAACCGCTGAGCGCGGCCGCTTCGTGTTCAGCCTTTTGTTGCCGGCTTTGCGTTCCATGGCATTCAAGTTCGGAGCGTGCCGTATTTAGCGTGTCCTTTTTCTGAAATCACATTACGCCTTTTGCAAAAAGGATGCAACGCCGGAGAAAACACCGCCTTGATTCAGAATCAAACTGCCAAAAACCGCCATTGAATACCGGCGGACGCTGTGGCAGTCTGGGTGATGCCGCCGGCACAGCCGGCAACGCCAATTTGTTTGAAGGAACAAAGCACCGACATCGTCCGGTTATAACAAACTTTGATGGCAGAGGCATGAAACGTCCGGTTCAGATAATGCTTGCTGGCATCCTTCTGTTGGGAGGATGCACCGCCAACCATTATCGTCGCAGCGCAGACCGCGAGGCTGCGGCGGTCATTGCCGAAAAAACCCCCAGGGTGCCAAACATGGACCCCAAGTTCACCATCGAAACCAACGGGCCAATCTCCCTGGACGGGCTGCCAATTCTCGAAAAACCTGAGCCTGCATTCGGACCGGAGGCGACGGCGGAAGTCGGCTCCTACATTGTCTCGCTGGAAAAGGCACTTGAGCTTGCCGTGAAACACAGCCGCGCCTACCAGGCGGCCAAAGAATCACTTTATCTAAAGGCGCTGGGATTGACTTTGGCGCGCAGGAAACTCCAACCCGCCATGACACCAATCCTCAACGGAAAGGCCACGGCCAATTTCCAGCACAAGACTGCACACCAGGTGCAAAACGAGGTGGACACCGTCACTGAAGAACGCCGCATCACCGCTTCAGGCCGGGCAACCATGGACATGCTGCTTCATACCGGCGCGCGTATTGCAGCCAGCTTTACAACTGACTTTCTGCGTTTTTTCACAGGCAACTCGCGTGCCAGCCAGACTTCCGCACTTGCCGCTGAACTGACCCAACCGCTTCTCAAGGGCGCCGGCTACAGGATTGCCATTGAAAACCTGACACAGGCCGAGCGTGATTTGTTGTACGCATTGCGCAATTTCACACGCTATCGAAAGGAATTCGCCGTCGAAATCGCCACGGCATACTATGGCGTGCTGCGGAGCAAGGACGAAGTGCGCAATAGCTGGCGTTATTACCAGAATCTCCAGGCGAACGTCGAAAGGGAGCAGGCATTCGCCGATGAAGGACAGCGGCCACTGGCCTATCTCGGACAGTTAAAACAGGCGCTCCTCAACGCCGAGAGCCAGTGGGTACAGTCCACCCGCAATTATTTCCAAAACCTCGACAGCTTCAAAATCCGGCTCGGCCTGCCGGTAAAGACCCGGGTTGTATTGGACGACCAGGAGCTTGAACGCCTCCAGATACTACATCCATCGGTCAACGTCGAGGAAGCCGTTCAAGTCGCCCTTGCCTGCCGTTTGGACCTGCAAAACCAACGTGACGAGTATGAAGACGCACTCCGGCGGGTGCAGGTGGCTGCAAGCATGCTAAAACCGCGCCTGGACATTGTATCAGGCGTATCCGTCCCGGGCGCAGACAGCGCCATTCGACCAGCGCCCGATTTCAAAAACTACCAATGGTACGCAGGCGTGGATGCTGAACTGCCCTTCGACAAAAAGGCCGAGCGCAACGCCTACCGCGCCGCCCTAATCGAAAAGGAACAGGCTGCCCGCGCCCTGGAACTTGCCACAGACAACATCCGACTTCAAATTCTGGAAGACTGGCGAACCCTCGATCAGGCAAAGCGGAACTATGAAATCCGCGAGATCGGCGTCAAACTCAGCGAACAACGCGTCGAAGAAGAAACACTCAAACAGGAGCTGGGCCGCGGCACTGCGCGCGACCTCGTTGACGCACAGACCGACCTCATTAATTCAAAAAACGCCCGCACAGCGGCATTGATTTCACATACCCTCGCCAGATTACAATTTTGGCGGGACATGGGCATTTTAATGATTCAAACCAACGGGCTGTGGGAAGAGACAAAAGATGCAGATGTTAAGGCACATAATTGAGCGCATAACAAAAACGCCAAAACTCAGCCTTGCGGTGGTAATCGCACTGGCCGCAGCCGCAACATTGTTATGGCTGCGAAAGGGAAAATCAGAGACTGCAGAGGCGACTTTTGAAGCCCGCCGTGGCAACCTTTCCATCCGCATCCTCGAAGGCGGCAACGTCGAGGCGCTCGAAGCGCAGGAAATTCGCTCCGGTGTCAAAGGCCCGGGCACCAAAATCCTGAAAATAGTCGAAGAAGGCTACCTCGTGACCGAGGAAGATGTTAAAAATGGAAAAGTACTTGTCGAACTGGATTCATCTGACTTGCGCCAGCGATTGATTAACCAGGATATCCAGTTCCAATCAACCCTTGCCGCCTACATTGACGCACAGCAGGATTACGACATCGTATTCAACCAAAACAAAGCCGACATCCAGGCAGCCCAACAGAAGGCCCGCTTCGCGCGCATGGATGTCGAAAAGTTTTTGGGCACAAAAGTCGCTGCTGAAATCATCAAATTGCGAAAGCTTTACGAGGACACCAACGACATCCAATTGCCGGATGTGGACGCTTTTCTGGCCAGCATCGGAACCAACTCCGTCATTGATTCCTTTACAAACTCAAGGGCAAGCGCCTCAACCCTGAACGACTGGCTTCCCAAAAACCATGCCGCATCAAACCAGCCGGCCGCAATCTCGCTTGGCGCTTCGTTGAACGCGCTCCTTACCGACCCGGACCGCCCGCCACCCATTGATTACAGCCGCTACGCCGACAGCGAGTTGTTGGGCGACGGCGCCGCCAAGCAGCAATTGCGCAAACTTATGGACGACCTGCAACTTGCCCAGGCACAACTGAGCCTCAGCCGCACAAAGCTGGATGGGACGCGCCGGTTGTTTGAAAAAAAATTCGTCACCAAAAACGAGCTGGACACCGAGGAGCTAAACTTCCGCAACAACCAGTTGCGCGTTGACACCGCCCAGACCGCCCTGGACTTGTACATCAAATATGAATTCCCAAAACAAGCCGAGGAAATCGTATCCCAGTATGAAAATGCCCTCCGCAGCCTGACGCAAACACGAAAGGCTGCCATTGCCAAACTCGCCCAATACCGCGCAAAGCTCAAATCCGCCGAAGGCAAATTCAAGCTCGAAGCCGAACAACGCCGCGACCTGCTCGACCAGCTTGATAAATGCATCATACGCGCCGAAAAATGCGGCCTCGTTGTGTATGCCAGCGAAAGCCGCATGTTCGATACTGATCAAATCCGCGAAGGCGGCACCGTCCGCGAACGCCAAAAGATTATCACAATACCTGACATGACCCAAATGTGTGTCAAAATAAAGGTACACGAAGGCTCGATAAAGAAGGTCAAAACAGGTCTGCCTGCGCGCATTACGGTTGATGCCTATGCCGACGAAGAGCTGACCGGCGAAGTTTTCAAGGTCTCCATGCTGCCGGATTATCAGAACCGATGGCTTAATCCTGACCTGAAAGTTTACATCACAACGGTGAAAATAAATCAAAGCCGCGAATGGCTCAAACCCGGCATGAGTGCCAAAGTCGAAATACTGGTCCGTGAGCTTACAAATGTCGTGTACATCCCCATTCAGTCGGTAAGCATGAGCAAGGGCCGCCATTATTGCTTTGTCCAACACCCGATGCGAATTGAAAAACGCCAAATCGAAATCGGCGATTTCAATGATGAATTCATAGAGGTAAAAAGCGGATTGGCCGAGGGCGAGAAAGTGCTGCTCCATCCTCCTGAAGGCGAGCCGGTGGAACCTGCGCCACCGGAGAATGAAGAGCCTGAAAAAGAAGTCGGGCAACCGCCTGCCAATGGCAACACCAATGACACCGATTCAACCACGTCAACAAATGCGCCCGCTTCAACTCAATCCCCGGAAACGCAGTCCTCGCCATCATCAACCCCGGCCCCAGCCAACCGCAGGCAATGATTCGCGATTCCATGCACGAAACGCACAGCCGCCAGCAAAATCCGCCGGACAAAGCCGCAAGTCCGCTGCCACAAAATCCCATTGCCGGCTGGTGGCACTCCCAGGCCATTGAGCGTTTTCAACGCGCCGTCCGGCTCGCAATTAAAAGCCTTTGGATGCACCGGCTGCGCTCCTTTCTTACTGTTCTTGGCATTGTGTTTGGCGTCTGCTCGGTAATCGCCATGCTGGCCATTGGCGAAGGCGCTAGCTATGAGGCACAACAACAAATCAAAAATCTCGGCAGCCAAAACATCATCTTGCGCAGCGTCAAACCCCCGGAGGAAAACAAAGTTCAAGGCGGTTTTGCCTCTTTCTCGGTAGAATACGGCCTTACTTATGCAGATATAAGCCGCATCAAGGAAACCGTCCCGGGCGTAACAATCATCGTGCCCGGCCGCATCATCCGCGATTACGTCTGGAACATTGGCCGGCGCGTTGATGCCGAAATCGTCGGCACCGTCCCATGGTATCCGTCCATGCGCAATCATCCGGTTGCCAGAGGCCGGTTTTTCACAGACTTGGAAACGCGCATCGCCGCCAATGTGGCAGTGTTGACACCGGAGATGGCCGAAACACTCTTTCCCGCTGACAACCCGCTTGGCCGGGACGTGCGGGTTGGCGGCTCTTACTACCGCGTCATTGGCATCATGGCGCCACAAACACAGACTCGCAAAACCGACGAAACCGCCGCTGCAAAGCCCGCCGCCCTTCATCGCATGTTCATCCCGCTCGAGACTGCAAGAGCGCGCTACGGCGAAACACTCGTCAAACGCCGCACTGGAAGCTTCGAAGTTGAACGGGTTGAGCTGCATGAAGTCACCGTGAAAGTCGCCAAGGTGGAAAATGTGCTGCAGGCTGCGCGCGCCATCTCCAACATGCTCCGCTTTTGCCATAAAAACAAAGATTACGAAATCGTCGTTCCCTTGGAACTGCTCAAACGCGCCCAGCGAACCAAGCAAATTTTCAACATCGTCCTTGGCTCAATCGCCGCCATCTCACTGCTAGTCGGCGGCATCGGCATCATGAACATCATGCTCGCCACCGTTACCGAGCGCACACGCGAAATTGGAATCCGCCGGGCACTTGGCGCAAAAAAGCGCGACATTGTGACACAGTTCCTGATTGAATCCGTAATGCTCTCCGGCATCGGCGGTGTTTTGGGTGTTGCCCTGGGAATTGCCATACCTTTTGCGGTGAGCTGGCTTGCTGGCATGATGACAATCATCACTTTCTGGGCGCCTTTTATCGCATTTTCCATCTCGGCCCTCATCGGCATAATCTTCGGCCTTTACCCGGCAATGCGCGCCGCCAACATGGACCCAGTTGAGGCACTTCGACATGAATAAATTCGTTGTTGACATCACGATGAAATGGCGGTAGGTATTGGCATGCAAATGGCGAATTGCTTGAATGTACAAAAGAAACAAATTAAACCCTGCTCTATGAAAAAATTGCTCACTATTCTAACATCGGCCCTGGCGGGCATGGCAATATCCACACAGGCCGCAATTATTGTCGGACCGAGTGGAACAGGCACAATAACCTTTGACACCGCCCCTACAGCCGCTGACGGCTGGACGACGGCCTCACTCCCAGGAGATCACTCCACTTATGAAACCATCGCAGCTTTGGACGCCGCAATAGCCGGCATTTCAGCTTCCTACGTTAGAACTAATTTGCCAACGGATACCTCCACAACGCCAGCAACCTCAGCACTTGGCTTCCGATACAATACAACCGGCCACTACATCCAAAGCCGGCCAACCCAAATAGCAGCCACCCTGCTCCTGGCTACTTTGCAAAACAACACCGGCGGCGCAGTGAATTCAATTACCATTACCTACGACATGAACAGCTTCAACCCTGCAACTGAGGCTATCGTTGGCTTCCGTGTTTACTGGAGCCTGACCGGTGCCGCCAACTCATGGCAGCTAATCCCGGAATTGTCCACAGGAACGCCCGGCACACTTACCGCCACCGTCAATGTCGGCACGTGGAACCAGGGCGCAACTCTTTATCTGTTATGGGCTGACGATAACGCCGCGAGTGGAACAGACCCGTCATACACAATTGATAATTTCTCGGTGGTTGTTCCAAGTACATTTGCCATTACCACACCCACCAACAACCAGACATTTGCCTTTGGCCTGCCCATCCCCGTGCATATCGCCGCCCCTGCTAATGTTGTCAGTGTAACCCTTTATCTCGAAGGCAATGAGTATGCCACACTGACCAGCACGCCATTCGATTTCGCAATCTCCAATCTGTTGTCAGGCACTTACAGCATCTATGCCTCGGGTCTTACATCAGACAATCAGACAATTTTTTCTTCCACGGTCGTGTTCACAGTTCAACCCAACCAGCCTCCAACCGTCAGCTTTGTCAGACCCACTGACGGCGCAACATTCGCAGCCGGCCTGCCAATTACAGTTACGGTAAATGCAACTGACTCTGATGGAGGAGTTGGCAGCGTGGCTTTCTACAGTAATGGAACGCTGTTTGCCACCGTTTCAAACGCCCCATACACTGCCATCATTTCCAATACCGTCCCGGGCGCCATTTCGCTTCAAGCTGTTGCCACCGATATCTTGGGCGCATCCAGCACCAACACCATTTCTATTACCGTTAATCCCAATAGTCCGCCCACAATAACAAGCGATCTTGTTATCCTGCAATCCGCCAACCCCTCAAACACCGTAACCGAGATCACCGTACCGGTTGGCACAGCCGTGACAAACTTGATTTGGGCAACAGACACCGATACTTACCTTGCCGGCATTCGCGTCTATGACGGCAACAATTTGGTCTTCCAGTCAGCCAACGTTCTCGCCGCCTCAGGTGGCATTACCAATTACACCTACATCATGAACGATGCTTTGGCTGGCGTTCATACTTTGACAGCAGTCATCGTTGACGCCGGCGGCATGACCGTTACTTCCAGACCGGTCACCATTACCGTTACCAACAACTCAAACTATGCCTACATCATCACCAACGGCGCTTATTGGCGCTACAAAGATGACGGCTCCGACCAGGGACCAAACAACTGGACATCAGTCAGTTTTGATGACTCAAGCTGGGCCATCGGCCAGGCCGATTTGGGCTATGAAATTGTTGGAAACGGTTACGCCAACCTCCATCCGCCGCGTACCACTGTCAACGGCGGCCCTGTCGGCGCTCGCTTTATTACCACCTATTTCCGCCACTCTTTCTACCTAACCAATTGGGCACAATCCGGTTACACCAACTTGGTGCTTCACCTGCTGCGGGATGATGGCGCGGTGGTGTACATCAATGGCACGCCGGTATGGACCAACAACATCACTGCCTCTCCAATTACTTACACAACCGTAGCTGCTGGAACCGGTGGCAGTGAAGACGGCACCGTTTACAATGTCTATGGCGCCCCATTGCCGCCATCGTTATTGCAGGAAGGGCTTAATGTTGTTGCCGTGGAAATCCATCAAGCAAGCGCTACGTCCTCAGACATTTCCTTCGACTTGATGCTTATGGCTGAGCCGCCTTCACCAGTCGTCCCTCCGGCGCGGCCCAACATCGGCCTCGCTTATACCGCTGGCGCCCCTCAAATGACCCTGACAATCACCAACGCCAACTTTACACTGCAAGAGGCACCGGCGATCCCTGTTACCGGCTCGCCAGCTTGGGGCCCGGCCAGCGTATTGAATTGGAGCACAAACGGCTCCATAATCAACGCCACCATACCAGTCTCACAGACCAAACGTTTCTATCGCATCACCATTCCGTAAACACGGAATCCTGGACACAATCTCTCGCAGGGCGCGCATTTTGCGCGCCCTTTTTTTAAAAAATGGCCACGATGCCATTGACTTCTAGTTCAGGCTGATTTAGCCCGAAAAACTAAGTTGAAGTGGTTTTCATCCTGGTTGGCGTGGAGGGCCTCACCGCCCGGCCTTTTTTATGTTGCAGTTGGAAAATCTTTGACCATGATTGTGGTGTTGAATTTGACTGCCTATGCCAGAAAAGCCATTGAATGAAATTCCGCAACAAGTGCGGGACCTCTATGATAAGGGGAAGGTGGCGTATGACCGCCAAAACTGGGACTATGCGCTCATCAACTTCGAGCAAGCCCTTAAATTGGAGCCTGGGTTTTATGAATGCCGCGAGGCGCTTCGCGCGACCCAACATAAGAAGGCCGGCAGCTCATCGGGCTTTTTCAAGAGAATGATTGGCTCGGCCAGCTCACAACCCGCTCTTGCCAAGGCAAGGCTTGCGCTTGGGAAAAACCCGCTCGAAGCCATTCAAATCGTCGAGCATTTGTTAAACAGCGATCCCGACAACGCAGCGGCGCATCGGCTTCTTGCCGAAGCAGCGCTCGCAGCGGATTTGCCGCGCACGGCGGTGTTGTCACTTGAAATAGCGGCAAAAAATAATCCCAAAGACAAGCAGTTGCGGATGCAACTGGCGGAGGTGTATATCAAGCTGGGAGAAGTTCAAAAGGCGGAGTCGGTTTACACGGAATTGTTGCGGGCCGATCCAAATGATGCCGATGTTGCCCAGGCTTATAAAAACCTGACGGCGCTAAGGACGTTGGACGAAAAGGGCTATGCCGCTCTTGCATCCGGGACAGGCTCCTACCGGGATGTGCTCAAAGACAAGGACGAAGCGGTTGCCCTCGAGCAGGAGCATCGGCAGGTTAAAACCGAGGATGTCACCAGCCGGTTGATTGAAGAGTACGAAGCCCGCCTCGTTTCCGAGCCGAAAAACATCAAACTGATGCGCAACCTTGCAGAGTTGTACGCCCAGCAAAACGACTTTGACAAGTCGCTTGAGTATTATAAGCGCATTCAGAATTCCGAAGTCGGGGGCGACCCTTCACTGGAAAGGGCAATTGCGGAAACCACCTTGCGCCGATACGATTACCAGTTGGCCCAGCTTGATCCAAACGACCCGGAACAAGCCGCAAAAATCACCCAGTTGCAAGCCGAAAAGGCCCAATACCAGCTCCAGGAGTGCGCGGCACGCGCTGAGAAATATCCCACCGACCCCCAAATTCGATTCGAGCTTGGACAGCTTTATTTCCAGCACGGCAAAATTAGCGAGGCTATCCAGGAATTTCAAAAGGCCCAGAATTATCCCGCGCGGCGCATTCAGGCGATGTATCATCTGGCCCAGTGCTTTGCCAGGCGCAACATGTTCGACCTTGCAGCACGCAAACTACAGGATGCCCTGAAAGAAAAACAGACTTTCGACGAAGAACGCAAGGAGTTGATTTACGCGCTTGGATGCGTTCTGGAAAAGATGGGCAAAAAAGAGGAAGCCATCGAACAGTTCAAACTTATTTACGAAGTGGACATCGGCTACAAAGATGTTGCGGCAAAGGTTGATGCCTATTACTCCGGCGGCGGACAGTAGGCTTTTCAATTCTCTCTTTTAAGAAGGTAATCGGCAAGCGCCTCCAGCGCCTGTGCCCTGCCCTTGAACGGACGCAAGGCGGCGTAGGCCTTATGCGTCAATGTTGCCGCAATCCGCCGGGAACGTTCCAGACCAACTATCGCCGGATAGGTTGCCTTTTGCGCCTTTGCATCCTTGCCGGCGGTTTTGCCCAGCTTCTCGCTGGTTTGTGTTACGTCCAAAATGTCGTCAATTACCTGAAAGGCAAGACCCACGTGGTAGCCAAAATCCGTCAGCGCATCAAGTTGCGCCGGGCTGCAATTTGCGCTCATGCCTCCCAATCGCACCGCGCAACACAAAAGCGCTGAAGTCTTGCGCTCGTGAATGTAGCGCAATTGATGCAAGTTCAGCTTGCGGCCTTCCCCCTCCAAATCGGCCACCTGCCCTGCAACCAGCCAAAGCGAGCCGGCCGCCTTTGCCAATTCCATCACCAAGGTTTTATGCGGATATCGCGGCCAGCCCCGGCTTTGAGCAAGAATTTCAAAAGCCTGCGTCAACAGACCGTCCCCTGCCAGAATGGCGATTCCTTCGCCAAACACCTTGTGATTGGTTGGCTTGCCACGGCGGAAATCATCGTTGTCCATTGCGGGCAAATCATCATGAATCAGGGAATAGGTGTGCACGCACTCAACTGCGCAGGCCGGCGCCAACGCCTCCCGCTCCTCCCCGCCACATGCCGCGGCAGCAGCAAGACACAAAACCGGGCGCAGCCGTTTGCCACCGGCAAACAAAGAGTAGCGCATCGCCTTGTGTATTGTGGATGGCTTTACGGTTGCCTTTGGCAGAAAGGCGTCGAGCGCCTGGTTTATCATTTTTACCCGGCTGTCGAGATAAGCCGCCAAATCAAAATTTTTATCACTGGTTCCAGCGTCTTTTTTCATGTCGGTACGGGCATTGTTAATGGAGCTGCCGCGCAGCGCAAGGTTGTTTTGCAAGTTTACCACAAACCCAAAAATTCCTACAGAACTTCAACAGGGCATTTGGGCAGTGCCTCAAGAAAAGCCCGCCCGTAGCGCTTCATCAAAATTCGATTGTCCAGCACCACCACAATGCCCCTGTCAGTCCGCGTGCGAATCAGCCGTCCGATTCCCTGACGGAATTTCAACACCGCTTCCGGGAGGGAAAACTCCGTGAAAGAATCGCCCCCGCGGGCTTCTATTGTTTCCAGCCGCGCCTCTATGAGTGGATGGTCCGGAACAGCAAACGGCAGGCGGGTGATGATGACATTGGACAGGGATTCACCCGGAACATCCACACCCTGCCAAAAGCTCGCCGTGCCGAACAGGACACTGTCAACATCCTCCTTGAACAGCTCAAGCATGCGAGAGCGCGGCGTCCCGGTTCCCTGCACAAAACAGTTGATGCGAAGTTTGGCAAAAAACGGGGCCATCGCCTCGCCCACTTCCTGCATCAGCCGCGTATTGGTAAACAACACAAACGCCTTGCCGTGGGTAAGCTTGATGAAATGTTCAATCCATTTGATCAAACTATCGCGGTAGCCCGGGTCTCGCGGATCGGCCATCTGTCGCACAATGTAAAGCTTCATCTGCCGCTGATAATCAAACGGAGAGCCAACCCGCAACCGCCGCGCCTTTTCAGCCCCAACCCGCCGGACAAAATATTCCATGCCCGCCGCAGATTCCTCCTCAACATGATTTGGGTTTCCGCCAGCCTCTTTTTCGCCAGTCGCGCGTTCATCCTGGGCAGCGCCCGTCACTGCAAGGGTTGCGCTGGTCATGATGACGGAAGTTTCGCTGTTAAAAAAACGGCGTCGCAGGTAGTCCGCCACATCAATTGGCGCGGCGTTCAAGGTCAACAACCGCTGGGTTTTGCCGGCGCGTTCAACCCAATAAACATAATCTTCGGCTTTCTGGCTCAGAAATTGCGCCACTTGCTCGCGCACCTCCGATAAACGCCGGTTGCACTCCGCCAATTCTTGTTTGGCATCTTCGTCATCCAAACTCTTGATCAAATCGGCCAAAGCCTCACGCAGCCGCTGAACAGGCAGTGTCAAATTATCCGGGACAACATCCGGGCGCCTTATTCTCAATTCCGTCCAGGCACGCTTTTCCCTGGACCCGCCTTTCTGTGGGCGGCGGACGGTTGCCGGTTCATCCGGATTTTTGGCAGCCAATTCGTCGCACACTTTCTCAAGCGCATCAAAAAAAGCGCGCGTTTCATTGAGCAACTGCGCCACCAAAGCCACTTCACGCCCGCGGCGCAATGTTGCGAGCAATCCCTTCTCGGTGTGCGGATTCCACAGCCGGTTGAGCGCAAACTGGATTTGGGCCATCGAGAGGCTTATGCCTATGTTTTTCGAGGCCACATGTTCAAGCATGTGCGCCTCATCCACGACAAGAAAATCGTCCTTGAACAAAATGCCGCCACCGGAATTTTCCTCCATCGAATCGAGAAGGGTAAATAAAAGGGTGTGATTAAGCACAAGGACATCCGATGAAAACATCCGCTGCCTTGCCAACTGGTAGAAACACGGGGGCGATTGCCGGGCGAATTCAGAGTCCGGCCCGCACAATTTCGGGCTGCAAAGGCCGCGTTCCGAGCATACTTGCGCCCAGACCTTCGGGTCAGGTTCAATTTCAAAATCCGAAAGGCTGCCGTCGGTTGTGTTTTGAGCCCATTCGTGAATACGGCGCAATTCCTGAATCTCAGGCGAAGTGAACAGGCTCTCTGCCTGTCTCATGGCATTGTGAAGGCGGCGCGTGCAAAGGTAATTTGCACGGCCCTTAAGTAGCGAGTAGGTAAACGGCCTCGGCAACAAATGGTCAAGCACTTGATGAAGCAGGGGCAAATCTTTGTCGCTTAACTGCTCCTGCAGGTTGATTGTGTGCGTCGAAACCAGCGCCCGCTTCTTGTAATGAATCGCATAGAGAATTGCGGGAATGAGGTAGCCCAGGCTTTTACCCACGCCGGTGCCGGCCTCCACCGCCAGATGCTCGCCGGCCTCCAACGCCCGCGCCACCGCCACCGCCATCGCCTGTTGTTGCGGACGATACTCAAAATTTCGCGCCCGCGACAGCAACCCTGTGGGGCTGAAAATGGATTCCACCATTTCAACCAAACCGAACTCATCCCGAGTAACTGTATCCTTGAATTTTATCATGCTGTCCGCCGCTGTTTGGAACCGCCAAAGCCAGTCATGGTTTTATCGGACCGATATATTCGGAAGCCACCACAATGTCGTCAAACCAAACACGGTTCACCGGGTTTGGCCGTGCCACCTTGTTCTGGCGGGCAGCATTTTCGGTCACGTAATGAAGCAGCCAGAAAAAATTAATTTTGAGCCTGTTGTCAGTCCGCCAGCGCAGTCCCTCAAATGGCTCGCCGCCGGCTTTTGCGAGCTTGAATCCCATCCCGGTCCATTTCTCGCGCATGACACCTTTGTAAATATGCATCTTCAATTCTCCATCCACCCACAGTGCCAGCTCGCCATCCGCCTCCGCCGGGGTTGAATTGCACTTGAACATTATTTCAATGCATTGCCATTGGTTTCGTGGAACAAGCACCGGATCGGCTGGCGACAATGCATTCCCCCAATAGCGGCCATCGGCGGATATTTTCATCTCCGGCCAGTAAGCATAAAACGTCCATGCACCCGGCGCCGGCCAGCGCCCATTTCCACCATGCGGCTCTATGCCTACCGTCATCCGCTCATCCCCGCGCGGTCTCTCGCCAGCCCCGCCCTGTGGCCAGCGGGTCGGCGGATGATAGCCGCCAAAATGCACAAAATGATGAATGTAATCCGCATCAGGGGCAAACTTGACATAGAACCGGGCAAAAGCCCGCTCCACTTCGCGTGAAAGCCGGCCATACAAATGGCCACCTGTGTTTTCCCACAAGGTCGCCGTCATTTGCAGGCAGCGCTTGCCGCCGCTTGCCGGTGGATGATCCCCAACAAGCTCCAGCACGCGCCCGCCCTTGTTGCTGGCTTCAGTCCACCGCCGAATCAATCCGGCAACGTCCCCCTCTTCAAAATCTTCGGCCAGCAGAACCCTCGGATCCTTGGCAAGTCCGCGATCTTTGGGGTACTGAGCCGCCAATCCAAAGCCTTCGGGCAATTTGCCCTTTCCCACCTGGCACCATGCGCCCGGAGGCATCATTGCTATCAACCATGCCAAAGCTACCTGATAATGGAAAATTTTCATTTTCACAGATTGTTGAAATTTGGGGGTGTCATTGAAGTTTGCGTTCAACAATTTCGTGCGTCTGCTTGTTCTTTACGATGCTATTTGGAGGCAGGACACCCCTCCACACCGTGCATGGATAAAGGATTGAACCGCGGCCAATGATTGAGCCCGGATTCAACACCGAGTTGCAGCCTATTTCGGCCTTGTCGCCTATCAGCGCACCAAACTTGCGCAGGCCGGTATCCTTGCGGATACCATCCACCTCCACGGTAACATTGCCCTCCAATATTTTCACATTCGAGAGAATCACGCCCGCCCCCAGGTGCGCCTGAAAACCAAGTATCGAGTCGCCCACGTAGTTGAAATGCGGAACCTGGCATCCGTTGAAAAGCATCGCGTTTTTAAGTTCACAGGCGTTTCCAACAACACAATCATCGCCCACTATCACATTTTCGCGCAGATAGGCGTTGTGCCTTATCCGGCAGTTGCGGCCAATTATGGCAGGTCCGAGAATCATTGCGCCATCCTCCACTATTGTGCCTTCCCCGATGAAAACCTTGTCCCCCACATAGGCCACACCATCACAGCGATTGCGCAAAACCGGACGCACTGATGCCAGCACATACGCGCCAAGCCTGGCAATGGCTTCCCATGCATGGCCGCAACCGTCAAATAATGCGGCGTGCTCCGTCTGGCTCAAATCAAACAAATCTGCAGGCGCAAACATGCAGCAAACTTAAGCCAATGCCCGGATGGTTCAAACCCAAAATCATCATTTTTATGCTTCAGTGTTGCGTTTTTGCAGTCACTTTTGGATACTTGGCCCGGTTCGATTGCCAAGGGAATGAACGAATGGAATATCCAATCCCGCGCACGCGCCTGCCAGGCGTGTGGCAAGCCTTTTGCCGACAAAGAGGCCTACCACACGATGTTGTTTGAGCAAAAAGCAGAGCTTGTGCGCCAGGACGTCTGCGCAAACTGCTGGGAAAACCAATACAGTCAGGGCGCTCAAGACCGCAAAGGCTTCATCTCACACTGGCAGGGAATTTACGAGGCGCCTCCGCCTGCCGCGCCGGAACCTATTCAAAAGGATACAGCCGAGGGGTTGTTGCGCAAATTGGTTGAACGAAACGACCCGCAATATCTTGCCGTCACATTCATACTGGCGGTGATGCTCGAGCGCAAACGCCTGCTGAAGGTCAAGGAACAAATCCATCGCGAAGGCCGGCGCATCTTTGTTTATGAACAGACCAAAACCGGCGACGTGTTCACCATACCAGACCCAAATTTGCAATTCAGCCAGTTGGACAAGGTTCATCGAGATGTAGCATGGTTGCTGGAACACGGTTTGGAGCCGCAACCGCCCGGCGCAACAACGCCCGCAGACATTGATGCCTCAACCCAACCGCCAGGTGTTGTTGCCACCGAATCCGCCACTGCTGACAACTCAGCAAATCAGGTTGCCCCTGCACCCGTTAAACCTCCCAATCAGAATTCCTCTGTGCCTTGAACGAATCGTTGTATCAGGAGCTGCAAGCGCGGCTGGGTTACACATTCAAAAATCCGGCCCTGTTGCAAACCGCCCTGACGCATCCGTCAATCCGACATGAAGCCACGCAACCGGTGGAACACAATCAACGCCTCGAGTTCCTTGGCGATTCAGTGCTTGAACTGGTTCTGACCGCGGAAATTTATCAGAAATTCCCGCAAGCAGGCGAAGGCATCCTTACACGCGCCCGAGCACAGTTGGTGAATCGCAAGGCGCTTGCAGAACAAGGACGCCGGCTCGGCCTTGGGCAGTGTCTTATCCTAAGCAAAGGTGACGAAAAGCACGGCGGCCGCGAGCGCGAATCCTCACTGGCTGACGCCTTCGAGGCAGTTGTTGGCGCTGTTTTCATGGATGGAGGCTACGAGACAGCTCGGGATGTCATCTTGCGGCTGTTCCACCAAAAATTTGGCGAGCTAAACTCGCTTCCACTTCTCGAAAACCCCAAGGGTGAGCTTCAAGAATTGCTTCAGGCCCAAAGCACCGCTCCCCCCGATTACCGCGTTTTCTCCACAACCGGCCCGGACCATGATCGTGAGTTTGAATGCGCTGTCTTTCACCATGGAATTGAACTGGGGCGAGGTCGCGGAAAAAGTAAAAAAGAAGCCGAAGCTGCTGCCGCCCGCGAAGCGTTGAAAACACTGCGCCAACAACAAACAATCGAAAGTCAGGGTGAAAACCCCCAAAACAGCGGCGCGTGAGAATCACGCAACATCTTGATTGTTACAACCTGCTGTTAATCAATAAGTTGTAACAAAGGTTTCATCAATTTGTCAAAATTTGATGATAACTGTTGCAGAAACCACATTAACCAGTTTTGGGACACTTACCCAAGCTGTTGATTTACAATGTGTTACAACGTTAGTTCATTAAATATTCTTGTGTTTGAACCTCAGGCATGAGACTTGCTTATTCAAAGTAGTTTAATTTGCAGGGGAAATGGCAGTTTCGTTTTAACATTCACGTTGCCAAACGGTCATTATATTGGTAACCTAGTGGCGGGTTGAAACGTCATAAGCCTGAGAAACCGGAGACGGAATAGAAAAATTGAAAAATTTGCTTGGAAAAGTTTCGCAAGCGTGAAATAATTGTAAAAAATTTGTTAAGGTATGGAGCCGTTCTTACGTGGCGACTATGCGGCGCAGCCGATTGATTTGCCTGTGCTGTTGCTGGGAGTGTGTCTGGCCTTTTTGGGTGGCCATGTGATTTCATGGACTTACATGGTCACGCATTCTGGGCTGTCGTATTCACGTTCATTTGTCAATTCCCTGGTGTTGATGCCCGTAATAGTGACACTGGTGATGATGGTTTTGACGAACAATCTGGTAACGGCATTCGGGCTGATGGCCATCTTTGCAATCGTGCGATTCCGCAACATTCTACGGGATACCCTGGATACAACGTACATACTGGCGAGCATCGTTTTGGGACTGGCATGCGGCACACACCGTTTTCCAGTGGCTGTTCTGGGCACCCTGGCGATAGCGGCCATATTGTTGTATCTGTCGCTGACAATGTTTGGCGCGCGACATCGTTATGATACCATTTTGAACCTCCGCTGGGTCAGGCCATTGAACGATTTACCGGAATTGGAGCGGCTGCTCGAGCGGCATTGCCGGAAGATTCATCGAGTCAGCCAGCGTTCGATTGGAGACCGGGAGGGCGCCGATCTAAGTTACCGGCTGCTGCTGCGCAATCCTGCGCGGTTGCAGGACCTTGAAGTGGAAGTGCGCGCTCAAGAAGGCGCCGATCATGTGAACACCATGCGCGCAGAAGACGAATCTGAAATATAAATCCAGTATGCCATCGCCAAATCCACTGCCCAAAATACCGAGTGACCTGTCGCACTACTGGCGCGAATTTCGCCATGGCGTGATGCCATTCATCGTATTCATTGCGGTGCTTGGCGCAACACTGTATCTGTGGAACACACATCTTGCCCCTCCGAGCATCGTCGGCCAGGTTGAAATGGTTCGCGCCAATGTCACCACAACCGCTCCGGGCGAAATCATGGACTTGCAGGTTGATCTTTTCCAAAGAGTGGTCAAAGACGAACCGATTGCCGTGGTGCGGATAATGGAAGACGACGTCCTTTCGGCAACCATCCGCTCCGCTGAGGCGGATTTGTTGATAATGCGGGAGCGGCTCATGGACAACCAGATGCGCGTGGAACAAAATTATACGCAGTTGCAGCAAACCCTGATGAACCGCCGCGTGGAGCGAGCCACCGAAAACGTCAATCTGCAACTGGCAATTTCGGACTTTCAGCGCATCTCCAAATTGTTTCAGGAAAAAGCGGTAAGCGAAGCCGAATACGATATGGCGCGCGCCAAGATGGAAGCGCTGAAGGAAAAGCTCATTGAACTTAACAAACTGATTGCGGAAACCGAAAGAAGCCTTGAAAGCCTCAAACCCAGCGTAAATGCAACGAATAGTCTGGACACCAATGAAGTGTTGTATGCAGCCATTCGGGCAAGGGAGGAAATGCTGCGAGCCACCACCCGCCCGTTGATAATCAAGGCCCCAATGAGCGGCGTTGTAAGCGCAATACTCAGACGAAAAGGTGAAAAGGTGATACGCGGCGATGCCATAGTTACCATCAGCACCCTGGAGCCGGAGCGGATACTCGGCTATGTGCGCCAGCCGTTGCGTGAAAAACCCAAGCCTGGAGACATTGTCCAGGTGCGCGGCCGAGGCAATGACCGCATCCCGCGACAGGCAACCGTGCTGAAAGTAGGCACGCAATTGGAACTGATTGATCCATCGCTGTTACCGTTGCAAACCGCAGCGCATGTTACGGAATACGGCCTGCCTTTGCTTATCACCCTGCCAAGGGATTTGCACCTGATGCCCGGTGAGATCGTTGACATCACGCCTGACCGTCTGCACTAAGGGCGGCTTTGGGTAGCGTCAAATATTTTGTGTAAAAGCTGGTAGCGGGTGACGGGTCCAATGTTCGTTCATTCGTGTAAACACGCTAAATAATATCCGTTCACAACTGCTTCTTGTTGTAAATGCGCACATGGTTCTTATCCGACGCCGCACTTCAACAAACAACCGTTCAATTATGTTTGTCGTTCGCAGCTTCTTCCAGTACTTCCTGGGGCAATCGTAAAATTCCAAAAGTTCCTCCAAATCATCCTCAAGACATGCCACTGCCTTGGGCGCCTGCTGCTGCCAGCGCAACTTCCAAAATCTAAAGCGTTTGATTGCTTCAGTCCGGTTGTCTGCCAGGTAAATCAGTTTGGCTTCATCAACACATTGCCTTTGAGAAGCCTTAAGCTTGCTGGAGAGGTTGCGCAGCTTGTGCGCCCAGCATCGTTGATG
>Ga0315298_1000352_pt1 | contig 90271 bp, 76 predicted proteins | sample WHS_1_MG_FD_203077 | JGI IMG/M metagenome (GOLD analysis project Ga0315298, IMG submission 203077) | Extremophilic microbial mat communities from Washburn Hot Springs, YNP, Wyoming, USA - WHS_1_MG | ecosystem: Environmental > Aquatic > Thermal springs > Hot (42-90C) | place: USA: Wyoming...
AACTCAGGAGCTCTGCCGACTTCCACAGCCCAGGGACGCCGGGCGCTGACTGCTTACCCGCTGCGGGTGAAGCTGATGTTAGAACCCGGCCAGAAGCTTTTTGCCGGTAAGCCGGTGGAGATGCTTCATTTCCTTCAGGCCGGAGAAACCCGTAAACTGGAATGGACTATCCAGGGTAAAAAAGGTTCTCAGCTCAAGGGTAAGGTCTGGGGAAATAAAATCAACCCTCTGGAGTTCAGTTTAAAAATTGATTAGGAGAAGGGCCATGAAAAAAATATATACCTTGTTTTGCCTTGTGACCATAATTTGCCTGGGGCTCGGCCTGGCCGCGTCAGCCGGACAGAATACCAGCTCCAGCGGCGAAGTTCGTCTGTCTTTTGACCATTTTTACGACCATGCTGAACTCACCCGGGCTTTAAAAGACCTGGAAAAAGCCTACCCCCAGTTGATGAAGCTGGTTTCTATCGGGAAATCTTACCAGGGCCGGGATATCTGGGCCGTGATTATAAATAATCCAGCCACCGGTCCAGCCGAGCGAAAACCCGGTTTTTACATAGACGGAAATATTCATGGCAACGAGATTCAAGGAGCAGAAGTAGCTCTCTACACCATCTACTACCTTCTGAAAAATGCCGGTAAATTAGAATACGTGGACCGTTTGCTGCGTGACCGCGCTTTCTACATTGTACCGACCATGAACCCTGATAGCCGCGATTATTTTCTGCACCAGCCAGCTGATTCCAACTCGCCCCGCTCCGGCCTTGCGCCCTACGATGATGACCGTGATGGCCTCTTGGATGAAGACGGGCCCGATGACCTGGATGGGGATGGCTCTATCACCTACATGAGAAAAAGAGTGCCAGATGGCAACTATAAAACCAGCCCGGATAATCCGCTGGTGATGATTCCCTGTAAACCAGGGGAAAAGGGTGAATTCATTTTCCTGGGAGAAGAAGGTATTGACAACGACGGAGATGGCCTGATCAACGAAGATGGCCCGGGCGGTTATGATATGAACCGCAACTTTGGCTACAACTGGCAGCCTGATTACGTGCAGAGAGGAGCTGGACCATACCCTTTCTACTGGCCGGAGACCAAGGCTGTGCGAGATTTTATTATGTCTCACCCCAACATCATGGGAGCCCAATCGTTTCATAACTATGGCGGCATGATCCTGCGCGGTCCCGGGGCCAAGAACCTGGGAGAGGTGCCACCGTCTGACCGTCAGGTTTATGATTTTATCGGTAAGTATGGAGAAAAGATTTTACCCGGCTACCGCTACATCACCATCTACAAGGATATGTACACGGTTTATGGCGGTAGCATTGATTTCTTTTATAACACCTTGGGCATCTTCACCTTTTCCAATGAACTTGATTTTGACCAGTATGCCGGCACCCAGCCGCGACGTTCTGGTTCAGCTGAAGAAGAAGACCAGCGGGCTTCCATGTTTGGGCCCGGGGCCAGCGAGGAAGAAATTCTCTACCAGCAACTGGTTATGATGGGCGAACAATTAGTAGAATGGAAGCCCTACAAACATCCGCTCTATGGAGATATAGAAATTGGCGGGGTGAAGAAGTTTGGCCGCCGGGTGCCAGCCCTTTTCCGCCTGGCTGAGACCTGCCACCGCAACACCGCCTTTGTGCTTTATCACGCTGACCAGCTGCCGCGGCTGAGTTTTGAAGAGGTTAAAGTACAGAAGCTGGAGAATGATCTTTTCCAGGTGGACGTCAGAGTGGCCAACAAGCAGGTCACACCTTCTATTTCTGCTCAGGCCGTCCAGAAAAAACTGCACCGGGCCGACCAGCTCATTCTAAAGGGCCAGGCTAAGTTGGTTTCTGCCGGTCTTCTTCAGGATCGTTTCAGGCAGCTGGTAGAACCCGTAAAAATAAGAGACAATTATTTTCTGGTGGAAAACGGTATTCCCGGGTTCGGTCGGGTTGATTTTCGTTTGTTGATAGAGGGCAGCGGTGAAGTGAAACTCGTTTATGATTCTCTCAAGGGCGGTTACCTGGAAAAAAGCCTCAGCCTGAAATAAAATAAAAAAAGAACTAAAAGGGGAATGATTATTTTTGAATCATTCCCCGCCTATCTGCAGCGATTTTATGCGTAACGTGGGGGCGGTGGTGCTCCGGTTTAAATCCAGGTCATTGCCTAACAGGTCAATTCCGTTGAGCATTTCTTCGGCTGTGCCCGCGATGGTAATGCCCTTGACCGGGAAGGCAATTTTTCCGTTTTCTACCCACAGCCCAGAAGCCCCACCGCTGAAATGGCCGTTAACCGGGTTAATACCGTAGCCAGTTACTTCTTTGACCAGCACCCCCCTGTCCGTGGCGGCAATGATATCTTCTGGTTTGTGGCTGCCGCTCATGAGGTAAAAATTATGCGGCCCGATGCCGGGTAAAGAGTCAAAACCATTACGAACGGCGTTGCCTGTGCTTTTAACCCCGGCTCTTCGGGCGGCATAAGTGTTGTAGAGAAAACCCTTCAGGACACCATTTTCCACGATAACCCGCTTCTGGGTGGGCACTCCTTCACCGTCAAACGGAGCGCTGGCCAACCCTTTTTCCAGTGTTCCGTCATCAATTATGGTAATAATCTCTGAAGCAATTTTCTGCCCGAGTTTTTTACCTAAGAAGCTGGCTCCCTGGAGGACATTCTCACCATTGATAGCCTGAATTATACCGCCCAAGAGAGCATACGCTACATCAGGAACAAAGATAACAGCGGCTCTTTGTGTTCTTATGGGTTTAGGGTCAAGCATCTCCAGAGCTTTTTTAGCTGCACTTGTGGCTATTTCGCTGGCCGGCTTCAGGTCAGAGAAAAAACGACGGCTGCATGATTCATAACCGCTGGTTTTCTGTTCACTTTTTTCTGATATTACTCCTATTCCGTAACCGCAAGCAGTAGATTTATAGCTTTTGAGCAGACCATGGCTGTTAGCCACTACTATCTCACTCTCCCCTTCTCCATAACTGGCTCCCGCACTTCTGGTAATTCCAGGAACTTTAAGTGCTAAATTTTCCACCTCCTTTAACAGAGAGATTTTTTTATCCATCGGGATCTGGCTTAATGAGGCGTCATAGATACCTTTGACCTCAGTCATTCCCGGGTCATCCGGCAGGACGTTGTTTTCATCGGCAGTCAAAACCCGGGCAAAATTCAAAGCGCGGCTGACGCTTTCTTCCAGATTTTCCGGGCGGAAATCGTTGATGTAGGCAAAGCCCATTTTATTCTGCTTAATCACCCGAATTCCGAGACCATAGTTGCTGGCTTCCTGGACGCTTTCTATTTCTCCATTTCTTACCTCAAGGTTCAACTCCCGGCTATTGACCAAATAAGTTTCAGCTTCGTCAGCGCCTTTTTTCTTAGCTATTTTAATAATCTGTTGGGCTATATCTTTGTAATCCATAATTTCCTCCTTATCTTCTTTGTTTTGTGCCGCCAACTGTTATGCCCAGAATTCGAACAGTCGGCTGTCCAACCGTAACTTCAGCTGATTGCCCTTTGCCACAGATGCCCGGACCAAAATCAAGGTCAGTGCCAATGGCGTCTATTCTGGTGATAATGTCCAGGCAGCTGCCGATAAGAGTGGCTCCTCTGACCGGTGTAGTTTTTTTGCCATTTTCTATCAGGTAAGCTTCACGACAGGTAAAATTGAAAACTCCGGTGGTGGGGTCAACGCTGCCGCCGCTCAGGCTCTGGACATAGAGACCGTTTTTGGTAGAAGCGATGATGTCTTGAGCTTTATCTTTGCCTCTTTCTATGAAAGTGTTGGTCATGCGCGGAATCGGGTAGTAGCGGAAACTTTCCCTCCGGCCATTACCGGTGCGCTCCATCTTGAGTTGTTTAGCTGAAAGTATATCGGTCATAAATTTAACCAGGACTCCGTTTTCAATCAGGACGTTTCTCTTCATCTGAGTGCCTTCGTCATCAAAATCAGTAGTCCCCCGGAAATTGGGCAGGCTGCCGTCATCCACCATGGTGAAAATATCTGCGGCTACTTTCTTACCTAACTTGCCGACAAAAGCACCGGTTTGTTTGGCAATGTTATCAGCCTCAAGAGGATGACCTACTGCTTCATGAACCAGCACCCCTCCCCAGCCGTTCTGAATTACCACGTCCATCTTGCCAGCCGGAGCGTCCTTAGCTTCGAGCATGGCCACAGATTCTCTAACTGCTTCCCGAGCTGCTTTTTCCGGCGGTAAATCATCAAACATTTCGAGACCAGAATGACGGCTGAGCCTTTCTCTTCCCAGGTGCGAGGTATTATTGCCAACAGCCAGAGTCTGGACGATGAAGAAAATAAGAGGCAAACTGCTTTTGAGCAAAATTCCTTCAGAGTTGGCAATGATTCTATCTCTGATTTCATCGTAATAATTGATTGAGGCCATCTTAATTCTGGGGTCGTAGCTCAGAGCTGCCTCATGAGCCCGCTGCATGATTTCCATTCTTTTTGAATCAATCACTTCCTGGAGAGGAATTTTTACCGTAATGTAGGAAGGTCTTTTTTGCTCTTTAACGCTGGCCGGCTGGATTTTTTTACCTGATGAAGCAATGAGCGAAGCCACCTCGGCTGCCCGCAAAATTTTTTCATCAGAAAGCTCATCAGTGTAGGCATAACCAGTTTTATTTCCATCAATGACTCTGACTCCGGCTCCTTGAATCAAGCCAAAAACGGCGCTTTTAAACTTACCTTCTTCCAGGATGATGGTCCGGCTGATGCGGTTTTCCACATAAATATCAGCAAAGTCACCACCTCTTTTCAGGGCTGCGGCAATGGCTTTCTTCAATATTTCTGGCGAAAGGTCAAGCTGATGTGCTTCGCTTCCGGCCAGCAGCTTTTTGATGAGCAGCGGACTGGCTGCCAGAGCCAGACTTCCCTGAAAGCCCAGGAGAAGAAACCTTCTTCGGTCAATCGGTTTTAATTCTGGAAAATTATCATTCATAATTACCCCCGGAAATTAATTTTATCAGAAATTACTTTTCTAATGGCCGAAGCCACTGTCTTCACCAGTTAAATTCTATTTAATTTTAATTAACTTAACTTTTATCTCATCTAAGCCTGGCGGTCAAGGCTTAATTAGCTAATTTATTTAAATTCGTAAATAATATCATCAAGGAAATACTGTTTCCAACCTGTGTCCATCCAGTTTAAAAACACTGACCAGGCTTTTGAAGAAATCAAGTAGGCTCTGTAGAAGCTGGGAAAATGATTGGTCGTTCTCATTGTCTTGGCCTCCCAGAAGAAAAAATTCTCTGGTGCCCGACCATCAACCGGGATCATATTCCTGAGGCTCAGACCCTGGCCGAGATGATAGAAGGCAAAGGCTGGCTATGGCCTTAAGCCAAGGAGACCATCTAAAAGAAGTCAGGAGGCAGAGGCTTTTAAAATAATTGAAATGAATAGCTGACTTGAGGCTGGTAATATTTTTAAAAGCAGTGATTTATCGGCTGATACCTTTTTTTTAAAATTTCAGAATATAGAGTAAAATTAAGACTCACATTATAAATGACCACGCCTGAGGACATCTCCACCAAACCTGAAACCCTCTTCCTGGTTCTGAATCTCTTTATCCAAAAAATTAAATAATTAAATTAAGGTCACTTCATCCAGATACTCAGGTGCAGCTACCGACCAGCCAAGCTCTTTTCTAATTTCTTCAGTTAGATGGGAGATAACTTCTTTTTCACCATGGGTTAAAAAGAGTTTTTTCGGTGGCTGCTTAAAAAAGCTGAGCCAGTAACGAAGCTGCCGGTGATCGGCATGGGCTGAAAATCCCTGAATTTCTTCAATGCGAGCCTTTACTTGGTACATCTGACCATAAATTCTCACTGGAGATTGGCCATCAAGAATCTGACGTCCTAAGGTCCCGCGTGCCTGGTAGCCAACGAAAAGTATGGTTGATTCAGGTCTTCCAATATTGCTGACCAGATGCTGCTTGATCCGACCACCAGTGCACATTCCCGAGCCTGCCATGATGATGCTTGAGCCTCTGACTTTCTCAATAGTTCTGGATTCATCAAAGCTCTGAACTAACCTGAGACCGGGAAAATCAAAGGGATTCTGGCCTGAAGAAAACATCTCTCGGGCTTCTTCGTCAAGGTATTTCAGAAAATGGCCAAAAACATTGGTCACACTTACTGCCATAGGACTATCCAAAAAGACAGGCAGCTGGACAATCTTTTTTCCTCTTACCAGCTTGCTCAGATGATAGAGCAGCTCCTGAGCCCGCTCAATGGCAAAAGCCGGGATGATGAGATTTCCTCCACTTTTAACCACCCTATTGACGTTTTCAGCCAATCGTTCGCTGACCTGCTCGGGATGATCGTGTTCTCGGTCACCATAGGTTGATTCCATAATCACATAATCAGCTTCAGCAAAAGTTTCTGGATCACGTACCAGAGGTTTATTCCACTGGCCCAGATCCCCAGAAAAAATGATTCTCTGGCGGCCTTTTTCGTTACTGACTAAAATCTCTATTATGGCCGAACCAAGAATATGCCCGGCCTCATGGAAAATTACCTGAAGGCCATGACCCAAATTAAGTTCAAGATTGTATTCTACTGATTTAATCAGGGGTAAAGCTTTTTCAACATCCGCTGTAGTATAGAGAGGAATTTCAGGATAAGGCCCACGCCGGCCTTCTTTCTCATGCCGTTTTTTCTTGATTTCAGCATCTTCTTCCTGGAGTTTGGCCGTATCGTACAGCACTATGGGAAGAAGTTCAGCAGTAGGAGAGGTACAGAGAATCTGCCCCTTAAATCCCTCTTTTACTATTTTGGGAATTAGCCCGGAATGATCAAGGTGAGCATGCGTTAAAAGGAGATAATCAATTTGTCCGGGAGGGACAGGAAATGGGTCCCAATTTCGAGTCTGAAATTCTCGTTCCTGATAAAGGCCACAGTCTATCAGGAAATTAAGATCATTGAAGGAGAGATGGTAGCATGAACCGGTAACTTGATTATCTGCTCCCAGAAATTTAATTCTGATCATAGCTGCCTCTCAGCTTTAAATTTTATTTTCCTTATAATAGCAATATTCCAGGCCAATAAAAACTGTTCGGGCAAAAATTCTGAATATAACGATGGCTTGAGTTAAAAGAATCGTTATGATGAGACTGAATAGCTGAGAGCTGCTAAGAAGCCGCCCCACAATTAGAAAAATTGCAGAAAAGACCACAAAAATTAAACCAAGGATAAGATAAAGCCCCCAGAGGGAGAAAAAATGTTTTTTTAAAAAAGAAAAAGTCTGTTCCAGGGCCGGTAGCACTTTTTTTGACTCGAAAATCATTACTATCCTGACCAGATCAAAAATAAGCTTAAAAACTGTCCAGAGCAAAATAAATAGTAGAATCTTGAGATTGGAGCCAATGACCATTGGCCATTCGCTCACTGCTTTTTCCGTAAAGATGTCTACAGGTAAAGCCAGTAATCGGAACAGGGTAAAAAGCAAAATAAAAAATGGCAGGTAAATTAAAGTAGCCAGAAAAAATTTCCCAAAATAGTAGCTGCCGTCGGCCAGAAATTCGCTAAAGGTAATTCTGCTTTCGGAAGTTATCAGACGGCTGAAAAGACCCGCATTTAAAAATATTGAAAAGAGAATAACCAATAGAAAAAGAAAAAACAGAAAATAAAAGTAAGGTGAAAAGAAGTTTTGATTTGCTATGAAAATTTCAGCCAGATGAAGTTCAAAGGGCATAAAAGGAGGCTTCTCGATGAATAAATGGCTTATATTTATCCTGAGTAAATAATTCAGGGGAGCTGCAGCCAGCATGGCCAAGATCAGAACAATTAGCCAGAGATATATGACTAACTTGAATTTCTTGATTCCGGTTTTAAAACCAAGTTTAAGGTAATATCGGATTCTCATCTTTTTCTCCTTAATTAAAGAAGATTGCCAATGGTCCATAATAGATTTTCTATAAGCCAGATAAGGTTGCTGGTGGTGGCTAAAATTTTTAACCCTGGCCCGGAGGAGATATAAGAATTGTTGGTAATATTGCTGTCCACAAGCCAGATGTGTTCAGGATCAAGAACAGCGCTTTTTATTGGAGCAGTCTTTTCAAAGGTAAAACGAGCCCAGCGGCTTTGGCCATCCCATTCTCTCCATTCTACCTCCCCATTTTCAAATTCTACTTTAAGCTTTAATTTTTCTTCCGGGCTAACACGGGCTTCACCATATCGCCTGAGGGTAATAGTAGTCTCATATTTTTTTATCTTTTGCTCTTTATTCTTCTGAGGCTGGTAAGTGGTATTTTTATTGGGCCAGCTGTCAATTATTCCTGAAACCTTATTGTCTTTTTCCTCACTTTTAACGGAAGAAATGCCATAGTCAAAATCCTTAGTGCTATAAAAAAACTCTTGAAAAAACCAATCAAGGTTTTTGCCAGAAATTTCCTTGGCCACCTGGATAAAATCCTCTGTTTTAGGGTGACGAAAGCGAAAACGCTGCTGGTAGGTCCTCATAATTTTGGCCATAGTTTTCTGACCGACGAGTCTTTCCAAGGTGTTTAAAGCGGTAGAAGCTCGCTGGTAGACATTAAGGCCATAGCTTCCGGAATTATAAAATTTCCAGGAATAATTGACGATAGGATCAAGCTTGGCTACTGTCCCAGATAAGAGCCGGTCTGTTTGCCAGTCATAAACGGCAGGAACATTAATAAACCAGGTTAGTGGCAGTCCGTTAAATCTCAGCGGTAATTTACCCGGACCATAGGCAGCAGCTACGGCTTTGCCTGTAGAGTAGGTATTAATCCCCTCGTCCAGCCAGGCTTCCTCGAACTCGTTGTTGGCTACCATTCCATACCAGTAATTATGGCCAAATTCATGAATAATTACACCCTCGGGTGAAAGAACATCTTTATCCAGAAGGACAGAAGTTCCGGCCGTGAATAAAGTTGGATATTCCATTCCACCGCTTCCTGTCCTGAAAGGTGGGTCAACCATAGTAATTGTTCGGTAAGGATAAGGTCCATACCATAAACCATAATATTTGATGGCAGCTTTAAGCGCCCGGAAGTGGCGGTCAATCTGATTTTTATGCTGTTTTTCTATTAAGAGGATCATTCGGACATCAGGCAGTTTTATTTCCTCAGGAGAAAGGTCCAGCATTGCGGCGACCTGACGGTATTCTTGAGGAGCTATTTCTTCCTGGGCTTTAAATAATCTTTCAATTTTCAGGAAGCGAGGTGAAGCTGTCCAGGCAAAATCATGAATATTTTGGGCGACATAAGTGTGGGTTACTTTTTTCGATTTGGGTTCAATTGTTTTTTCCACTTCTTCCCCACAGGCTCCAACCACGAATTTTTCGGGAACCGTAATTTTAACTTCAAAATCAGCAAAGTCAGCGAAAAATTCCGAATTCAGGTGATATTGATGGCAGTTCCAGCCTTTCCCTTCTTCATAAACACCTGGCTTGGGAAACCACTGAGAAATAAAAAATCCATCTTGATAGTATCCGGCTCGCAGTCCATTTCTCGGAACCTTTGCCTGGAATTCAAGATTTAAAGTTATCGATTCAGAAGGAGCCAGTGGTTCGGGAAGAACAACTCGGAGGACGGTCTGATCATCAGGATTGAATGGTTCATCAGGGGAAATAAAAGAAGCTGCCGGTACTAAATCCCGGCCATCAGAAGTAGTCATCGAGGTTATTTTGATCCATCCCCATTCATCCTTTCTTACTTGATACCGTTTAAACAAACCTTCAGTTTTTGATTCTTTGGCTACTGTGGACAGCTCATTTTTAAAAGCATTCCAGTAAAGATGTAGCTGGAGGTCGGGAACATAATCATGACTGAGGTTGGTCCAGCTAATTTTTTCTTTAGCCTGAAGCATTTGGGTTTCAGGTTGAAGTTCAACTTGTAAAAAATATTTAATTGGTCTTTCTCCTGTTGAAGAGGAGAGAACAGCTGGCAGGAAGAATAAAATTAAAATGCTTAAAAGAGCTAATTTTTTGACTGATATCTTGTTTCCCATAGTTCTCCTTTCCCTGAAATCAGAGAAAAAAATTTATAGTTGAATGGTTTTATTGTTAAAAAAAAATGCTGATTTTTCCCGGTTATGCAAGCCCGAATTATTTTTTTTAAACTGGTAAGGTTTATAGGGAAACAAACTAACCTCAAGCTTTTTCTGAAATCCATTCTTCCCAGGCTCGTCGTCGGGGGAAGAAAATAAATAGAGCTACTATCGAGACGGCCAAAAGAAGGTAAAAGTCCAGATTTAATCCAGCCAGTAAAAATAAAGCCAGGCCAAAAAGAGCAGGTAGCTCGCTCATGATAACCGAGATTAAGGCCGTCCGATGCAACTTGTTAACCAGATCCAGAGCTGTTTCTCCTGCCTTTTTCTTAAGGAACAGAGTTTGAAGAATTCTGGCCAGTATCAAGCTCAATGCTGATAGACCATAGAAAATATAGCGGAGGAGTTGCTTATTTTCTAAATGATAAAATCCAAAGAAGGGAGCCAAACGGTAGCGGATTAATTCTTCAAGAATAAAATAGAAAATTAAGAGACCAAATATAGCATAACCCAGAGCTGCAGCTAAGCGATGGGTCTTTCTTATTATTTCTTTTAATTCCATATTCCCTCCTTGATTTTGATTATATTCATTTTCCCTAATTCCGGCAATAATCCATTTGGGCAACTTAACTCAGCCTATAAATAATATCCTCAATTTATGGCCAGAAGAAAACCTTTGAGGTAATCGCTTTCTGGATGAAAAATACTTACGGGATGATCAAAAGCCTGCCGGTGTCTCTGAATTATTTTGACTTCCCTTTCGGCTTCCAAAGCTGCCTGAAAAATTATTTTCTGAAAAAGTTGGCTGTTCAGATAATAGGAACAGGAAAAGGTCAGTAAAAGGCTTCTGGCCGGCATTTTGAGCATTGTTAAGCGATTAAGCTGACGATAGGCTTTAATTGCTGATTTTAGATCTGCTTTCTTTTTGGCCAGAGCCGGCGGGTCAAGAATAACCAGATTGTAATCAAGGCGGTCGACTTTCTGTAAAAAATCAAACATATCTGCTTCAATCAACTTAAAAGAATTTTCAGAAAATCCATTGAGCAAAAGGTTTTCACCAGCAGTTTTAAGGGCCCGGCTGGAATAATCGACCAGATCTACCTTTAAGGCTCCACCGCTCAGGGCAGAAAGAGCAAAGCCTCCCGTATAGGAAAAACCATCAAGGACTTTACAATTAGAAGACAGTTGCCTTACTAATTGACGCATTTCGCGTTGATCAAGGAAAAAGCCAGTTTTCTGAGATTGGCGGATATAAACTTTAAATTTTAAGCCTTGCTCTTCTACCAATATCGGCTCCTGCAGGCAGCCTGAAATTAACATTTCTATCTCTTCCATCCCCTCTTCTTTTCTTGACGGCAGCAGAGATTTTTCATAGATAAATTCGGGTTTCAAATTGGCTTCTAATTGTTCCAGTAAAAAAGGCTTTAGTTTTTCCATGCCCAAAGTGGAAATCTGGATGACTAATCCCGGCCCATAACGGTCAACAATAAGACCTGGTAGATGATCGCTTTCTCCATTTACCAGACGAATGGCTTCAGCCCGGGGATAAAGAAAATTGCGCCACTTAATGGCCGTTAACAAATTATTTTTAATAGCAGTAAATGGTTCTTGGGAGCCGAAACTTATAAGCCTTCCAACCAGCGAACAGTGGCGGTTGAAATAACCATAACCAAGGAGCTCACCTGCTGCGGAAAAAACGGGATATATTTCACCATCTATCATTTCTTCTGGGTAAGAGTAAATGGCTCCAGAAAATAGCCAATGATGGCGATTTAAAATGGATTGTTCTCGACCGGGCTTAAGAATAACCCCCTTTGATATTTTAAGTTCTAAGTGTTTTCTTTGATTTTTTTGCTTTTTATCCATAGGTTTTTCCAATTTCTTTTTGATTGGCAGAAGCATCTTTAAACAGCTTTTCCAGGTTAACTTGGGAAAGTAATTTTTTATCGGCGGCTAAAAGATTAAATTTATTCAGCCTTTCCGGCCTAACCCATAAAATTTGCTTATGAGCGTTTAATCGGAGCTGGCCTCCTTCAATAGTGGCCATAAAACCGAGCAGCCGGTCATCGTCTTTATCTCCCAAGGAAACTGAACCCAGCTGAGGCCCTACCTGAATTTCCAATCCGAGTTCTTCCTTGATTTCTCTTTTCAAGGCTTGCTCAGGCCTTTCTTTTTCTTCCACTTTTCCCCCGGGGAATTCCCAGCTTCCGGCAGAAGACAGACGCTCAGCCAGAAGAAGGCGGTTTTTGTGAATAATTATCGCTGCTACTACGATCATCTTTCTCTAATTCTGCCCCAGCCTTATAGCTCTGTCAACCGAGGTTTGAGTATTTTTGATTCCAATTGTCCGATAGTTGTCAGGAGCTGATTTTGCTGGTAAGATTAAAACAGTTTTCTGTCAGGAGGAATTAATATTTTTTAAGGATAAAGGATTTTCAGAAATGGCAAAAAGAAAATTAGTGGATTATCGTCAGGCCAATATTAAAAAGCTGGAATATCAATGTTTAAGAACACCTCAGGCCATTGAAATTGATGGAAATTTAGAAAAACCCGTCTGGAAAAAAGCTTTATCCTCGCCCCGTTTTGTAGATCTGGTTACAGGGAAACCTGCCTTTTTCGATACTCAGATAGCTGCTCTCTGGGATGATAATAATTTTTACTTGGCTTTCTGGGTGGAAGAGCCGGATGTCAGAGCGGAACTAAAAGAAAGAGATTCTTTTCTCTGGCTGGAAAATGATGTTGAAGTTTTCATTGCTGGACCTGATAGCTATTACGAACTGCAAATAAATGCTTTGGGGACAATATATGAAGTATTTTACATATGGCAGGAAGCTTTAAAACCAGGAAGCTTTTTCGATCGGCCAGAATTCAATCTGATTGAGCATCAAGTTGACCTGCTGGGAGGATTTCAAGACGGCAGCCGATATGGACGTCATCCCCGTGGTCGCCGCTGGGCCTTTATGGATTGGGACTTTCCTGGACTAAAATGGGCTGTAAGAGTCAATGGCACCCTGAATAATCCTACAGACCTGGACTCTGGTTGGACGGTAGAACTGGCTTTTCCCTGGAAAGGAATGGAAGTTTTAGCTCAAGGCCGTCCTCTGCCGCCCCGGGCTGGAGATGTCTGGAGAATGAATTTCTTTCGTTTCGAAGCTTTAGAAGCCAATGGACGGAAAATTGAGCCGTCTATTGGCTGGGCTTTAAGTCCACATGGGGTTTATGATTCTCACTGGCCGGAGCTTTTTGCCAGAATATTATTTTCAGATAAAGAAATAAAGTTAGATGAAGAGGTTAAAAAAGATGGGAAATATTCAGAAGATTAAGGTTTCTTTAATGGCCTCCGAGATTGCCCCGCTGGCTAAAACTGGCGGCCTGGCCGATGTCGCCGGGGCTTTACCCAAGTATCTCAGTCAGATGGGCCAGTTAGAAATAATTGCTCTGATGCCCTTTTATAAAGAAGTAAAGGAAAAAAATTGGCCACTTCGCCGGGTAATTGATAGATATGAGCTTGACTGGCCGGGAAAAGAAAAAATTTTTTCTGTATTTGAATATGTTGCTGATGGCTTCAAGGTTTATCTTATTGCCAATGATTATTATTACAACCGTGATTACCTTTATAGCCCTCCTCAAGGAGATTATGAGGATAATAGCCAAAGGTTTGCTTTTTTCTGTTTAGCCGGGCTGGAAACTATGAAGCTGATTAATTTCCAACCTCATCTGATTCATGTCCACGATTGGCAGGCTGCTCTGTCTTTAGCTTATATAAGACATCTGCCAGAAAACAGGGATTTTTATCAGCAGAGCTCTTCCCTTTTTACCATTCATAATCTGGCTTATCAGGGTATTTTCCCACCCCAAACCCTGCAGGAAGTAGGCTTGCCCGCTTATCTTTTTAATCCTGAGGATCTGGAATTTTACGGAAAGATTAATTTTCTTAAAGCCGGTTTGCTCTATTCTAAAGCAATTAGTACAGTCAGCCCGACCTACAGTCAGGAAATTCAAACTCCAGAATTCGGTTTTGGGCTCGACGGAGTACTGAGAAAAAGAAAAGACCGGGTTTTTGGCATTCTTAATGGCATCGATTACGAAGACTGGGACCCGGCAACTGATCCGGCTTTACCGGTCAATTATTCCCAAAGGAATTTATCCGGCAAATCGGCTTGCCGGAAAGAATTGCTGGCCGCTTTTAATTTTCCTGTAAATTCAAGGCGTCCGGTGGTAGGGATGGTCTCCAGGCTGGCCGGACAGAAAGGCTTTGACCTGCTGGTTGATAGCCTGGATGACCTATTTAAAAGGGAAATTAATCTCATAATCCTGGGAACCGGCGAACAAAAAATTCAGGAGCAATTGCTTGTGGCCCAAAAGAAGTATTCTGATCGTTTTGGTTTAAAGATAGCCTTTGATGACCGCCTGGCCAGGTTGATTTATGCCGGGAGCGATTATTTTTTAATTCCCTCTCGCTATGAACCCTGTGGTCTGACCCAGATGTACAGCCTTAGATACGGCACTATCCCCATTGTTCGCAGTACAGGTGGCCTTAAAGACAGTGTGAAGGAATTTAACCTTGAAGAACAGGATGGAAATGGATTTCTTTTTGCTGAATATGAACCACAGGACTTACTGGCAGCCCTGGACCGGGCTCTTTACTATTACCAGCGGGAGCCTTTCTGGTCAAAACTTTTAGGGAATGCCATGAACAGCGATTTTTCCTGGCAGAAAAGAGCTGGTGAATATCGAGACCTTTATCTCAAAATTATAAATTTATAATTTAAGCGGGCAGTTCTTTTTTTAGAAATTCAGCGGCCACTTCAGGCGGAACCGGATTAATGTAAAAACCAGTTCCAAGTTCAAAGCCAGCAACTTTAGTTAATATGGGCAAAAGTTCCACGTGCCAGTGAAAGTAAGCTCCAATTCCGGGCCAGGCTTTTTCGGCTAACTGGGGATTGGGTGATTGATGAAATATTAAATTATAGGCTGGATTGGATAGTTGATATTTCAGCCGGGATAAAGCTTGTTTTAAGGCATCAGCCAGATATAAGGAGTCATGATCAGTAATATCGGGGAAAAAGGCAGAATGTTCTAAAGGAAATATGGCCATCTCAAAGGGAAACCGAGAAGCAAAAGGGGCAAGAACAATAAAACGTTCATTGAGATAAACCAGTCTTTCTTTTGAGGCCATTTCTTCTTTTATCATCCGACAGAAAGCGCATTCTCTAAAATGATTTCTATACAGGCGTTCAGCCCCATATATTTCTTCTTTAATTCTTTTAGGAACAATAGGAGTGGCAATGATCTGGGAATGAGGATGAGATAATGATGCTCCGGCCTCTTTGCCTTTATTTTTGAAAATTTGCACATATTTATGGTGGAATTGTTCTTCTATGCTGAGTGTTCGCAAACGGTAAACCTGAATTATTTGAGCCAGATGCTCGGCAGGTAAATCAGCCATTTCCAGATTGTGATCGGGAGTTTCAATAATTACTTCATGAACTCCAACCCCTTCCATCCACTGGTAAATCCCGCGTAACTTTTTGGGCGGTGTTGGCCCCGGCTGAAGGGCCGGAAATTTATTGGGTACCACCCTGATTTTCCAGCCAGGCTGGTCAGGTAAAGAATGATCTTCTCTTATAGAAAATATTTCCGGAGGAGTTTTGCTTTCATTACCGGAACAAAAAGGGCAGAAGCCAGCGGCTTCCCTTTTTATTTCTACCGGTTCTGGTGTTCGGAAGTCATCAGGGCGCTTGCTGCGCTCAGTTGAAATTATTACCCAGCGACCGGTTAACATTTCTTTTCTTAATTCAGGCATGATTGCCTTCCTCTCAATAAGATTTTTTTGGGGAAAATTAATTTTCTTTAAGGAGCTTTTTTATGGTTTGCTTAAGTTCATCGAGGGAGGATGATTTGGTTATATAGGCGTCAGCAGCCCAGGTCATAAAATCATCTTTATAGCTCTGATAAGCAGTGTTGATAATAATTGGGATGTCCTTACGCAGGCCCATTATGCTGGCAATCAGTTCGATACCATCTTTGCCGGGCATGCGAATATCGGTGATTATTAAGTCAAATTCTTCTGATCTTACTTTTTCCATGGCAGAATCGGCATCATAGGCAATTATTACCTCATAACCTTCCTTAGATAATTCTTCCTGATAAAGAAGGCTCAGAGATTTTTCATCTTCTACCAGAAGAATTTTTTTCATATTCCCCTCCTTTCAGGAATCTTAAAATAAAGCTTGAATATTGTTCCATGCCCTGGTTTGCTCTGGACTTCAATTTTCCCGCTGCACATTTCCATCACCCTTTTGACAAACAGTAGGCCCAACCCGATACCGTTTTCTTTAGTGGTGTAAAAAGGACTGAATAATTTTTCTTTGGCTTTATCATCGAGACCGGGACCAGAATCTTTAATCAGGATCATTAGCCAGTTCTTACGGATGGAATAAGCTCGCACATAAACTCTTCCTCCTGCGGGAGTAACATCCAAAGCGTTATCCAGCAGGTTAACTATTGCCTCTTCAAAGTAAACCGGATCACAGAGAATGGGCGGTGGATTATCCATAATCCGTAAAGAAATCGTTTTACCCTCAGATTTATTTTTTATATCTGGCCTTTCCAGAATTTTTTTTAAGATAGGTCCGATTTCAATTGGGATAAGTTCTTTTATTTTAATCTTCAAAAAATGAGATAACTGGTAGATAATAGCTTCTAAATGTTTGATTTCTTCCTGAATTATTCCCAGGTTTCTATGGCAGCGTTCTGGATTGCAGGGATTGGTCAGAAGTTGTTGTGTAAATCCGCCGATGGCTACAATCGGATTTCTAAGTTGATGAGAGATAAAAGCAGCCATCTCTCCCAGAGCTGCCATTTTTTCCATTTCTACCACTTTTTTATAGAGATTGGTAGTATAAATATAATTTCCTGCCAGAAGGGCGCAAAGGCTGGCCAGCTCAATATCTTTAAGGCTGATAGGAGCTCTGGTAATGGCATTATCAACTACAATTTCTCCCATTATTTCATTGTGGGCCAGAAGCGGCAGGCAGAGAAAACTATCAACCTGAAGAAAATCAAGAAAACGGCGATCAAGGAGTGGCTCAGAAAAAGCATCCTTTACCAAAATGATTTCTTTTCTTTGGGCAGCCAAAGCTGGCAGAATTGATTTTTCATCTTCCAGGTTATAATTAAAGATTTTAAGTTGAAGTTTAAGCTTTTCCTGAGTTCTACTGATCAATTCCCGGTTATGCTCGACTACTTCAGCATAACCCAGACCGGGTGATGATAACATTGTCCAGATAGCCTGGGCTTCTTCTGGAGACCTGGGCCCGAGCCACATAGTAGCTTTTAATCTTTCACCTTCTCGAAGAAAAAGCATGGCCCGGTTAAAACCTACACCAGCTCCCGAGGTGAGGGCGGTTAAAATTACCAGCAAATTATCTTCCAGCGAAAATGGCTGGAAAAAACTCTGGGCAATTATCGATAATAAAACGAACTCTTTTGGAGTATCCGGGGTAAAGTTAATGGGCTGCAAGCGGTAACTTTCAATCATTCCAGCCTCCAGCCTTTAGGTATTGTTCTGATACCTTTAGGACTTATTTTAAAATATTTTTTATCTTTATCCACATCAAACCCTACTGAAAAATTCTCCGGAATAATTACCTGTTTGTCGACAATAGCCCTTTTTAATCTGGCTCCTTTTTTTATTCTTGTCCCTTCGAAGATAATAGATTGTTCGACAGAAGCGCCGGGCTCAATGACAATACCTGGAGAAAGGATTGAATTCTTAATTTCTCCTCCAAGAATCTGACAGCCAGAACCGATAATAGAATTGATAATCTCTCCATCAGAAAAATAAGAAGAAGGATATTGAGGCTTATAAGTTCTAATTGGCCATTCCGGGTCAGCCAGTTTAATAGGGGGTGAAGGAGAGAGAAAATCCATATTGGCCTGCCAGTAAGCATCAATAGTTCCGATATCCTGCCAGTAATCTTCATAGACATAAGCAAAAACTTCATATTGCTTGATTAACTCCGGCATAATATCCCGACCAAAATCATGAGTCGATTGAGAATTTCTGGCATCGCGGATTAAGGTTTTCACCAGAACGGGCGTTAAAAATAGATAAACTCCCATAGAAATCAATGATTGCTGGGAAGACCAAGGAAGAGGAGTCGCCTTTTTAGGCTTTTCTACGAAATTTATTATGCGGAAGTTCTCATCTATAGAGATTACTCCAAAGCGGCTGGCTTCCTCCACCGGGCAGGTATGGGCCATAACTACCGCTTCTGCTTTTTTCTCCAGGAAAAACTTCAAAATTTGGCGGTAATCTGCTCGGTAAACATGATCACCGGAAAGAATTAAAATAATATCAGGATTTTCTTGCTGAATGGTATATATATTCTGGAAAACCGCATCCGCCGTCCCTTCGTACCAATGTTCACTCAACCGCCCCTGGGCAGGAAGTGAAATGATATATTCATTGCTTTCAGGGTGGAAAATACTCCAGCCCTGCAAAATATGACGCTCGAGGGAAAGAGATTTATACTGAGTCAGGAGAGCGATTTTGCGGAAGCCTGAATTTAGTGAATTTGATAGGCTAAAATCAATAATTCGATAGGTACCAGCAAAAGGGACAGAAGGCTTGGCTCTATCCTTGGTAAGAGGATAAAGCCTCTCCCCTTTTCCTCCACACAGAATCATTACCAGAACTTTTTTATAAAATGTTTCCATCTGGCAGAATGATCTCCTTGAAGATTGAATCTTCGAGCTCAATTTTATTAATAAAGAATTCTTCTTCCTCACTCAGTTCTAAACCTTTTTCTATAAGCTTTAAAATTTTTATAGCTCTTTCATAATGCCGGCTGGCCCGGGCGGCCCCATAATCACCAGCTGTCATAGTAGAAATGAGGAAGGGCCAATCCGAACTTTCCAGCAGGAACTTTTCCTGGCATAAAATCTTTAGAAGCCGCGGCTTTATTTTAATTAGAGATGCCGGATTAAATAATACTGACAGGCACTTTTTTTCCAAATCATAAATTTTTTCCCAGATCCAGGAAGTTTCCTCATTGAGCCAAATCCAGTGGAAGCCTCCTTCTCCCCATGATCCTTCGGGTAAAGATACTATAATTTTAGCCGGTACTTCATTTAGAGCTGAAGAAACGGTAGACGGTTTTACCACAGAATCGTTCTGAGAAAGCTTTTTTATTACTAAATATAACCATTCAGGTCCTTCAAACCACCAGTGGCCAAAGAGCTCGGTATCATAAAGCGAGGTAATTACTCCTGGTTCAGTTCGATCTTTTAACGATTGGTGGAGCAACCAGACAAAATGATTGGAATGCTCCTGCACTCTTTCCCTGGCTCGTTCATAATCATAGGGTAATTTGTCTGCCAGATCAGAAGAAGAAGAGGTAATTTTCCAGTAGCGCAGTCCTCCAGGAAAATGTTTTTTATGAAATTCAAGATAATGACCATCACCAGGATAACCGGAAGAGCGGCTCCAGACCTGCTTTCCGCTGATTTCGTCTCTGGCCAAGAAAGCAACTGATGAAGGATAGGCTAAATACGGTTGATATGGATCTTCCGGCCTGGCCGGCCCAGACGTTGCCTTTTCTTTGTATCTTTCCCATAAATACCGTAAAGCTGGAAACTTCTCTAAATAGACACCCAGGGCTTTACCGCCCTTGAGCAAGTGAGCATCGACAAAAAAATATTTTAAGTTTTCCTCACCTAATATCTCATCCACTCCCTTCCGCTGATATGCAGCTTGTTGTCCTATTGGTGGTTTCCAGGAATATCCTGGCCGATAGGCGCATTCTGGCAGCCAGAAGCCAGCCGGATTCAAGCCAAAATATTTTTTGTAAACAAAATCTCCTTGCTTGATCTGATGACGGACGCTCTCATCCCGGGAAAGCAGAGGAAGGTAACCATGAGTGGCAGCAGAGGTTGTAATTTCTATTACTCCTCTTTCCTGAAAGCCAGAGAATCCTCTGACCAGGTCTGAACTAAATTCATCTACAAACAATCTGAAGATACGTTCGTACCAGTTACGCCAGAATAATGCCAGGGAAGCTAACTCCTTTTCACCTGTCTTTAAAAAGTAAATATAATCGGCAGCCGCTGCCTCCAACTTCAGGGCTAAATAGTCTATAAAACCTTGAGAAAATTTTTGACTTTTAAGCTGCTCTATTAAGACAGGAGTAAAACTGATAGTTAAAGCAGATTTTATTCCTTCCTTTTCCAACCTCTGCAGGACTTCCAGAAGAGGCACATAAGTCTCGGCGGCTGCTTCATAAAGCCAATCTGTACCGTGAGGCCAGGTGCCATGATTGAGTACATAAGGAATGTGGCTGTGCAGCACCAGGCAAAAGCGCTTTTTGGAAACGGCTGATATTTCTGGCATTTATGTTTTTTCCCATTCTTTAATATTTAAAATTATAGCATAGAAATTACCCGGGAAAAGCTTTTAATAACATTTTATTTATCTGTTTTAGTTTGCCTATTTAAGAAGGTGATTAAGACTTAGCCAGAAAATTTTATTTTCTTCTGGTTGTAAATTAAATCTCCAGACTATATGGAAACTTATCCCCTGGGTAATGATTTCAAAATCTTTTTCCGATTGAGAAACCGTTTTAACCGGAAAATCCCAGATTTCATCAGACTGGGGAGCCTGGATTGAAAGCTGGCCATCAAAGAATTCTATTTTTTGCGGCTTAATTTTATATTCCCCTTCAAAAAAGGCCATATTCCATTCTGAAGTCAGGGTTAGTTTTGCTTCTTCTTTTCCTCGATTTTCAATTTCATAAGCAAAGAGCAATGAATTATTTCCCGGGCGGATGCTTTTCTTAAGAGCCAGAGGAATCAAGCCTGAGTTTACCTGGGTTATATGCAGGGCTTCAAGCAGTAGAGAATCCTCTTCCTGCCAGCTGGTAAATTTTCCCTGGATAAAATTTTCTAACCGGCGGTAGTAAATTTCAGCATATTGTTTTCTGGTAATTTCGGCAGGCAGAATTCTATCCAGGAAAGAAAGCCGGCGGTAATTATCAAAAATTAACCATTTTTGAGCTTCTGGAGGCAAAGAGCGGGAAAGTTCATGAATGGATTTCCCCTGAGCGTTTTCAGCGGTTGAGGAAGAGAAAAGATGATAAAATTCCTGTCTTCTGGTTAAAATATCGGTCAAATTCATTTCCTGACAGCGATAATCGATTTCAGTAATTGAACCACCCAGGTCCGGTTTTACCCAGACAAAAAAGGTTGGAGTCCTTAAAAGCCATTCGTCCTGTCCGTCCAGATCAAAATCAAATCTTTTCCAGCCGCTGACAAATGGTATCTTTAATTCTGCTGCAATTAATTTCTGATAAACGGCTCTCCTTAGATGAGGAAGGTAAAGACCGCCAAAGACTCCATGCCAGTAAGCATCATTACATTGAGCCTGATAAAGATCCAGGCGAGCTTCTTCATTCCTATATTCTCTTATTTCGGCTGAGACCTGAAGCTGACGGCAACGCAGATGGTGACTTTCTGGATATTTGAGAGAAAATTCTTGAAATTGGCCACCTCGTAGGAAATATTTATCACTTTCTTTAAGGCGGGACTTAAGCTCCAGAAATTCTTTCTGTTCTTCCACAGGCAGAACCCATTCCATCATTTCTTCATAGGAGGCCGGAGGAAGATAAATTCTTCCCAGAGGTGGAGTCTGATTCAAATAATCGGAGAAAGTCATCATTTCTATCTGGTTTTCAGCAATAAATTCTAAAAATCTTTTCAGCCAGCCCTGGGAATAAACCCAATCGAACGTTCCTGGCCAGAGGCCGAATTTTTCCCCATCATCACCTATAATTGCCGTCTCGTGGCCCGAAACTAAGATTTTTTGGAAATAAGACTCAATTTCCTGAAGCGACCTGAAAGGAATAAGATAACGCAGCTTTTTATCAATGGGGAAGATATTAAAAGTCAAACCCTCATCCTCGGTAATATAATATCCATATATGTTTTTAACCCGGGCATAATGGAAATGTTCTTCATCCAGGAGGGTGTAGCGAAATCCTGCCTCATGCAGAAAGCTGGCCAAATGGGGCTCCCAGACGCGCTCGGCTAACCATAATCCAGCTGGGGTGGTATTAAAATTTTTTCTTAGGAATTCAGTCATCAGATTGACCTGGCCAAGGCGGTCAGATGAAGGAATCTGAGCTAAGATTGGTTCGTAAAAGGCTCCCCCTAAAAGCTCCACCTGTCCACCAGCTACCATTTTTTTTATAAGCTCCAGAGCTTCCTGATGTTCGCGACTTATAAATTCCCATAAAAATCCAGAAAAATGCAGAGCAAATTTAAAATAGGGAAATTGACTGACAGTTTCTAAAAAAGGCCAGTAAGCCCGTTCATAGGCCATCTTTAAGACATGGGGGAAATTCCCTAAGGGTTGATGATTATGGACAGCAAAAAGAAATTTAAGTTTTTTCATAATTATTTTCCAGCTTTTGGGCTTTTTCTAAATAAGCCCAAAAAAGAACATTAAATTCTTTTTCTTCAGTTTCTCCGGCCCACCAGAACCAATCTGAACCTTCAGCTACAGCCAGAAAATTGGAAAAAGATGAGTTTTTCCGAACTTCTGATAATCTTTTCCAGGCAGCCACTTTTTCTGGATGTCCGACCCACTTAAAAAAGCCGCTCATCCAGGTTCCAGCTACCAGTTTCACGGATTCTTCTGCCTGATAATTTTTTAGATAAGCTGAAGGAAGTACAGGCTGGAAATGCTTATTTTCTTTAATTTTCTCCAGCAATAAGCGAAGGAAGTCAATACCATTTTGTGGATAAGCACCCCAGGGATTTTCTCCATCGAGAATTATAGAACAGATGGCTTCTTCTGAAACTTTTTCTGCGCGTATTTCCAGCTTGCGGAGGAAATCAGTTACAGCCTGCTCAGCAGGCCAGCGATGATATTCAAAGCCAATAAGGTCTGATAATTCTCTATCTCGAAAGAAAATGTTGACACCTGCGCATTTATAAGGGCGATAAAGAAGTTTGAAATCGGGTCGCTGATCAAGACTTTTCCAGAGTAGATGTTCATCCGTAAAGGTAAAGGAAAAACCTGATTTGGCTATAAGTTCACAGGCTGCCTGGCTGCAAGCTCCTTCGGAGGGCCAGAGACCTGGCGGATAAAAATTGAATATTTTTTTAAAATATTCCCTGGCCTGTTTTAACTGCCACTGAGCATCTTGAGGATATTGAAATTCAGGCAAATCAGGAGCTTCATCTTTGGCTTGGCCGAGATCGATAATCAAGGGCAAAAGTGGATGGTAGTAGGGAGAAACTGTAAGCTCTAAGAGCTGATCAGTTTTTAGTTGCCGAAAGTAACCGAAAATTGTAGAAAAAATTTTTTTTCTCAGAGCCAAAAGTTCTGATTGGCTTTTTATTTCGGGCTGATCAAGAGGAGAAAAAAATTGAGCGAGGATAATTTGCTGTAATTTTTGAGGAGAATCTTCTTTTGAGAATTTAGGGAAAAATCTTTTAAGTATGGTCAGCTCTTCGGAATTGAGTTTTTCCGCCGGCTTTTCCAGAGCCAGCTGGATTTTATCCAGAGCCTTGCCTTCAGCGTAATCATTCATTTGCTGAAGAAGGCTGGGGACAAGATTAATAGTGCAAGGAAACTCCATTTCTTTTATGATCTTTAGCATTTGCCAGTAATTTTTGGTGGTGTGATAGTTGACCCAGGGCAGCAGGTATTCTCCTGAATCGGGATGACGGTAAATCGGTTGATGAAAATGCCAGACAAAATTAATAAACAATTCAAACTCCTTCCTGCGCCAGATAATAGCAGACTATAGCCAGGATAATGGCTTGTAGCTCCAGCTCTCTGGGGTGAACAGCCTCAAGATTATCCAGAGCTGAATGATGATAATCAAAATATCTCTGAGGATTAGGAATTAAACTTCCGGGAATAACCCCGCTCGAAATTAAAGGAGAAATGTCTACCCCTCCCCCACCATTTTCTATCCAGTTTACCCCGAGCGACTGGAGGATTTTTTTGATAGGCTGGAGCTTATTTAAAACCTTCTCTTCCTTACCAATTAAAAGGCCAAGGGGAAGACCACCTCCCCTGTCCTGTTCAATGGCCAGCAGATGTTTTTCTTTCAGGCGATGATTATCCACAACGTAGGCCTTTCCGCCTGATCCACCAAATTCTTCATCCATAAAAAGCACGGCTCGCACGGTTCTTTTGGGTTTCAATCCTGCTTCTTTCAGTAGTCTCAGAGCTTCGAGAGCCACGACACATCCAGAAGCATCATCATTGGCCCCCGGGCTGAGATCCCAGCTATCAAGATGTCCTCCAAGAAGAATAATCTCCTCGGGCTTTTCTGTTCCTGTTAGTTCACCAATTACATTGTAAGATGTTACCGGATCAAGCTGGCGGCAGGACAATTTTAATTTGATTCTGAGCGAAGGATCGACCGAGAGCCAGTGGCTCAAACAATTACTATCCAGTGTAGCAATGGAAGCTGCTGGAATTTTAGGCAGCTTTTCATCATAAATCATAACTCCGGTATGAGGATAATTATCCAGCCTGAAGGTTAAAGACCTGGTGAGAGAAGCTATTGCCCCATATCGGGCAGCCATTGAAGCTCCTTTTACTCGATATTGAGCAGCCTGACCATAAGCTTTAAAGGGGTCAACGATAGTCCGGTCCATGGGCACATTGTAAAAGACAATTTTACCTTTTATCCGGTCCTGTAATGAGTCCAGTTCTTTCCAGGATTTAATTTCAATCACGCCCGCTTCTATTCCTTCCTCTGGGGTACCCACACTGTTCCCCAAGGCACAGATATTTATCTTTTTCTGACCCAGTTTCTGGCTTTCAATCAGGCCTGTTTCTAACTTTCCTCTTATCCAGTGATTAACCTTAACTGGTTCCAGCCAAACCCGGTCAAAACCTAATTCTATCATTAATTTATTCATTAACCGGACAGCTTGTTCGGCCTGTGGGCTCCCGGTTAATCTTCCGCCAACTGAAGTCAGAATTTGGAGAAATTCAAAGGCTTTTTCCTGACTCAGCCCAAGATTTTTGATTGTTTCAGCTTGAGCCTCATATTCTCCAGGATCATAATTATTTTCGGGAAAAGCCTGAAGAAAAGTATTAATAGAAATAAAACAAATTATCAGAATGGCTATCGGTAATAATATTTTTATATTCGTAACATTTACTTCATCTTCTTTATCTTTTTTATTTGGTTTATGCTTGTTCCCTGGCTTAATCACCTTTTGTCTCTCCTTTTTCCTGGTTCTTGTTCTTGAAAAATAACCAGAGTCTTTCTTTATCTTTGGCTTCCTGATTTTTAAGCTGAATCAAAGTATAAAGGCCTTTTAATTTCTGGCCCTGGATTAAAATTTCTTTTTTGTTTCCAGTGACGTTGATTGGCTGATAGAACCCCTTATCCCAGGTTTCCACTCTTCCGGCTCCGTATTGCCCTTCAGGAATAGTACCGGTAAAATTCTCATAGCCTAAGGGATGATCCTCCACTTCTATGGCCAGCCTTTTACTACCGGGAGTCTGCGGAGGTTCTTTGGGGATGGCCCAGCTTTTAAGAACCCCATCTTCTTCCAGTCTTAAATCATAATGAAGATGAGAGGCATAATGCTTCTGAATGACGTATATCAGTTTGACTGCATTGTGACTTTTCTCTTTTTTCATGACCAAAAAGGAAAATCAGCCGTTGTCGAGAATTAACGGTGCAAAAAACATCTTTCGCAGTCAATTTCACCCGGTTTTCGGGTTACCATCATTATCAAATCAAGTTCATCAGCTCGGTTAATAACTTCTTGATCTTTAATTGAACCTAAGGGATAAATAATGCCAGTAATGTTATTTTGAGCTGCTACCTCTACCACGTCCGGGAAGGGCATATAGGCATCAGAGGCCATCACACAACCGGCAGGGCCATAACCGCGGCGGGAAAGTTTTATTGCTTCTTCAGCCGCATCAATTCGGCTTCTTTGGCCGGAACCTATCCCGTGAATTTTATCTTCTGTTCCAATAACAATGGCATTGGAGCGGGTAAAGCAAGCCACTGTCCAGCATAAGAGGGCTGCTTTTAATTGCGCTTGATTAGGTCTTTTTTTTGAAACTACATCGATAAACTCAGGCGAGACTATCCGGGAATTAAATCTTTTTTGGACCAATACCCCACCGGCCACTCTTTTGAATTCTAAGCCATTATCCACGGCAGGCTCATCAAGAGGAGCGCCCATTTTGACCACTCGCAATACTTTTCGGCTGGCCAGAATGTTTAAAGCCTCAGGACTGAAGTCTGGAGCATAGACAACTTCAATATTTCTTGGACTTTCTACCAGAAGATGGGCCAGGTTTTCCTCTATCCTAAAATTAAAAACGTCTACACTACCAAAATTGGAAAGCGGGTCGGTTTGCCAGGCTTTTTGAAAAGCCTCCAGGCCATTATCATCGCTTAGAGCTACTCCGCTGGGCATCTCGTGTTTAATGATAACTGCTACGAACTTTCCTGGGAAAATTTCGGTCAATTTTTTTGCCAGCCTTTGTCCCAGATCCATATCACCAACATTAATATAGCTCAAACCTTTGGTGCCTTCCTGGATGACTTCAAGGCTGGCCATATTTGGCCCGGTGGCTCCTTCTTCCTGATAAAAAGCTGCTGGATATCCTGGATTTTCTCCGTAGCGCATTGAAATTTTTTTGATAAATTTTGTTTGACCGAATATTAAGGTTGGCGGAAAATCTTCCTTTATTTTTGTTTGATACTGGGTTCTGACAGTTCGCTGAGTTTTATCCTCCATAGCTATCCTTCCTGCCTGTTAATTATTTTTAATTCTTGAATTTCCCCCTCTAAAATTGAGATACGGGCACAAGCCAATCCCACCCGGAAATCTTTTTTGCCGTTAGGCGGACTTAATGATTCATAGAGGGCCAGAGCAATTTCTTCAGCTTTCTTTTCGCTGACTTCAACCGTAATTGGCTCACCCATATAAGATGGAACCGGGTCCACATTTAACCCCATATAAGTCATAATTAGCCATCCCCTCCCCGGAATTAAAGGAAGTTCAAAATAGTTGCGGTGGACTGTTCCAAATTCTCCCCTTTTTATCAGGCTCATTCCCAGACAAAATCCTCCAGCGAAAGCCAGACTAATTCTGGGAGTAAAAATAGGCTCGTCTGGCTCATATTTCCAATCTCTTAGAGATTGAGCCAGAGCTTGAACTGGATCCAAGTTCCTTTCCAGAGCCCTCAGAATATCTACAGTCTGCTTTCCATTAGATACAGCAATTCTTGATGAAGAAAAAAGCATCGCTGGATAAATCAATAACTCAGGATTTCCAGAAATTATTAATTGAGGATCGGTAGGTTCCACCCATATTCCATTTTCTTTCTTAACCAGATGACGGGCCTGACTGGCAGCTGACCTGCCAGTAATTCCATAAACAAGAAAGACTTCATCTGTCTCTTTTAACTGTCCTCCGATTATAAATCGCCCTGGATACTCAAGACCCTGAAAATAATTTCTTAAGCTGGTCATAATGATAATTATTAGTAGCACAGGCTTTGATTATAGTCAAGGAAAAGCGGGAAAAATAAAAACAAGAACTTTGTAGCCTGTCTTGTTTTTTGAGCAAAGGCTGGTAAAATATTTATAATTTTTAAAATATAGAGATAGCCTTGATGAAAATTAAAAATAAAATTTATTATTTTCTGCCGGCAGTTTTATACTGTGCTCTTATTTTTTTCTTATCCTCTAAATCCTTAAAAATTCACCTGCATTTCATATACTGGGATAAAGGTGCACACTGGATAGAATTTTTAGTCTTGGGTTTCTTGCTAGCTATTGGTTTTTTTCACAATTTCCCCGGAGCAACTTTTTTGAACATTTATCTAACTTTTATGACCGGAATATTCATAGGGCTAACAGATGAGCTTCACCAGAAGTTTGTCCCCGGAAGGCAATGTGATTGGAAAGACTGGATAGCTGATATTATTGGAATTTTAACGGGTCTAATCATTTACTTAGTCTTTGAAAAGCAAAAGTATCAGAAAAACAAAAAGCAAAGAGAAAAATAAAATAATTCCAAAACTCCATTAAAAAGAATACTCAGGTCATCTTAGGAAGTTTTTTCTTCAGCAGATTGAAAGTTTCTTGGGGTGAGGAGCAAACGGTAAAAACATTTAAATCTTCCTGAGTAATTGCTTTATAATCAACCAGTGCCTGGAAATTAATGACTTTATCCCAGTAATCTTTACCATAAAGAATCAGGATAACTTCTTTTCTTGATACCTTTCCGGTCTGGAGCAAGGTAACAATTTCAAAAAATTCATCCAGAGTCCCAAAGCCACCGGGAAAGGCAATGACTGCCTTAGCTTTGTACATAAGCCAGAACTTGCGCATAAAAAAGTAATGAAAGGTAAAATTGAGCTCAGGAGTAATATAAGGATTGGGCAATTGCGGCTGGGGTAATGAAATATTCATTCCGATGCTTTTCCCTTTGGCTCTGGTAGCTCCGCGGTTGGCTGCTTCCATTATTCCTGGTCCGCCTCCGGTACAAACGACATAATTACGACCACGTGGTTTCAGGTTCATTCCCCATTTGGTAATAAGATAGGCCAGCTCTTCAGCTTCCCAGTAATACTTATGAAGGATAGAATCTGAACTGGCTGGATTGGCTTTAGCTGAACCAAGAAAAAGAATGGTGCTTTCAACTTTAAGTTTTTCTAATCTGGCCATAGGCCAGACATATTCGCTTAAGATCCGTAGAGTTCGACCTTCAAGAGATTCCAGAAATTCCAGATCGCGATAAGGCGATTCTGGTAGCTCCAGTTTTCTGCCCTCTATTTTTTTCATCTTCTGGCTCCTCTCTTCAAATTAAATTATTCATTTTCGAGTATTAATTTTTGCTTAAATCATCAGGTAAAGTCAATTAATTTGAAATTTTCTTTTTTTCTTGAGAAAATCACTCTGGTGAATAAGGTAAAGTTATTCTGGTTTATTATCATTTTATTTTCAATTTATTCCTGCAAGCCGCCACGCCCCTTAACTGTAGTTCCACCTCCCAGCGGTTATTCAGAAACGGGGATTGCTTCCTGGTACGGGCCAGAATTTCATGGTCGTCCTACTTCCAGTCTGGAAATTTTCGATATGAATGAGCTTACTGCTGCTCATCGCACGCTTCCTTTTGGTACTCTTGTTCTGGTAACCAACTTAGATAATGGCCGGACAGTAACTGTCAGGATTAATGACCGCGGTCCTTTTCTTAAAGACCGAATAATTGATCTATCCTATGCTGCAGCCAGGATGTTAGGGATGATCGGTCCAGGGACAGCCAGAGTGAGAATTGAGGTGGCCGGGTTCAAAGCGGTAGAAGAAAAACCAGAATCAGGAGAAATTATTCTGCAAATGGGAGCTTTCCTTAATCCTGACAAGGCTAAGGCACTTTATTTAAACTTAAAAAAATTGGTGCCTGATGTTTTTATCTCACCATATCAGGCTGGGGAGAGGACATTTTATCGAGTTAGGTTAAGGGTCAAAGATGAATCAGCAGCGAAAAGCATATCAGAAAAACTGGCTTCTTCGGGATATCCGGTTTTAGTTATTAAGAGATAAAGATATCTTATTCAGAGATAATTGCCACTATTTTATGCTCGCCTTCCGGTATTCTGATGGTTATTTCTTTTCCGGAGAATTTACCTGCTTCCTGACCATCTATTAAAAGTTGACCGGTTTTTTCCTTACTCAAATAAATTTCAATTTTTCTTTTTTTCAAACTTTTGACTTCAAAAGAAATTTCTCTGGAAGTATAAAGAAAATGCCGGAATACAGCGGGACCATCAGTCCTGACTATCTCTCGATCTTCTTCCCATAATCTTATCTTTGAGGCAGATATCTCTACCTGATAATGGTGTCCCAAAATTGCCAGCCTTTTTAGGATTCCCTGTTTGAAAGGGTTTAAATTTCCAAAGCGAAATCCTTCCCATGGGGTGACATCAAGATATTCCTCTACTCCAATTAAAGCGAATAACGGTCCCCAGCTCTGGTAACGCTGACCACCGGGCTCACCGGTTCGAGAATCAAAATTTTCCGGGCAAAGTTGATAACTGTTCCACTGCCTTAAAAAAAGGTCAACACTTTTTTGGGCAAAGTCTCCGGCCACCTGGTCAAATCCATAAGCTTTGAGTCCTTCATAAACCAGATAATTGGTTGGGGGCCAGATGGTGCCGCGCCAGTATTGCTGGTCTTTATAAGCCGGGTCATCTCTGGAGATTGTGGGTAGGACAAAATCACCCCAGAACTCAGACGGATTTAAAAGATGCTTGAGAAGTTTTAAAGCCCGATTCTCATCCGGGATCCGGGCTATCAAAGGGAAAAAATTGGAAGCAGCTTTTCTCCGGGAAAATTGTCCATTCCAATACCGGTCAAAATAAAAACCTTCTTTTTCATTCCACAAAAGTTGATTTATTAGCCTTTTTATTTTGTCGTATTCATCCTGAAATTTTTTTTTGTCAGTTTCTATTCCAAGAAAATCTGCTATCTGCGCCAGGCAATAGGCATCCAGAGCATAAAGGCTGTTAAGGTCAACACAATCCATCTCTAAGGTTCCAGTTTTTTCATTGAAGGTAGTTCCATCCCAGTTAGGCAAGTCATCTTGACCGGATTCCCACATAGCTCGCTGTTTGCCAGAAGCTTCTTTTTCCCAGGGGGGAACCGCTTCAGGGACCAGATTGGTGTCGCTCCCCCATTCTAACAGACCATTTTCATTGCCATCTCGACGAATCCTCCCATCTGGCAGCCGGGCTGTCCAGAAATTGTGCCAGTTTACTAAATAAGGATAGGCAAATTTTAAAAACTCCAGATCTCCATTTTTTAAAAATAATTTCAAAACGACGTAAGAACCTACGGGCGGCTGGGAACGATCAGGTGTTCCTCTAAAATAACCTCTCCAGTTGGGAATATTTCCATTAGCATATTGAGTTTGAAGGACAGCCTGGGCTGCCTCTGAAGACAGTTTAGAGCTTTCTACGCTTATCTCCAGGGAATTAAAAAAAGAATCCCACTCAAAAATTGTCCAGTAATCAGGCTGGCCATCGGGCCCCGGAAAAATCCAGCCCCGCCCGGCTGGAGTATAGTGGCGATTGTATCCTTTCTGGTAAAGAATTGTCCAGAAAAGATTATTGGTTATGGCCTCAGCCGTGCCTTCATATAACCCCTGGATCTGAAATCTTCTTTTCTGATAAGCTTTCTGTTCATCTTTAAGAAGATCGTCTATAGTCCCGCCGTCGCGATAGCGATAAATATGCTCGTTGATTTCTTTGGGGTCATCGCCTACTGAGGCAACAAAATAAAGATCTGTTTCTTTTTCCAGGCGAAAAGTAATAAGCAATTGATTTTGGGTGGATTCTATTGAGTCGGGCTTAAGGCTTACCCAGCAGAGATAATTAACAGGGGGTTTTTCAGCATTTTGGCCATGGATATAGTTAGCTTGGCTGATGTAATTATAATTCCCCTGGAAATCCCAGGGGAAATAAAAAATAAGAGAAACCTTATTTATTAATCGGGGAAAATGGTATTTACCAACGACGGTTTGTTCGTCGCGACGGCTCCACTCAACTGACATCTCATTATCGGCCAGAGCGGGCTTAAGATAAACAGGAGTATCTCTGCCCTTTTTAAATGGTAAATGCAGGTCAAATTTCATTCTGGCATAAAAGCCATCAGGTGCCTGGGGGCCTACTTCTGAGACTAAATAAAAGAAATCTTGAAATTCAGCAGATTGTTCTCCGCGATATACTCGGGGGCAAAAAGCAAAAGCTGAGCTTGGACTGGCTATTATCATCACTCCAGGCCAGGCTTTGGGATCGAGTGCTCCGGCAAAAACTTTTTTCCAGGGATAATAAATCTCGGCTCTTAAAGGCTCTATCCAGCCAAGAATAATAAGTAAAAATATCGGGAACCAATTATATTTTTTGAATCTCACTCTTTAAATTTAATCAATTTCATTATTTAATTCAACCGGAGATGAGGGGATTTTATGACTGTTTTTATTTAGTTCATAATTGAAATGTTGCTGAAAAATTGATGGAAGCTTTAAAAAATTTTGCAATTAAATATAATTAAAGGAAAGAGAAAGGTGTTAAAAAACCTGATAAAAAAAGAGGCTAATAGTCTAAACTTTAAAAGGAGAGAAAATGGATTATCAGCTTTATTTCCAATCACTTAAGGGGGAAATGGTCAGATTCCTTAAAACTCTCGTGAATCTGGAGTCTCCCACCTCAGATAAGAAAGCCGTCGACAGGTGCTCGGCGGCTGTGGTCAAAGAGGTGGCCAACCTCGGCCTTAAAATAAAAAGGATGCCGCAGAAAGAAATAGGAGATCTTTATATTTTTGAATATTTTTCAGGTGAGAAAGAAAAAGCAGCAAAGCCGTTACTGGTTTTAGCTCATATAGATACAGTCTGGCCGGTAGGGACCCTTAACAGGATGCCCTTTTATATAAGTGAAGATAAGATCTTCGGACCTGGAGCCCTGGATATGAAAGCAGGAGTGGTAGCAGCAGTTTTTGCTCTGAAGGCTATTCATAATTTATCCCTAAAACCGGCCAAAAAAATTTGGTTCTTCCTTAATTCAGCAGAAGAAACGGGTGATGAGGAGAGCCACCGCCAAATTGCTCTTCTGGCAAAAAGAGCCGGAGCGGTGCTTTGTTTGGAACCGGCCTTACCAGGAGGCGCGCTTAAGGTTCAACGCAAGGGACGTCTGGTGATAAAGATTGAATGTTTTGGAAAGTCAGCCCATGCCAGTACTCCTGAGAAAGGTTATAATGCCATTGAGGAATTGATTTACCAGTTGAACAAATTAAAAAAGCTTAAAATCCCGGGGATGAGCCTGAACATCGGACTTATTGGCGGAGGAGAAAAAGCCAACGTCGTCCCGGAAAAGGCCTGGGCAATTGGAGATCTACGCTTCTGGACCTCTTCTGACCTGGATAAAATTAAAGCTTTTTTGCGAGAGTTGAGACCATCATCCAAAGAGGCAAAAATAAAAACATCCATTGCCAGTTTTACTCCCCCTATGGAATTTACCAGGAACTCAAGGGTCCTTTTTGAGAGGGCTAAAAGTTTAGCGGCGGAGATGGGAATAGAGCTTCTGCCTGGCAAAAGCGGTGGCGGATCTGATGCCTCCATTGCCTCTCATCTGGGAATTCCTGCTCTGGATGGCCTTGGCCCGGAAGGAGAAGGCATGCACGCCGAAAATGAACACCTCCTTCTTTCTTCTTTAATCCAGAGGACCGCCCTTCTGACCAAACTTTTAGTTGAATTATAGCAATTGACATTGAGCTAAATTTGAGTTTAACTAATTATAAATAAATAATTTTATAAAGGAGGAGTCATATGATAAAAAAATATTATCTTCTTTCGCCGGGTCCAACTCCAATTCCAGAATCCGTATTGTCAGCTGCTGCCGAGCCCATTATTCACCACCGAACTCCTGAATTTTCTAAGATATTTATGGAGGTAAGCGAAGGGCTGAAATATGTTTTTCAAACCAAAGAGGATGTCTATATTTTAGCTGCCTCAGGAACAGGAGCAATGGAAGCTGCAGTTATTAATACTCTTTCCCCTGGGGACAAAGTTATTACTATCAACGGAGGGAAATTTGGAGAAAGGTGGGGAAACATCTGTCGGGCATATGGCCTGGATACGCATGAAATAACTATTTCCTGGGGAGATGATTTCAGTAAAGAGCAGCTGGCCCAGGAAATAAAAAAACATCCAGGAGTGAAGGCAATTTTTACCACCATATCCGAAACTTCTACCGGGGCCATTTTCGACATTAAAGGCTTTGGTCAGGTTGTAGCTGAGACAGAAGCAATTCTGGTAGTTGACGGAATTTCCGGACTTGGAGCTACTCCCTGCCCTATGGATGAATGGAAAATCGATGTTATGGTTACCGGTTCACAAAAGTCCTTTATGATTCCTCCTGGGCTGGCCTACATAGCATTCAGTCCTAAAGCCTGGAAAATGGTAGAGAGCTCTAAACTGCCCAAGTTTTATTTTGATATTAAAAAATATAAGAAAAACCTGGAAAAACAAACTACCCCCTGGACTCCGGCTGTTTCCCTTATAATTCAGCAGAAAAAAGCTCTGGATGTAATCAAAAACCTGGGTCTGGAAAATCTTTTGAAGCATCATCAGATATTAGGTGAAGCTACCAGAGCAGGAATTAAAGCTATTGGTTTGGAATTATTGGCCAAGAATCCAGGCAATATCCTGACTGCAGTCAAAACTCCTCAAGGAGTTGATGGCAATAAGCTGGTTAAAATTATGCAGGGAAAGTATATGGCTTATATCTCTAATGCTCAGGATCCGCATAAGGGAGAGTTTTTCCGAATTGCTCATCTTGGTTATATGGGTGGGTTTGATATAATTACGGCTCTTTCCGCTCTGGAAATGACCCTGATGGACCTTGGTTATAACCAATTTCAGCCCGGGGCCTCGGTAGCCGCAGCTGAAAAAATTTTAAGGGAGGAATGGCAATGATAAAGATTTTAATTGCCGATCACCTTGACCAGGAAGCGGTAGCTCAGCTTCAAGCTGTCCCTAATTTTGAGGTTACGGTAAAGACTGGCCTAAATGAAGCAGAGCTTGCTCAGATAATTCCCGATTATCAAATTGTGGTTGTTCGTAGCGCCACCAGAATAACCAGACCCGTTATAGAAGCAGGGAAAAATCTAAAATTAATCATCAGAGCAGGAATTGGCCTGGATAACATTGATGTTCAGGCAGCCAGAGAGAGGGGTATAGAGGTAGCTAATACCCCGGCTGCTACTTCCATTTCAGTGGCCGAGCATACTTTGGGATTAATGCTGGGAGCAGTCCGGCATCATGGGCCAGCCAATCTATCAATGAAACAACACAAGTGGGAAAAAAAGGCCTTCACGGGCACAGAACTTTATGGAAAGACTCTGGGAATAATTGGCTTGGGTAGAATCGGGACTGAGGTGGCCAGACGGGCTTTAGCTTTTGGGATGAAAATCCTGGCTTATGATGTAATTCCGATAAAAATCGATTTACCTGTAAAGCAGGTCGGGCTGGATGAACTTTTAACTCAGGCTGATATTATTACCCTTCACCTACCCAAAACTCCCAAGCCTATCCTGGGAGAGGCTGAATTTGCCAAAATGAAGAATGGTGTGGTGGTGGTTAATGCTGCCAGAGGTGGTGTGGTAGATGAACAGGCTTTGCTTCAGGCTTTAAATTCTGGTAAGGTTAAGGCCGCGGCTATCGACGTTTTTTCTAAAGAACCTCCTGAAGATTTCTCCCTTATCGACCATCCCAGAGTTACTGCCACCCCCCATTTAGGTGCTTCCTCTGAGGAAGGACAGAAAAGGGCCGGTCTGGAAGTGGTCAGAATTATAAAAGAAAAGTTCGCGTGAGTTTTAACAGTTAAAAAATTTTGATTTTTAAGTTCCAAAATAAAATTATTGGTGTAAGATAAATTTGAGGTAAAGAATGGTATATCTTGATAATAACGCAACAACTCCTTTAGATCCTCAGGTCATCAAGAAAATGAACTGGTTTAGCGAAATGTATTTTGGCAATCCATCCTCTTTGTATCCTATTGGTCGCCAGGTAAAAGAAATGATAGCAGAAGCCAGAGAAGAAGTTGCTCTGGCCCTGGGAGCTCACCGCAGTGAAATTATTTTCACCGGCTCGGGAACTGAAGCCGACAATTTTGCTATTCTCGGAGTGCTTGATGCCTGGCCGGATAAAAGAGAATTTATAACAACTTCTATTGAGCATCCTGCAGTTCTGGAAACAGCTCGTTATTTAGAAAGTAAGGGCTATAGAGTCCATTACATTCCAGTTGATTCTTATGGATTGATTGACCTTGATTTTTTGAAGTCTGTTATTTCTGATTCAACAGCTTTAGTCTCGGTAATGCTCGCTAATAATGAAATCGGAACTATTCAACCGGTAGAGGAAGTAGTTAAAATTGCTAAAAAGTATGGCGTTCTGGTTCATACTGATGCTGTTCAGGCCTTTGGTAAAATCGAAGTGGATGTAGGGAAATTAGGTGTCGATTTATTGACTGTTTCTGCTCACAAAATCTATGGCCCAAAGGGAGTAGGAGCTATTTATATCAAGAAAGGAACACCCATCAGGCCTTTTATTCATGGTGGTGAACAGGAATTCCGACTCAGAGCCGGAACTGAAAATACCATTGGTATAATAGGATTTGGCGAAGCTGTTCGGGTGATGCGAGAAAGATGGAAAAAAGATAAAAGTCGCTTGGAAAAAATGGCGGACCGGCTCAAATCAGGTCTTGAACAACGGCTGACAGGAATAAAATTTAACGGCCATCCAGAAAAAAGAATAAAATCCACCATCAACTTTGCTTTTCCCGGGCTGGAAGGTGAAGCTATTCTTCTGGCTTTAGCGACAAAGGAAATTTTTGTTTCTACTGGCTCGGCCTGTAGCTCGGAATCTGAGGAACCATCACATGTTCTTTTGGCTATAGGACTTAAACCGGAAATTGCTCGCTCGGCTATTAGAATGTCCTTAGGAAGATTTAATAGCGACGAGGATATAGAAATTGTTCTTCAGGAGCTACCTCAAATTGTAAACAAGCTGCGAGAAATATCTGCCTTTCATCCAGAAGATTGAATAAAAGTAAAATTGGTTTGTTATGATAGTAATTGGAGAACTTTTAAATTCCAGCCGTCACAAAGTAGAAGAAGCCTTTCTTAAAAAAGATAAGCAGTTTATAATAGACTTGGCTATCCAGCAGGAAAAGGTGGGCTGTTCTTACCTCAATCTTACCGCTTCAACTTTAATGGATAAAGAATCTGAAGTGTTAAGCTGGGCTATTTCCATTATTCAGCAAAATGTATCTATTCCCCTATCCATAGACAGCTCCAGTTCTGAGGCTCTGGCCGCTGGATTCAAGGTTTATAAAAAAAGGGCACTTTTGAATTCTCTCAGCGGAAAGAAAGAAAGGAGCGAAGAGATTATCTCCCTAATAAAAGAATTTAATCCAGAAGTAATAGTTTCCTGTCTGGATGATAGTGGTATACCCGAATCGCCTCAGATTGTGGTTAAAATTGCTGATAAAATTATTAACCGTCTTTTTCAACAAACCTCTCTCAACCCGGAAGATATTTTTCTGGATCCGGTGGTAAGACCTCTGAAAGTATTTCCTGGAGCAGCTAAAATATTTTTGGAATCTGTTTTGCTACTGAAAAAGGAATTCCCCGGGATAAAGCTAATAGCCACCTTAAGTAATATTTCTTTCGGTCTTCCTCAAAGAAAGCTGGTGAATTATGCTTTCCTTTCCAGCTTGATCGGCCATGGAATAGCCGCAGTTATTGCCGATCCCCTTCAGCCTTACTTCTGGCCCCTTATTATTGTCAGTGAATTTATAAATAATCATCCCGGGGCCAGCGAGAGATTTCTGGAATGGGCAGCCAGCTACCAGAAAAAAGAGGATTAATTAGATTGTCGGGCTGGGAAAAATGTAAATTTTTATTTTTTCCCCAGCTTTCTTAATTGAGACAAATAAATCTGTCGAACAGTTTGGAAAAATTCCTGGTACCCCGGCTGATGAAAATCAGGATAGGTCCAGTCCAGCAGCTTGACTCCTTTCCTGGTAAACAAAAATTCAAGATGGGCATAAATGCCTTGGCTAAGCGGTATGCGATGAGAAAAGTCTTTGGTGGTGGCCAGGATCAAGGCTGCAGGAGTAAGATAGCCAGGGTCCAGATTAACCGGGCGTTTAATTTCAGGGAAATAAGAAATAAGTTCTTTTTCTAATGAATTGGTGGTAATTTTTATTTCTGGCAATAATTCAGGAGAAATCAGCTCTGAAAAGCTTAAAAAAGCTCTTTTTAAGTTTTTACCCATTTCTGCTTCATAATAATTGGTATAGTTAAAAGGAAAGGCCTGGCTTTCTAAATCGATAGGGCCAAACCTGACTTCCAGAAGTTCTGCTGCTCTTTCCCGTATTTCTGGTCGGGAAAAAATGAGACCACAGATTAATTTTACCGGTTTGAAACTCTTGATTTCGGCCATCTATAATTACATATAACATTAACTCACCAGAAGGAAAATTTCAAATATCTTAGGAGTTTTTTACTGGATAAAACTAAAAATTTCAATTTGCTGAAAACTCAAAAGAAAGTTAAGATTGATTTAGCTGTTCATTCTGGTATAATTTCAACACTATGAAATGGATTTATATAGAAGATATCAGCCAATATTTAGATCAGGATGTTGAGTTACGTGGATGGGTTTACAATAAGAGATCGAGTGGCAAAGTCAGGTTTCTTCTTATCAGGGATGGAACCGGTATTATACAGGGGACAATTTTCAGTCAGGAAAAGGATTTCCCTCTATTTAGAATTTTTGATCAGTTAACTCAGGAATCATCAGTAATTGTTAGAGGTCGAGTCAGGGAAGAAAAAAGAGCCCCTGGCGGCTATGAGCTCGAGATTAAAGAAATTAGCGTCATTCAAATCGCTCAGGATTATCCTATTACTCCCAAGGAGCATTCAGTGGCTTTTCTCATGGAGCACCGCCATCTATGGCTTCGCTCTCAAAAGCAGCATGCCATCCTTCAGGTAAGAGCTGAGACTATTAAGGCCATCAGGGATTTTTTTGATAGCCGTGGCTTCCGCTTAATGGATACACCCATTCTTACTCCGAGTGCTTGTGAAGGAACCACTACCCTTTTTGAGACAACTTATTTTGATCAGAAAGCCTACCTGAGTCAGAGCGGGCAGCTGTATAATGAGGCTACAGCTGCTGCTTTTGGCAAGGTTTATTGCTTTGGCCCTACCTTTAGAGCTGAGAAATCTAAGACCAGAAGGCATCTGATTGAATTCTGGATGGTCGAACCAGAGGTAGCTTTTGCTACTCTGGATGATATTATTGAATTAGGGCAAGACCTCATTATGTTCATCCTGGATAGAGTTTTGAACAGAAGAAAAAAAGATTTGGATATTCTCGAGCGGGATACCGCCCCCCTGGAAAGAATTTCCAAGCCCTTTCCACGAGTTACCTATGACCAGGCTGTTAAGTTATTGCAGGAAAAGGGTTCCAAAATAACTTATGGAGATGATTTTGGAGCTCCAGAAGAGACCCTGCTCTCAGAGATTTTTGACCGGCCTGTTTGTATTACCCATTTTCCAGCCAGGATAAAAGCTTTTTATATGCAACCTGACAAGGAAAGACCGGACCTGGCTCTCGGCGTCGATTTTCTGGCTTCTGAAGGATATGGAGAAATAATTGGTGGTGGTCAGAGAATTCACGACTTAGAGCTCCTGGAAAAAAGAATTAAAGAATACAATTTGCCACAGGAAGCTTATGAATGGTACCTGGATCTACGAAGATATGGAACTTTTCCTCATTCCGGCTTTGGATTAGGGCTGGAACGAACTGTGGCCTGGTTATGTAAACTGCCTCACATCAGAGAAACTATCCCCTTCCCCAGATTGCTTTATAAAATATATCCCTGAAGTTTATTTTAATGCCAAAGATATCGCTTATAACTTTAGGCTGTGCCAAAAACCTGGTAGATTCTGAGGTAATGCTTGGTGATCTATTTCTGAAAGGTTATGAATTTACCGAGGAACCTGAACAAGCTGATATCTTGATTATTAACACCTGTGGATTTATCAGGCCGGCCAGAGAAGAAGCTCACCAGTATCTGGACTGGGCTGTTAACTGGAGAAAGAAATCAACTGCAAGGCAACTGGTAGTTACGGGTTGTTACGTAGAAAGATTCGGAGATTTTTTAAAAACTAAATATCCGCAGGTAGATATCTGGACAGGGGTTACCGACTTTGATCGAATTTCTCAGCTGATAGAAAAAAATAAAATAAATCCAAGATACCAGACTTTTCTTTTAAATCACCAAACACCCAGGGTTTTAACTACAGGTCCTAACTGGGCCTACGTCAAAATCTCTGAAGGTTGTTCTCATAAATGTACCTTTTGTAGTATCCCTCTGATCAAAGGCAGTTATCGATCGCGGTCAATTAATTCTATTGTCCAGGAAGTTAAAAATTTGGCTTCCATGGGAAGAAAGGAAATTAATCTTATTTCTCATGACACCACTTATTTCGGCCGTGATCGAAAATTAAAAAATGGGCTGCCTAAGCTATTGCGACAGCTGTTATTGATAAAGGGCATAAACTGGATCAGACTGCTTTACTGTTATCCGGAAGAAATAACTGATGAGTTGCTGGAGTTAATGACAGAAGAAAAAATGTGTGCTTATTTTGATTTGCCTTTTCAGCATTCAGCTGAGTCTGTCCTTAAGAAAATGGGGCGAGCAATGAATGGCCAGAAAGCACTTAAACTCATAAATAAGATTCGTCGCTCGGTGCCTGGGGCAGTTATCAGAACTTCTTTAATTGTCGGTTTTCCCACTGAGACCCGGAAAGAATATGAAGATTTAAAAAATTTTGTTAAAGCGGCTGAATTTGAACATCTGGGAGTTTTTGCCTATTCCTTAGAGCCAGGAAGCCAGGCTGAATCTTTCGGTGATCCGATTCCAGCAATAGAAAAGCAGAAAAGAATAAAAGAAATTATGGAAATACAGAAAAATATTTCTCAAAGAATATATAGGCGGTATCTGGGAAAAAACTTGGAGGTTATTACCGAAGGATTTGACCGGGTTAAAATGAAAGCTCTTATAGCCAGAGCTCGGTTTCAGGCCCCGGAAGTTGATGGCCTGGTTCTCATAAAAAATTGGCCCGAGTCTTTTTTAAAAAGTCTGCCTCCTTTGATAAAGGTAAAAATTACTAAAACTCTAACCTACGATTTAGTGGGGAAGGTGTTCCTTGAAAACTAAGTTAGCCGAGGTATTTTCCACTTTTTTTGGTGTGGGACTTTTTCCTGTCGGCCCAGGAACTATAGCCAGTTTGATTACCGTCTTTATTTACAAATTCTTCCTCTATAGCTTGAATTGGCCCCTTTATTTATTAATAACCATTCTTCTTACTGCTGCTGGAATTTATACTTCAACCGTTTATGCCAAAGCTCTCAATTTAAAGGATCCGGGCAAAGTGGTGATCGATGAAGTAGCCGGGCAGCTGGTGGCTCTTTTTATTCTGCCGGCAGAATGGAAGATATTGCTTTCTTCTTTTCTTCTTTTTCGCCTTTTTGATATTATAAAACCTTTAGGAGTAAAAAAGCTGGAAGATTTGCCCTGGGGCTGGGGCATAATGGCTGATGACTTAGCTACTGGCATGGCTGTGAATTTATTAATGCATTTGGTAATATTTTCGTTTAAAATAAAATAGATAAATTTAATTCAGATAAGAAACTTAAAGAAATAAAATAAAATGAAAAAACTCAATTCCAGCAAAAGATATATTGAGTTTATTGCCGTTGGCAGCGAGCTCCTCACTCCTAATTTTCTGGAAACCAATTCTCTCTATCTGGCAGAAAAACTGGAAGAACTGGGCTGGCAATTGAATTTTAAGACAGTAGTTTCAGATCGATTGGCAGAAATTAAAAAAGTTTTTCAAACTGCCTTAAAAAGAAGCTGGCTTATCTTAATGAGCGGTGGCTTGGGACCAACGGAAGATGACCGAACTAAGCAGGCAGTGGCCGAAGTTTTAGGGCGGAGATTAATTTTCAATCGAAAAATCTTGGAAAATATCAGAAAGCGCTTTGAAAGTCGCGGCTTAGAAATGCCCCCATCCAACCGACAGCAGGCTTATATCATTGAGAGAGCAGAAATACTGGAAAATCCCAATGGAACTGCGCCTGGAATGTGGTTGGAAATCAGAGGGCAAATTATCGTACTTTTGCCCGGGCCTCCATCTGAACTAAAGCCAATGCTGGAAGACCTGATTAATAGCAAGCTCAAGGCTTTTCAAAGAAAGCCGCTTATAAGGGCTATTCTTAGAGTTACAGGAGCTGGTGAATCCTGGATAGAGGATCAAATAAAACCAGTCTATGCCAAGTTGCCTCCAGAAATTGAATTGACCACCCTGGCCTCTCCTGGCGATGTTCAGATTAGATTAAGCCTGCTGATCGGAAAACAGGAGAAAGAGGAACGTTTAAAATTGGAAGAAATTAGAAATGAGCTCCTGAATATACTTGGAGATAAGGTTTACTCTACAGAAGGAGAGTCATTAGAAGAAGTTATTGGGGAAAAGCTAACTTTTAGCCAAAAAACTCTGGCCTGTGCTGAGTCTTGTACAGGTGGTCTGCTGGCCCATAGAATTACTAATGTCCCCGGAAGCTCGAATTATTTTTCAGAAGGGCTGGTTACCTATAGTAATGAAGCAAAAATTAGAGAGCTCGGCGTTCCAGAGGAATTAATTAGAGAAAAAGGAGCGGTCAGCGCCGAAGTTGCCGAGGCTATGGTTATAGGAATCAGGAAAAAAACGGGAGCAGATTTTGCTTTATCTACTACCGGCATTGCCGGCCCTGGAGGTGGAACGATTAATAAACCGGTTGGTCTGGTTTATATTGGCTTAGCTTTTGCAGGAGGTAAGGTGGTAGAAAAATCATTATTCAGAGGCCAGAGAGAACAAATTAAATTTCAGGCAACTCAGAAAGCTCTTGATATGCTCAGATTAAAATTGATAGAGATAGAAAAAGGGAAAATAGAAAAAGGGAAATAAAGAAATAATGAGAACCTTTGTTGCTATTGATTTGACTCCTGAAATTAAAAGCCAGCTGGAGACTCTGGTCAAAAAGTTAAAACCAGTGGCCAGAAATCTCAAGTGGGTCTCCAAGGAAAACTACCATTTAACTTTGAAATTCTTGGGTGAAGTTGATGAAAATCAGGTTAAAGAGGTTAAATCTATTCTGGAGGTAGTTGCTCAACATCATCACCCCTTTCAGTTGAGCCTTCAGGGAACTGGCAGCTTCCCTCCAGGGCAAAGCCGACTACGGGTAGTCTGGGTAGGGATTTCAGCTGATACTGCTCTTTTTGAAATTCAGAAAGAAATAGAAGATCTCTTAGAGGAAAAGGATTTTCCCCGGGAGGAAAGGCCTTTTTCTCCTCATTTAACTATAGGCCGGGCAAAAGTTCCGGAAAGATTAGACACCTTGAAAAGAGAGCTGGAAAAGTTAAGCGGGGAAAGTTTTGGTACAATGGAAGTTAAAGAAATTACCTTTTTTCAGAGCATTTTAAAACCTGAAGGCCCTGAGTATCGAATATTAAGCCAGCATAAGCTTCTATGAGAATATTTTTTATTGTATTTTCTTATCTTTTTGGTGCTACTCCTACTGGCTATCTTCTGGTTAAATTAAAGACAAAAAGAGATATTAGAAATGTAGGAAGCGGTTCAACCGGGGCAACCAACGTTCTTCGCTATCAGGGTTGGAAGTTAGCTATTCCGGTGATGCTTTTTGATGTTTTGAAAGGATTTTTACCAGCGCTGGCAGGACTTCATTGGTTTCATAACAGAAATCTGGCAATGGTTGGAGCCTTAGCTGCAGTTATCGGTCATTGTTATCCTCTTTATCTGAAATTCAGGGGCGGGAAAGGGGTAGCTACTTCCATTGGTGCTTTTTTATATCTGTCCCCCTTTCCTCTAATACTAAGCCTTTCAGTAATTTTGATAATGATTTTTCTATTCCGCTACGTTTCTCTCGCTACTCTTACCGGTCTGCTCCTATTTCCTCTTTTCGTAATTCTTTTTTATAAGGATTATAATTTGTTTATTTTCGGGCTGATAATTTTCTTTTTAGTTGCTCGGCGTCATAGAGAGAATATCGGACGATTGTTAAATGGGACTGAAAGAAAATTTGGGGAAAAATTGAATGGTTAGAATGACCGTCATTGGAGCAGGAAGCTGGGGGTCAGCTTTCGCCTATTATCTTGGCCGATTAGGTTTTCCCACCAGGCTTTGGGTGAGAGAAGAAGATATTTTTCAGGATTTGCTTCGGTCAAGAATTAATCAAGCATTTTTACCAGGATATATTTTCCCCCAAACTGTCAGTTTTTATAAAAATTTAAGTGAAGCTGTCGATGAGGCTGAAGTTATTTATATTGCTGTTCCTTCTCAGTACTGCCGGCAAATTTACATTAGATTGGCTGAATTTTTAAAGAAGGGGCAAAGAGTGGTAAGCCTCACCAAGGGTCTGGAACAAAAAACTCTTAAGAGAATGACAGAAGTGATGAGTGATATTTTTCCTAAAGAAAAAAGAATCACAACTGCTGTTCTTTCGGGACCAAGCTTTGCCAGGGAAGTAGCTGCCGGCCATCCCACGGCCTTGGTTCTGGCCAGCAAAGATCAGAATTTTGCCAGAGAACTTCAGGCGACTATATCCAGCCTCCAACTTAGAATTTACACCTCTTCTGATGTAATTGGGGTAGAACTCTGCGGAGCGGTAAAAAATGTTATAGCTATAGCTGCTGGTATCTCCGATGGGCTCGGTTATGGGTATAATTCTCGTGCCTCTTTGATTACCAGGGGACTGGTGGAGATGACCAGACTGGGAGTGGCCCTCGGGGCCAGAAAGGATACCTTTTCAGGGCTGGCGGGACTGGGCGATTTGGTTTTGACCTGTACCAGTGAAATGAGCCGCAATTATCATGTGGGTATAGAATTAACCCGGGGAAAATCTTTAAGACAGATACTTTCTGAAATGAGGATGGTAGCTGAAGGAGTAAGGAATACTTTAACGGTTTCTAAACTGGCTCATTTAAAAAGAGTGGAAATGCCCATATGTCATCAGGTTTATGAAGTACTTTATCATGGCCAGCCTGCTCATAAAGCCCTGGAAGATTTGATGTCCAGAGATTTAAAGGAAGAGAAAATTTAAAATTTAGGTTTATCAAGGAGGGTCTCTGATGGAACTGACAAAAACCAGATATTTGATTTTAATATTTACTTTACTGCTTTTTACTACCTGTGCTTCTACCCAAAGCAATCTGGATAAGGCTCGAGAAAAAGATCCTCAGTATCAATATAACCTGGGACTTTTTTACCTGAACAACAACAATGTGGATGAAGCCATTAAATATTTCAATAAGAGTCTGGCTCTGAATCCCAAGAATTTTTTAGCTTGGAATGCCCTGGGTTTGGCCCAATCAATGAAAGGTAATTTTGAGCTTTCTATCCAGGCTTTTCAAAAAGCGCTTGAAGCCAATCCCCAATTTACTGAAGCTTATAATAATCTGGGAACAATTTACTTCGAATTAAAGCAATATGATAAGGCTGAAGCTGAATATAGAAAAGCTCTTCTTGACCCTAACTATAATTCTAAAGAACTTCCCTATTATAATCTGGCCCGTCTTTATTTTGTCCAGAATCGTCTGGATGAAGCCTATGAGTATATTCAGAAAGCCGTTCAAACTAAAAATCACTTTGCTATGGCTCATAACTTACGGGGTTTGATTCTGGAAAAAATAGGTAATCTGGATGAAGCTGAGGCTGCTTTTGAGCAGGCCGTCAAAATTGTTCCTGAAGATCCTACTTTCCTTTATGATCTGGCAAAGGCTCAGTTTGATAATGGTGAATATCTGAAAGCCAAGGAAAATTTTGAGAAGTTGCTTCCCAAGCTGGTCAGCCAGGCTGATAGAGATGCTGTCAAAAATTACTTAGAAGAAATTAAAAAGCGAATAAAAGAGTAAGCGGTTTTTTATCAGCCAGATTTTAATATTTCAGGTTCCTTCTTTCCATTCCTGAAGGTACTTTCTCTGCTCAGCTGTAAGTTTATCTATCTTAATGCCCATAGATTCAAGTTTTAGCCTGGCAATTTCTTTATCTATATGATCCGGGACAGGGTAAACTTCTTTTTTTAGCTGATGCCCGTGTTCCTTCAAATAGAGAACACTAAGGGCCTGATTGGCAAAACTCATATCCATAACCAGTGCGGGATGGCCCTCAGCGGCGGATAGATTTATCAATCGACCTTGAGCCAGAACGAATAATCGGCGTCCATCTGAAAGCTCGAACTCTTCAACAAATTGCCTTATTTCTCGGCGATGACGGGCCATTTTTTCCAGAGCTGGCAGGTCAATTTCCACATTAAAATGGCCGGCATTGGCGATGATAGCTCCATCTTTCATCTTTCTGAAGTGCTCCCGGCGAATAACGCTTTTATTCCCGGTTACAGTGACAAATATATCCCCTTTAGTTACCGCTTCTGTTAAGGGCATTACCTGATAGCCATCCATTAAAGCTTCCAGAGCTTTGAGGGGATCAACTTCGCAAACAACTACTCTGGCCCCGGCTCCTTTGGCTCGGCTAGCGACACCCTTACCACACCAACCATAGCCGCAGACCACTACGGTCATTCCTGCTAACAAAATGTTGGTTGATCTTAGAATTCCATCAATGGTGCTCTGACCGGTGCCATATCGATTATCAAACAAGTGTTTTGTTAGAGCATCATTAACAGCAATTATAGGATAAGACAGAACACCATTTCTGGCCATGCTTCTCAGCCTTATGACTCCAGTCGTAGTTTCTTCAGTGCCACCAGTTATGAAATCCAGCAATTCTGATTTTTTCCCGTGAAGAGTTGAAACCAAATCTGCCCCATCATCCATGGTAATCTGAGGTTGATGAGCCAGAGCCAATTCTATATGGCGATAGTAAGTTTTCTGATCTTCTCCTTTTATAGCAAAAACAGGTATTTTTTCATATTTAACCAGAGCTGCAGCTACTTCATCCTGGGTACTAAGAGGATTGGAGGCTGTTAACCTGACTTCGGCTCCCCCGGCTTTAAGGACTGTAACCAGATTGGCAGTTTCTGAAGTAACATGAAGACAGGCTGCTATTCTGATTCCTTTTAAGGGCTTTTCTTCCTGAAACTTCTGTTTTATTTTTCCCAGAACAGGCATATATCTGCCAGCCCATTCAATTTTCAATTTTCCTGCTGCTGCCAGGTTAATATCTTTTACTTCATAGTCCATGTTTTTCTCCTTTCCAAACATAATTGTATTTTAAGGGATTAAATTATAAAGCTGAAGATAGAGAAAGATAACGCTTTTTTCTTCTTTAATTTCTCTCCTTTTTATCATTATTTTTATTATTTTAGCAGGTTTTTTAACATAAATTGCTCCTAAAGGCAATAAGATTTGTTTAATTTTTTAATTGTTTGTGGTATTTTTAGAGAGCCATCCGAAAAAATGAGTACTTTAAATATAAAAAGGCTGAAGAGTGCTTGGCTGCTTGTTTTTTTAATTGGTCCTCTGATTATAAATCTGGTCAAAGTCTCGCCGGCTCAGGTAGCTGATTTTTCCTCAAACCTTTCTCAATTTAAATTGAGGAATGGCTTGGAGGTAATCGTCTATGAAGATGCCTCTCTTCCTGTGGTTTCGGTGGTTATGGCTTATGGAGTAGGCTCAATAAACGATCCCGAGAACAAACCCGGACTGGCCTTTTTAATGCAACACCTGATGTTTCAGGGTTCGAGAGACGTTGGGCCAATGCAACATGTTACCTACATTCAAAACGTTGGGGGTGAGCTGAATGCAGCTACCACTTTTGATAAAACTTTTTTTTATGAAACTGTTCCGGCTAATCAATTAGGGCTTGTTTTATGGTTAGAATCAGACCGGATGAATTTTCTGGAAATAAATGAAGCTGCTGTAGAAAGAATTAAAGAAATTCTCATTGACAATGAGCGCCAGCGGAATTTACAGGAGCCTTATGGTCGGTACTTTTTTCTCATTGATCAGATCCTTTATCCAGATTTCAGCTATGGACATCCTTTAACCGGTTCAGAGGAAACTATTAAAAACATCTCCCCTGAGGAAATAATTAACTTCTATCGAAGTTATTACATTCCCAATAACGCTGTTCTTTGTATTAGTGGAAATGTTAAGATCCAGAAAGTTAAAGATTTAGTCAGTAGATATTTTGAAACTATTCCCCGTGGGCCTGATATTCCTCTTTCTAATTTTTCCAATTTGAAGCTTTCTTTTTCCGCCAGAGACCAAATTATGTATGACTCCCTTATATCCACTCCTGCCTTACAATTTGGCTTGAGATTTGATGAGCTTCAACCAGAAGATCATCTCTCTTTTAGAATTCTTGAATATATTTTATTAAATGGCAGAACCTCTCGACTTTACCGCCGCCTTATCACCAGTGATAGATTAGTCCTTTATCTAAATGGTGGGCTGGAGGAAAAAAGGCAGTATTTATCTTTAAAGCTATTTCTTTTAGCCAATAACAAATTAATGATTGATCAATCTAAAAAGGTAATCTCAGAAGAATTTAATCATTTAAAAACAGAAATGATACCCGAAAAGGAACTGAATAAGGCTAAAAATAGGTATAAATTTGATTACCTTAGCAGATTTATGGGAACTAATCTTTCTCGTTCTTTAGCTCTGGCCGAATCTTATCTATCAGAGGGGAAAATACCTGATCTATCCACAGAATTAGATTCTCTGAACAAGATATCTCCCTACTCAATTCTTTCCTTGGCCAGAAAGTTTTTTAAAGAAGAAAAATATTGCTTTATTACCGTTCTTCCCAGGTGAATTAATGATAAATACAGGTCGAAGGAAAGAATGGGGACTGGCAGTTATCAGCCTGACCATTTTTTTATCTTTAAGCGGGCTTTATTCTCAAGAACGTTTCCGTCGTAATCCCCCTTATCCTGAACCTATTTCTTCCATGAAATTTCCACCAATTGAATCTGCAGTTTTGAATAATGGATTAAAGATTATAACTATAACTCGATTAAATCATCCAATTTTTAATATTCAAATTCTTATACAGGCTGGAGAAGCCAATTCACCACCGCAGTTATCGGGGTTGGCTACCATCACCGCCCGGATGCTTCTACGGGGGACCCTATCTATGAGTGCTTCAGAGATTGAAAATAAATTAGAATCCTTAGGAATAGATTACACTCTTGAAGTTCAGGCTGATTATATTCTTTTTTCTTTCACTTTTTTGGAGGAGAATCTGGATCAAGCCCTGGGCTTAATAAGCTCTTTTTTCTCCGAGCCATCTTTTCCAGAGCTGGAATTAATCTCGGCCAAGAGAGAGCTTTATTACCAGTTATTGGAAAGAAAAAAAGACCCGGAAAACGCCGCGTATGATTTTTTTCTTAAAAGTCTTTTTTCTGGAAGTGGTTACAACCCGGGTTTAATTGACGAAGAAAACATAAAAAATATCGCTCAAAAGGATGTAGTTTATTTTCATAAAACTTTTTTAAGACCTAATAACTCTATTATAGTTCTAAATGGAGATATAAACATTAATAATGCCGGATACAAAATAAGCCGGGCTTTTAATCGCTGGGTTTCGAGACCAATAGAAAAAGAGAACGCCTCCGCTGTGCTGGAAAATAAAAATTATCCATATCCCTTCTTTCTGGATATGGGATCCAAGGATATTTCAATAATCAGCGGAAATGTGGTTTGCCCGGTAGCCAGTGATGATTATTTCCCTCTGCTGGTTTTAAATCAGATTTTAGGGGGAGGAACTGGAAGCCGATTATTTCTGACCCTTCGAGAATCAAAAGCTCTGGTTTTTTATGCTTTTAGTGACCTTGGCTTTATAAAAAATAACGGCTGGCTATGGACGAGAATCAGAACCTCTCCCGAAAGTGCTGCTGAGGCGATAAAGGAAGTTCAGGCAGAATTCAAAGACCTAAGCCAGGAAAAGCTTGACCCCTTAGAACTGGAAAAAGCCAAGGCCTTTTTAATAGGTAATTTCCCCCTGCAGAACCAGATTCCTGAACAGATTAGTAAAAGAATTGGACTTTCAGCTTTTTTCCAACTTCCACTCGATTATTGGAATAGATATAACGAGTATATAATGCCGATTAGTGCTGAAAGGGTCCAGGAAGTAGCTAAAAAATACTTTAGTAATCAGCCACTCATAGTCATAGCGGGAGACTTAAATTCAGCTCTTGACTATCTTAAGGAATTTGACCGAATTGAAATCTACAATAAAAAAGGGCAGGCTATAGCCACTTTCCAAAAAGGAGTCTTAAAGTATGAAAATCATTGAATGTGTCCCTAATTTTAGTGAGGGCCGGGATCGGGAGAAGATTCAGGCCATAGTCAGGGAAATTGAGTCAACCCCTGGAGTCAAGCTTCTTGATGTAGATCCGGGCGAAGCTACTAATCGGACAGTGGTCACCTTTATTGGTTCTCCTGAAGGAGTATTGGAAGCTGCCTTTAGAGGCATAAAAAAAGCAGCTGAGCTTATTGACATGAGGCAACATCGAGGGGCTCATCCCCGAATAGGAGCCACAGATGTCTGTCCATTTGTTCCCGTGTCTGAAGTTACCATGGAGGATTGCATTCGGCTGGCTAATGAACTGGGAAAACGGGTGGCTGAGGAATTGGGCATACCAGTTTATCTATATGAAGAAGCGGCTAAGAAGCCGGAAAGAAGGAACCTAACTAATATTCGAGCCGGTGAATATGAAGGCCTGGAAGAAAAGCTAAAAAACCCGGATTGGCAGCCAGATTATGGAGAACCAGTTTTCAACCCCAAATCGGGAGCCACAGTAATTGGAGCCCGTGAGTTTTTAATTGCCTATAATATTAATTTAAATACTCGCGATCGTAAGATTGCTCAAGAAATTGCTTCCTATCTGCGGGAAAGCGGGCGCCCTAAAAAGGACAAGAATGGTAATTTGGTTTTAGATAAAAATGGGCAACCGGTTAAAGTCCCCGGTAAATTTAAAGCGGTAAAAGCAGTTGGCTGGTATATTGATGAATATGGAATTGCCCAGATATCAATTAATTTTACCAATTATAAAATAACTCCACCTCATCTGGTTTTTGATGAAGCTTGTCGACTGGCTGAGAAGATGGGGGTAAGAGTTACGGGTAGTGAGTTGGTTGGCTTGATTCCTAAAGAAGCTCTGCTGTTGGCTGGCCGCTATTATCTGGAAAAACAGGGGAAAAGCCCTGGGCTGCCGGAAAAGGAATTAATAAGAATAGCCATAAGATCACTCGGGCTAAATGACATAGTTCCTTTTGACCCAGCTAAAAAAATTATTGAATATCAGTTTCCAGCTGAAAAGAGCTCGCTTAGTAATTTAAAATTGAGCGATTTTGTTGATGAGCTCTCACTGGACTCCCCTGCTCCTGGTGGTGGAAGCGTAGCCGCTCTGTGTGGTAGTTTATCTGCCGCTCTATCTTCAATGGTAGCCAATCTTACCGTCGGGAAAAAAGGGTATGAAAATGTTTATGAAGAAATGAAAAAACTGGCCCTGGCTGCTCAAAATTTAAAGGATGAACTTTTGCTGGCAGTGGATGAAGATACCAAGGCCTTTAACCGGGTCATGGAAGCTTTGCGTTTGCCTCGGGGTACTCCAGAACAAACCAAAGAAAGAGAAGAAGCCATAGAAAAAGCTAATAAAGAAGCTACTCTGGTTCCGTTTTCTGTTTTGGAAAAATCATTAAGGCTGGCGGAGCTGGCTTATGAAGCAGCATCCAGGGGCAATAAAAATTCTATAAGTGATGCCGGGGTGGCAGGGCTGGCTGCCAGAACCTGCGGCTTAGGAGCCTATTATAACGTCAGGATTAATCTCCCCGGGATAAAAGATGAATCCTTTAAAAGAAAAATTATTAGACAGGCAGATAAATTAAAGAGAGATCTGGAGAAAGAGATATTGAAAATAGAAAAATTATTGAATCAGGCTTTATCCACCTAAACACCTTGATGCCTCTGTTTTCCTAAAAATTTTTAAATTTTATTTGTTATGGTTAGCAAAAAATTAAGAACTTTTTACCAGATTAATTTTCTTTAAAGCCAAGCAAACCAAGAAAATAAAAATGGAAATGAAAACAATAGCTGCTGAGGCCGAAAGATCAAAAATATAGGCCAGGAGAATACCAGAGATAATCGAGAAAAGACTGAAAATACTGGAGAGAATTAAAGTAGATTTAAAATTCCGAGCCAGCTGTAAGGAAGAAGCAGCAGGTAATACAGTCAATGCTGTAACCAGTAACAAACCTACTATTCTAATTCCCAAAACTACGGTAATTGAACTCAAAAAAATGAGCATTTCCTCCAGCCTCTGGACCCGAATTCCAGAAACCAGAGCTGACTCTCGGTCGAAAGTGGAAAAAATAAGGGGATAATAATTAACAATTAACAAAACTATAACCAGAAAAGCTAAACCAACTGCCAGCCAGACTTCCATTGGAGCAATGGCCAAGACATCACCGAATAGATAGGTCATTAGTTCAGCTCCGAATCCCCTTTTAAAAGAGGTTAAGAAAATTCCCAAGGCCATTCCTGCGCTGCTCAAAATGGCAATGGCCGTATCACCTGGCATTTTAGCTTGATTTTTCAACTTCAAAATAAAGAAAGAGCCAAGAATACAGACAATTAAAGAAACGATAAGCGGGAGCACATTAAGTAAAAGGCCTATGGCCACTCCGGCAAAAGCTACATGAGAAAGACCATGAGCAATCATAGCGTCCCGTCTTAAGACCAGGAACACTCCTAAAAGGCCACAGGCCAGAGCCAGAAAACTTCCGGCTAAAATTGCTCGCCAGAAGAAACTGGAAACTAAGATAGAATTCATGATTCTTCCCTAATGACGGTGAGAAACCAGATGGTGTCCACCGCTTAAAAATTGCTGGACAACATCTGACTGGCAAAATTCCGAATGCTCTCCATGGTAAACCAGCCTTTGGTTTAAGCAAGCTACCCGGTTAACATGTTTATTAACTATCCCATAGTCATGGGTAATCAGAATAATAGTTAAAAGCCTATCTTTATTAAGTTGCCCTAATAAATCATAGAAATTCTCCTGAGTCAAATAATCAACTCCAGTGGTCGGTTCATCAAGAAGAAGAACTTCTGGTTCATTAACCAGCGCTCGAGCAATTAGAATTCGCTGTTGCTGGCCGCCTGAAAGACTGGTAATTTTTTTGTGACCGATATCATCAAGCCCTACCAGCTTCAAAACCTGAGCTATTTTTTCTTCAGCTTCTTTTTTATTCCCAATAAAATATTTTTGGTTAGAATATAAGCTGGCAGCAATTACCTCTTTAACAGAAATGGGAATAAAGGGATCAAAATAGGTTGCTTTCTGTTGAATATAGCCGATCTTATGCCAGTCCCGGAATTCTTCTAACGGCTGTCCAAATAAAAAGACCTCCCCTTTTTGAGGCTTTAACAGGCCAACAATTAATTTGAGCAATGTAGTCTTGCCCGACCCATTTGGCCCGATTATTGCCAGAAAATCTCCAGCATAAATTGATAAATTGATATCCTGCAAGGCTAATAGTCCATCATAAGAAAAGCTTAAGTTTTTAACTTTGATTATTTCAGTTAGTTGATTCATTTCTATTTGCAGTTTAAACTTTCTTTTAAAGTTTCAAGGTTTTTTTTCATAAGGTCAATAAAACTTATCTTATTTTCAATTTCCTTGCTTGAGAGATGAACTCCGGTGGACAAACTCTTTAATTTTACTCCTGTTTCTCGAGCTATAGTTTCAGCATAAGCTGGAGGAGTCGAGCTTTCATAAAATATCGTTTTTATTTTTTTAGTTTTAATCAGATTAATAATTTCCAGAAGTCTTTTTGGACTGGGTTGAGCTTCGGGATTTTGGCCTACAAGAGAAACTTGAGTCAGACCATAACGTGAAGATAAATAACCAAATGCTTGGTGACCGGCAATCAGCAGGATTTTTTGTTGACAGGTATTTAAGGTTCGAGAAAAAGCCTCATCCAGAGTTTCGAACTCTTTTTGCCAGGCTTCTCCATTTCTTAGGTAAGTTTCAGCCTCAGAAGGATCAATTGCTTTTAATTCATCCATGATTTTTTTGATCAGAAGGCCATCAGCCCGAAGATCAAGCCACAGATGGGGATCTTGAGGATTTAATCCAGGGTAGTTAATTGATTTAAGGTAATCAAAAAAGTTTATCTTTTTTATCTTGGTTAAATCCAGAGAATTTTCTATCTTGCTCAGCCAAGGTTCAAGCTGGGTGCTTACAGAAATGATAATTTGAGCTTCTGATAAAATTTTAAGATCACCTGGCTTTAACTGAAAATTATGGACCTCAATTGAAGTAGGAATAAGCTGATGGACTTCGGCCAGCTGGCCGGATACACCTCTGGCCATTTCTGTTAGAGGGAAAATAGTGGTGACTATTTTTATTTTTTGAGTTTCGCTCGAATAGGATTGACTAAAAAGAAACTGGAATTCAAAAATAACTAACAGCAGGGTTAAAGCCAGAAGACGTTTCCGCCACATTTACCACTCCTTCCAATAAGCTTGCAATTAAATCTTTTTTTAATATATTATATCATATAAGTTAATCACAAAAGGAGATAAAGTAATGAGCGATGAGCTTTATTCTCTGAAACCTCAAAGCCTATGGAAGCATTTTTCGGAGATTTTAAAAATCCCCCGGTGTTCAGGAAAGGAAAAGGCTATAGGAGATTATATTGTTAATCTGGCTAAAGCCTGGAATTTAGAAGTGCAGAGAGACTCGGTAGGAAATGTATTAATTAGAAAACCAGCATCTTCAGGAAAGGAAAATGCTCCGGGAGTAATCCTTCAAGCTCATCTGGATATGGTTTGCGAAAAAAATTCAGATGTTGAGCATGATTTTTCCAAAGATCCTATTAAGGCCTTTATTGATGGGGATTGGGTGAAAGCGCGGGGAACAACTCTGGGAGCGGATAATGGACTCGGTCTGGCAACCTGTTTGGCCATTCTTGAAGATAAAACAATTGCCCATGGTCCGCTTGAATGCCTGTTTACAGTAGATGAAGAAACAGGTTTAACCGGTGCTTCACGCTTAAAAAAGGATTTTTTAAAAGGCAAGCTTTTACTTAATCTGGATAGCGAAGAGGAAGGAACTTTTACCATTGGCTGCGCCGGCGGAGCTGACTCAGAAATTGTCCTTCCAGTTGAGCGGAAGAAAAAGAAAGCTAAAAATGCTCTTTTGATAAAAATTAGCGGCCTAAGAGGAGGCCACTCCGGTCTGGATATTAACCTTGGCCGAGCCAATGCGCTTAAATGTCTGGCCAGGATTCTGAACGAGGCTGCAGAAAAGTTTAAAATCGAACTCATTTCTTTTAATGGAGGCAGTAAAAGGAATGCCATTCCTCGGGAAGCTGAAGCGGTAGTGGGTATAGATACCTCCAAACAGAAAGCCTTAACTAATTGGCTTAAAAAATCCTTTGCCCAGATAAAATTTGAGTTTAGGGTAACTGAGCCTGAAATGTCCCTGGAGGTGGATAAGCTTACAACTTCCGACTATCCCTTAACTTTTGAATCACAAACAAAATTTTTAAATCTACTTCTGGCTTTGCCGCATGGAGTTATTTCCATGCATCCTGAAATTCCCGGTCTGGTAGAAACTTCTTCCAACCTGGCTATTGTTAATAGTGAAGATAAAGCTGTAAAAATTATCTGTAGTAGCCGCAGTTCTGTCCAGTCAGCCTTGGAGGCGGTTCGTCAGGTTATCAGGGCTATAAGCAATCTGGCTGGAGCCAGAGTCGTGCAACCAGAAGGCTACCCTGCCTGGACTCCAAATTTACAATCTATTTTGCTCCAAAAGATGGTAGATATTTATAAAAACCTTTTCCACCAGGAACCTGAAGTGAAAGCTGTTCATGCTGGTCTCGAATGTGGCTTAATTGGAGAAAAATACCCCGGAATGGATATGATTTCCTTCGGTCCGACTATCAAAAATCCTCATTCTCCGGATGAAAGGGTACAAATCAGCTCAGTAGAAAAATTCTGGCAGTTTCTTAGAGAATCTTTGGATAGATTATCTTAATTTTTGAGGATTAAAAGTGGAAAGGCGGAAATTTCTACTTCTGACTGCGGCTATTCCGCTTTTTAAAGCTAAATTATCATCTGTAATCAATTTTGGGAGGAAACTGATGAAAAAAGCTATTTACACTGATAAGGCTCCTAAGGCTATTGGTCCTTATTCTCAGGGTATAGTGGGCAATGGTTTCGTTTTTGTTTCTGGCCAGATTCCTCTTGACCCCTCCACTGGTAGTATTGCAGGGACAACTATAGAAGAACAAACCCATCAGGTTTTAAAAAATATTAAAGCTATTTTAGAAGCTGCTGGGAGTTCGATGTCTGAAGTAGTTAAAGCTACTGTTTATCTTTCTGATATGGATGATTTTTCTAAAATGAATGAGATTTATTCGCAGTATTTTCCTGAACCCTATCCGGCCAGAGCTGCTTTCCAGGTGGTCAGATTGCCCCGGGGAGTAAAGATTGAAATTGAAGTCATTGCTCTGGCTGGGGCTCAAGTCACCCCGGCAATAAAGTGAGGAAAACAAGAAGATTCTAAAATTAAATTTCGTCTATGATATAATCTAAAAGAGGAAAGAAAGATGCCAATCTATGAATATGTTTGTTTAAAATGTCAGAAGAGGTTTGAACAACTGGTAACAAACAGGCAGGAAGAAAAAGCAGTTTGTCCTTACTGCCAGAGTGAACAGGTGAAGAAGCTTATTTCTTCTTTTGGCATCGGTGGTGGAGTAAATCGCTTAAAAAATTCATCCGGTAGTTGCTCCAGTTGCTCTTCGTCCAGTTGTGCTACCTGCAAATAAATCTGGCCTTGACAGCCTTTTTAAAAATTAAGTAAAAATATTCTCTTTAAATTTTAAATCCTATGGATAAGAAAAAGAAGGATAAAGGAATGGAATCTTATTTAAGAATTGGAGTTGATTCCGGGGGTACTTTTACTGATGTGGTCGCTCTGGTTAATGATCAGCTGAAGGTTAGGAAGGTTCCGTCAACTCCAGAAAATCCCTCTATTGCCATTTATCAAGGAGTTTGGGATTTTTTAGGTTCCGGCCAGAAATTATTTATTATTCATGGCACTACTGTTGGCACCAATGCTCTGTTAGAAAAAAAAGGCGGGCGGATTGCCTTTTTAACTACCAGGGGATTTGAAGATTTAATCTATATCGGTCGTCAGACCCGAAAAAATTTATATAGCTTGAAAGGTGAAGTAAAAACTGCCTTAGTCTCCCCTTCTCTTTGCTTCGGGCTGGAAGAAAGAATATTGGCCTCAGGCAAAATTGAAAAAGCTTTGGAAATAAGAAGTTTAAAAAAAATAATTGATATTCTGAAAGAGGAAAAAGTTCAAGCAGTAGCTATCTGTTTATTGCATTCTTATGCTAATCCGAGGCATGAAATAGAAGCCGCTAAGGAATTAAAAAAGGCCGGTCTGGCTGTTTCAGTTTCCTCAGAACTGCTTCCTGAATACCGGGAATATGAACGAAGTTCTACTACAGTGATTAATGCTTATTTGATGCCAGTTATGGACAGTTATCTTAAAAGTCTGAAGGAAAAATTATCTGGCAGTGAGCTCAAAATTATGCAATCCAATGAAGGTTTTATTTCCACAGAAAAAGCTCTAAAAGAACCAATTAAAACTGTTCTTTCCGGACCTGCTGGCGGAGTAGTTGGAGCCTTCCATTTGGCCCGTCTTTCTGGATTCAGAAATGTCATCAGCTTTGATATGGGTGGGACTTCCACCGATGTCTCATTAATTAACGGTGGCATCAGACGCTCGATGGAAAACATAGTCGGTGATTTTCCTGTTCGTTTGCCGATGGTAGATGTTCATTCGGTTGGAGCTGGTGGTGGTTCTGTGGTTTATGTGGATCAGGGGGGTTTACTCAGAGTGGGGCCAGATAGCGTTGGAGCTAATCCCGGCCCAGCTTGTTATGGGAACGACGAGATACCAGCTGTAACTGATGCCAATATTATCCTCGGGCGCCTCGACCCGGACTTTTTCCTTGGCGGCCAAATGAAAATCTATCCTGAACGCAGCTACCGCGCCCTGGAAAAGATTGCTAAAAGAATAGGCCGGGACATCAGACAAACGGCCCAGGGAGTAATTAACATTGCCAATGCCAACATGGAAAAGGCTATTCGCGTCATTTCTGTGGAAAGAGGCTATGATCCCCGTAACTTTGCCCTGATTTCCTTTGGCGGAGCCGGCGGCTTGCATGCAGTGGAAATGGCCGAACAGCTCAGAATTCCAAAGGTAATTATCCCGCGGTTTGCCGGAGTCCTCTCAGCTCTGGGTTTACTGATGGCCAACTCAATTAAAGATTATTCTCGGTCGTTAATTAGATTGGCTCAAAAGACTTCACCTGAAGATCTGGAAAAAGTTTTCAAAGAGATGAAAAAACAGGCTTTAGAAGAAATGACTGGAGATGGTTTTGCCCCGGAAGATATTCTGATTGAGCGCCAGCTGGATTTAAGGTATCTCGGACAATCGTATGAATTAACCGTTCCCTTCCGGTCTGATCCTTTTCATAATTACAGCTACATCAACGATTTCCATCGCCAGCACAGGCGCCTGTTCTCATATCATCATCAGGATCGCCCGGTAGAAATAGTTAACCTCAGGATTAAAGCTGTGGCTAAAACTAAAAAAGTCAAATTGGAATCATTCGAACCAAATCCAGAAATCCCTAAAAAAGCTCGCTTTAAAAAGCAGTTCCTCTTTTATCATGATGAAAAATATCAGGCTGAGGTTTATAACCGGTCTGAACTTCTGGCTGGAAATCTAATTTCCGGCCCAGCTTTAATCGTTGATGGCGAATCAACCACTTTTCTTCCTCCTGGCTATCAGGCCAATGTTGATCCATATCTGAACCTGATAATAGAAAGGAGGGGGAAAAGATGAGAAAATTTGACCCGATAGAGCTTGAACTTTTTAAAAATCTTTTTACTTCCATTACCGAAGAGATGGCTGCTGTCCTCCAGAGGACTGCCCTTTCTCCTAACATCAAAGAAAGAAGAGATTTCTCCTGTGCCCTTTTCACCCGTCTGGGTGAGACATTTGCTCAAGGCTCCCATATTCCAGTTCATCTCGGGGCTATGCCTCTATCAGTCCAGTCAGCTCTACAATCGGTAGATTTTGAACCCGGGGACATAATTATTCTCAATGATCCTTACCGTGGTGGAACTCACCTTCCTGATATAACCTGTATTCAACCTTATTTTGTTGGGAAAAACTTATGTTTTCTTATTGCTAACCGGGCTCATCATTCTGATGTGGGCGGGATAACTCCTGGCTCTATGCCTCTGGCTACTGAAATTTATCAGGAGGGTCTTATAATTCCGCCTTTAAAATTATATAAAAAAGGTCGCCTAAATGAGGAAGTGTTTAATCTATTTTTAGCTAATGTTAGAACGCCAGAGGAAAGACAAGGAGATCTTATGGCTCAGGTAGCCGCTAATGCTCGCGGGGCCAAAAGGCTGGAAGAGATGATAATCAGATATGGACTGGGAAAGCTAACCCTATATGCAGATAAGATTCAGGAATATACAGAAGATATTATTAGGAAAACAATAAAAAATATCCCCGACGGGAAATATGAATTTGAAGATTATCTGGATGATGATGGAGTGAGTAATGAACCGATTAAAATTGCAGTTAAACTCACTGTAAAAAAAGACGAGGTCTGGGTCGATTTCAGTCGCTCCTCAAATCAGGTTGAAGGCTCGGTCAATGCCAATTTCGCAGTGACTTTTTCTGCCGTCCTTTATGTTTTCCGCTCTCTGGTTGAAGAAGATATTCCCTTTAATACCGGTTTGATGCGACCAATTCATATCATTGCTCCAGAAGGAACCGTAGTTAATGCTACCTTCCCCTCAGCCTTGGCTGGTGGTAATGTGGAGACTTCGCAGAGGATTGTCGATGTGCTGCTTGGAGCTCTGGCTCAAGCACTTCCAGGGAGGATACCTGCAGCCAGCCAGGGGACAATGAATAACATTGCCTTTGGAGGTTATAATCCATGGAGAAAGACTAACTTTGCTTATTATGAAACCATTGGTGGTGGCCTGGGCGCCTCAGCTGAAACAGCCGGTCTTAGCGGCGTCCATTGTCATATGACTAATTCTTTGAACACTCCAATTGAAGCAATGGAAAATTATCTACCAGTAAAAGTTACCCGTTACGCCCTGAGAAGAAATTCAGGTGGAAAAGGGAAAAACCGGGGTGGAGATGGTCTTATTAGAGAATTCCAATTTCTGGTACCCGTCAATTTGACTATAATCTCGGACCGAAGGAAATTTGCACCTTATGGACTGAATGGCGGAGAGCCCGGGAAAAAAGGCCTGAATCTTCTGCTTTCCGGCCAGGAAAGAATTGTCCTCGGCTCCAAGGTAAATCTCAAGCTTAAAGCTGGAGATATCCTCAGGATTGAAACACCAGGAGGTGGTGGCTTTGGTCGGCCAGCCAGCAAAAATCAAAACCAGGACTGAATTCCATTCACCATCCTTTGACCTGACCGAAAGTCAGCTTGCTCAATCGACGGTTAGGGTCTTGGTTATATTACGCGGCTGGTCTGGGTCAAGGTCTCGAATTTCATATTCCCGGGTCGAAAATTTTATGTATTCTCCATCTTTTAGCGTAATGACCTTCCTGGTTAGCGGGATTATGGAGGGCAGGTCTGAAGAACAGCAGATAAAACCGTCACCAATTCCCAGGTAAAAAGAGGAATATTTTTTTTGCGGCATATATCCATTCATCACCAGCGGCGGCCAGACAAAAGGCATAATCTTCCTGGAGGAGCCTATTGGCTTTAATCAGGGCTTTTCCCAGGTCTCCAGTTAATTTAAAGGTCTCTTCAACAGCAAGGAGGCAGACCTCGCCATCGTTTTCACCTCTGAAGCGGCGTCCCTTCTGGCTTAAAGACCTGATTAATTCCCTGGTATTAATTATATTTCCATTATGGGCACCAGTGAGTTTCCCTGAGCAATCATAATGGGGCTGGGCGTTTCTTTGACAGGGAGAGCCGAAAGTGGCCCAGCGCAGCCCGGACAGCACCCTTGTAGCCTTTCAATTTCTCGAAATGCATCTTCTGGTTAACTTCGTCAATTTTCCTGGCCTCTTTTCTTAACTCCGTACTTGAACCCGAAAAGGTAGCCATACCTACGGAATCGTAACCTCGGTAAGTTAGCTGGCAGCCAGCCTCCAGAAGTATTTTTCTCAGGTCCTTTCTCTCATCCTCAAAAACAAGGCCAAAAATTCCACCCATCCCCCCTCCCCCATAATTAAATTAATGGCTTCTCAATTATAACCAGTTTTACAAAAAATTTATCTATTCTTATCAGTCTTTCTTAATCTTCTTTATTTTATTTTTTTCAATAAGTAACTTACCCTGGTAGGCTACATAATTTAACAGAATCATCACTCTTTCTTTATCACTTAGCTCCTGATAAAAAATGCCCTTAAGACCTTTGAGCGGCCCCTCCATAACCATTATTTCGTCTCCAGGGGAAGGATCCTCTCCGTATTTCATTAATTCAATCAGCCCGTTTTTTTCTCTGGCTTTTAAACAATCTATGATCTCGGGTTTTACTGGAATAGGTCCTTCCCTATTGCCAATTACCCTTCTGACTCCGCGGGTATAAATAATTTTTCTGTGCTCTGAAGGAAAATTAAACCGCAAGAACAAATATCCAGGGAAAAATGGTTTGATGATTGAGTCCTGCTTATATTTCGGATTATAGACTGCAAAACCAGCCTGGCTGAACAGTGATTCCACCTGAAATTCTTTTTTGGGTTTCGTACTAATTACATACCACTTCAGCATGGAAAGAAGCTCTCTCCCTGATTCCAGGTAAAATCAGGATAATTTTCTCCAATCGCTCAGCTAAATAGACCTTCTATTTCCGATATTTTTTTTGGTATTTTGGGTCCTAATACTTGATGACCATTTGCTGTCACCAGGACATCATCTTCAATCCTGACTCCCCCAAAACCCAGAAACTTTTCTGCCCGGTCGTAGTTAATAAAATCGGTAAACTTTTTCTCTTTCTTCCACTGTTCATAGAGAGCTGGAATAAAATAAATTCCCGGTTCTACCGTCAAAACATAGCCTGGTTCTAAAGCTTTGGCCAGTCTTAAATAACCAAGGCCAAATTGTTCGCTTCGCTTAACCGTGTGATTATAACCCACGTAATCTTCCCCCAGATTTTCCATATCATGCACATCCAACCCGAGCATGTGTCCCAGGCCATGAGGGAAAAATAAAGCATGAGCTCCCTGTCTAACAGCTTCTTCTAAATCGCCTTTTAACAGCCCTAAATCTTTGAGTCCTTCAGCCATAACCCGGGCTGCTTTTAAGTGGACATCTTTGTACATAATCCCGGGCGCAATTTGTTTGATAGCTTCTTCCTGACCCTTAAGAACTATTGAATAGATATCTTTCTGTCTCTGATTGAATTTGCCACCAACGGGAACGGTCCTGGTAATATCAGAAGCATAATGATTTTGAGATTCAGCTCCTGTATCCATAACCAGCAACTGACCTTTTTTCATTAAATCACCGTAACTGGTCTTATGAAAAATCTGCCCGTTAACAGTCACAATGGGGGGAAAAGAAAAGCTTAGTCCATAAGCCCTGAGTACCAGCTCCATTAAGGCTAAAACCTCCTGCTCTCTGGCACCCGGTCGTACTTCAGGAATGGCCATTAAATAGCTCTCTCTGGTTACCCGAAGAGCTTTTTCTATTTCTTTTACTTCTTCCTCACTTTTATAAGATCTAAGGCTAACTGTGGCTCGAACCAGCTCCACTGAACTTGACGATTTTACTTTCTCTGGTGCTATTTTTAGCCAGGAAGATAATTTAAGAACTATATCAGCTCTGTATGGCGGTAAAAAGTGGATTGTTCTTTTCTGGCTCAGAGCTTTTTGCAGATATTCTTCTATCTGCTGATAGGGTCTAACCTTTTTAATTCCAACAGCAGCTGCCCTGTCCTTCATTTTGGGCTGCGGTCCTACCCAGATAATGTCTTCCAAAGTTACATCGTCACCAAAAATAATTTCTTCCTCTTCATCAATATCAATAACTGCGGCTAATCCTGGAGAGTCGAGCCCGAAAAAATAAAGAAAGCTGCTGTCCTGACGAAAAGGATAAGCATTGGCCGGATAGTTCATTGGACTATCGGTGTTCCCTGGAAAAAGGCAGATTCCTGACTTAATTATACCCTTTAATTTTTTCCTTCTCTCTGAATAAGTTTTTGATGATAGCATCTTTTTTTCCTCCTGAAATAAGCTACTAAACATCTATACCAAAATTTCAAGTTTAAATCAAAATATATTTTATCCAGAATGCTCTAACAGAAAAAAATTTATAAATAAACATTATGCAGTATTTAATTGAAAATTATAATATAAGTATTGAATACAAAACAAAGTCCAGTCAGTTATTAAAAATTATGTTAACTCAGTGATGAAAATGATATATTAAACTCCCCCCTGAGTTCCAAAATAATTTAGGTTTATAAATGAAAAGCAGAAAAAAGCAAAAAGTTATAAAGAAATGGTAGCGGGGGCTGGATTTGAACCAGCGACCTCCGGGTTATGAGCCCGACGAGCTACCTGACTGCTCTACCCCGCGATCATTTTGAATTATAGCAGAAAATAGATGTTTGTCAAAAATAGAGGCTGGAGCAGGACATAAGCCGAATTCAGTTACTGCCTGAGGCAGCGGCGGTCATTTGTCTTCGCTGTTGATTGCTCAACAGGTTTAGCGACCTACCCACCCCAAAGGACGGGCCATCCTTATGCGGGGTCAATTTGGTCTTGCTCCGGATAGGGTTTGCCCTGCCTCCGATGTCACCACCGGAGCGGTGAGCTCTTACCTCACCTTTTCACCCTTACCCTGGCCTTATATCAGCCAGGGCGGTGTGTTTTCTGTGGCACTTTCCTCCAGTCGCCTGGAGTCGCCGTTAGCGACTATCCTGCCCTTTGGAGTTCGGACTTTCCTCCCTTTCTTCATCTTCTGAAGAAAGAGCGACCGCCTCGCCTGCTCCAGCTATTATTTTTATACCATATTGTTCCAGTTTTTTGTAGAGGTTACTACGAGGAGTGTCAATCTCCCTTGCGGTCTTAGAAACATTCCAGTTATTGGCTTTGAGTTTAAAAAGAATAAAATTTTTCTCGGCTTCTTCTCTAAATTCCCTCAGCGTTTTGATCTTTCTGAAATCAGGGAAAAAAATCTCTTTTTCTTGTAATAGATAATCAGGCAAATCTTCCACCTCAATAACTTCTTTATCAGTAAGAATAATCAAGCGTTCCACCAGATTTCTTAATTCCCGGACATTTCCTTTCCAAGGATACTTCATCATTATTTCTAAGGCTTCTGGAGAAAACTTTTTTCTTTTAAAATTATTTTCTTCAGAATAAGTGGAGCAAAAATAATCAACAAGTAAAGGAATATCTTCTTTTCTTTCTCTGAGAGGTGGCACATATATTGGGACTACATTAAGTCTAAAGAAAAGATCTTCTCTAAACCTACCTTCTTTCATTTCTTTCTTTAAATCTTTGTTGGTTGCGGCGATTACTCTGACATCAACTCTGATTATCTTGCTTGAACCAACTCTTTGCACCTCACCTTCTTCCAAAACCCGAAGCACTTTGGATTGAGTTTTCAAGCTCATATCAGCTATTTCATCCAGAAATATTGTTCCTCCGTCAGCCAGTTCGAACTTACCAGTTTGCCGTTCACTGGCTCCAGTGAAAGCTCCTTTCTCGTGGCCAAAAAGTTCGCTCTCGATTAGTTCTTCCGGAATAGCCGCGCAATTTACCTGAACAAAGCTTTCTTGGGCTCTGGGACTGTGAGCATGGATGGCTCTGGCTACTAACTCTTTTCCTGTGCCGCTTTCGCCCTGAATTAAAACAGTGGCATTAGTCGGGGCAATTTTTAATATTTCCTGCCAGAGGTTTTTCATTAAGGGGTGCTCACCTACCAGCTGATATTTTTTTTCTGTTTTTCTTTTGATATCTTGGTAAGCCGATTTAAGCTTCCGCGCTTCAAGAGCATGCTGCAGACTCAATAAAATTCGTTCCCGGTGGAGAGGTTTTTCCAGAAAATCAAAAGCACCCAGCTTGGTTGCTTCAACAGCCATAGAAATTGTCCCATGTCCTGAAATCATAATAACTTCGGGAGGAAAGGGCTTTTTCCTGATTTCAGCCAGTAGCTCCAGTCCATCAATATCAGGCAGTTTTATATCGAGCAAAACCAGATCTATTTCCGGATGCTCTTCCAGCACTTCCCTTGCTTCCAGACCAGCAGCAGCTTCAAGAAAAGTATATCCTTCATATTCCAGAATCATTTTTAGTGATTTACGGATATTTTCTTCATCATCTACTGCCAGAATTTTGTATTTTCTTTCTTTGCGATTCATGGTTTTATTTTAGCATTTTATCAAAAACATATTAAGCCGACTCAATTAGAAGGGAAAGAAATTAAAAAATGGCTTTTATTCAACTTAAAAGAGATGAAAAAATTATTTCTAACCTGAGGCCAGAGGGCAATTAGCTGACTTGATTTCGAATCAATATGTTTTTATATTAAAAAGTGGTAAAAAAATTTAATAGTAAGCCCGGTTTTATATCCAGAGTCAGGATCTTAATTCTCATTCTTTTACTTTCCCCTTTATATTCTAATTTTTTTGATCCTGGAGAAAATTGTATTTATTCAGAAACCGGACGGACAGAAATTTATTTTCCTCTGGCCAATGGCTTAAAAGTATATCTCTGGCCTAACTTTAATTCTCCTTTATCTACAATTGTCCTGGCGGTTAAGGCGGGAACCGTCGAAGAAAATCAGGAGACTAATGGCTATCTTCATCTTTTGGAACATTGTTTGTTGTTCAGGCAAAATCATCTTTTAATTGAAAAACAACTCTTTTCCACCATCAGAAATACAGGTATGTATTACAATGCCCATACCGATCAGGATATAATGTCTTTTGAAGTTTGCCTGGAAGAAAAAAATCTGGAAGAAGCTTTAACCCTATTAAAAGACATTGTCTTTTCCTTTGAGCTGACAGAAGAAGCTCTGGAAAAGGAAAAAATTGTTATTTGCCAGGAGATCAAGGAAATTGAACGCGATCCCTTAAAGGTGGGACTGACCAAGATTTATAGTTCCATCTTTTCTTCAAGTAGCTATGGACTTCCTGTTTATGGTCAGGAAAAAGTGATCAGTCAGACCACCGTGTCTGGCCTGAGAGATTTTTACCAGAAATTATTTTATCCCAATAACTCTGCCCTGGTGATCATTGGAAATTTTAACCCCAATAAAATTAAGGAGGTTATCAATCGGATTTACTCTGATCTAAAACCCGGACCAGTCAAGGTTAAACCAGCTTTTGTTCCTTCCGGATCAGCGGTTAAGTACTCTCAACTGGAAATGAGGATGAAAATTCCCAAAACCTATCTTCTGGCCGGGTGGCTCGGTCCATCCTATAACCAGCCCGATGCGGTTCCCTTAGAGCTTTTAGTAGAAATTCTTGGACGGGGCATAAACCCGCTCCTTTATGGAGCATTTGCCGGTTACCCAGAACTTGTCTCCTCTCTTAGTTTACACTATTTGAGCCACGAAAAAGCTGGCTTGATTTTTCTATCAGCAGTTACTTCGGAAAATAATGTATCTACTATTAAGCGATTGCTCCAAAATTTTTTTCTTACCCTGGCAGAAATAAACTACGGACTTGATGACTATCCTCCTGGTCAACAGTATTTGATAATAGATTTCTTACAGGGGGGCAAAAATAGAATTAAATGGCTGGCAGAAAAATCCTTAGAGGAGCCAATTCTCCTGGGCCGGGCTCTCGCCAAGCATTTGCTCATAGCTGATGAATCTAAGTCTTTAAACTATCTGGCAGCCATCGGCTCTCAAAATTCATCTGACTTAAGAAGGGTAGCCAGGGAATATCTCGGTAAGGGGAAGCCGGTATGGTTAATTATCAAACCAGAAAAATAATGAATCTCAGAGTTAAAATTATAACTTTTATTTTATTTTTATTTTCCTTTTATTTTCAATTTTTATCGGCTCAACCTCTTGAATTTATTTGCTACCAACTGGAGAATGGGTTAAAAATTTATTACCAGAATGACCTGCAGGCCAGATATACAACTTTGTTATTTGTTTTTTATGGAGGCCAGGGAAAGGACCCCGCTGGAAAAAATGGTCTTTCCTATTTGACTGCACGTCTATTAGCAGAAATAGCTGATGAAGACCGATTAGCCGAACTTATAGCTGCTGGAGTTAACATTAAAGCTGGCAGCAATTATGATTTTTCATTCGTTCAATTTGATTTTCCTACAGAAAAGCTGGAAAAGGTTTTAAGATTAGCCGTGGCCAATCTTAATCAACCCATTTTTTCCACTGCCAGGATAGAAGGGATAAAAAAAGCCTTCATTTCCGAAATTATGCTGGAAAAAAGCCGGTTATTTGATTCTGCCGTACTTGGTCTCAAAAAAAAGATTTTTGCCGGAAGTCCATATAGCTTTTCTTTATTTGGAGATGAGAACAATCTTAAGGCTATTTCCAAAAAAGATATAAATAAATTTTACCAAAATCTTTTTAAGCCTGATAAATTTTGCCTTATTGTTATTTCTGATATGGAAAAAGAAAAAATAATTTCATTTTTTAAAAATTATGAAAATGATCTGAAAATCCTAAGCACCAAGGCTACACCTCAAGAAACATTAAGTTCAGCTGTTTCTTCAGCCTTTAACAATTCAACTGAAAACACCTCATTGCTTTATAATTGTGGCTATCAAGGCCCACCTGGAACAGCGGTGCTTTTGGCTTACACCTTTCCCGACCCAATTGATAAAAATTATCCACTGGCTTATATAACTCAGGCGATAATAGGTGGCTATCCGGGCTCAATTCTTTGGACTCTGCGACAGGAAAATGCAATTAGCTACAATCCCCAATGTTATCTGGAGATTATAGGTGGAAAATTAGTTTTTTATGTTTATTTAGAAACAGATCTTCAGCCAGCCTCAGCGGCTCTTGATGGTTTAAGGGAAATTTTCCGTTGTCTTGGTCAAAATGGTCTTAAAAATGAAGAGATAGAAACCGCAAAGCTTATGGCTAAAAATCTTTTTCAGCGCCAATCCTTTTCTCGTGATTATCGCCTTAACCAGTTAGCTCTATTTCTGGCTAATAATCTACCGCTTGAATTTTACAATCAATTTTGCCTGAAAATAGATGGCATCAAGCCTTCTGACGTTAATGAATTCCTTCATTCTATCTTTAAGATGCCAGCTATTGAAGTCGTTATTTCTTCCAATTAACCTTCAGCCAGCTTTTTATAATAAGCAAATCGTTTTTTGGCTTCTTCTGCAGCTTGAACGAATAGTTTTTTGGCTATATCTGGATAATCCTGTAAAACTGAACGATAGCGGATTTCATTTTTCAAGAAGGTCTCATAATCGAGTTTGGGCTCTTTGGAATCAAGAATAAAGGGGTTTTTGCCTTCCTTGGCCAGCATGGGGTTATAGCGATACAGAATCCAGTAGCCTGTATCTACTGCTAATTTTTCTTCTTGCTGGGATTTGCTCATATCGATGCCATGGTTAATACAGGGCGAATAAGCAATAATCAGAGAAGGTCCCTCATAAGCTTCTGCTTCCATGAAGGCTTTAAGACACTGATTCATGTTGGCGCCCATAGCCACAGAAGCCACGTAGACATAGCCATAGCTCATTGCCATTCGGCCAAGGTCTTTTTTAACTGTTTTCTTTCCTGAAGAAGCAAACTTGGCCCTTGAACCGGTAGGTGTCGCTTTGGAAGCCTGGCCCCCGGTATTGGAATAGACCTCAGTATCGAGAACCAGCAGGTTAACATTACGGTTCATAGCAATGACATGATCCAGACCGCCGTATCCTATATCATAGGCCCAGCCATCACCACCTATACACCAGATGCTTTTGTCAATCAGATAATCCTGGAATTCAGCTACTTTGGTCAGATAGGGCTTGGCCACATCATTTTTGGCCAGAGCCTTGGGTAAAAGCTCTCTAATCTTCTTGGCTACATTTCTAACTTGTTCTCCCTTATCGTTCCACAACTCCATCAATTTTTGGAAAGCTTCTACCAATTCTGGCATGGTTCCAGCGCTTATGGCTGCTTGTATACTGGCCCAGAGCTCCCGTCTGATGGTATCCACTGCCAGCCTCATGCCAAAACCGTACTCAGCATTATCTTCAAATAGAGAATTGGCCCAAGCCGGTCCCTTACCTTCTTTGTTTTTAGCATAAGGAGAAATTGGAAAGGTTCCGCCGTATATGGATGAGCAGCCGGTAGCGTTGGCAATGATCATTCTATCACCAAAAAGCTGGGTGGCTAATTTTACGTAAGGTGTTTCGCCGCAGCCAGCACAGGCTCCACTGAATTCAAAAAGCGGTGTCAAAAATTGTGAACCTTTAACTGTGTCGACCTTAACTCCATCCAGATACGAATCGGGTAAGTTCTCAAAAAACTTTTCGTTTTCATTCTGACCCGCAGCTCTTTCTTCCTCAATAGGAACCAGAACCAAGGCCTTTTCTTTGGTGGGGCAGGTTTCTACACAGACCCCACAGCCAACACAATCTTCGATGTAAACCTGAAGTCTGTATCTTAAGTTTTTATCGTTCTTGGTGTTAGAAATCAGGGTGGTAAAGGTAGCCGGAGCATTCTTTAAATCATCAGGATGAATCTGCTTCGGTCTGATGGCTGCATGAGGACAGACAAAGGAGCATTGATTACACTGAATGCAGTGTTCAGGTAACCAGCGAGGAACCAATTCAGCAACGCCTCTTTTTTCTAACTTGGCTGTATCTGTAGGAATGCGGCCATCAAATGGCATCTTGGAAACTGGAATGGTATTGCCCTTAAAGTGCATTATGGGTTCAATGATATTTTTGGCGAAATCATCAGCATCTTCTGGAATAAGTCTGGGAACGGGGGCTGATTTAGTTATTTTTTGAGGAACGGGAACCTCCTCCAGTGCAGCCAGAGCTCGATCAACAGCAGCCAGGTTCATCTTTACCACATCTTCGCCCTTCTTGTGGTAAGTTTTGTAAATTGCTTTTTTAATCAGGTCAATGGCCTGTTCTTCAGGTAAAACACCGGAAATCTTGAAGAAACAAACCTGCATAATAGTATTAATTCTGTTTTTCAGGCCGACTTCCTGAGCGATTTTGAAAGCGTCAATGTTATACACTTTAATTTTCTTTTCGATTATTGTTTTTTGCATATCTTCTGTCAGATGCTCAAAAACCTCTTCCTTTTTCCAGGGCGAATTCAATAGGAAAATGCCGCCATCACGGACGCCTTCAAGAATATCATAACGCCCGATGTAAGCTGGCTTATGCAGGGCTACAAAATCAACTGTATTTAAAAGATACTCAGATTTAATGGGATACTTACCAAATCTCAGGTGAGAGATGGTTACTCCTCCTGATTTTTTTGAATCATATTCAAAATATCCTTGAGCGTATAAATCAGTATTGTCCCCAATGATAGTAATGGAATTTTTATTTGCTCCGACTGTTCCATCTGAGCCATACCCCCAGAACTTACAGCGTACTGTACCTTCTGGCTCGGTTTCAAGAACAGGGCCTACAGGCAAAGAAGTGTGGGTCACATCGTCTTCGATACCTACGGTAAACCCATGAAAACAAGCTCCATCCAGATGGTCATAGACAGCTTTGACCATTGCCGGGGTAAATTCCTTAGAAGAAAGTCCGTAACGGCCGCCGATTATCTTTATATCTCTCCCTTTCAAGGCAGAAACTACATCAAGATAGAGCGGTTCGCCGATAGCCCCGGGCTCCTTAGTCCGGTCAAGTACAGCAATTTTTTTAACCGTTTGAGGTATTACTCTGTTCAGATCTTCGACCGAGAAAGGTCTGAAAAGTCTCACCTTGACCAATCCAACTTTGTACCCATTTTTATTAAGATAATTTATAGTTTCTTCTGCAGTCTCGGCTCCAGAGCCCATAATGACAATAACTTTATCGGCATCCGGCGCTCCGAAATAATCAAATAGGTGGTACTGTCTTCCAGTAACTTTGGCCACTTTATCCATATATTCCTGAACTATGGCCGGAGCTGCGGCATAGTATTTATTGACTGTTTCTCTTCCCTGAAAATAAACATCCGGGTTTTGAGCGCCTACTTTCATCATTGGCCTTTCAGGATTTAGGGCCCTTTTTCTGAAATCTTCCAGATACTGCGGTTCAAAAAGTTCAGCTAAGGTCTCATAGGGAACGATTTCAATTTTCTGGACCTCGCTTGAAGTTCTGAAACCATCAAAGAAGTGCAGAAAAGGAATCTTGCTTTTAAGAGAAGCTAAATGGCAGACAATAGCCAGGTCCATAATTTCCTGAACCGAACCTGAGGCCATCAGGGCAAAACCGGTATTCCGGGCAGCCATTACATCAGAATGATCACCGAAAATGGAGAGCGACTGACAGGCCAGGGAGCGAGCAGAAACATGGAAAACTGCAGGTAGCATTTCTCCGGCTATTTTGTGCATATTGGGAAGCATCAGCATAAGCCCCTGAGAAGCAGTAAAGGTAGTAGTCAAGCAGCCCGCACTTAGAGAGCCATGAACTGCCCCGGCGGCTCCGGCTTCTGATTCCATTTCTACTACTTCCACTGGATGGCCAAAAATATTTTTTCTACCCTGAGCTGACCATTCATCAGCCATTTCTCCCATGGTGGAAGATGGAGTAATGGGATAGATAGCAGCCACTTCAGAATAGGCATAAGCCACATGTGTGGCTGCAGTATTACCATCTACAGCTTTAAAAATTTTGGACATTTTTAAGCTCCTTTTTTAAATAAACAATTTATTATATAAAAAAATTTTATATTATCAAATGGATTTCTAATTTTCTTTTGCTTTTTATCTCTTTTTTAATCTTTTATTTCTGTCCTGCCTTCGAGTGCTTTTTTTATGGTTAATTGATCAGCAAAATCAAGGTCAGCTCCAACTGGCAGGCCCATAGCCAGCCGAGTGATTTTCAATGGAAAATTCTTAAGCATCTGATAGATAAGATTGGCCGTCGCTTCCCCTTCGCTGGTTGGATTGGTGGCAATTATCACTTCCTTAAATTTACCAGTTTTAATTCGATTAACCAATTTTTCCAGTCGTAATTCATCTGGCCCCACTCCCCTTATTGGAGACAATGAGCCAAGAAGAACATAATAGCGACCAGAAAAAAATCCAGTCTTTTCTATTGAAGCCACATTGAAAGGCTCTTCTACGATGCACAATTGCTCATCATTTCTTCGGGGATCGGTACAGAGAACACAGGGATCACTGTCAGTAATATTATTGCAAACCGAACAATAAAATATTTTATGTTTTACTTCATCTATGGTTTTAATTAATTGCTCAACATCGCTCTGGGGTAAGCTTAGCAGATAAAAGGCAATTCTCTGGGCCGATTTTACTCCCAGCCCAGGAAATCGGCGAAGCTGTTCGATCAAGTCATGTAAAGGCCTGGCATATTCAAACATTTAATTACCTCATTAGAAAAGGCCAGGAATCTTTAACCCGCCGGTTAGCCCGGCCATCTTTTGGGCCACTTCAGTTTCTACCTTGGAAATAGCTTCTCGAAAAGCTGAGACAATCAGGTCCTGCAGCATTTCTATATCATCTTTGTTGACTACCTCTGGCTCCAGTTTAACTTCCAGGCAATTTTTCTGTCCGTCAAGGACGACAGTTACCATTCCCCCGCCGCTGGAGCCTTCGATTCTCATTTCCGATAGTTCTTTCTGCAATTTTTCTTGGAGTTCCTGAGCGGCCTTCATCATTTTTTGTAGTTCAGCCAGATTTTTCATTTTATTTCTTTCCTTTTTATAAATCTTATATATATATTTTAAGACTTTTCTTTCTCTGCCTTCTTTTTAATAGCTATTACTTGACCCTTAAGAGTAGTGAGGAGAGCTCTGGCTTTAGGGTCTTTCAGCAGTGCTTGGCCTGTCCCCTGCTCTCCGTTACTTTTTTCAACTTGCTTTGATTCCAGCCCATTTGTATTTTTCGCCTGGTTTTCCCCCACTTTTATCTCAATTTCTTTCCCCGTCAGTTCAGAAGTCAGGCGGACGAAATAAGGAAGGTTCTGTTCAATCAGGGCAGCAAAGTGTTTTTTATCTTGAGCGTAAACCAGTTGAATTGCTTCATCTTTTATTTCTATGCGGCTGGCCATTTTTAAAATTGGGGCTAGGGCAGGCTTTTCTTTTACCACCCGATAATATATCTGATCTGCTATCTGATGGCCAAAAATAGAGAAGCCATTACTAACCGATTTATTATTGTTCTCCTTCTGATTATTATATTCGGCTGGCTTAAGAGATTGCTTAATGCCAGTTTTAGGAAGAGTATTGGCTGATGAATAAGTTTTATCTGGGAGGGGGCCGCCTTTAAGCTCTTTTTTTAACTCTTCAATTTCTTCCAGAGCTTTTTCTATTTTTTTCAATCCGGGCAAGAGGCAAAGCTTTACCAGATATGATTCCAGAAAGATTCTCGGCTGAGTAGAATATTTAAGTCCGGCTTCACCCTCCTGGAGCATTAATATATATCTTAATATCTCTTCAGGTATTAACCCACTCGCTCTTTCTTTTAATCGATTAATTTCTTCAGCCGGTAAGAAAAGAAGCTGCTCAGGGTTATCAATCATTTTAACTACCAGCAGGTGACGAAAATACTCTATTAAGCCGCTATAAAAATAACGCAGATCATATCCGCTGGAAACCAAGGCCTCAACCAGGGGAAAAATTTCTGCCGCCTGGCCAGAAATTATTACTCTGGAAAAATTATCAAAAAGAGAACGGTTAATTACTCCCAGTACTTCTTCGGTTTCCTGGTCATTGACCTGAGGGCCACTGAAGGATATCACCTGGTCCAGAAGAGTTTCGGCATCCCTCAAGCTACCATCGGCTGCTTCAGCAATAAGCTTGAGGCTATAAGGGCTAATGGTAAACCCTTCCTGCCCGGCAATGTAAGTAAGATGCCCAATAATGTCAGCAGAAGATAACTTTTTGAAAACAAAATGTTGACAGCGCGAGGCAATAGTTTTTGGAACTTTATGAAACTCAGTGGTAGCAAATATGAAAATAGTTCTGGTAGGCGGTTCCTCCAGGGTTTTAAGCAAGGCATTAAAGGCATCACGACTCAATTGATGGACCTCATCAATTATTATCACCCTATAGCGGCTGTGCATTGGCTCATATTGTATGCTTTCTCTTAAGGCTTTGACGTCTTCAATACCACGGTTGGAGGCGCCATCTATTTCAATAAAGTCCAGCAATCTCTCTTCATTAATAGCTGTGCAGGTAAAACATTGGTTACAGGGTTCAGGAGTTGGGCCATGCTCGCAGTTCAAAGCCTTGGCCAGAATTCGAGCTACTGTAGTTTTCCCCACGCCTCTCATTCCAGAAAAAAGATAAGCATGAGCAATTCGCTTTTCCCGAATAGCATTTTGTAAGGTTTTGACTACCGCTTGCTGGCCTACTACTTCACTAAATTTTTTTGGCCTGTATTTCCTGGCCAGGACCAGATAGCCTGATTTATTATTTTCTGTTGGTTTTTCTATCATTTTTTCCCAGAAAGCAGGAATTTATCTTATCACATAAATTTTAAATTTCAAACCTTTATTCCCGATGGAATAAATATTTTAAGATGAAATTTACTTTTTTGCGGAATAAAATATGAAGCATAATGAATAATCGACAGAAAAGTCTCTTGTTTGTCCATCTATCAGTTTTACTCTTTGGCCTACCAGGCGTTATAGGTAAAATCCTAACTTATTCTCCCCTTCAGTTAACCTGGTTCAGGGTGTTTCTGGCCAGTTTAACCCTATTGTTGATAATAAAATGGCAAAAAGAAAACTTCCTCGGGTTTAAATTTAAGGATTTTCTCTGGCTGTTGGTAGCCGGGAGTTTACTGGCTTTCCATTGGGGGACTTTTTTCTGGTCGGTTAAATTGTCGACAGTAGGTATTGGTTTACTTTCTTATTCTACTTTTCCAATATTTACTGTTTTTTTGGAGCCCTTTCTCCTTAAGTCTGATTTTAATAGAAACAACATAATATTTGCTCTCCTGTGCTTCTCAGGAGTTTTGATAATGGTTCCAGAATTCAGATTGACTAATCAGGTATTCTTAGGGATCATCTGGGGAGTTATCTCAGGATTATCTTTTTCTTTGCTGACCATAATTAATAGGCGACTTTCACCCAAATATTCGAGCTTGATTCTGGCTTTTTATCAACAATTCCTGGCTGCCCTCTGGCTTTTGCCTCTGTTTTTATCTTCTGCAGTCTCCTTGAAATTCAGCTTAAAAAGCATTATCTATTTATTAGTTTTAGGAATCATCTGTACAGCCGGTGCTCATACCTTATTCATAAAAGCTTTAAAATATCTCGAGGCCCAAACTTCCAGCTTAATCAGTGCTCTGGAACCAGTTTATGGAATTATATTTGGCTATTTTTTCCTTAAAGAAGTTCCCGGGCTTAAGACCTTATCTGGAGGTGCTTTAATTTTGGCTTCAGTAATATCTGTTTCTTTGTTAAATTTAAGAAAGAACAGAGAACGTTTATGAATCATTTATTTTTGAACTTCAGACTTTTTTTTCAGATTTCCTTTCTTTATCTGTGACTTTTCTTCAGATTGTCTTTTTAAAAGATTCTGTTTTTCAGATTCATGTTTTTTCTTCAGTTCTTCTAATTTAGATTTGAGTTCAGATTGTTTTTCTTGCTTTTCTTGAGGTGGGGCCACTCTGGCCTCTTCTTCAGTTTTCTTTTTAAGCTGCTCAATTTCCATCTTCTGAGTTTCTTCCAGCAAGTTTCTTTCCCGCTTATGAACTTGCTCCAGATTTTCAGGATTTATTTCTCCTGCAACTGGCACCATTTTTTCCCTTACTTCTTCCTTTCTTAAGATTGTTTTTGGAGAAGTTTTGTTCATGATGACTTCTGGTCGGTAAATTCTTAGGGTATTTACTGCAATTCCAGTTTCTGTGGGCTGTTTTGCCTCTTTCAGTTTTACCAGAGTTACGGGGCGCCGGGTTAATCTTTCAATTTCTTCAGGGCGGATAGCATCATCAATAATTAATTTTCTGTTTCTAACGGTAAATCTATCTCTAAGAATGGTTAAGTTAATAATTGTCAAATTTCTCTCAGGAGGAAGTATCCAGTTAATTAAGTTATTTTCTTGAAATCTTCTGGCTTCCACAAATACCCAGTAATTCCTGGGAAGATGCCTGTTTGTCCATCTTAAACCAAATTCAAAACTAAATTCTACTCCTGGAGGTAAGGGCGCCCAGCCAAGATAGAGATCGCTAAATCTCCAGACAACCCAGGCTGGAGCCCAGATAACATCAGGTACCCAGAACCAACCGAGCTGATCGTCCCAGTCCCATCGTCCATAATGGAAGGGCAGCCAGCCCCAATCAAAATATGAATACCACGTCCAGCCATAATCTGTCCAGACCCAGCGTCCATTAGTATATGGACGCCAGTGAGGCAAAGTTATTCTTGGAACCCAGACATAGCCATAGGGCTGGTATTCTACCCAAAAACCAAATTGTCCAAGATAATCGTAGATAAAACTCATATTTATTTCGCCGTAGGCTGGCAATGACTGAGGAGAGGCATAAGCCGGATGCTCGCTGACACGGGTACCCTCATAAGGTAAATAAACTAGACACCCAGCAGTTATTAAGATTAAAACGATAGCCAGACCATTTATTTTCATTTCTACCTCCTCCTTTTTAAAACTGCAAAAACAATGCCAAGAATTTATCTATTAAATACCCTAAAAATCTGGTCTGGCCCTGGAAATATTTGTCCTCTTTTAAGGACACATAAACTTATTCTAATTTTTTTCTAATTTTTTAAAAACTTTTTTTATTCTTTTATAAGCCCAGTCAAGTTCCCTTTCGCTAATTATTAGAGGAGGCGCGAACCTGATTACATTATCGTGTGTTTCTTTACAGAGGAGTCCTTCCTTCATCAATTCTTCGCAATAACGCCGGGCTCCCCCAGCTTCAGGCCAGAGTTCAACCCCAATCAGCAAGCCTCGCCCACGGATGTCTTTAATATGGCGGCTTTTTATTGTCTTTAATTTCTCCAAAAAATAGGCTCCTTTTTGAGCGGCATTCTCTACCAGGTGTTCGTCCTGAATTACTTTTAAAGCTTCACGGGCAACAGCACAGGCCAGAGGATTACCGCCAAAAGTCGAGCCATGTTCACCCGGCTTGAGTACGCCCATAATTTCTTGATTAGAAAGGACGGCGGAAATGGCATATGCTCCACCCCCAAGAGATTTACCAATGACCATCATATCGGGTTTAACTCCTTCATATTCACAGGCGAAGAGTTTTCCGACCCGTCCCAAGCCAGTTTGAATTTCATCAGCTATAAATAAAATATTATTTTTTTCACAGATCTCCTTGGCCTTTTTTAAAAATCCTTCTGGCGGAATAAGAATACCGGCCTCAGCCTGAATAGGTTCAACCAGAAAAGCAGCTGTATTGGGAGTGATGGCTGCTTCCAGGGCAGCAGCGTCTCCGAAAGGTATAATTTTAAAACCAGGAGTGAATGGTCCAAAATCCCGTCGGTATAAAGGTTCAGTAGAAAAACTTATAATGGTTACAGTTCGCCCATGAAAATTATTAGCACAGGCGATAATTTCAGCCTGATCCTGAGGTATTCCTTTTTTCTGGTAAGCCCATTTTCGGGCAATTTTAATTGCCGTTTCTACCGCTTCTGCTCCGGAATTCATGGGCAAAACCATATTGAAGCCGGTCAGATCGCATAATTCCTTGGCCAGAAGTGGCCATTGGTCGTTGCGGAATGCCCTGGAGGTCAAGGTCAATTTTTTGGCCTGTTTTTGAAGGGCTTTGATAATTCGCGGGTGGCAATGACCCTGATTTACTGCTGAATAAGCACTTAAAAAATCTAAATACTTCTTCCCCTCAACATCCCACATCCATATTCCCTTGGCTTTAGCGATGACTACATCTAAAGGATGATAATTGTGAGCTCCATAAAGGTCTTCAAGAACAATGTAATCTTTTGTCTCCATTTTAATACTCCCCTTAGTAAAATATCTGGCGGAGAGGGCGGGATTCGAACCCGCGGTACGCCTTTTGGGCCTACACACGCTTTCCAAGCGTGCTCCTTAAACCACTCGGACACCTCTCCGCTAAAAATACTTTTTTAGATTATCAAAATTAGGAAGCGAAATCAATTTTTTGAGCCACAACGCCCATAAAAAATCAATAGCCATGCCAATAAATAGATATAATATCCTTAAGCAGAGCTGCCGCTGCTCCTCGCGGATCTGATTTTCCACCAGAAACAGCAATCCAGCCCATAGTATCAGTATAAAATATAATTCCTTTGTTTGTTCCCTGAACTCTGGATAGGGGATGTTCTTGATCGAGAAGAGCTAAGCCAACCTCAATCTTCCAGGGAGAACTATGATTTTCCCGATCGCATTTCCCTATCAATTTAAGAGATTTTCCAAGACGATTAATTTTTTCCACTGTTTCAATGGCAATTCCTTTCATTCCTCTAATAATTACCTCGTTTAATTTGATTTCAGTTCCCAGCACCTGATTTGCTATTAAAACCATCTTAGCTGCGGTATCCCAGCCCTCCACATCAAGTGATGGGTCAGGTTCGGCTATTCCTTTTGCCTGGGCTTCTTGCAAAGCCTGTTCATAGGTTAATCCTTCACTCATTCTGGTTAAAATAAAATTAGTTGTTCCGTTAAGAATGCCTTCAATAGCCTGAATTTCAGTGCCAGCCAAAGAATAAAGACCTATGTCTACCGTCGGCAGAGCTGCCGCTGTTGCTCCACTGGCTTTTATCCAAGTATTGTTTTTTGTAGCTAATTCTCTCAGCTCATCTGGCCTTAAAACTAAAGGGCCTTTATTAGCGGTAACCACATGCCACCCTTTTTCCAGAGCGGTTTTCATCAGGGAAAGCCCTGGTTCTCCAGTGTGCAGATTGGTTGGAGTACAATCTACTACTACTCCCGAGCCGAATTCGTCCAGAAAATCTGAAAGAGTAATGCTGGATATCCAGTTGGTCAGACTGTCCAGGTCCTCTGTTAAAAAGTAGGCAGGAGACAGAATCCTCTGGGTGCTGGAAAGCAAAATTGCTCCTTTTTTTCTAATTATTCCCCGTAGTTCCAGAAGCAAATCATAGCGGTCGCGGCAATAATCATATTTTTCTCTCAGTAAATTAAAAAAACTACGACCTACCCGCCCAAACCCAACCAGAATTATATTTATTTTTTCCATTTTAACCTCAAATCCAGCAAGCATTGATGGCGGAGAGGGCGGGATTCGAACCCGCGATCCCGGTTTTGCCCGGAATAACGGTTTTCGAGACCGTCGCCTTCAACCACTCGGCCACCTCTCCGCTTTCCTGTAATTTACTGGAACTTTTTAAGCTTTTCAACCACCTGTTGATTTATTTTTTTTCATCCTGATTTCTTTAAAAAATTTGGTTAAAAGCTGGCGGCATTCATCTTCTCGTACTCCAGAAACAATTTCCAGATGATGGTTACTTTGATTGAAGTTAAATTGAAGTTTGGAAAAAACTGCTCCGGCCTTGGGATCAAGGGCTCCAAAAACCAATCTTTTTATTCTGCTTTGAATAATGGCTCCCAGACACATAGGACAGGGTTCTATGGTGACATAAAGTGTCAGTCCGGTTAAACGGTAATTCTTTAATTTCTTGGCTGCTCGCCTTAAGGCTATAATTTCTGCATGAGCGGTGGGATCGTTGGTTGTTATAGAAGAATTATATCCCCTGGCAATAACCCTATCTCCAGAAACAATAACGGCCCCTACAGGGACTTCCCCTTTTCCCCAGGCTATCTTGGCTTGCTTAATTGCCTTTCCCATGAATAACCAATCTTTTTTAATGGCTTGTAATTCCATGTTTACCAGAAGATCTTTGTAAGCTTAATTCTATTCGGTCCCAGGTTTTTAAGCAAGAACCTTATCAACCATAAAAATAATCTATTTACTCTTAGGTATTTTTCTTTCTTTAATATTTTTTTGACCTAATTTTTTGCCATTCTTTTTTAATCACCGTCGATAACCACTCTCGGCTCTGGATTTCTTTAAAAAATAAAAGACAAAGTAAAGGGAATGGACAGGGATTAAAATCGGCAAAAAGTCTGAGGAAATTAATCTCGTTTAAAGCTTTAACTGAAAAGATGTAATTTTCTTTATCCGGTGAATTAACGAAATTAACTAAATAATATCTCACCCAAATTATTTATCGGAGAAGTTCTACCAACCTGGAGTTAAAAGCAAAGAGAGCCGGGGTGCCTCCGGTATGAATGAATAAAACCAGATCTTCAGAACAAAAATAACCCTTTTTTATCAGATCTACCAGACCAATTGCCGCCTTAGCAGTATAAACCGGGTCAAGAACCAGCCCTTCTTTCTGGAAAACAAATTGAATTATTTTGGCTACTTTTTCGTTTACTACTCCATAACCTTCGTCCAGATATTCGTCAAATAAAATTATATCTTGATCTTCCAGACTGATATCAACCCCCAGCAATTCTATCAGGTTGAAAGCTATATCTTTAATTTGCGGAGAAAAATCTTCTTTTTTGTCTGAAACACAGATGCCCGTTACTCGAATGTCCAGTCCTAAAGCTTTAGCTCCTACTAACAAACCGGCTTGAGTGGCTCCTGAGCCTGTAGCAATAATAATATTCTTATGCCTGAATTTTTTTTGATCAGGGAGCTGACGATAAATTTCTATCATAGCTTGTAAATAGGATAGAGCACCTAAAGGCTTATCCATATCTCCACCTATGGAGGAACCACCTACAGAAACCAGATAAGGTTTATTGCCTTGTCTTCTAAACTCGTCGGCTATTTTTTTAAGCCGACTAAAGGCTTTTTCCTGACTGACCGATTTTCCTTTCTCCTCAGTTTCTTCAATAATAATTTCAGCTCCAAGAAGAAAATCGAGTAATAAATTACCCTGATAAGAAAAGGGCAAATCATATGTTTTAAAAAGAATGAGAATCGGTTTAAGACCGAACATCCTGGCAGCTGTCGCTAATTGCAAACACCAGTTTGACTGGAGACTGGCCCAAGTAATAATAGAATCTGCTCCTTTTTTTAGAGCATCAGCTATAATAAATTCTAATTTTCTGGACTTATTACCTCCAAAGGCTAAACCGGTCAGGTCGTCTCTTTTAACCATAATTTGAGGCCCATTTAATTCCCGGGTCAAAAAATTGAGGGGTTTCAGCGGAGTGGGAAGTGAAATTAAATTAACGCGTGGATATCTGGATATTTTTTCTTCCAGAACTTCTGGAGAATATTTTTTCACCTTTCTGCCTCCTGATTTATTATTTTTTTTTACGTAAATTTAAAAATTATTTCAGGCTTTTTAAGCTTCTTCTATTACCTTCCAGCCCAGGGCTTCAGCCAGCTCGTAGGCCGGCTTCTTCAGGTCACCATAGAATGTTACTCGATGCCAGCCCCATTCATCCCAATAGGTAAATAATTTTTCGATATCTCCCAGAGGTTCGGCTACTAATTTCGTCCGACAAGCCCGGTCATCAAAGGAATTTCCCACTGTTTTAGCCTGATGAAGCAGGATTTCTTGTTTTCTCTGATCAACCTGCATGCTGGTAGTCAGGTACCCAGCTGGCATAATAGATCGAACTGAAGCTCCCTGACGGTCTTCAGAATGAGTAAGAATTTCATAAGGATTAGTCGGGCCATTCGGTCCGAAAACTTTGTTAGGAGCTACACAATGAGCATAAATTATATGACGCTCGGCAGTATCTATCACCGGGTCCGAGATATATCCGGGTCTTCCCTGAGTCATCAGGCTAAAGGCCAGCATGGTGGCTGTTGACCTGATGTCAGCTTCGCAACCGCCCACCAGCCCTTGATTATTCAATTCATGAAATCCCAGGCAGGGATAGGCATGAATATGCCCACCATAAAATCCTCCCAGACAATTAATAGTAATGGCTCTGGCCCCATATTTTTTAAGAAGGGCTTTCATCCCCAAATACATGGCAGCTGAATTTTCAATTTCAGAAAATCTAACTCCTTGAACATTGGCGGCCCCAGTCCACCATTTCTTAGCGATTTCTTTGGCTTCCTCCCGGTCAGCATTCTCCCAGGCCTGATTTAACTCAGAGAAAGGGAGGTTTAAAACAGGAATACCCATAAGGTTAAAGCCATCTCCACCCTGAGCATCACGGAAAAGAAGAATAGGCGAATTTTTCAAACGATAAATTGTTTCTGAGGCCGAAATAAATTTTAGTGAATCAGGATAGCAATCAAGATAACCCGGCTTTGGTGTTCGGGAAAGACGAATATTTTTTATAATTTCGGAAAAACTGGCTTTTCCTGCGGGGTTTTTGCTTTCTTCCAGGGCCTTAACTGCCCTTATGACATCATCAAAATTTGAAGTGGCCATAAAACCCAGATTAGATTTTTGCTGTCGTAAAAAGCTGGCTGTATATACCAGAAAGCCTCCACTTCCGCCAAACTTGAAATCCACAAAAAGAACAGGCCTGCCTGTTTCTACTACTGGCTGAACAACTTGATTCCAGCAATTAAGCTGGAAGACAACGTAGCCGTCTATTTTATTTTCTGTATCAGCTAATATGATTTTTCGAGTTTCTTCAGGTCCACTGGATAAAGAGGAAAGAAAATTAAAAGAGGGTAGCTTTTTTATTAAGGTTTCCGTGTATTTTTCAATTACTGGCGTAAAATTAAATCCTATATTTGGCCAATCAGGTTGATTTTGAACAAGTCTATGAAGGGCAAAAAGCAAACGAACATTGAATTCTTTTTTAGCCGTTCTGTTAGAGAAATCAAAAAGAGTAAACTTCTCCAGAGAATGCAGACTGGGGTTGAAGAAAAAAGATCCGGCAGTAAGAGCAGCGCAGCGGCCACAGCGTGAAAAAAATTCCCGGCGGCTGATTTCAGAAGAAGATTGGCTTCCTGATATTAATGTCTGTTTTTGTGTTATTTTAGCCATTTTCCCTCCTAATTAATTTTCTTGTAGCTGAAAAATAAGTTTTCCGGACATTAAATCTTTCTCCCATATTTGAAAATACTTTTTCTCTTTTCTTTATGTCAAGAAAAAAAATTTAAAAAAAATAGCCCAATATTGACAGTTAATAGAATTATCTCTAATATAAAGGCTTATGTTATTGGCTGAAAACAATATATTTAGACAATTTAAAGGGCTGCTGGTCGTGGTGTCTTTATTCCTGCTTTATTTTCAGCCACCTTTCCTTTCAGCTGATTCCAAAGATAATGGGCAGACTGGCCAGATAAAAATTGTGGATAAAGATGAAAAAAATAAAGTGGGAATAACTCTTCTTCCCATTGTTTATTACACTCCTGAAACCAAGATCGCTTTTGGATTAGGAGGCTTTTTTACTTATCGTTTTGGACTTTTCTTTAAACAGGCTCGTCCCAGTACATTCTATCTGGCTGGTATTTATACTCAGATGAAACAATTTGTTTTTCAGTTGAAACCTGAAATTTACCTGAAAAATAATTCGGTTTTCCTCACAGGAAATTTTCTGGCTCAGCACTTTCCCAATAATTTCTGGGGAGTTGGATCTAATACTAATGAATCAGCTAAAGAAAACTATACCCCTCAGAGCTATTTTTTTGAGGTTGGTTATCAGAAAAAAATCTTTACCAGAATTCCAATTTATGTTGGCGTAAGATATCATGTGGAAAGCGTCCGAATTTTAGAAAAAGAACCGGGTAAGCTTCTGGACCAGCATTTAGTTCCCGGAAGTGACGGGGGATTTCTTTCCGGGCCCGGGATAATTATTAGCTATGATGATCGCGACAATATTTTTTATCCGCTGAAAGGCTATTATCTTCAAGCTTATTGTTTTTGGAACAATAAAGTCTTTGGAAGCGATTTTAATTTTTTCAATTGTAATTTCGACCTAAGAAATTATATCCAGATAGTTGACGGTCAGGTCCTGGCTCTTCAAACCATTGTCGATCTGAATTCCGGTTATGTTCCCTTCTATCGATTGGCCACTATCGGTGGAGATACCATTCTCCGAGGGTATTACTCAGGACGTTATCGTGATAAAGATGCGATAGCTTTCCAAGCCGAATACCGTTTCCCGCTGTGGTGGAGATTTGGCGCCGTAGTGTTTGGAGCCCTGGGAAATGTGGCTGACCGCTTTGACCATTTCACCTGGGACACACTTAGATATGCAGCCGGTTTTGGATTGAGATTTAAAATTATTTCCAGGGAAAAAGCCAACATAAGATTGGATTTTGCTTTTGGGCCCCATACCACTGGAATATATATTAGCGCCGGGGAAGCCTTTTAAATAATTACGCTTATTACTTTTTAAAATAAAGCATAATTTAAATTAAACTAAATCTCTTCCGGAACTCTTTGGTTGTGTTTTTCTCTTATTTCCAATCCATGAGTAATGCAAGATACCGGACATACTGACTCACATTTCAGACAGCGAATACACTGAGCACTATTAGGATTTTCATATATTTTTATGTTAACAGGACAGACTTTCAAACAGGCGTCGCAATGGATACAGGCTTTCTGATCAACTTTCATTCTAAAGGCGCTTACCCTATTGAAAAAGCCAAGAATCGTCCCCAGTGGACAGATAGTTCGGCAAAAGGGACGTTCGGAAAAAGACATCCACAGTAAAAATAAAATTAAAAGACTGAATTTCCAGGCAAAAAGAAAACCCAGTTGTGCCCGTATTCCCTGGTTTAATAAAGCTAAAAGCACCCCGGCCTCCAAAGTGCCGGCGGGGCAAAGCCATTTACAGAACCAGGGCTCACCCAATCCTAAGGAATCAACCACAAGGATGGGGAGAAGGATAACCAAAAAAAGCAATACCAGATAGCGAAAATAAGTTAATATCTTAGGAATTTGAATTTTGGGTACAGGAAGCTTATAGATAAGCTCCTGAAGCAAGCCAAAGGGACAAAGCCAGCCACAGGGAAGACGGCCTCCGAGCGTGCCTATCAATCCTAAACTTCCCAGAATATAAAGTCCAAGTTTTTTTTGGCCGATACTTAAATTGTGACGGGCGGTATTAAAAGCGTTCTGAAGTGACCCTATCGGACAGGCTCCGATAGCTGCCGGACAGGAATAGCAGTTTAAAACCGGAACACAAATACCTTTGGTTTTTGCCTGACTTATTTCACCCCTAAAGAGCGAAGGAAAGTCCAGATTAAAACCGAGAGCTGCCAGAATTTGGAAAATCCTTCTTTTTATTTCTGTTTTCATTCTTATTTTCATCTTTCGCTTTCTCCAGGTGAATTTACCCCAAGCCAATGCACTCCAGGCAAACCGTTTTGGCCTTAAGCCAGACAAGCTGGAATTCACCATTAAGTAAACCAATAATAATCAGACTCAAAGAGATAACCAGTAATGCCCAAAAAATAAATTTTTTTGATTTCATAGCTCATTCCTCAAATTATGAAATAATTTTTTTATCACTGAGAAGTTTCCACCGGAAGCTCGTCCCGGTCGCTCCATTCGTTAAAACCTCCATCATAGACCTTAACCCGGGGGAAACCAAGTAAGTATTTCAAAGTCAGGTAAGTATGGGAAGCCATCAGTCCCTGCCCATCATAAATAATAATTTGTTTTTCGGGAACAATACCCATTGTTGCCAGATTTTCTTTAATAAATTTAGGGTCCTTCCAGCTTCCATCTTCTTTTAGAAAAGAAGCCCAGAAGATGTTTATCGCTCCAGGAATGTGGCCTTTTCTTTTCCAGTTACTGCGTTCTCCCCTAAAAAACTCTGGTGGTCTGACATCAAGTAATATTGTTTCAGCTGAGCGGCTTTTAACTTCTTCCCTGGTAGCTCGGACCTCTTCTTTAAGCCTGCTTTTAGGATTATATTTCCCAGGTTTTATCTCAGGATAATCCTGAGAAACGGGGCGGCCTTCTTTTTTCCAACGTTCAAAGCCACCTTCCAGTATAGCCCATCTTTCATGTCCAAAATAATCAAGAGCCCAGGCTAAATAGGTAGCTCGATAATTATTAATCTCGGTGTAAATAATTAGGGTAGTTTTTTCATTTACTCCCAGCTCTTCCAGTAACCTTAAAAAAACATCATGGGGAAGCAATTTGCCCGGTATTCCACCCTGAGGCCAGCGCAAAATAGTTTCGTCCAGATACACAGAACCAGGAATATGGCCAGACCAGTATTCTCTTACGTCGGCTCTCATATCAATAATTCGTATGTCTGAATTATTCAAATTCTTTTGTAACCAATCCGGGCTAATAATTATGTCCTTTCTGATTTGAGCCTTGCTCGGAGTAATAATCGCAGAAATAACAAAAAAGATCAGCCCTAAAATTATAAATGATGAATTATGCTTGGCCCGAAGCATATAATGATCACTTCTAAAAATCATTTTGGCCTCCAATAAATTACCATTTTAAAAATTATAGCCTCTTTGTTTATTTAAATCTTATCCAGGGGAAACAGCTAATTCTTAACCTTGCACACCCCATAGGAATCATCCTGATTTTTTCTGCCTGCTCCTCAGAATTAATTGGGCTGATAGGCATCTTCCCTACCATTTTCCCCTCTGCTTTCCATCCTGGCAATCTTTTTGCCAGAGCCTCAAGAATGATAGGAGCCCTTTCTAAGGAAAAAGGCTGGTAGCTTGGACCCTTTTTGGCTATTAATTTAATTTGCTCCTCTGGCTTATTGTCTGGTAATAACAGAGCATAATTCCAGGGTGAAGCCGGCAGGACTTCCCAGGCCGGCCATTCTTCTGTTCCCCCGACTTTTTTCCATTCTTCTTTTATTTCCAGCGAGTACCACAGGGGGCCCCGCCGGACTGAGGCAGCCCGGCCGACGGCTTCCCAGAAAACAACTTTAACCGGCGCGGCAAATTCAATTTCTACCTGGTCCCCGTTCTTCCAGGTTTTTTCTATTCTTATGAATTTTCCAGGTTGATTAACTTCGGCCTGGTTGAGGCCGTTTACAGACAGCCAGGTTTTTTCAGCCCAGGCTGGTACCCTCAGATAAAGCGGAAAGTCCACAGGCTTTTCCGTGTAAACAGTAGCCCTAACTCTTTCACCAAACGGATAATCAGTATCTTCAATAAGGCGAACTGCCTCGCCCTGTTTTCCAGCTTTGATAGTAACACTCGAAGGGGCATAAAGACAGATGGCCACACCATCGTCCGCCGTGGCCAGGAAGAGATGCTCCACAAAATAAGGCCAGCCGAAGGCCACGTTATGCTGACAGCAGCGGTATTTCCAGGGGTCATAACTCAGCAGGGTACCTGAATTTTGAAAATCATGCTCACCCGAGCTATCACAGGAAATTAAATTCGGAGCGGTCAGGTAGTGAAGAGCCTTAAGGTCCGGGGTTAGAGCGGCTGGCAGAGAATTGAAGGCAATTTCTTCGCAGCGGTCAGCATAAACCGGGTTTCCGGTTATCTTAAGCAGAGATTCAAAGCTGTTCATAAACTCTACCATGGTGCAGGTTTCCGCTCCCTGGCGCGGGTCATTATAGCCTGGTCGGATGTTTTCATCCGCTCCAAACATGCCCCCGGGCTGCTGGCCGTAATGGTCCATCATCAGGCGGTAGTTATTTTCTACCGCCTGCAACAGCCTGGGGTCTTTTTTCTGCTGATAATACAGGCCCGGATACCTGAAGCCCATGGCTATGTTAACACCGTGATAGAATGAGCTTTCTTCCAAATTTCGGTCCCGCTCAGGCGTAAGTATGGGAGATTCCCAGTCCGCTGTCCGGCGGTATATTTTTTCTGCCAGTTCCAGAAGCCATTCTTCTCCGAGACGGTTGTAGAGCCAGTAGACGCTTGCCAGGTTTTCTCCCCCGCGCAGCTTCTGCCAGCTTCCTGGGAAAAGACTGCCTTCAGGAAGGCTCAGCTGGTAGCGAAAATATTTTTTCATGAACTCCAGCACCCGCTGGTCAGAAGAAAATTCGTAATAGCTCTGCAGACAGGTCAGGGCCAGCATGTTGGGCCAGAGGTCATTGTTTTCCCGGTTATCAACCGGTCCGAAATAGCCGTCTGGCTGCTGGCTGCGCAAAATGGCTTCCACCCATTTTCTGGCTGCGGCTATCATTTCCGGGTCTTTAAGGAGGTAAGCCAGGTCGCCGTAGCCTCTAAGCCAGTAAGGCATTTCCTCCCAGCCCTTCCCCTTTAAAGTTAACCAGCCGGAATCAGGTCCCAGAAACCTGGAGACTTCAGGCAACCTACCGGTCAAGCCTTCTCTCATCAACTGAAGCTGGCTGAGAAGCCACCCCCTGGGTTCTACCTGCCCCACCGGAAGTTTAACCAGCGGGCTGGGAAGAAGAGGTGCTCTGTTTCCGAGGTAAAAAGAATTGGCTCTTTCTCCTGGAGGAGAAGCTACCGTCTCTACTTTAAACACTTTGTCTCTCCCGCCAAATAAATTCAATGAAAAGACTAACATCAATCCCAGAAAAAAAATCTGGCCAAATTTCTTCATGCGCCACTTTCCTCGTTTTAAATCATGGACTAATTTATTTAATCATATTTTGTGCCTGGTATCTACCAGTTAGCAGAGCGAAAAAATTTCCTGCCTTGAACAGAACATACATAATTATGCGTTCTAAAATAAAACTGAAGAAAATAAGCGGCACCGGCCAGCTGATTAATTTTAAAATGTTTATCTCGAGTTATACGAACGGAACTGATCGTGAGTTGATTTGTCCTGGATGAACGGCTTGGCTGTCTCATAATCAATCAAACCTTCCCGGTAAAGCTTTACCAGAGATTGGTCCATGGTTTGCATGCCTTCGCCCTGTGACATCTGGATAGTTTGATAAATGGTTTCCACTTTGCCTGAGCGTACGTTATTCTTAACCGCGGCGTTTGCCAGGAGAACTTCACAGGCCAGCACCCTACCAGCCTTATCTTTCCTCGGCAGAAGCACCTGAGAGATGACCGCTACCAGGTTGGAAGCCAGCATGGTCCGAACCTGAGGCTGCTGGTCAACCGGAAAAACATCCACAATGCGGCTGACCGTCTGAGCCGCACTGGAAGTATGAAGGGTACCAAAAACCAGATGCCCGGTTTCCGCTGAGGTCAAAGCAATACCAATGGTTTCGTAATCACGCATTTCACCGATTAAAATGACATCCGGGTCCTGGCGCAGGGCATATTTCAGGGCATTTTTGAAAGAAAGAGTGTCACCAAAAGGTCCTACTTCTCGCTGGGTGACATAAGACTTTTTGGAGTTGTGCAGGTATTCAATCGGGTCTTCAACGGTCAGGATATGGTCACATCTGGTGCTGTTAATGGCATCAAGCAAAGCAGCCAGAGTGGTGGACTTTCCACTGCCAGTGGGACCGGTCACCAGAATCAAACCCTTTTTTGCTTTTACCAAATCTTTCACCGAGGCTGGTAAACCAAGTTCCTCCAGTTTCGGGATGCGATCGGCCAGAGCTCTGGCAGATAGGGCTACGGTCCCCCTTTGCTTATGAACGTTCATCCTGAACCGGCCAACACCCGGGAGACTGTAAGCAAAATCAAGCTCATAACGGGACTCAGGCGAAGTTTCAAACTTCTTAATCTGTTCTTCTGTTAACAGGGCATAAATCATTTCTCTGGTCTTGTTCCCGTCTGGCTTCTCAAACGTTTCATCTGGCAGCAGATCACCATGAATTCTGAAAGCTGGATGAAGTCCCGCTACCAGGTGTAAGTCAGATGCTTTTTTTTCTATCATCTTCTTTAACAGATCAACAACCGTGTACATACTTTCTCCCTTTTATTTTTTTAAACTTTCAATTTTTTGCTCTTTTTTGTTTATCTTTCAATTCTTCGTAATCTTAAATCTGTACTTCATACACACTTTTAACTGGTTTCAGCTGAAGTCCCGGGTTGAACACCCAGGCATAAAGATTTACGCTTCTGAAATAAGGGAAAAAATGAGCCCGGTAAAGAATTTTTGGGGGATAATATTTTCTGTTCCATTCCACAACGCCCACCACCTCTTTTTCGGCTAAATATCGCAAAAAATAATTAACAGCCCGCACCTGCTCGGTTCCAGACAACCCGTCAAAAGCTACCTGATTGACCCAAGCCCAATGCTCAACTGTCTGGCCGAGATGATGGTGAAGAAAATAATTAAAGACCGCCACCGGCTGACCTTTTTTACTCAACCAGACCGTTTCTGAGACCCCGGGGACTGAAAGCTCTCTGAGTAATTCGGGCTCGTCCTGCCAGACCCTGGCCAGGTCAACCTGCTCCTGGTAGCGATTAAGCCAGTTGAGGATAACCCGGGACATGGTTTTTTCTTCTGGTCTAAGGGGCCAAATTTCAAACTCTTCTGAATTTTCACCTGCGGGAAGCCGGTGTGCCCGCCAGAGCTTGATGGCTAATCTTTCCCAGCTTTTCAAACCCTCTGATTTGACCACCCGCTTGAGGTTCAGAATCCGGCCGAACACAAATATATTTTTTAAAAATTGCAGGTTCTCTCCTTCTTCTTTCAACTTCTGGATTAACTTAGA
>Ga0315298_1000353_pt1 | contig 90110 bp, 63 predicted proteins | sample WHS_1_MG_FD_203077 | JGI IMG/M metagenome (GOLD analysis project Ga0315298, IMG submission 203077) | Extremophilic microbial mat communities from Washburn Hot Springs, YNP, Wyoming, USA - WHS_1_MG | ecosystem: Environmental > Aquatic > Thermal springs > Hot (42-90C) | place: USA: Wyoming...
GGGATCACCGTACCACTTCACGTGCCCGTCGCCGTAGAGGACGTTGTAACCATCGCGATGGGCGTACCAGCCGTCACCTGGGCGCAGTTTGCCCCAGGAATAGTAGTTCGTTTCGTTGAAGTGGTTACCGAAACTGTCAGCCACGATCGCCCGGCCGCCAAGAATCTTCTGGGTCTTGAATGGCGGTGCGCCCACCTGGAATTGGACCTGCGGGCGAGTGCCCTTGATCCAGCCCTGCGCGTTCGGGTGCACTAGGCTGGTGCCATACGCCGGGTTCCAGACAGGGTTTCGGTAGCCGACCGTCACGGTCATGTTGCGGTACGCATAGTCGCAGGCCACGGCGCGTCCGACGAAGCTGTAACGGCTCCATATCCTCAGCCAGGACCAGTCGCCGGTGAGCATGCTCTTCGCGTCGTAACCGCCGGCCCGCTGCAAATCCTTGACGCTGGTGGCGCAAACGGCGTCGAGGCGATCCGGCTCCGGCGGCTCCCAGTACTGCCACCGCCAGATGGGGACGGGCATGCTGCCGCCCGCGGATGGACAGTAGAACAGCCGCGCGTCGGCCGCGTAGCCGCCAACGACGAGAAACCCCAGCCCGACCGGGGCCATGCTCAATTCGCCGGGGTTTGGAACCGGACGGTGCGTGGGATCGTCATTGCTCGTGCTGCCGCGCACATTGCTGAGGCCTCGGTCGCCGGCGAAGATCGTGCGTAACCGCGCAATCGGGGTCTCATACACCCAGTACTGACCACCCGTGACGAAGTAGTCCTGGAGCGCCGAATTGCCGTAGGCCGTTGCATTCACTCGAACGCGCCCCCGATCGTAACCGTTGTTGACGGCCGGATTCCAATTGCCCGTGAAGATGCGCGGATCAATGTAGTAGCCGTCATCGAAAGGCACCTTGGCATGGCTCGCGTTATATGGCCATCGCGATACGCCCACGAAACTGGTATTGTAAATGGTGCTGGAAGGGTAATACTGACCGTAATCGGCGCAGTAGCTCTCCAGCGCGACCGCCATCTGGTCAAGCTGACCTATGCAGGCCGCGCGTCGCGCTTTCTCCCGCGCCGACGCCAAGGCAGGCATCAACAGCCCGGCCATAATCGCTATGATGGCGATTACCACAAGTAGCTCGATGAGCGTGAACGCCGCGAGCAGCCACCGCGCCAATTTCCGAAACATGGCGAACCTCCTGATCAAGAACCCCTCTTCTCCCGTGCCATAATAATAGCCCGTGGGTGCGGGCCCATCAATAGCAATTATCACAAATCTTTTGTCGTTTTCGGTAACGCGGCCGCTCGGCCGCTGAGCCTCACTACCTCCCCTGTCTCACGGCTGCGCACCGCAGCATGCGCGAGCAGGCTGGCCTTCCATGCATCCTCGGCACCGGCCGTTTCCGGTCGCGCACCGTTGGCGATGCACTGGGCGAAGTGGTCTATCGCCCACAGCCAACCCTTGTCCACAATGTAATTCATCGAGGGACAGGTCTCCCTCAGATACCTCCGTTGCTCAGCATCGTCGAACGGGCGTGCGCCGTCTTCGCCAGCATCCATCGCCTGCTTCAATTTCCAGTGCGTCCGGCGCAAGGCATAGACCAACTCGAGGCCGAAAGCCTGCATGAGGTGCTTGTGCATGTATTCGTTGTCCGGGTGGGTGTGGCCGGGAAAACGTGTCACTGGCTCCACGTCGGACTCGAACCCGAAGGACCGGAGTTCCACGAATTCGTCCACGATCACCCCGCCCATCTCGTGCATGATCTCCACGTGTTCCTTGGGCATGTCAATGGTGGCGTACCCGCAATTCAGGACAGTGGCCACGCACCCGGACCGGAACTTCAACGTGCAGATATCGTCGTCCGGCCGGGAACTCACGCAGTAGATCGTCTCCGCATCGGACTCCGTGAACCAGCGCAGGATGTCGAAGACGTGGCAGATCTCGATCAGCATGCGCGAACCCGGCGGATAATGTGGGCTCCATGGGGACGCTATGCGGTAGTAAACGTTTTTCGGCCCACCCTTTCTCCAGACGAGTCTCTTCGCTTCCCGGTAGGCCGGAGCCATGCGGCGGTTGAAGCCCACCGCTACCATGCAGCCGGTTTCTTTCTCGGTTCGGACGACGGCTTCGCAGACCTCGCTGCGGAGCGCCAAGGGCTTTTCCACATACACGTGCTTCCCGGCCCGCAGTGCCTCGATGGCGAGAGGCGCCTGAGCATCTTCCCGCGTGGCGACGACCACCGCCTGGACTTCCGGATCCGCCAGGACCTCCCTGTAGTCCGTCGTGCCGTGCGGAATCCCGTACTTTTCCGCCATCGCCGCGACGAGGCCTTCGTTCAGATCGCAGGCGGTCTTCAGTCTGACGTGCGGTGCGCGGACAAGGTTCGGCAAATGTTGCCGCTGCGCGATCGCTCCCAACCCGATGATTGCCAGACACGCTTTTTCCATCCCGAGATCTCTCCCGCAGGGGGCATTTGCATTAAACCCCTTCCGGCTCCTATAGTATGGGCGACCTTGCCGCGCGTAAATGGCGGCAGCGATAAATTATTTCGCATTTCTGTTACCGGCCATTGCAGTGATACCCGAGTTGATCTCGATCCATGAGGGCCTGCACCGAACCTTCTCGGACACGGGTTGGCACTCGCACCTCGTGTTGCAGATCAGCCATCTCACCGCTGGCAAACTCGACGTCGAGTTCTCCCATGCTTCCTACGAACTTGCCCCAGGGGATTCCATCCTCATCGTGGCTGGGCATCTGCACCGAATCCAAGCAACGCAAGGGAGCAGAGAATACGTAGCCCGTATCAACCTGGGTTGGCCGCCCGTGCACTATTCCACGGAGACCTTTTGCACGGCCAAGTTCGAGGATATGGCGAGGGAGTCCAAGATCTACCACCGCTCCCCGCAGATAGGCCACCTTCTCCAGGAAATCCTGGCCTACTGGCGCGCCGACGATGCAACGCACCACCTGATCGCACAGGGTATTCTGCTTCGACTCTTTGCCGAGATGAAGAGACTCAAGGGCACAGGAATCGGTCGGGAAGAGTTCATTGACGTGCCCTTCAGTCAGACTTGCTCCTTTGGCACAGTGATTGCTACCATCGAAAAAATGTTTGGAAACCCCCAATTGCGGATCTCCGACATCGCCCGAACCCTCGCCGTGAGCCAATCTTACCTTTACAAACTCTTCCGGAAGCACGCGAACTGCGGTCCCAAGAGATACATCCTGCAACACAGGATCCAGCGGGCGATGGAACTTCTGATGGTGGGGCGCCGCTCCATTTCCGCCGTGGCGCGGGAAACCGGGTTTCCCGACGTGTACTCCTTTAGCAGGGCCTTCAAACGGCTCACAGGATTCCCACCCTCCGCCTACCGGGATGCGTTGCGACACGGTCCTGCCGTGGAACAAAGGATTGCTATCGGGTCCCACGGTGGAAGCCAGCGAAGCGTGGAGTTACTCGCGGATTACACCTCCGGCCCGCGGAACAAGAGTAACCAGAAGGCGAACTCCCGCCGGTCCGACGCCCGGCAAGGCAACAGTCGCTCCAACATGCATACCCGGTGACTCCCGGACACCCGCTGGGATGTTCCTCACCCGGCTGTGCTCCGTTACCGCCGTCGCGAGGCAGTCGCCCTGTCGAATACGAAGATGTGCGCCTCCACCCGACCATGTGCCACAGCCCCCAAGACTATTGGGCTATCGAGGGCATCGCCCCTCACCCGGGTAGGAGGTCGAGCACCCTTTCCACCCAATCCGCAAAGGTAATATGGACGTCGCCACGCCGAACTGCTATATTCTCGAACCGTCCAACACATGGCTGATCGAGGATCCTGCTATGGCCCGCAGCGTCATCGCCGCACAACTCTACACTGTCCGCGAGTTCGCGCGGACTCCCTCCGATATCGCGAGGACCCTCGCGAGGGTGCGAGCGATCGGCTACGAGGCCGTCCAGACATCGGGCCTCGGCCCCATCGAGCCCCGCGAACTCCGGAGGATCGCCGATGGGGAGGGCCTAACGATCTGCGCGACGCACGTGCCGTTCGAACGCGTGCGCGACGAAACGGATGCCATCGTCGAGGAACATGCGACGCTGAACTGCCGCCACGTCGCGGTCCCCCTGATGCCGCAGGAATACCGGACCGGCGCCGATGGTTTCGTCCGCTTCGCGCGTGATGCGGAGGCCGCTGGCAGAAAACTGGCGTCAGCGGGCCTGACGCTCTCCTATCACAACCACCGCTTCGAGTTTCAGCGCTACGACGGCTCGCCCGGCCTCGGCATCCTTTTCTCCAATTGCGACCCGAGATACGTAAAGGCGGAACTCGACACTTACTGGGTCCAGGCCGGCGGCGCAGACCCGGTGGCCTGGATAGACCGCCTTCACAACCGCATCGCGCTGCTGCACCTGAAGGATATGACGGTGATTGACGACCAGGCCACCTTCGCGGAAGTCGGCGAGGGAAATCTGAACTGGCCCGAGATTCTCAAGGCCGCCCGCGCGGCAGGTGTCGAATGGTACATCGTCGAACAGGACTTGTGCCGACGCGATCCGTTCGAGAGCCTCCAGGTTAGCCTCCGCAACCTCAGGTCCATGGGCCTACATTAGGGCGGGTCGCGAGCGACCCACGGGGCCGCTCGAGGTCGGGGCGAACGGAAGGCAGATGGCAGCGCGAGCACTCATCTTCTTCGGCTTCGCGCTCCTCCTCGTGGCGGGACTCCTGGTGTATCTCATAATCCGTCAGGAGATGCCCCGGCGCCCGGCCGAGGTGGTCGCGCCTCCACGTCGGGATCCCCGACGGCCCATTCGTTGGATGGAACGCCGCCCGTCGTCCGGCCTCGCCTGGAGCAAGAAGGCCTACCCGGAGCAGTACGGACCGGAGAACATGAGAACGTCCGATTTCGTGCTGCGCCCGCTCGACACGCGGGAGGAGGAACGCTTCCTCGACGTGGCCGGCCGCGCCTACTCCCGCGAGGTCATCGAACGGTTCGCGCCGCGAGACCCGACGCCGCCCGGGCCGCACGTGACGGTGGAATACCTCGCCAGGGCCGAGACGTTCGTCGGCCGCATCCGCGGGACCGGTCTGAAGCCGAACTTCGCCTATCAGTTGAAACTTCTCGGCAGATACGCAGATGACCCGTCAGGATTCGAGAAGATCGGCTACACTGGTCGGTGGCGTCTGCCAGGCCAGCGTACGAACTTCACCGACCGCGAATACGAGGAGTTCCCGCGAAAGGACCTGGCCGAGGCATACCTGCTCTTCGATTTTCTCGTCACCGACGCGACGGGCAGTGTGGACAAGGAGTTCTACGCCGACAGTTCTCTTCACGTCCTCTGGAACGCCTCCACGCAGCGCGCGCCGGCGCCCGAGGACAGCGCGCAGGTGGTGGTCGAGCGCGCGGGCAGCCCCGCCGACATCTACGTGCATCCGCGGCCCGATCTTCGCCCGCAGCGCGTTTATGCCGAGTCTGAACAGCATCAGCAGGGAGAACGCAACCACCGAAAACCCATTGGCCAGGCATTCCTGCCACCGGGCCGGTACAGGGCCTATCTCGCGCTCACCGAGGAGAGTTTCCACGGCTATGGCGATGCGGGCACCTGGGCCACGGTGATGACCGCGCCGGTGGAGTTCGAGGTGACGGACCAGCCGCGGCCTCCGCCCGAATCGCCCGGCGGCAACCTGGCGGGCAGGCCCCTCCCGTTGGGGCGCGCGGAACTCGTGGATATCGCGGCGACCGTTCGTAGCGATGACCTTCTGGAGGGGTCTGCGCTCAGCGACGGCGCACTGGTCATCTTCCCCGATCCCGTCCCGTTCGGCACAGAAAAACGCCGCATCTTCGTCGCCGAGTTCAAGGCGCGCGGCCGTCACACCTGGCATCTCTTCCTCGACATCGGAGCGGGGTTCGAGTCGCGGCCCACGCATTCGTTCACCACGAGCGGCGGTGCAGGGTGGCAGCGATTCGAGGTGGAGATCACCAGCCTCGTCGCGGGACGGACAGTGCGATTCGCGATACAACCGACGCTGCGGCCCGGATTCTTCGGCCTCCGCAACGTCGGGGTCTATGCGACACCTGAATGAACGGAACGCCGGTTGCGCGGCAAGCCGGACCGCCGAAGGCACGCTTGCGCCTGGCAACGTCGGCGTACACAATAAGGGCGCACGAGCGCTGGCAAGGTTTTGCCTCACCGGCGAGCGCCCCTGCCGGAGAAGGTTGATGCGCCAGCAATACCTGCTCGCTGCGATTTTTCTCTGCGTCGTGCTCCTCGGGTGCGAACGCAGGCCCGCACCCGCGGTCGAGGCCGAACCCGCGCGAATCCGCGTCAGTTACCGGCCATATCTCTCTTTCGCGCCGCTGTTTATTGGCATTGACGAGGGGTACTTCGCCGAAGAGGGCCTGCGGGTGGAACTGGTTCCCATCCCCCGCTTTCACACCGGCATCCCCCTGCTCGGCGCGGGAGACCTGGACGTGCTGGCAGGATCGCCCAGCGCCAGCCTGTTCAATGCTGTAGCCCGCGGCTTGCGCGTCCGCGTCGTGGCCGACAAGGGCCATTACGAGGCGACAGCCCAGCCGAGTATGGGACTGCTCGTGCGTCGCGCTCTCGTGGAGGAGGGCGTCCTCCAGCAGCCCGACCGGCTCCGCAGCCTCCGCTGGATGACCACGCTCGCCGGGGAGGGGGTGGAATATCACGTGATCCCCGGCGGCCACTTCGGAATGATCGGAGACGATCGCCTGGAAGGACTGGCCAGACTGTTGCGGACCTGCATAGATAAGGCCCGCGACCGGTCATGAGAGAGAGCGCGGACCCGGCGGCAAGCGAAGCGGAGCGCGCTCCGACCGAGCCGTCGCATGAGACGGCGTTGCGGGAGGCTTCCCCGCGGCCGACCAGCGAGCCGGAAGGCGGTGCCCGGCGTACCGCGACCGCCGGCACGCTCATGATCTCGGCCGCCCGCGTGGCCTTTTTCGGTTGCGGCTACGTCCTCCACGTCGTCCTCGCCCGATGTCTGGAACCACGCCTCTACGGCGTCTGGGGCCTCCTCTTGAGCATACTTCAGTTCTCGCGCGTCCTGACGTCGTCGGGACCCGGACGGGCCGTGGCGGTTTTCGTGGCGCAGTGCCCCCACGCAGCCGCGTCCGTCCGCCGGAAGGGCCTCGTCACGCAGGCGTTGCTCGTCGGGCCTCTGTGCCTGGCATTGATCCCGGGCGCCCCGCTGGTGGCGAAAGTCCTCGGAGACGCAACCCTCATCCCGCACCTCCGGATCGTCGGAGCCTTCATGCCGCTCCTGGCGCTCTATGGCCTGGATCTCGGCGTCCTGAACGGCATGCGGGCCTTCGCGCGGGAGTCGGCGCTCATGACGTCATACTCCGTCCTCCGCATGATCGGTATCATCCCCTTCCTCCTCCTGGGATACAAGGTCCTCGGAGCGCTTGCCGGAGCGTGGCTCGGGCTTTTCGTCGCCGTGCTCCTGGGCCGCGCCCTGACAGGGCACCTCGCCGACGAGGGCGAGGTGGAGTGGCGGCCGATCGCAGCCCTCGCGTTTCGCGCTGGCCTCTTCACGATAGCGATGGCGGCATTTCAGAACCTCGACCTCTTCCTCCTGAAGGCCCTCGGACGCAGCGACGAGGAGGTAGGACTCTACACGGTGGGGCGACTCCTCGGGCAATTGCCATACGCGCTCGTCTTCGGCCTGAACGTTGCCCTCCTGCCGGTGGTGACGCGCTCGCTGGCCGACCGCACCGGTGCATGGACTCGACGCTATGTCCGGAGCGCGCTGCGTTACACGCTCATCGCCCTCTTACCGGCAGTGCTCGTCGCGGCGGCGACGGCCGACGAACTGGTATCGCTCATCTACACGATGCGGTATGCCGGCGCGGCAAGTATATTGCGGCTCCTGGTGTTCGGATACCTCCTCGTCTCGCTCTTCAGCGTCGGGGCGACTATCATGATCGCCACCGGCAGCGTGTCGCTGGCGATGACCCTCGCGTTCGCGATTGTCGTCGGCTCGGCAGCGCTGAACGCCGTTCTCATACCTGTGAACGGGCCGCAAGGTGCGGCCGTGGCGACGACTCTGGCCGCACTGGCGTCCGCCGCGGTCGCGTGGGCTTGCCTCGCGAGGCGATTCGGTCCGCCGCTTGGCGCACTCTCGCTCTTCCGCATGGTTCTCTGCGCTGTGGCGATCGCCACGGTTGCGCGTATCCTCAGGCTCTCAGGCCCGTGGCTGATTGCGGAATATGCAGTCATGGGGGTGGTGTACCTGGGGCTTCTCCTTGTCGTGCGCGAGGCGAACGCCGACGACCTCGGCCTCGTCGCACGGCTGGCCGACGCAGTCCGATTCCGCCGGGGCGTTTCCTGATGAGACATCTCCTGATCGTGACCAGTTCGTATGCGACGACCGATCGCGACACGTCCTCGGGGGCGGGTGTGTTCGTCCGCGACTTTGCGCGGTCCGTCGCCGCGTGCGGGGTGCGCGTCGCAGTCGTTACCAGCGACAGGAAAGCCACAAGACCGGCGGACGACGGTGTCGAGACCATCCTCTACCGCTGGTCGGGGGGGACGCGGCCAGCCCTGGAACTTTCGCTCGCGCGGCCGAGCGACGTCCGGCATGTCGCGAGCCTCCTCATCGGGGGCATACTCGCCATCCGTCGCGTCGCCCGGCACCTTCGCCCCGACCGCTGCCTGTGCATGTGGGCCGTGCCTTCCGGCGCGATGGCCCATCTCGCGCTCCGGGGGATGGGCGTCCCCCGCGACGTCTGGTGCCTGGGTTCGGACATCTGGCGGTATGGCCGGCATCCGGCAACCCGCTGGCTGGTGCGGGCAACTCTTCGACATGCCGCCCTTCTCTTCGCAGATGGTCCGGGGCTTGCGGCGGAGGTTGCCCGACTGGCGGGCCGGGCATGCCGGTTTCTCCCGAGCGCCAGGCAGTTCGTATGCTTACCAGCGGGGCGACATCCCGTGGCCGGCAAGCCGAACCTCCTCTTCATCGGACGGTTTCATCCGAATAAGGGGGTGGACCTCCTCCCGGAGATGATGGCGCACCTGGTCGCCCTCGGTTTCGACGCTCACATCCACCTTTTCGGCGGCGGACTCCTGCAGGCGAGGGTGCTCAGCCTGATCGAGCAGCACTGCGTCGCAGACCGGGTATCTCTTCACGGCTTCTGCGATGCAGAGACCGCGGCAACATGGATGGCGCGCTGCGACGCTCTGATCGTGCCCTCGCGGATCGAGAGCGTGCCGGTCGTTTTCTCCGACGCCGTCGCATGCGGCATCCCGCTCGTTGCTGCGGACGTGGGGGACCTCGGGACCATGGTGCAGAGATATGGTCTGGGCGAGACGTGCCGCCCCGACGATCCGCGAGATCTTGCCGAGGCGGTGGTCCGCGTGCTCGCCAATGGGCGAGAGGCCTATCGGCGGGGACTGGACGAGGCGCGGGCCCTCTTCGACATCCAGCGCATCGCGGGAGAGTATCTGGAGATCGCCGGCGGAGGCCCCCGTCCCGCTCCTTGACAGATGGCTGCCAGCGATAGGATAATCCGTCGGGCTGCCATTCGCTCACCTCGAGACGCGAGGGCCTCCCGTGGACGACGCGACTGCCGCCGAGCCCAGGCCTGTCCCGCGCATGCTCGGTCATTACGAGGTGCTCGAGCAGATCGGCCAGGGCGGGATGGCCGTGGTGTACAAGGGTGTCCAGCCCTCCCTGAACCGGCCCGTCGCCATCAAGGTCCTTCCCCAGCGGTTCGCAAAATCGGAGGAACTCCTCGCGCGATTCGACCGCGAGGCGAACGTCGCCGCACAACTCAACCACCCCAACATCGTCCAGGTGATAGACCGCGGCAAGGAGGGCGACGCCCTGTTCATCGTGATGGAATACGTCGAGGGCGAGAGCCTTGACAAACTGATCCGCAAGAAGGCCCTGACCCTGCCGGAGATACTGGACTATTCGATGCAGATCTGCGACGGCCTCGACTTCGCGCACAGCAAGGGCGTGGTCCACCGGGACCTGAAGCCGTCCAATATCCTGATCGACGTGGCCAACGGGCGGGCCAAGATAGCGGACTTCGGCATCGCGCAGTTCGAGACGACCGGCAGCGGCCTCTCAACGCTGACCCAGCAGGGAGCCGCACTGGGCACGATGAACTACATGTCGCCGGAGCAGCGGCTCGACTCGAGCAAGGTGACCCACCACACCGACATATTCTCGTTCGGCGTGGTTCTTTACGAGATGCTCACGGGCAAGTTGCCGATAGGGCATTTCAAACTGCCGAGCCTGATAAATCCGCACGTGCCGATCGGCTTCGACCACGTGGTGGCCCGGTGCCTGGCGGAATCTCCAGCCGACCGCTACCAGAGCGCGGCGGAGATCAAGGAGGACCTCGGCCGCATAACGAGCCGTCAGTTGCGCCGACGCAAGCCGGGTCACGCGCCTGCGCAGCCGCGTCGGGCACTCCTCGTCGTGGGCGGTATCGCAGTCGGTGTCCTCGTGGTTGTCGGCGGCGTCGCAGCCCTGAGCGGCCGGCGATCCGCCGAGCCCGACGCTCAGCCGGTCCCGCCAACCCGCCCTGCCACGACGGCGCCGCCCACGGCGTACTTACCAACGGTGCCGTATCGTCCGCCCGGACAAACGACCGCCCCGGCGGCGAGACCCACGGAGCTGCCGCCCGCGACACCGGAACGAGCGGAGTTACCTTCCGTCACGCCCCAGCAAGAGGCGCTCCAGGTGCAGGTCCACGCCGACTACGTCCGGGCGCAGGGTCTCCTCGGCAGCGGCCGCCATCGCGACGCCCTCCCGCTCCTCCGCCAGATAGTCCGCGATCACCCGGGCCATCCTCTCGCGCCACAGGCCCAACTCGCCATCGCGCAGGCCTATGAGGACCTCGGCGACTACGAGCGGGCATCGGAAGAACTTGCACAGGTGCCCAGGCTCTTCCCCGGGACACCACAGGCGACCGAGGCGAGGTTCGGCAAGATACGACTCGACTGGAAGACCGCTCCCAGGCACGGCCTGGCCAGGAACCAGTACGACGCCGACCTCCAGGAGCGCCTGGTGCGCGAACTTCAAGCGCTCGTCGCCGCCACGCCGGACAACCGGGTCGCCTCGGCCGAAATGCGACTTATCGTAGAGATCTGCACTCGCCCGGACCTGAACGATTGGCGCACGGCGGCGGATACGTTGCTGCAATTGCGGGGGCGCGATCCCTCGTGGGGTGCGGATGACCTTTTCCGCGCGGCCGAATATTATCACAAGCAACTGGCAGACGTGCAGAAAGCAGTCGCCACCTACAGAGAGTTCCTGAAAGAGTTCCCGGACGATCCGCGCGGACGCGTTGCCCGCGACCGCCTGCAACTACTGGGAGAGTAGAAGATGCCGGCACCGACCGGGAGCCGCGCATGAGCGCTGCGAGGCATATATCATCGCGCACGGCGGCGGCCGCGTTGATGGGCTTCCTCCTGCCCGTCGCCGCAGCAGCGCAGGAAGCGGAACGCATGGCCCTGGCAGGGGGGTCGCCCCGGGAAAAGAGCCTCGTGATCGCTGTCGTCGCGGGCCTGTTCGTCGTTGGCGTCCTTACTGCCCGTCTCCTCATAAGGGCCGGTCTCACCAAGAGCCTCGTCTGGACGGGACCGATACTGGCCGTCCTTTACGGGGGCGCGTGGGCGGCCGTGGCAATCGCTGCTCCCCATGGTTGTGCCAACCTCTCCCGCATCGTGTTGTTCCTCTTCCTTTTCTTCGTATTCGTGTCGGCCCTCTATGGCGGGGCGCGGCTCGTCATGCCCTCGGAGGCTCAACGCACCCGCGCCGGCGTCTCTCCGTTCATGCGCAACTGCGCCGTCGCGGTGGTCGCGTTCCTCGGCCTCCTGGTCCTCCTGACATGGTGCTTTCCGGGCATAGATCTGACCCCACTCTTCATCACGAGCGGCGTGGTGTCCATCGTTGTGGGGCTCGCGGTGCAGGGTCTCCTGAGCAACCTTCTCGCGGGGGTGGTGATCAGCGTCGAGCGGCCGTTCAAGGTCGGCGACTGGGTGCGCATCGGCGATTCGGAGGGAGAGGTGGCGCACATCAACTGGCGCGCCACCAGGCTGCGGACGCGATTCAACGACTACGTCGAGATACCGAACAGCGTCATCGCGCAGGAGAGGGTGACGAACTTCGACGAGCCGACCCCTCAGCACCTGTGCAAGATACTGGTGGGCGTTTCCTACGCGACTCCTCCGGCGCTCGCGGTCAGGGCGCTCACGGAGGCCGCACTCCGCGCGGAGGGAGTCCTGAAGAACCCTCCGCCCATCGTCAGGTTCGTCGAATACCAGGACTTCTCGCTGCTCTACGCGCTCTGCGTCTGGATAGACAACTACGCCTCGCTACCAGCGATAGAGAGCGATGTCCGCAAGGAGATATGGTATTCGTTCAAACGGCACGGGATAGTGATACCATTCCCGATCCGCGACGTGAACGTGCGGCAGGTGCAGGAGGAGCCGCAGGAGACGCGCGCTCGCCTCGTGGCCGTCGCCGGCCTCCTCCGCGGAGCGACCTACGAACTCGAGGCCGAGAGGACCCTCATCGGTCGCAATCCTGCCAGCCAGGTATGGCTCACCGACCAGCACGTCTCGAACGAGCACGCGGTTATCGAACGGAGCGGAGGACGCTTCCTCCTGCGCGACCTCGGCAGCCGCCACGGCACCCTCCTGAACGGCCAGCCGGTGGAGTCGGCTGAACTGTCGCAGGGAGACGAGATCACCGTGGGGCCGGTGACTTTCGTGTTCGAGATGAACCTGCGGCCGCCCACGCCGCGTCCGACTCCGCTCCGGCACCCCGGCGGGCCGGAGAGGGGCGCTTGCGACGCGACGGAGGCGTGATACCGATCGCCCGTCACTCCTCGGCGCGCGTGGCGATGGCGATCTGCTCGGCCACGAGCGGGTCCTTCTGGTTCTCGGGCGCGAAGCGGCCGCGCTCGACCATGTCCATGATCTGATCCTGCGCCGCGACGGGTAGTTCGCCGGTGTGGACGAGGAGTTCGAGCGCATCGAAGTAGGCGTTCGCCTCGCTCTCCCGGCCGAGTTTCTGGAGCGACAGGGCCTGGAAGTAGCGTCTGCTCCACTCGCGGAACCAGTAAGCGTGCTCGTAGCCGGTGAAATGCGGCACTTGCAGGGCCTTCTCCCAGCAGGCGCGCGCCTCCTCGTGCCGGCCCATCTTCTCGTAGCAGCGCCCCATGTGATAGAGGCGGCGGTCATCCTCCACCGTGCGCGGGTCGAAGATGCCGAGATGCGGTGGCGGGACCGACAACCCTTCGAGGATGCGCAGGGCACGTTCCGGCTCGCCCTTCTCGATCAACTGCGCCGCCTCCTGGAAGTGCCGCGGCCACCAGAGTTGATGCGGCCCCGGTATCTGGAAGTTGTGACGGAAGTCGAGCCGCGAACAGACGTCATCGAAGCGGTCGTACATGCTCAACTTGAGATATGCGCTGAGGAGAGCATGCGCAACCCTGGGGCTCGCGCGCACCGCATCTTGACGACGTTCCAGGTACCGCACGACCGCCCGCGGGCCCTCGACCGCGTTCAGGGCAGCGGCTATCTCGCAGATTACGTACAGGTCGTCGGGATTCGCCCGCTCCGCCTTCCTGAACCATTCCAGGGCGGCTGCATAATCCTTGGCCACCCGCGAGTGATAATAGCCGAGGTTCGCGAAGAGGAGCCAGTGTCTCTCGCCCCTCCGCGCTGCCTCCTCCCACATCCGGCGCCCTTCCTCGGTGCGCCGGCGGGCCATCAGGAGATTGCCGAGGAGATACAGCGGCCGGGCATGCTTCGGGAAGGTCTCGCGTGCCCAGGCGAGTATGTCGAACATCTCGAGACGCCAGATCTGGTGGCCGGTTACATCTGCGCCGAGTGCGGCCTGCAGGGCCCTGCGTGCCTCTGCGGCGCGGCCAAGCCTGTGAAGGGACCAGGCCATCGCGAGGCGGGCCAGCGGACCCGGCCGCGGTATCGCGCGGGTAACAGCCAGCGTCTCCTCGAAGAGCCCCGCGGCAAGATAGTCGAAAGCCGCCTCCAGGAGCGGAGGCTCCTCCTCGCGGACCAAGGAGAGGATGGGCCCGAGTTCCCTCTTCGGTAACCCGCCCCTGTCAGGGAGACCGAGTCGGACGAAAAGATCTTCGAATCGGAGGAAGGGGTCCTGACCGTCTATGGCAAGCGCACTCGCGATCTCACCGGCGGCCTCGCGCATCCGACCGAGTTTTCTGAGGCATGCCGCGCGCAGGCCGCGGGGCCTGGTGAGGCGTGGCCGGGATTCCGCCAGACGGTCCAGATGTCTGAGGGCATGAGCCCAGTCGCGTTCCCTCATGCGCAGTTCGGCCAGCCTGACGAGCGACCGCGCCTCGCAGTCGTACCGGTTCGCCAGTTCGAACGCTTTCCTGGCCTCCTCGACGTTGCCGGAAAGCAGGAGCGCGAGGCCGTGGAAGTACCGGTTCTCCAGCGAGTCCTCGTCGCGCCGGCGCGCGGCTGCGAGATGTTCCACCGCAGCGGCATACTCGCCGCGCCAGATGCACAGTTTCCCGAGTTCCCTCCGGGCAGGCGAGTAGTCGGGGTCGAGGGCGAGCACCTTCTCGTAGAGCGGTTTGAGGTCATGGTTACCCCAGTCGCGCGCCTCCTTCTCGGCAGCCTGGAACAGTTCCTCCACGCCGACTGCCTTCAGGGGCCGAGTGAGGTCCACCACCTCTCGCCACGAATCGCGCCTGGAGGGGTGCCGCAGGCGCGCTCTGGCCAGTATCAGGCCGGAGGCGTCCTGTACCATCACCTCGGTGTGCTGGTCCGGGCCGGCCCTGCCCGGGAGGCGGACCATGATCTCCGAGGTCTTCGTCGCGTCGAGCGGGAAGTCCTTCTCGACCGGCGCCAGGCCGTCGGAGGCGACGCGCACGCGGGCTTGCGGGAAGGAGCCGTTCGCCATGGCCACGATCTTCAGCGTGCTCGTGCGCGCAGACGACTCCACGACCTCGGCGCGAAGCGCCGCGCCTGGCCCGGCCCCGTTGAAGGCGCCGGTACCGCGCACCGGATACCATATCTCGCTCCACTCGAATTCCGTTTCAGGCGGCACACGATCGAGGTGCTCCTGGATCACGATTCGCCCCGACTGCACTTCGCCATAGACCTTGCCCAGCGAATGATGGGTCTTGCGAAGCATGTCGCACTGGCCAGGGTCGGTGCCCCACGTCCAGGACTTCTTCCCCGGGAGGTCAGCGAGGTCGCCGTAATGGACGAGACCATGACCCTCGTCGTGATTGTAGTATCCGAAGAAGGGTTCGCGGGCATCGAGCATGTAGAGGCCGAGCATCTCCGGGGGCGTGTTCTTCCAGATGCTCAGGTCGCGGTGCTGCCAGATCGGCCAACTGAACGTGCGGTTCTCCATCCCATGCATGGCGCCCGCGACCTCGGGGAAGATGAACTGGGTGTTCGGCGTGAGATAGAAGCCGCAGTTGTTCCAGTACATGCAACGGCTGTCGAAGGGGGTGCGGTTGTAGATGCGCACGCGGAGTTCGACCAGCGACCGGCCGGGATACAGCGTGTAAGTCACGGACCAGCGCGTGCGCCATATGCGCTCGTACTCGCTGATGACGATGGAGGCGGAGCCGTCGGGATTCCGGCGGTCGCTGACCTCGCGCTTGCGGCTCGTCGTGCACGCGTGAGCGAGGGGATAGTTGCACTCGATACCGGCGCACACGTAGTTGAGGCCGAAGCCCGCGTTGTAGATGTGCACCTCGGGATTGAAGTTGATGACGTGGCGCTTGCCGATCTTGTCGTACACGTCCCATATTCGCCCACCGAGATCAGGCGCTATCTCGACGCGCAGAAAATCGTTCTCCAGCGTCGGCATGTAGTACCGGCGGCGGGCCAGGTACTTGCGCACGCTGCCATAGTACTGATACGGATAGACGCTCCAGGGCGACCACTGGGGGAAGACCGGGTGGGGGTTCAGCGGTGCCTGCGAGTATTCCGTCATCACGACGTGCCGCCGCACGAGGCGCACACCTTCCATCGCTCGTCCTCCAGAGTCAGGATTCGACACGGCGAATAATGGTACATCAAACCGCGCCGGGTTCTCAACCTACGGCCCAAGCGCCCGGGATGCCCGCAGACCTCACGTTCTAACCAGGCGCGACGACCGCGCTGGCCAGATCGCCCTTGTACACCCTCGGGACGCGCGCGCCCACCGAGGTCATGACCTCCTGCCGGACGGTTCCGAGGAGGTCGGCGACCGACTCGATGGTGACCGCCTCGCTCCCCTGCGAGCCGTAGAGCACCACCTCGTCGCCCGCGGCCGCTTCGGGCACGTCGGTAAGATCGACCGTCACCAGGTCCATCGAGACCCGGCCCGCGACCGGGACGCGGCGCCCCCGCACGAGCACCTCGCCTCGATTGGAAAGCCTCCGGTCGTATCCATCGGCGTAGCCCACCGGAAGGAGCCCGATGCGCGACTGCCGCTCCAGGCGCTTCGTCCGTCCGTAGCCCACGGTGGCACTGGCTGGCATCTCGCGGATCGCGGCGATGCGCGTCTTGAACGTCATGGCCTGGCGCAGCCTCACCGGGCGCGACATCCCGGGCGAGGGGTAAGCACCATAGAGCGATACACCCGGCCGAACCGCATCGAGGTGGGACTCCGGATGGTACAGCAGGCCGGCCGAGTTCGCAGCATGCCACAGCGGTATGCGAAGCCCCGCGTATTCCAACTCCTGGCGGACGCGGAGGAACACAGCGATCTGTTCGCGCGTGAAGGCCACACCCTGCTCCTCGTCCGCCACAGCAAAGTGCGTCATGGCACCCACGAGAGCGATGCCCGGGCGCGCCGCCGCATCGCGAGCGACGTTCAGGGCCGTGGCGACAGGGAAGCCGACCCTCCCCATTCCGGTGTCGAACTTCAGGTGAACGCAGGCGCGGACCCCTGCCGCCCGGCCGGCCGCGTCAAGCGCCACGATCTGCTCCGGCGCGCTCACGACCGCCTCGAAACCCTGCGCGACTATCTCGCGCGCCTCCGACGGCGCTGGATATCCCATGATGAGGATGCGCCCGGGAACTGCGGCATCGCGGAGGTGCGTGGCCTCCTCCAGACACGCGACCGCGAATCGTCGAATCCCCCGCGCCGCGAGCGCTCGCGCGACTGGCACCGCGCCGTGGCCGTAAGCATTCGCCTTGACCACTGCGATGCATTCGACGCCGGGCCGTGCAAGGGCCATCAACGCATCGAGGTTCTGCGCGATCGCGTCGAGGTCAACCTCGACTACCGTCGGGCGAGCCATTCCATGCCCTCGTCGCAGCAGGCCCACGCCCGGGTCATGCGATCGTGCCCTTCGTGGAAGGCACATCCTTCACTCGCGGGTCCACCTGCACGGCCTGTTCCAGGGATTTGGCGACCGCCTTCACGACCGCCTCCGCGATGTGATGGCTGTTCCTGCCGTAAGGCACGTTGACATGGAGGTTCATGCCGGCATTGGCCGCCAGGGCGTTGAGAAACTCCTCGAGGAGTTCCGTGTCGAAATCGCCGATCTTGTCGGTGGGGAACGCAACGTTGAACACCAGCCGGCCGCGACCGCCGAGGTCGAGCGCCACCTGCGCCAGCGCGTCCTCCATCGGCGCCGACCAGCACCCGAAGCGGCGAATGCCCCTGCGATCGCCCAGGGCATCCTTCAAAGCCTGGCCGAGGCAGATGCCAACGTCCTCGACCGTGTGATGCGCATCAACGTGCACATCCCCGCTCGCGCGGACGACAAGGTCGAAAAGCCCGTGACGGGCGAGGAGGTCCAACATGTGATCGAGGAAGCCGACGCCGGTGGCCACATCGGCACGGCCGGACCCGTCAACGTGCAGACTCACCGAGACAGCGGTCTCCTTCGTCCTGCGCTGGATCTCCCCGGTTCGCTGAGGCATGGCTCTGGCTCCTCGATATGGCCGGCAGGACCTATGCGCGCGAGGCATGGGGCGCGCAGAGCCTGCCGAGTTCGCGCAAGAGGACGTCCGTCTCCCGTTCGCTGCCCACGCTGATCCGGAGGCCATCCTCGAGACCAGGTGAGTCGAACCAGCGGACGAGTATCCGCCGGGCCTTCAGGGCCTCGTATATTCCTCTGGCCGTGGCGGGGGGCCGGACGCGCGCAAAGACGAAGTTCGCCTGCGAGGGGTAAACCCGCCAGCCGAACGCCTCGAGCCCGCGAACGAGCCGGGCGCGCGTAGCCCGGATCTGCTCAGCATGCGCGCGCATGACCCCGATGGCCTCCAGCGCCGCCAGGCCTGCCACCTGCGCCAGGCGGTTGACGTTGTAACTGTCCTTCACCTTCGCCAATCCCTCGACTATCTCCTCGCGGGCGACCGCGAATCCGAGCCGTATGCCGCACAGCGAGAATGACTTCGAGAAGGAGCGCAGGACGACCACGTTCCGGTGCCGCTCGACAAGATGCAGACAATGCTCGTCGGCGAAATCCACGTAAGCCTCGTCTATTGCGAGCAATCCCCGAAGGCGCCGGGCGAGCCGGCCGAGGTCAGCAGGCGGGATGACCGTGCCGCTCGGACTGTTCGGCGAGGCGACGAACGTGAGCGCGGCCCTCGCGCGGACGAGCCGGTCCGCCGGCAGGGAGAAATCGTGAGGATACGGCACCTCGCGCACGGGGGCATCAACGATCCGGCAAAGCGTGGGGTATAGCGAGTACGTGGGGACCGGATACGCCACGGCCCGGCCGGGACCCGCGACGGCACGGACGAGCATGGCGAGGATATCGTCGGAGCCGTTTCCAACGATGACCCGTTCCGTCCGGGTGCCGTAAACCTCGGCGATCTTCCGGCGCAGGTCCGTGGCCAGCGGGTCGGGGTAGAGGCGCAGGCGGTCGTTCACTGCCGCTCGTATCGCCTGGAGGACGCTTCGGGGCGGCGGGTAGGGATTCTCGTTTGTGTTCAACTTGATGTAGCCATCGCCCTGGGGCTGTTCGCCAGGAACGTAGCCCGCCATCGCCTCGACGTTGGGTCGGAAGTATCTCACCGCCTGCCGCATCCTGTTCCAGTGGTCACGTGGTCTCGAACCGGATGGCCACGGCGCGCGCATGCGCGTCGAGACCCTCGGCGCGGGCCAGGGCGTCCACGTCGCGCGCCGCCCGCGCCAGCGCACCGCGATTATACCGGATTATGCTCGTCCGCCGCAGGAAGTCGTGGACGCTCAGCCCGGAGAAGAATCGCGCGGTCCCACCGGTGGGAAGGACATGGGACGGCCCCGCGACGTAGTCTCCCAGGGACTCCGGGGTCTCCTGTCCGATGAATATCGCTCCTGCGTTCCGGACAGCGGGGAGGAGCGCTTCGGCGTTCGCGACCGCAAGTTCGAGGTGCTCCGGCGCGAACTCGTTGGCGAGCGCGACGGCCTGGTCGAGGTCGCGGACGACCCCGACGAAGCCGTAACGCTCGAGGCAGTCGCGGGCAGCGCGACCGCGCGAGAGCGCCGGGATCTGCATCTCGATCTGAGCGAGCGTTGCCTCCGCCACGGTGCGTTCCGGAGTCAGGAGGATCGCTGCGGCGGGGTCGTGCTCCGCCTGGCCGAGCATGTCGGCAGCGATGAAACGCGGCTCCGCGGAGGAATCGGCGATGATGAGTATCTCGCTCGGGCCGGCGAGCATGTCGAGTGCGACATCGCCGTAAACCTCCCTCTTGGCGAGCGTCACGTAGAGATTCCCGGGCCCGACGATCTTGTCAACCCTCCTGATCGAGCGGGTGCCGAAGGCGAAAGCCGCGATCGCCTGTGCGCCGCCGATGCGGTAGATCTCCTGGATGCCGCAGAGGTGCGCGGCTGCGAGCGTCTCCTGGCGGACGCGACCATCCGGGCCGCACGGGGTGGCCACCGCGACCTCGTCCACCCCCGCGACCTGCGCCGGAATCGCCGTCATCAGGAGCGTAGAGGGATAGGCCGCCCGCCCGCCGGGCACGTACAGGCCGACGCGCCGCAGGGGCTGCGTCCGGATCTCGACCATGCCGCCATGCGCATTGGTGATGGGACCCGCCGGGACGGGCAGGATCGCCTGCTGGCACCTGCGGATGTTCTCGGCAGCCCGCTCCATCGCTTGCCTCAACGACGCGGGCGTGGCGTCCCATGCGGCAGAGATCTCCTTTGCGGCCACACGAAGGCCGACCGCTGCGAGGTCCACCCTGTCGAGCCGCAGGGCATAGTCGGCCAAGGCATCGTCGCCCCGGTCGCGGACGTCGTCGAGTATGCGTCGCACGACCTCGATCGGCGGGAGGGACTGACCGAACAGGGCGCGGGCTCTCTCGTCGCCACCCGACCCCGTCGCCCCCTGGCGATGGCCGAGCCGCCGCGAGAGACTCCGCATCTCCTCGGCCAGGTCGGTCTCGCGGGCGTCGAAGATCCTCATCCCTCTGTCCTTCCGCCCTTCCCGCGCGTCAGGGATTCCAGGGGGACCTCGCGGACGATGTCACCGACGGAGATGGGCCCGATGGCCGGCAGGCCGGTCACCTGCGAGCGGTCCACGTTGAGTGCGGTGGCGCTCTTCTCCCTCCAGGTCTCGGGCCGCATCGAGTGGGCGACGAGCGCGGCGGAGAGGACCAGCGACGCCTCGTCCTCCCCCCGGTCCCTTCTCGTCGGGTCGTAACCGGCGCACGTGGCGAGCCGCTCCTGCACGTGCGTGACGCACAGGTGCCCCTTGGGCATCTCCCAGCGTCCCAGAACCTCGCCGCTCACGGGATCTTTCACCTCGTCGCCCAGGGCTAACACGACGAAGATCATGCCGACCTTCACGCCGTCGCGCGCGCCCACGTTCAAGACGACGTGGTTCTCCGAGAGTATCTGCGCGATCCTTCCCTCGATGAGGTCTCCCACTCGTTCGCTCCTCTCCACGGCGGCCGTGCGCGACCACTCCGCCCAACCCGTCGCGCAACGCCACAGCCGGATTATATCCCCGCCGACGTCATAAGCAAGTGGTCGAGAGCGGCTCTGGCATTCCGCGCCGCGGTGATTTAGAATCCTGTGCGAGATCGCAGACGACGGTTCGCCCCGGGTTGCCACGATGCTCGATGGGTTGCAACTCCTCATAAAGCCCGCCGGACCGGATTGCAATGCTGCGTGCCGGTACTGCTTCTACCGGCGCGTGAGCGCACTGCACGGGCCAGGCCCGCACCGCATGTCCGACGAGGTGCTGCAGGCCGTGGTCCGGCGTTACCTCAAGTTGCGCTTGCCGCAGTCTGTCTTCTGCTGGCAGGGCGGCGAGCCGACTCTCATGGGCCTCGAGTTCTTCCGACGCGCGGTGTCCCTGATGCAGCGATTCGGCTGCGGTGGTCAGTCGGTGAGCAACGCCTTCCAGACAAACGGCCTTCTGCTCGACAGGGACTGGTGCGATTTCTTCCGGCGCTACCGATTTCTCGTCGGCCTGAGCATGGACGGGCCACCGGCGCTGCACGACCGCTATCGGAGGAGGCCCGACGGGACTGGCACGCACGCCGACGCGCTTCGAGCGTTGCGGCTCATGCAGGAGATGGGGGTCGAGTTCAATGTGCTCTGCGTTGTGAACGATGCCACCGCAGGCAGGGCCAGAGAGATATACGCCTATTTTCGCGACCTCGGCGTGCGCCACATGCAGTTCATCCCGTGCGTCGAGTCAGACCCGGCGACGCGCCAACCCGCCTCGTACAGCGTCTCGCCAGCCGCCTTCGGCGATTTCCTTTGCGAACTTTTCGACATCTGGTTGCCCGAGGCCAGGGAAGGCATTTCGATCCGCCTTTTCGACGGCCTCCTCCGCCGCGAACTCTGTGGTTCCACCGACCAGTGCGACCTCGACGGTCGTTGCGGCGAGTGCCTGGTAGTGGAGCACAACGGCGACGTTTATCCGTGCGACTTTTTCGTGCGAGACGAATGGAGGCTGGGCAACGTGGCCGCAACGCCGTTCGCAAGGCTCGTCGAGCGAAACAGGCTGCGCCGCTTCCGGTCCGCCCGGGCCAGGCTGCCCGGGGCATGTCGCGAGTGCGAGGCAAGGACACTTTGTCGCGGAGGGTGCCTGAAGGACCGCGAACGCACAAGCGGAAACTTCGACGCTCCGACATATTTCTGCGAGGCATACCGGCGCCTGTTCGCGCACGCTTCGGAGCCGATCCGCGAGTTGGCGAGGGAGATACGCGCCGTTCCGGTCACGGCGATTTGAAACGGTCTCTCCTTACCGCAAATCAGGAGACAGGAGATTGTTCGCGCTGGCCCTGCAATCCGGCAGCAACGGCAACTGTTTCTACGTCGAGGCAAGCGGCGTCCGGCTGCTGTTCGACGCGGGCATCAGCGGCGTCCAGGCGGAGCACAGGCTGAAGATGTTCGGCCGCGACATCCGGCGCGTGGATGCGGTGGTGATCTCCCATGACCATAACGATCACGTCCGTTGCGCCGGCGTCCTCCAACGCAGGTACGGGCTGCCTATCTATGCGACGAGGGCCACGCTCGACGCGGCACGACGCCGCTGCGCGATAGGCGACCTCGAGGAGTTCCATCCCTTCCGCGCCGGCGACGCGCTCGACTTCGGGGTGGTCCGCGTGGAGACGTTCCCCACGCCGCACGATGCGGCCGACGCCGCTGCGTTTGTCGTCGCGCATCGAGATGTCCGACTCGGCATCCTGACCGACCTCGGCCATGTCTTCGCCGGACTGCCAGAGATCGTGGCCTCGCTCGACGCCGGCTTCATCGAGAGCAACTATGACCCGGAGATGCTCGCCAACGGGCCGTACCCGCTGTTCCTCCAGGAGCGCATCCGCGGCGCGGGCGGGCACCTGTCGAATGTCGAGTCGGCGGAACTCCTCCGCCTGGCCGGCTCGCCGGACCTGCGGTGGGTCTGCCTCGCGCACCTCTCGCAGAACAATAACACCCCGGACATCGCGATCGAGACGCACACGCGCCTTTGCGGATCGCGGCGGCCGCTCTTCGCGGCCAGCCGGTACGAGCCGACCGGCCCCTTCACACTCTGAGGGGAGCCGGGCGCGGCCGTGGGACGGGCGACGGGCTCACGCCCCGGTTCGCTCGCTGGAAACGGTGTCGGCCTGCTTGATATACTGATTCCTGGGGCCTCGAGGCTGTGCCTCGGGGCCTGTTCCGTTACGGCTGCGACGGGCAGGTGCGGCCAGCGGTCTCTGCCTTCTCGCGAGGAATATTTATGCACCGGATCACCGAGAAGCGCCTCCTCGCCCCGCGGGTGTACCTGATGAAGGTCGAGGCGCCACGCATCGCGGTAAAGCGGAAAGCGGGGCAGTTCGTCATATTACGCGTCTCGGAGAGGGGCGAGCGATTCCCCCTCACCATCGCCGATTCGGACCCGGCCGCTGGCACTATCACGATCGTCTTCCAGGTGGTCGGCAAGAGCACCCGCGACCTGTCCATGCTGGATGTCGGCGACGCGATACTGGACGTCGTCGGGCCGCTCGGCCGACCCACGCACGTGGAGCGGTTCGGGCGCGTCGTGTGCATCGGCGGCGGCGTGGGGATCGCACCGGTGTATCCGATCGTTCGGGCCATGAAGGAGGCGGGGAACCACGTGACGAGCCTCATCAGCGCCCGCACCCGGGACCTGCTCATACTCGAAGAGGAGATCGCCCGGTACTCGGACGTCCTGGTCGTCGCAACGGACGATGGCTCGAAGGGATTCAAGGGCTTCCCGACGGACATCCTGAGGCAGATGCTCGAGGAGGGGCAGAAGGTTGACCTGGTCGTGGCGGTGGGGCCCGTACCGTTGATGCGAGCCGCCTGCAAGGTGACCGCACCGCACAGGATACCAACCGTGGTGAGCCTCAACCCGATCATGGTGGACGGGACCGGCATGTGCGGCGGATGCCGCGTCACCGTGGGAGGGCAGACGAAGTTCGTCTGCGTGGACGGGCCGGAGTTCGACGGCCACCAGGTTGACTTCGACCTTCTCGCGAAGCGGCTGCGCACCTACGAGGAGATGGAGCGCATATCGCTGGAACGCGCGCCGCAGGAGGAGTGCCGTCTCGAGCCGGTCATCAGAGCGATCCAGAGAGAAGACACGACGCCATGAGCGAAACGACAAAGACCCGTTCGCGTGCGGCACGCGTGCCCATGCGCGAGCAGCCGCCGGAGGAGCGCATACGCAACTTCCGCGAGGTCCCGCTCGGGTACACCCCCGACGAGGCCCGCGCCGAGGCATCCCGGTGCCTCCAGTGCAAGAACCCGCCCTGCGTCAAGGGCTGCCCCGTCGAGGTCAAGATACCGCAATTCATCAGGAAGATACGCGAGGGCGACTTCATCGCGGCGGGCCGCATACTATTCGAGGACAACGGCCTGCCCGCGATCTGCGGCAGGGTGTGTCCGCAGGAGACGCAATGCGAGAAACTGTGCGTCCTCGGGAAAAAGTCGGAACCCGTCGCGATCGGACGCCTGGAACGGTTCGCGGCCGACTACACCCGCGAACATGGCAGGGAGCCCCTCCAGCCCGCCAAACCCAGCGGCAAGCGCGTGGCTGTCGTCGGGTCGGGGCCGGCGGGCCTGACCTGCGCCGCTGACCTTGCACGGCTGGGACACGAGGTGACCATATTCGAGGCGTTCCACCGCCCCGGCGGGGTACTCGTGTATGGCATCCCGGAGTTCCGCCTGCCCAAGGACATAGTCCACGCGGAGGTCGAACGCCTCAAACGCCTGGGGGTCAAGATAGTCCTCAATGCGGTGATCGGGAAGTGGGCTACCGTTGACGAACTCCTGAACGAGGAGGGGTTCGACGCGGTCTTCATCGGGACCGGCGCAGGACTCCCCATGTTCCTGGGCATCCCCGGCGAAAATCTCGGCGGAGTTTACTCGGCCAACGAATACCTCACGCGGTCGAACCTGATGCGCGCCTACGATTGGCCCAACTACGACACGCCCATTGTCCGCGGCCGCCATGTCGCGGTTATCGGCGGCGGAAACGTGGCGATGGACTCGGCGCGGACTGCGCGCCGCCTGGGCGCGGAGCGGGTCTACCTCGTTTACCGGAGAAGTCGCCAGGAGATGCCCGCCCGCGTGGAGGAGGTACACCACGCGGAGGAGGAGGGCATAGAGTTCATGTTCCTCACGAATCCGGTGGAGTTCCTTGGCGACGAGCGCGGGAAGGTGCGCGCGATGCGGTGTCAGAGGATGGAACTCGGCGAACCGGACGAGAGCGGCCGACGACGCCCCGTCCCCATCCCCGGCTCCGAGTTCGAACTCGAGGTTGACACGGTCATCGTGGCGATCGGGAACATGCCGAATCCCCTGATACCGAGCACGACCCCGGACCTCGAGACGGCGCGAAAGGGGACGATAATTGCAGACCCGGAGACGGGCCAGACGTCGAAGCCGCGCGTCTTCGCAGGGGGCGACATCGTGACTGGCGCGGCGACCGTGATCGAGGCTATGGGGGCGGGCAAGCGCGCGGCACGGGCTATCCACAGGCTTCTCACCGGCGGCGACCCCACGCGAACCGAGTGACGCCGCCGACATCCGGTCAGATGTCGAGGTTGCGCACGTCCAGGGCGTGCCGCTCGATGTACTCGCGCCGCTTCGCTACGTCCTTGCCAGCGAGTATGTTGAAGATGTGGTCGGCCTCTGCGGCGTCGGCGATGGTGATCCGGGCGAGGGTGCGCGAGGCCGGGTTCATCGTCGTCTGCGCCAGTTCCTCCGCATTCATCTCACCGAGCCCCTTGTAGCGCTGGATTTCCATCCCCCGCCGTCCGAGATCGCGCAGAACGGGCAGGAGGTCCGACAGCCGCCTCACGCAGATCGCCTCCCCATCCGAGATGAGTTCGTAGGTCGGCCCCTTTCCCTCCTCGAGGAAGTCCTCCACGGTGAACCCGAGTGCGATGAGTTCCTCGACGGTGCGGCGCGCTTCCTGGCGCTCGTGGAACTCGATTATCTGGACAGCGAGGCGTCGCACCTCTTCGCCGGCTTCCTTCTCCTCGGCGCCGTCGGCGCTAACTATCTCCACCTCGCCGCGATGCTGCTCCTGCTCCTTCAGGAACGCCTGGAGTTCCTCCTCGCTGTACATGTAGTGTGTCTGACCGTTCGCGCGCACCGCGTACCGGGGCAGTGCGCCGTCTCGCTGGAGCGCCAGATATTCGGTGAGTTTCAACCCGCGCCTCGGAAGGATGGTGGCCAGCGCCTCCAGGCGTTCGCAGAGTTCGACGAGCCGCCGGAGTTCGTTGGCTCCGAACCGCGTCTCCTTGCCCTGTCCCCATCGGACCACGAGCGTCACGCCCTCGAGACCCAGGTCGAGGAGTTGCCGCTGGAGGCGCCGGTCGTCGAAGACGTATTCCTCGCGCCCCTTGCGTCGCACCTTGTAGAGCGGCGGCTGGGCGATGAAGACCCGGCCCGCCTCGATCAACTGCGGCATCTGCCTGAAGAAGAACGTCAGGAGGAGCGTCCGGATGTGCGCCCCGTCCACGTCCGCATCGGTCATGATGATGACCTTGCCGTATCGGAGACCCTTGAGGTCGAACTCCTCGGTGCCTATGCCGGTCCCGAGCGCGGTGATCAGGGTCCTTATCTCCTCGTTGGCAAGGACCTTGTCGAGCGATGTCTTCTCGACGTTGATGACCACGCCGCGGAGCGGGAGTATCGCCTGGAAGGTGCGATCGCGCCCCTGCTTCGCGGTGCCGCCTGCCGATATGCCCTCGACTATGAACAACTCGGAACTCTCCACGTCGCGGCTGGAGCAGTCAGCCAGTTTGCCGGGCAGGTCGGCGGTGCTGAGGGCGCCTTTGCGCCGCGCGAGATCCCGGGCCTTCCGGGCGGCCTCGCGGGCCCGCGCCGCCTCGCTGGCCTTCGTGATGATCGCCCTCGCGCTGCGCGGGTTCTCCTCGCAGTAAGCGCCGAGGAGTTCGTTCACCATCGCCTCTACGAGGCCGTGCACATCGCGGTTCCCGAGCCGCGTCTTGGTCTGACCCTCGAACTGCGGATCGGGGATCTTCAGGCTGATGACGGCCGTGAGGCCCTCGCGGTAGTCCTCGCCCGTCAACTGCTCTCCCTCGCGGAATATGCCGAGGGACCGACCGTACTGGTTGAATGTCCGCGTGAGAGCGGCCCGGAACCCGCTCAGGTGCGTCCCCCCCTCGTGCGTGTTCACATTGTTCACGAACGACAGGACGGTCTCGGTGTAGCCATCGTTGTACTGCATCGCGATCTCTGTGATGATCTGTCCGGCCACCTCCTTGCGCAGGTATATGACGTCGTCGTGGATCGTGGCCTTGTCGCGATTGAGGTGCTGGACGAAGGCCCGGAGGCCCCCATCGAAGCAGAACGACTCGCTCTGTCCGGTGCGCTCGTCGTGGACGGAGATGTGCAGGCCACTGTTGAGGAACGCGAGTTCGCGGGCGCGCGCCGCGACCACGGCGTAACTGATATCCGTCTCCTCGAATATCTCCGGGTCCGGCTTGAACGTGACCCTGGTTCCGCGACCCTTTGACCGGCCCCGCCTTTCCACGCCGGTCACGGGCACCCCTCGCTCGTACTCCTGGAAGTACACGTACCCGTCGCGGCGGACTTCCACCGTGAGCCACTCGCTCAGCGCGTTGACGCACGAGACGCCGACGCCATGCAGCCCGCCTGAGACCTTGTAAACGGTGTGGTCGAACTTGCCGCCTGCGTGGAGGACAGTCATCACGACCTCGAGGGCTGACTTGCCCTGCTCCGGGTGTATCTCGACGGGGATGCCGCCCCCGTCATCGTTCACCGAGCAACTGCCATCTGCCCCGAGGACGATCTCGATGTGCGAGCAGCGGCCGGCCATCGCCTCGTCCACCGAGTTCGCCACGACCTCCTCGACGAGGTGATGCAGCCCACGCGTGCCGGTGTCTCCAATGTACATGGCCGGGCGCTTGCGCACCGCCTCGATGCCCCCGAGCACGCGGATGCTCTCGGCGGTGTAGGCCGTGGTCGCCCCCTGCGTCTCATTCGTCCCGTTGCTGCCCATCCTGCTCTCCGCCCGCACCCAGCACGAACCGCAACCGCGATACGTACGGTCGCCGGACCCTTGCGGATATCTCCTGGAGGAGCGCGCGCTCGCACATCCGGAGGTCCTGCATGAGGCTCGACGAGTCAACCGTTATCTCGAGCGTTCCCTTCCTGTAGCCCGCTATGCATGTATGCGACGATATGTCGGGGCCCACCACCGATGACCAGGCCTCCTCGATCTGGGGATACCGGAGCCGCGACGCAAGGCCACTGGACTCGAGAACGCTTCGGAGACAATCCCCGATCGAGACCAGCCTGCCGGTTTCGCCCATGGGGAGGTGCGGCTGGCCCGGTCGTGTGCTCATCTGTCACTCGAGGGCCATCGGCATCACGAGGTAGATGTAGTCGGTGCCTCTCCGCATGACCGCGGCGCGATTGCGGTCCTTCATCTCGAGCCGCACCGTCTCCTCGTCCATCGCCTTCGCCCCGTCGAGAAGGAACCCGGAACTGAACACAATCTCGATGGGCTCGCCATCGTATGTCGCCGGTATCTCGACGTGGGCCTCGCCCCGCGCGGGGTCGCTGGCCTCCACCTCGAGCCGACCGGCCGAGGCGCGCAGCCTCACCGCGCGCGTCTCCCGCGCGGACACGACATCCGCCTGCCTCAGCGCATTCACGAATTCCTCCCTGTCCACGTCGAGTTTCTTGTCGCAGTCGGTCGGGATGACCTCCTCGTACGGAGGGAACCGGCCCTCGACGAGTTGGGCCACCAGGATGTCGTTTTCCCCCGCGACGCCCACCTGCCGCTCGCGCAACCAGACCTTCACGACCTCCTCATCCTTGAGCGTCTTCTGAAGATGCTTTAACGCCTTCACCGGAATTATGCCAGTCGCCGTCACCGGCGAGGCGGCGTTCGCCTTCCTCCGTATCAGTGCCAACCGGCGGCCATCGGTTGCCACCATCTCGACCCGCGCGGATCGCTGCTTCAGGACGAGCAGTACGCCCTCGAGTCCGTACCTTCCCTGCTCCTGCGCCACGGCGAAGATGGTCTTATCTATCATCTCCCGCAGTACGCCACCGATGACCTCGACATACTGATCGTCATCGAATTCAGGAATCTCCGGAAATTCCTCTGGCGGCGCACCGACGAACGTGAACCGACTGCCCGTACCGGTGATCGTGAGTTTCGCGCCCTCGACCTCCAACGCGACACGCTCCAGCCGTGACTCGTTCATCAGTCCGAGCAGGCCATCGGCTGGCACGAGAACCCCTCCAGACCGCTCTATCTCCACATCCCGGACGAACGACTTGACCCCGACATCGAGGTCGGTTGCCGAGAGTTCGAGGGCACCGTCCACGGTCCGCAACCTGACGTTCTTCAGTACATCCTTGACGACCTTCGCATCAATGATTCCCACAACGGCTCGCAGCGCTTCGCGCAAGGCTTCTCTGCTGCACGATAGTTTCATGTGATTTCCCCCGGCTGAGGTGGGATTAGATGTTTCCATACTAGCATATCCATCCTTAACCTTCAACTCCGGTCAAGTTGTGTAAATCTCGGCCACCAATAGCGCAACATACTGACCCACAAAGACATACGTCCATACCAGGGATGTGGAAAATCCTGGACTTCATGTGGAAAACCCCGAGACGGGTGTTGCGTGCCAGGGCCGTCTGGCCCTATGCGTCTCCTCGGGGCGGTCGAACCCCGACGATTTACCCACATGCAATCCACAAGTTCTCTGCGGGCTGTCCGCAAGGGATCACCTGACACTGCTGCGGAGATTGGCTTTGAGTTTTGCGACGAGTTCAGCGAGAGACGGGTCAGTGAGCATCTGGGCGCGGATCTTCTCGTCGGCGTGCAAGACTGTCGAGTGGTCCCGACCGCCGAAGTAGCCCCCGATCTCCTCCAGCGACAGGAGCGTGCATTCCCTTGCGAGGTGCATGCAGATCTGGCGCGGCAGCACCACGCTACGGCTCCTCTTCTTCGATTGAAGGTCCGCAGCACGGACACCGAAGTGCTGCGTGACGAGGCGGATTATCTCCTCGATGCTGACCGGTGGTCTGGCCGCGGGCGGCTCGTGGAGTGCCGTCTTCGCAACATCGAGGGTTATCGGCTGTCCGAGGAGTGACGCATAGCCGAGGACTTTCGTCACCGCGCCGTCGAGTTCCCGGATGTTCGTGGTGATCGTGGTTGCGATGTACTCCACCACGTCCGCTGGCAGAGTCACGCGGCGAAGTTCCGCCTTCTTGTTGAGTATCGCCACGCGCATCTCGTAACTTGGGGGGTCTATGCGCGCCACGAGGCCGCTCTTGAATCGCGATATCAGGCGGTCCTCGAGGCCCGTCAGTTCCTGGGGCGACTGGTCACTCGTGAGGACTATCTGGCGCTGCGCGTTGTAGAGGTCGTTGAAGGTATGGAAGAACTCCTCCTGGCTTCGCTCGGCCCGCGACAGGAACTGAATGTCGTCAATCAGGAGGAGGTCCAACTGGCGGTGATGGTCGCGGAAGGAATCGAGGTCGTTGCGCTGGATCGCCGAGATGAACTCGTTCACGAACGCCTCGCAAGAGAGGTACGCAACGCGCGCCCGTCGGTTCGTCGCGAGGAGGGCGTGGCAGATGGCCTGGAGGAGGTGGCTTTTTCCGAGTCCCACCGATCCGTACACAAAGAGCGGATTGTAGGTGCGCCCGGGATTGCGGCTCACTGCCACGGCTGCTGCGTGCGCCAACTGGTTCGAGGGCCCCACGACAAACGCATCGAACGTGTACTGGTCGTTGAGTTGCAGCCCCTGGGGCCGTGGGGGGATTGGTGCAGTCTCGGCAGGCTCCGCCGTTCCGACGGGGAGCGATTCATCTATGGTGAATGCGATGCTCACACCGCGCCCCGTCACAGCGCGGACGGCATCCTGGATCACGTCGCTATAGTTCTGCGCGAGCCATTCCTTGAAGAAGCGATTGGGCACGCGGAGATTCAGTTCGTTGTCGCGAGGACACTCGGCGCGGAGGTTCTGGAACCAGGTCGCGAACTGCTGCGGCGTGATCCGGCGGCGGACCTCTTCGAGAATCGCCGTCCACGTCGAAGGCATCGCAAGGAGCGACATCTCTCGCAGGGCCTCCCACTCGGCAGGACACGAATGCTCCAGAGGTGCAAGGGGACCCCGCCCATGCCGCCGTGCGTCCAACGGGCCGGTGCAAGACCGGGCCCGGCTACCTGCGTCTTCGCGGAACCGTGCGACAGGACGAACTACCCTGGCACCCGCGAAGTATATTAGTCCGTTGCCGCGGACCTGTCAATGACCCGCTCGCGCGTCCCGGGTGGCCTATCGGGAGCGTGTTCTCCGCCGCATGATATGGATCGCGGGTGAGCGCACCAGGTAGCCGGTCATCACCGTTTGCGATTCTGCCGCGTACCCCTTATCCTCGGGCAAGGATCGCTGTGGCTCGAGGAGCACCCGATGTGGGTCGAGAAGGTCGGTGTGGTCCATGTTCACTCGCGGTACAGCGACGGCAGCGCGGGCGCCGGGGACCTCGTCGAAGGCGCACGGGCCGCGGGCCTCGACTTCCTCGTCATGGCTGACCACGACACGCTTGCCGCGCAGCGCGAGGGATGGGAGGGCGTCAAGAATGGGGTTGCGGTCCTCGTCGCCGCAGAGATTACCCCGCGCCGGCGGGCCCACCTCCTCGCATGTCGCGTGCATGATTGCACCGGGTATGCAGCGTTGCCGCAGAGCGACGTCCTCGACGCCATAGTGGCCCAGAACGGCTTCGCAGTCGCCGCGCATCCCCAGGGAAAGTTCAGGCCCTTGCTCGGCATCCGTCACGAGCCCTGGTACGACTGGCGGCACCCTGCCGTGCGCGGCCTCGAGATATGGTCTTACCTTCACGATTGGCTGGACCGCGTGGCGTGGTGGCGGTTCCCCCTGGCACATCAGTTCTATCGCCATCCCGAGCGCGTGGTCACGGGACCGGAGCCGGCGATACTGCGGCTGTGGGATGACCTCGGGCGCGTCCGTCGGCTCGCCGGACTCGGCGGCCTGGACAGCCACGGCAAACATGTACCCCTGGCCGACATTCGCCTCTTCCCTTATGTGGACATGTTCCGTCTCGTCCGCAATCACTTTTTCGTGAGCCCGACGGCCAGCGAGGCGGACGCCATAACAGCGCTATGGGATGCCATGGAGAACGGGCGGGGCTTTGTCGCCCACGATGTCCTCCTCGATGCGCGCGGCACCGTATCCCGCGTGCTCATGCCGGACGGCGGCGAGATGCCGATGGGCGCCGAGCGGCCCTTCGCGTCCGGCATGTGGATCGAGATCCGTCTCCCCATGGCCACCGAGATCCGGCTCATTGCGGACGGTCGCTGCCGGCTCGTGGCACATTCTGACGCCCTCTCCGTGCCGGTTCCCGGCCCGGGGGTCTATCGCTTCGAGGTGCGGCTCGGCGGGAGACCGTGGCTCTTCACCAATCCCTTCTATCTGAGGCCGCGTTGACGCCGTCTTCTGCTTCGTAGCGCTGGAACCCCGAAGTCCGGTGAAGGACGAGGCCCCCGTTCGCGTTGAACGTGATGAAAAGCGCCTCGATATCGGGGAGTTGCTCGGCGAACCGCAGCCCCTCCTCCAGGCCCATGACGCTCAGGGCGGTGCCGAGCACGTCGGTGGACGTCGCGTCCGGGCCGATGACCGTGACGCTGGGAACCGAGTCGCACGGCCAGCCCGTGCGCGGATCCACGATGTGGGAGAAGCGCCGGCCCCCGATCTCCACGAATCGCTGGTAATTGCCGGAGGTGGAGACCGCGCGGTCAACGAGTTCGAGGACGGTGACGCAGCGAGAGGGATCGTCGGGGGCGCGCGGGTCCTGCACCCCGACGCGCCACGGCCGGCCATCGGGGCGGCGTCCGATCGCGTATATGTCGCCGGCCATGGCCACCAGACCGCTCTGGACGCCGCGGCGCCGGAGCAGATCGGCGATGGCGTCGGCACAGAAGCCCTTGCCGATCCCGCCGAGGTGTAAGCGCATCTGGCTGTCGGGGAGACGGACGGTGCGGGCGCCCTCGTCCATCTCGATCCGACCGGCCCCGCAGGCGGCCTTCGCCGAGGCGACCTCCCCGGATGTCGGCAGGCGCCCCTCCTGGCCGCAGCTCTGCCAGAGCGCGATGAGGGGCCCCACAGCGATGTCGAAGCACCCGCCGGTCCGGCGAAACCAGTCCACGCCGGCCCGGATCGCCGCGAAGAGATCGCCGGACACGGTCACGGGTCCGTCGCCGGCCGCCCGATTGATCGCGTTCAACTCGGAGTCCTCACGCTGCGCGCTGAGTGTTGCCTCGAGCGTCGCGAGGCGATCGAACGCTGCGGCGATGTCGGCCTCCGCCCGCGCTGCGTCCGGCGCCGCGACAGTGAGTCGCACGATGGTGCCGAGGCGGAGAGCGGCGGCCGTGCGAAGCCGGGGAGGCGTAGGGCGAGATGCGCGATGCAATGCCGCGACCAGTATCGCAATCACCGCGAGCGCGATCGCCATGCCGGCCATCCTGCGCCTCATCGTAGGCCATCCTCTGCGGTAGCCTGACCGGGTGCTGATTTCGAGCCTGCGGATTATACACTCCGTGTCGCTTGCATCGCGAGCGCGGTGTCGGTAGCCTATGCGACCGAGGAAATGGTACCGACTCCTGGAAGGCCTGGACATGAAGAGAAGTCAACTTCGCTCCCTCGTCGTCCCGTCCATCCTGCTCCTTGTCATCGCCGCGGGATGCGCGCGACCGCCGGTCATCGAGATCCGTCGGCGACAGCCGGCTGTCAAGAAGGACTATGGGCGCGCGCTTCCTCCGGGTGCACCCGCGCTGCGCCTGATCACGGATCCCGCGCGCCTGCCGGACTTCAGACCCGCTTTCGGGCAGGACCGCCATGCCCTTCTCACGGCGCTGGACCACAGCATCCGATGGTTCACGTATCCGTCGAGCAAGAAGTATTATCCGATCCAGGAGATCACCCATGAGCGGGCGCAGCGGAGCCTCGCTGCGTTCCGAGAGATACTGCTCAGCGCCAAATCGGCGGAGGAGTTCCACCAGCGGATAATCAGCCAGTTCGACGTCTATGAGTCGGTCGGCTGCGACGACGAGGGCACGGTACTCTTCACGGGTTACTACACGCCGATCTTCGACGGCCGGCTGGCGCCGGATGCCGAGTTCCGGTGGCCGCTATACAAACTCCCACCCGACCTCGTCAAGGACGAGGAGGGCAACTGCCTCGGTCGTCGGACTGAGGACGGCAGCATCGTGCCATACTACACCCGCGCCGAGATCGAGGCCGGGGTGCTTCGCGGGCTGGAACTCGTCTGGCTCAGAGACCGATTCGAGGCCTACATCTGCACCGTCCAGGGTTCGGCGAAACTGCGCCTGCCCGATGGCACCCTGTACAGCATCGGCTACCATGGCAACAACGGTAAGCCTTACACCTCGATCGGGCAACTCCTGGTGAACGATGGCCTCATCCAGCCCGAGGATCTCTCGCTCGCCGGACTGATAAGGTTCTTCCGTGACAGGCCGGACCTCCTGGATACGTACCTGCCGAAGAACGAGCGGTACGTGTTCTTCAGGCCTGCCGAGGGAGATCCGACGGGCAGCCTGGGCCTGCCGGTGACGCCTTACTGTACCCTGGCGACCGACAAGGCGATCTTTCCACGCGGCTGCCTCACCTATGTCGTGACGCAACTGCCGAGCGTTCTCCCGGGTGAGCGAGTGCGCCAGATGCCGTTCGAGCGGTTCCTTCTGGATCAGGACACCGGCGGGGGCATCAGGGCTCCTGGCCGGGCGGATGTTTACGTGGGCGTCGGCGATGCCGCAGGTCTGGTCGCGGGCCACACCTTCAGCGAGGGGAGACTCTATTACATATTCCTCCGCGGCATGTAGCGAGCTACTGTCCGCGCCGCGTGCGCCGGAGCGCCTGTGGCGGGGCAGAAATTTTCGCGCTACCCCTATTGACAGGTCCGGGGCGTGGTGTATAATCATGGGCGCTTGGGGTGCCGAGTGGACAAGGAAGGGGAGGCTCAGGGAAAAATGGAAAGGAGGTGAACTAACATGAGGAAATGGCTATCAGCCTTTACGTTGATCGAGCTCTTGGTAGTTATCGCCATTATTGCCATACTGGCCGGGCTTCTTCTGCCGGCATTGGCAAGAGCTCGAGAGGAGTCCCGTCGGAAATCCTGCGCGAGCAACCTCACGCAGATCGTGAAGGCGTGCACCACGTATCAGGAACCGAACGGCGACTTCTTCCCGTGCCAATGGGATGGCATGACGCTCACGGGCGCCAACAACACTGGCACCAACATCACCGGTTACAACAACCCGATGCAGTCGTTGGCGCTGCTCTATCCCGCGTACGTGGACAACGAAAAGGTCTTCCGCTGCCCCTCGACCAACGACCAGCCTCAGATCGTGATCGCGTGGGTTCGCCGCGCCCGTCAGAACGTCTTCGGCAAGGCCGATGTTGACGGGACGACCAACCAGCGGACCGGCACGGTCACCTACGGTGGGGTCACGTTTGGCATTACCGCCGCTGACGGCGGCACTGCAGCGTATCCTCTCTGCAGGGCATCTGGGCTGGAGGCGGCGACGCAGTACAAGTGCTCCTACTTGTACGACAGCCTCTCGCACTTCCGCGATGTCGGGCCGAGCCAGGCTATGGCGGCGGATGCCGATGGCTTCACGTGGCGCACCACCCGCGGCGACCGTGTGCCGTATCCGCCCGAATACTGGAGCCTTTCGAGCGGGCTCAGCACCCACACGGGCGACGCGTGCGTGGAGAACGGCGACGTGTTCGGTACCTACACGGCCGCGACGACTGCGTGGGACCGCGCGCCGCGCAAGCCCAACCACGACAATGGCCACAACGTGATGTACTTTGACGGCCATGTCAAGTGGCAGGAGCGCGCCTACGTGAGCGATGACCCCGTTGACAACATCTTCGTGCCCAACGGTGCTCTCACCACGGGCCCGAACAGCGGCGACGTCGCAGACGTCAACGTCTCGACGGCGTACGGCTCAGGCATCTGGGGTCAGGACACGGACGCGTGGGTCTGGGACGAGCACGACACCGGCGTGTGGGATTGGGAAGGCTAGTCCTCACCGTCCCGCCGTTTCGGCGTCGTTCGTCCTGGATGTGGTCGCAAGATGCAGGGCGGCTCTCCGGAGTCGCCCTGCGTTTTTTCCGGTGGGTGCCACGCGTTCTGCGTGGGCGACCCGGGCGCGGATAAGGAAGGGGCTCGCGTGCAGATCCGCTACGTGACGCAACGCGCGCAGGCCGTGCGAGCGTTCTTCCTCGCCTTCGGCAAGGCGGCGGTCATCTATCCGGCTGCCGGCCTGGCCGCATCTGCCGGCTCGATGCTCGCGCTGGGCATGGTCTTTTACCTGCGCGAGGTCCTGCGGGCGGGTGGCGCGCACGTGGGGGCGATCTTCGCCACATGGTCGCTTGTTTACGCGCTGGGGTGCCTCGTCATCCGGCCTCTCACGGACGCCTTCCGCCCACGCTACCTATTGGCGATCGCGGCCTTCGCCTCCTGCCTTCTCACGCTGGGCTTGTGGCTCAACCGCGTTCTTTTCCTCGCGTACGTCCTTTACGGGCTCATGGGCGCATTCACCTCCCTTTTCTGGCCTCCTCTCATGGGGTGGCTGTCGGCGGGCCTGGAGGGGACCGCCCTCGGCCGGGCGATGGCCAGGTTCAGCGTCTCGTGGAGCCTGGGCGCCATCTTCACGCCGCCGCTCGCGGGTTGGCTCAGCGAGCGGAAACCCGGACTCCCGATCCTCGCGTCACTGCTCCTGTACTTTCTCAACGGGTGCATCATAATCGGCGCGGCGCTGGCGCTGCCCCGCGTCCGGCGCGATCGCCACGAGTCGGCCCGCGAGAAGCAGGTCGCTGCTGTCGTTGGTTCGAGCACGCCTCTGCGGTTCCCCGCGTGGGTCGGGCTAGTCACGACCTACCTCATGATGGGAATGATAGCCAACATCTTCCCCCTCGCGGCGCTCGAGGAGCTGCGTTTCAGCAAGAGCCTCATCGGCGTGCTGTTTCTGGTTCGCGCCGCAGCCACAACTTGCGGGTTCCTTCTTTTGGGCCGGATCGCGACCTGGCACTTCCGCGGCTGGCCCATGGTGATGGCGCAGATAGCGCTGGCGGCAACGCTGGTTCTGCTTATCTTTGCCCGCCATCCTCTTGCTGTCGCGCTTGCCCTCGTCGCGGTCGGGATGCTCGTCGCGTATGGTTACGTCAACAGCCTGTTTCATGGGCTGGCCGGCAGCGCGAACCGTGCCGCGCGCGGGGCCGTTCACGAGGCGCTGCTGAGCATAGGGATCGTCGTCGGCTCGTTTGCAGGGGGCGTGCTTTACCAGCACCGCTCGATGAGCGCGGCGTACGAGATGTGCATCGTGGTTCTCTCCGTCGCAGCCTGCGGGCAGGCGGCTTTCCTCCTGCGGCTCAGGCGCCGAGCCACATCGCCGCGATGAGGCCCGTGCCGACCGGTGTGAGGAAGTTGTCCCAGTCCTGGATCGGGAGCGACTCGATGAGTGTGGCCACTGCGCCCATGAAGAGGGCATCGGCCGGAGAGAGAAAGACCAGCGCGCAGCAGACGGCCCCCGCGAAAAACGCCAGTGACCCCTCGACGGTTTTCCGGCGGTCGTAGGGCCATGGCGTCCTCCCCCAGTGCACCCCCACGATGGCCGCAAGGCTGTCGGCAACCACCGCGATGAGGATTGCGGCCAGGGCCAGATGGAGGGGGAAGCACGCGAGAGCGACGAACGCGCCGAGTGCGAACGTGAGCGGTCCCATCGCCACGTGTCGCCTCTCGTGCGCCCGCAGCGCCATGCGGCACAGGGCGTCAACCCCGGGTATCGGTGAGCCGTTGACCCGGAACAGTTCAGCGAGGAGGTAGCCCATTATCACGACGAGGAGGAGCAGCATCGTGCCGGGCAGCGATCTGTGTGCCAGCGCCGGCACGGCCATGCCCGCGAGGTGCAGCATCTTGCGGACGATCTCCCGTCGCCACAGTCTTTCGGCCTGGCGCCTGCCTGGTGCGCGCTGGGGTCGTGGTCGGACGCCGGGTCGGGTGAGAAGCGCGCGCAGGTCGTCCCCGTCTATGACGTGTCGGACCTCGAGCCGGACGGAACTGGTCGGCCGGAAGCCGACGCTGACGCCCGCCAGGCGCAGGAGGGGGAGGTTGTTGCGGTCGTCGCCCACTGCGATAACGTCGTTCCACGAGATGCCGACCCCGCGAGCAATGCGTTCGGCAACCGCCACCTTGCCGTCGGCGGTCATCATTTCGCCGCCGATGCGGCCGGTCAGCGAGCCCGCCTGGACCTCTACCTGTAGCCCGACTCCGAGGTCAGCCCCCATCCGTTCCGCGAGGTCCTCTACCATCGGGTGGGGCACACCGCTCGTCAGGAGGGCCACGCGCCAGCCGGCCCTCTTGAAAGCGTGGATCGTCCGCTCGGGGTTCCGAAAGAGCGGCATGGCGCGGTAGATTCGCCAGACCTCGCTCCAGGGCATGCCGCGCAGGCGCGCGTAGGATCGCCGGAGGAAAGTCTCGAGGTTCAGCCGGCCCAGTTCGAAGAGGACGGCGTCGGCCACGGTGCGCAGATAAACCTCTATCCCCATCCGGCGCGCGAGGTGCATGATGAGGTGGCTCCGGAAGATGACGCCGTCCACGTCCAGGACGAGGAGTCCTCTGCACGGTCGCGCGCTCTCCGGCGCTCCGGATGGCATGGTGTTCTCCTGCTCCCTTCACGGGAGACGAGCGACTTGCGCGCCGATGGTATGAGGTGCGCGCAGAGGTGTCAACCCGTGGTTCGATGCAGCCGGTCCGCTGTGGTAGAATCCGATTCCGAGCGGCCGTCCTCCACAAGGGCCATGTCAACGGCGATGAATCCCGAAGTCGAAGACTGCGCGGGCGCGCTCCCGGGCGAACCGTCCGCGCCGGAGTACGCGGTCGTCGCGGTGCCGACGCCGGTGGACAGGCTATTCCATTACCGGATTCCCCCGGCGTTGCGGGGCGAGGTGCGGGTGGGTGCACGAGTCCGCGTGCCCTTCGGGCACCGTGAGATCCTCGGCTTCTGCGTTGGGCACGCTGACACCGCACCCGTGGCCGATGCCCAGGTGAGGGAGATCGTGCGTCTGGTGGATCGCGCGCCGATCCTCGACGGGCGCATGCTGGAACTCGCGCGATGGATGGCGGAATATTACTGCTGTTCGTGGGGAGAGGCGCTCGAGGGGATGCTACCAGGCGCAGTGAAACGCCCGACCAGCGCGGACACGGTCCTGCTGGTGAAGGCGGCACGCGCGCCGGAGGAACTTCGGGCGCGTGCCGAGTCGGTCTCCGCGCGCGCCCCCCGGCAGGCAAGGGTTCTCCGCGCGCTCGCGGGGACGACCGGCGAGATCAGCGCGCGCGACCTCGCGGCGCTCGCGCAGGCGGACTACGGCGTGATCCGCACGCTCGAGCGGGCTGGCGACCTGCGCCTTCGCCGGGTGCCCGCCGGCAAGGAGCCGTCGCTCGAGTTCGCCGTGGAGCGCGCAGAGCCGCCCCCGCCCACGCCCGAGCAGGCGGCTGCCCTCGCGTGCATCGAGCGCGCCCTCGCTCGGGGCGGGTTCCACGTGATACTCATCCACGGCGTCACCGGCAGCGGCAAGACCGAGATTTACATCCGCGCGCTCGAACGCGTCGTCGCGTCCGGCCGCCAGGGAATAGTCCTCGTGCCGGAGATCGCGCTCACGCCTCAAACGGTCGCCCGGTTCAAGGCGCGGTTCGAGCGAGTCTGCATCCTCCATAGCGATCTTACCGACCGCCGGAGGCGCGCCCAGTGGCGGCTCATTCGCGAGGGAAGGGCTGACGTCGTCATCGGTGCCAGATCGGCCGTCTTTGCGCCGACCCCGTCCCTCGGGCTTCTCGTGGTGGACGAGGAACACGAGCCTTCTTTCAAGCAGCAGAGCGTTCCGCGATATCACGCGCGGGACGTCGGCATCTGGCGCGCGAGGCAGGAAGGGGCGCTGGTCATCCTCGGCTCGGCGACCCCCTCGCTCGAGAGTTATCACAACGCGCGCAGCGGGAAGTACGAACTCATCACACTCCAGCACCGCGTGGGAAACCTGCCCCTGCCGCCGGTCGAGATACTGGACATGACCGCCGAGGCCACGCACGGCCCCGCACCGCTCCTCTCCCGCAGGCTTTCTATCGCCGTCGAATCGGCGCTCGCCGGAAACGAGCAGGTCATACTCTTCCTCAACCGCAGGGGTTACCACACACGAGTTGTCTGCCCGCGATGCGGCTTCGTCCTCAAGTGCCCCCGGTGCGACGTGAGCCTCACTTACCACCGGGGAGGCCATCGAGCCGTGTGCCACTACTGCGGCCATGAGCAGGGGGCGCCGGAGTCCTGCCCGGGTTGCAACCTGCCGCGGCTCCGCTACCAGGGGACGGGCACGCAGCGCATCGAGGAGGAGATCGTGCGACGTTTCGGCAGGGAGGCGGTGGCGAGGATGGACAGCGATTCCATGCGTGGCTGGGGAAAATACGAGGAGACGCTTTGCAGGTTCCGCGACGGGGAGACGCGCATCCTGCTCGGGACCCAGATGGTGGCGAAGGGGCACGATTTCCCGAACGTCACACTGGTGGGGGTCGTCAACGCGGACGTGATACTCGACATGCCCGACTTCCGCGCGGCCGAACGGACGTTCCAACTCCTTGCGCAGGTTGCCGGACGCGCGGGCCGCGGCGAGCGCGGCGGCAGGGTGATGATACAGACCCTCTCGCCGCGCCACCCGTGCATCCTCTTCGCCAGGGACCACGATTACATCCGATTCGCCGAGCACGAACTGCGCTCCAGGAAGGCCCACGGCTATCCGCCGTTCAGCAGGCTCGCCCGCGTACTCGTCGAGGGCAAGGACCCTGCTGCGGTTCGGGCGAGGGCCGAGGAGGTCGCCGACCGCATTCGCGATCTGGCGGCCGCGCGTGGGGTGCAGATGCTCGGTCCCGCAGAGGCCCCCATCGGACGGATCAAGGGTCGGCACCGTTGGCATCTGATACTGAAGGCGGGTGGTGTCGCGGCGCTGCGCGAGGTCCTCGGTGCGATCGACCGGCGGCGCGCGAAGGGCACGCAGGTCATCGTGGATGTGGATCCGGTGGGAATGCTGTGACCAGCATGTTTCGGCGAAAAACCCTTGCGCAAGGGGCCCGCTGGTGATATACTTTCTTGCGCGGGCGGAAGGGTTGTCGCCCTGCGGCGCCGATTGCCTGAAGCCCTTGTGGAACAAGTCGTTAGCGCCGATGCGTCCGCAGGCGCACCGGTCAATGAGCGGGCTACGCCCGCAGGGAGGTGGGCCATGGCGGAGACCCTCCTGAGTCTCGAGCAGGTTTGCAAGGAACTCCAACTCAACAAGGAGCAGGTGATCGCGCTGGTGAAGTCCGGCGCCCTCCGCGGCTTCCTCGACCAGAAGACCTACAAGTTCCGCCGCTCGGACGTCGAGAAGTACAAGGAGGCCGCATCGAGCAGCGCCACGGTGATGTTCGAGGAGAAGCCCCAGGCGACAGGGCAGACTCGTGGCGACGCCGGGGCCAAGAAGGATGCCAGCAAGGCGGATACCAGCAAGATAGATCTCGCCGAGATCGAGGCGGAGGCGGGGGCGGACGAGTCCGATCAGACCTCGGTTCTCGCGCCGGTCGAGGAACGGCAGGGCGCGCCACCCGAGGAGCAGCCGATCTTCGAGTTCTCCGAGAAGGAACTCGGCCTCGAGGAGGAAGCCAAGGAGGGCGAGGAAGAGGAGCAGCCGAGCGCGATCCTCCCGCAGGAAGAGTCCGAGTCGTCGCTCGACATCCTCGAGGTCGCCGAGGAGAGTTCCTCCGAGACTTCCACCAGCACGGCCGACCTCGACTTCGTGGACGAGTCATCCTCCTCCTCGGGCGTCGAGGTGGCAGCCGTCCTCGATATGGAAGAGGAGAGCAGTTCCGAGACGAGCGTGAAGAAGCCGGAGAAGGGCGAGACGGTCAGCGACCTTCTGGCCACGAGCGAGGAGAGCAGCGACGAGGAACTGGAAACGCTCGAGGTTGACAGGGTCGTCGAGACGCAGGACACGATCCTGGAGGAGCCGGCGGAGACGAAGACAGCAGCGGCCGCAGAGGTGCCGGAGGCGGGCACCGCGGAGACGATACCCGTTGCCGAAGAGCCGGAGACGGTGGGGCTCACCCAGGAGGAGGCCACGAAGGCCCTCGCCGAGGAGGTCGAAGCGGTCGCCCCGCCGGCCGAGGAGGAAGAAGAGGCCGAGGTCGCAGTCGAGCCGGCCCACGTGGCCGCAGGCTGGGAACTCGTCACGCCCAGCATCATGGGCAACGTCTTCCTCGCGCTGGCGATCGTGCTGTCAATTCTGGGCGGTTTCTTCATCGTGTGCGAGGTGACCGAGACGTCGAATGCGCTGACCGATTTCTTCCGTGCGAACGTTGCGACTCTGTTCCCGTGATATGTGGGGCCCGCCGAAGGACGGGTCTGCGCCCCGCGATGGGCTGATGGACCGCTTTCCGGGGGGACTGAAAGGAGCATGCCGATGAGGGTACTGCGCTGGGCCGGTTCTTCTGCGTTGCTTATCTCCGTCGTACTGCTCGCCGGATGCAGCGCGTTTCCCAGGCTCGTGAAACGCGCCGAGTATGACAGGCTCAAGTCCTACGAGAAACTGAGCAAGGACCTGAACGCGCGACTCCTCGAACTCGCTAACGAGAAGGACGCACTCAACCAGGAGGCGAAGCGCCTTCAGTCGCTCCTGGACGCGATCCGCGATCAGGGCACCGACAAGGATAAACTTCTCGCGCTCCAGAACACCACTATCCAGGAGCAGGAGCGGCGCATAAAGGAACTCGAGGAGATGCTCAAGGCGCAGCCCGCGAAGCCGTCCGTCACCCTGCCGACCTCGCTCGAGGAGGGGGTCACGTTGCTCGAGACACCGTTCGGCCCGGGTGTGCGCGTCGAGGGAGACCTCCTGTTCGATCCTGGCAAGGCCCAGTTCAAGCCTGGCGGCGAAGAGATAATCCGGAAGATTGCGCAACTAGAGATGGTGCGCGATCCGACGAAGCATATCCGCGTGTGTGGCTATACGGATTCGGACCCGATCCGCGTCTCGGGATGGACGGATAACTTCCAACTCTCCGGCGAGCGGGCGCTGACGGTCCTGCGCGCCCTGGCAAAGGAAGGCATAGACCCGTCGCGCATGCACTTCGTCGGCTTCGGCGAGCACATGTTGATACGTGACAAGGACGGCAAGGAGGACAAGGCGAGGTCCCGGCGCGTGGAGATCTACGTCATCGAGCCCGTCCAGACCGCCACCGAAAAGCCAGTGCCGTCTGAGAAACCCTCCGGGAAACCCGTCGTGCCGAAGTGATGCATCGCCGGTCTGTTCGCGTCCCGCGGGCGGGCCTGCCGCGCAGCCTCGTGCAGCGCGCAGGCCCGCGTCGTTTACCCTCCGCTCATCCACCCATCATCTGTTCCAGGTCCGCGCTGGTCAGCGGATAGAAGATGACGAACCGGTCGTATCTCCCCCCCAGCACCTCCGCCCTGCCCGAGAGCACAGCCGGGTCTACCCGGAGCCTGAAGAGGAGTCCGGGGCCACGTGACCACAGCCGCGCGAAGGCCATATCGCTCCGCACCACCAGCGCGACCGCTTCTCCCGCGGCGAGGCGCCTGCGGACCTCCTCGGTGTAGAATGCGTATCTCGGCAGGCCGCTGAGCATGTCGCTGGCGGCAATGACGCGCTCATCCGTCTCGAAAAGAAGGCGCCACTGGATCTCGTAGGGGGCGATCACAGTCCTTATGCCGCGTTCCTCCAGCCGCCGGGCGAGGGCAACGACCTCCGGGCCCGAGGTCCGAATGCGGTGCTCCTCGTGCCAGTCGCGCGAGTTGACCGCAAGCGAGACCCAGGCACCGCGGGCGACCAGCGCGCCAATCACCACCAGCCCGATCGCCCTCCCCCATCTCTGCCGGCGCCACGTCGCCGCCTGCGCGATCACCATCGAGATGAATGGACACAGCGGCAGGAGATATCTGGGCGTGCGGTTGAGAGAGAACTTCGCCGCCGCGTAAAGGACGAGATAGAGCACGACAAAGATCATGGGCACCATGGACAGAGGAACCCCACCTTCCATCGTGCCGAGGCAGCGCCGCGCGGCCATGCCGATCTCGCGGCGTTCGCGTATCGCCATCCACACCAGGGCGCCAGAAGCGACCGCCGCGTGCAGCCACGCGCCCGGACCGATCGCCGACGGGACGAAGTCGTCGAGTTCTCCACTGAAGAAGGCCGCCAGACCGTACCTGCACACGAACCACAGCGAGCCGACGAAGCGGTCTGTCAGGGCTGTTCCGACGCCGGCTTCGCCCCCGAGCATGCGTCGCGCATGGGCTAGCCCGTGCGCCAGGTCGTAAACGATCATCGGCGAACATCCGACGGCGAAGGCGATGGCGAAGAGGCCGATGCGCCGCCACCTGTTCTCCTCGCCCCCCATCACCCACAGCAGGCAGAACGCCGCAGGATAGACGATCGTGTAGTCCATGGCCCAGCAGGCCAGGCCGCTCAGAAGACCGGCGGCGGCCACCCGCGTTGCGGCTCTCCGCCCACCGCCCGAGACCGACAGAAAGCAGAGCAGCGCGCCGAGGGCCAGCGCGATGGCGGCGTTCCCGCCGTTGACGAGGACCGACTGATAGACGGCGGGCGGACTGCATGCGTACAGCAGCGCGCCCGCCGTGGCTGTCAATGCGTCGGACGCCCTCCAGAGCGCCATCCAGGCCAGCGCGATGCAGACGACCGAGATGGCAGCCGAGACGCCCGTCAGGATCATTGCCGATCGGCCGAAGGCTGCGAAGAGGGGTGCCGTCAGATACGCCTCGATCGCGTGGCCTCCGCCGTATGGCTGACCGTACAGGAATATCGGCCGCTCCCCTCGCGTGACGATGTGCTTGGCCATGAGCCCCACCACGGCCTCGTCGCTGCGCAGGTAGCGCTGGCCGGTTGCAACGAGAACGGCGCGAAGGCTGACCGCGACCAGGAGTACCCCCGCGAGTGCGAGGGCCGGCCACCTGTTCCATGCCTTCGCTTCCATGCCCTGTCCTTGTCGCCGGCCACGTCCGGGCTGCGGGCCGCTTCTGTCCGGCGTGCAACATGCCACTTTATAATGTAGAATGCGTCGTGTAAACTCCTGGCGAGAGCCTCGTGGACAGGGAGAGGGCATGACATGTTGAGGAAAACGGCGGCAGTCGTGTGGGTGGCGCTGGGACTGGTCTTCGCGGGCGGATGCGTCGTGATCGCGCCATCCTTCGAACGGCCGCTGAGGACGGTGGTGGTCGAACCTTCGCCTCGCTGGATCGAGTGGAACAGGATCGCGCTCATAGACATTGATGGTTTCATTGCGAGCGGCGACGTGGGGCTTCTCTTCACGGGCGTGACGGTAGCCGACGTGAAAGAGCGTCTGCGTCGCGCGGCGAAGGACGATGGCGTCGTGGCAGTGGTCCTCAGGATCAATTCTCCGGGCGGAGAGGCCGCGGCGAGCGACGTCATATACCGCGAGATACAGGCGTTCCGTCGCGACTCCGGCAAGCCCGTCGTCGCGTGGCTCATGGGCGTGGCAGCCTCGGGTGGCTACTATGTCGCCTGCGCGGCGGACCGCATCGTCGCGGCGCCCTCGACCATCACCGGCTCCATCGGTGTCATAATGAAGTTTTACAACGTGGAGGGCCTCTTCAGGAAGGTCGGCGTGTCGAGCGAGGTGATCAAGTCGGGCGAGCACAAGGACATCGGCTCGATGACCCGACCTATGACACCCGAGGAGCGGGCGGTCCTGGAGGGGTTGAACCGGGCGCTCTACGAGAGGTTCGTGGATGCGGTCCGGCAGGGGAGGCCGACCATGGCCGACGCCGATTTCGCACGCGTCGCCGACGGGCGCCCCCTGACAGCGGCGGAGGCTCGTGAGATGCACCTCGTGGACCAGATCGGCTACCTCGACGAGGCCATCGCCCTGGCGAAGGAGATGGCCGGAGTACGGGAGGCCGATGTGATCATGTACAAACCCCAGGGGGTGGTGAACGCGAACATCTATACAGCGCAATCCCCCGGCCTGCTCGAAAAGGCGCTGGATGCGCTCGCTGCGCGTCAGGGGCCGCTCTTCCTCTACCTCTGGGAGCCTGCCCCGTGAACGCATCCGGGCGATGCCGCAGCCGAGGGGCGGCACGCCGGACCGGCACTGCAAGGTGCACGCCCTCATGGACCTGAGGCTCGACTGTCGCCATTACAGGGGCGAGAAGCCCTGCCGCTTCGGCTGCGTGTGCGCCGACTGCACACACTACGCCCCCATGGGCGCGCGCATACTGGTCGTGAAACTCGATGCCGTCGGCGATGTGGTGCGGACGACCACCATACTCCGGCCGCTCCGCCGCAAGTACGACCCCTGTCACATCACGTGGCTCGTCCATCCCGCTGCCGAGGAACTTCTCGCTGGCAATCCGCTCATTGATCTCGTCCTCGTGTATCGTCCGGAGGACCTCGAATCGCTGCGCGTGCAGGAGTTCGACCTGGTTCTGTCGCTAGACAAGAGCCCGCGAGCCACGGCAGTCGCGACGTGGGTGCGGGCGGCAGAGAAACTTGGCTTCGGCCTCAGCCGATATGGAACGTTGTACGCCTTCAATCCCGAGGCGGAGTACGCGTTGCGGCTCGGCCTGGATGACGATCTGAAGTTCCGTCGCAACACCCGCACCTACCAGGAGGTGATATTCGAGGCCATACGACTTCCATACGCTCTGGATGAGTACTGCATGGAGGTGGGGCAGGAGGAGCGAGAGGAGGCGGCGGCAGTTTTACGGGGGCTCGGGGTGCCGGATGGGGCCAGTCCCATCGGCCTGAACATGGGTGGCGGCTCGGCCTTCGCGAACAAGATGTGGGATGCCCCGCAGGCGATAGCGTTCATCGCGGCGTTGCGGCGGGTCGCTGACAACCCTGTTCTCCTGTTCGGCGGGGAACCGGAGGAGGAGAAGGTGCGTCGGATCGTCGAGGCCCGCCTGCCGGGCGTTTACGCCGCCATGACGCCACGCCGGGCGAGGCTCTTCGAGGCCCTCCTGGCGCGTTGCGGTGTCGTCGTTACCGGCGATAGCCTCGGCATGCACCTGGCGATCGCGGAGCGGCGGCCTGTGGTGGTGCTCTTCGGTCCGACGTGCCCACAGGAGATAGAACTGTACGGCCGGGGAGAGAAGATAGTCAGCCCGGTTGATTGCGCCCCGTGCTATCGCAATCGCTGCGTCCGCTCGCCCAATTGCATGGAGGCGATTCGACCGGAGACGGTGGTCCAGGCGGTGACGAGTATCCTCCGGCTGCGAGGTTGAGCGGCCGGGGCCACCGCCCCTGCCATGGGCTGGCCGTGGGCTGCGAGGCGTCGGAGGCGGCCGAATGGCGCTCAGCGTCGTGTACCTCCTCGGTCGGTTTCCGGTGCTCACGGAGTACCCTGTCATCGGGGAGATCGCGGCCGTCGCGGACCTCGGGGTGGAGGTGAGCGTGGCAGCGATAGCGCCGACGGCGACGGTGGCGCCGGCCGGGGCGGACGAACTGGCGCGGCGCGTCCGTTACCTCGACGTCGCGAGGGGATACGGGCGAGCCGCGGCCGGCGCCGCGGGGATGCTGACGCTGGCCGCTTGCGCCCTGACGCGGGGCGATCCGTGGCGCCCGTGCGTGGCAGTGCCGCGCGCGTTCGGTCATCCGCTCGCCATGCGCTGGAGGTGCGCCCGGCTGGCGCGCATGCTGGAGACCTCGCGGGCCGATCTGGTCCATGCTCAGTTCGCCCACCTCGGTTTCCTGGCGCTGCCCGCCGTTCGCAAGTTGCGCCTGCCACTGGTCCTGAGTTTCCGGGGACGGGACCTCGTGATGGTGCGGGGGGTGCAGGAGGAGGCGCGGGCGGCGCTGTTCGATGCCGCCGGCGCTATCCTGGCGCGCAGCGAGGACATGCGTCGTGACCTTCTCCGCCTCGGTGCGCCGGAGGCGAAACTTCGCGTGCTGCCGACGGGCGTGGATGTGCGGGCAGTGCCGTTCAGGGAGCGCATCGCTCCTGCTCCGGAAGAGCCCGTGCGCGTGCTCACCGTGGCGCGAGATACGGCGAAGAAGGGCATCGAGGACGCTCGCGCGGCGGTGGAAGCGTGCGAGCGCGAGTGGCGCATCGAGTGGCGATGGCTGCGCGACGCCTCACACGAGGAGGTCCTGCGCGAGATGCAGCGCGCACACATCTTCCTGCTGCCCTCCCGCACCGCTCCGGACGGGGAGAAGGAGGGGGTGCCGAACGCCATCAAGGAGGCCATGGCGGCGGGACTGCCCGTCATCTCGACGCGGCACGCCGGCATACCGGAGTGCGTCACGGATGGGGTCAGTGGCCTCCTCGCGGCGGAGGGGGACAGGGACGGGATCGCAGAGCGGCTGCGCTGGCTCCTCGGCCATCCTGAGGTGTGGGCTGCGATGGGCCGATCTGGTCGCGCCGCAATCGAGGAGCGGTACGACGTTCGCCGTATTGCCTCGACGCTGGTGGCGCATTATCATGGCCTTGTGCGCGCTGCGGCTGGTGCGGTCCGGGCCGGCTGAGCATGGCGCGCGAAGGAGGATCCGGGATGCTCGCCCGGTGGACGATTCGCCGGATGGTGCCCGCGGCGGCCGACCTGCGCGAACCAGGGGTCCGGGCGCGCGTGGGCGTTATGAACTGTTCCGTCAGTGTCGGCGTAAACCTCCTTTTGACGCTCTTCAAGGTTGTGTTCGCCGTGCTGACGGGCAGCGTGTCCCTCCTCGCCGACGCGGCACATTCCATGTCGGACCTCTTCACCTCCGTCGTCGCGATCATCGGCTTTCAGGTGTCGCGGAGGCCGGCGGACGAGCGCCATCCCTTTGGCCACGGACGCATGGAGGTCATCAGCGGGCTGATCATAGGCGTGGTCCTGGCGATCCTCGCGCTCGAGATGCTGCATGTGGCCGTGGACAGGATAATCCATCCCCGACCGATCCGGGTGGGGTGGGCGCTTCTCGCGCTGCTGGGTCTCACCATCGCGATAAAGGAGCTTCTGGCCCGGTGGACCTACGGGCTGGGGAGGCTTCTCGATTCGACGGCGCTCCAGGCCGACGCGATGCACCACAGGAGCGACGCGCTGACGACGGTCCTGGTCATCGCAGCGTTCCTCGGGGCCAGATACGATCTCAACTGGCTCGACGGCGTGATGGGCGTCGGGGTCGCCGGGTTCATCGGTTGGGCGGCGGGCGACGTCATGTGGCGCGCGATAAGTCCGCTGATCGGGGAGCAGGCGTCGCCGGCCATGATAACCGAGATCGCCTCGATAGCCCGCTCGTTTCCCGACGTCAGGGGCGTGCACGAGGTCATGGTCCATCGGTACGGCGCGACGCATGTCATCAGCCTCCATGTCGAGGCGGCAGCGACCGACCCCCACCGCTTGCACGAACTCTGCACTACCCTGGAGGACGAGATAGTGCGGCGCTTTCCGGGGCACGCGGTGGTGCACGTTGACCCGCTGAACCTGGATCACCCGCGGTACGACGAGGTGAAGCGGGAGGTGGGCGAGGCGGTTGATGCCGAGGCGCTGGCGGAGACTTTTCACGATTTGCGCCTTCTCGGGGGCGTGGAGCGGTTCAGGGTGGTCTTCGACATAGTGCCGCGCGAGCGCCTGACGCCACAGGCGCTGGGGGAATTGCGCGAGCGCATTCGCGAGCGCGTGCGCCGCCGCTTTCCGGAGGCCGACGTCGTCGTGCGGGCCGATTCCCCCTTCTTCAAGGATGTGCCCGAAGCGCCCGGAGGGCAGGCGCCCCCTCCGCCCCGGACCGTCGAGTGAGTGCGCCAGGAGATACGCAATGCTCGGCAAACAGATTCGTCTGGAGCGCATCGTTGACCGGGGCTCCGGCCGGACAGTTATCGTGCCCATGGACCATGGCGTGACCGTCGGTCCGATACCCGGCATCGTGAACATGCGCGAGATGGTGAACGCGATGGCCGAGGGCGGCGCCAACGCGGTCCTCGGACACATGGGGCTGCCTCTCCATGGTCATCGCCGTTACGGCAAGGACGTGGGGCTGATACTGCACCTGTCGGGCAGCACCGTGTGGAGCCCCGACCCGAACGCCAAGGTCCTGGTGAATACGGTCGAGAACGCCCTGAGAAACGGCGCCGACGGCGTGAGCGTACACGTGAACATAGGCGCGGCGAACGAGGCGGACATGCTCCGCGACCTGGGGGAGGTCAGCGTCAAGTGCATGGAGTGGGGCATGCCGCTCCTCGCCATGATGTACACGCGCGGAGAGAAGTTCAGTTCGGAGACGAGCCTCGAGGGGATCCGGCACGCTGCCCGCATCGCGGCGGAACTGGGCGCTGACCTCGTCAAGGTGAATTACACCGGTTCGCCGGCGTCCTTCGCCAAGGTGGTGGAAGGATGCCCCATACCCGTCCTCATAGCGGGCGGCGAGAAGGCCAGGAACGACAAGGAGATCCTGAACGCGGTGAAGGGCGCGCTCGAAGCCGGGGCGAAGGGGGTCTGTATCGGCCGCAACGCGTGGCAGCATCGCCATCCCGCCCGCTTCGTCCGCGCCGTCTGTGCCATGGTGCACGAGAACGCGCCGGTGGCCCTGGCCTTGAGGATAATATCGGGGCGCGGCTAGACCGGCGGGGCCTGTGCGCGGGCGTGGAACCAGTCGCCCCGGCGCGAGTCTAAACGAAGTGAGATGAGCCCGCGAGCGGTTCTTTCAGGGAGGTGCGTCATGCTGTCCGATCGGTCGGTAGCGGCGGCGATCGCGGTGGCTTGGTCTGTCATGGGGGCGATGGCAGTCGCTCAGGCTGAACTGCCGATAACGCGGGTCGTTCTCTACAAGCACGGCGTGGGCTATTTCGAGCGCCGGGGGCAGGTCGAGGGGGAGGCCGAGCGCAGGCTCCGTTTCAAGGCCGCCGATATGAGCGACGTTCTGAAGAGCCTGACCGTCCTCGACCTGGGAGGGGGCACGGTGGAGACGGTGACCTACGATTCCACCCGGACGATCGAGCAGCAACTCGGTGACTACACCTTCGACCTTCGCAAGGCGCAGGGGTTGCCCGCGATTCTCGAACAGATGAAGGGCAGCGTGGTCACCGTTTCCATCGCTGGCCAGACCGTGACGGGCAGGATCATGGCCTTAGAAAAGCGCCTGGAGGCGGCTGGCGACGGCGCGCAGACCGAGCGGTATCGCCTGAGCCTCCTGACCGACGGCGCAGCCGTGAGGAGTTACGACCTGAGCGACGTCTCGGAGATTCGCTTCGCCGACGCCGCCCTTCAGCAGAGCCTCGAGAAGTATCTCGAGACGTTGTTCAGCCGCCACCGGCGCGACGAGAAGGAACTGGTCATACGCTCCAGCGGACAGGGGAAGCGCGACCTGTTCGTGAGTTACGTCCAGGCCCAACCGGTCTGGAAGGTCGCGTACCGGCTGGTAACCCTGCACGGGGAAAAGAAGCCGCTCCTCCAGGCATGGGCGATAGTGGACAATGTCAGCACAGAGGACTGGGAGAACGTGGAACTGTCGCTCGTGAGCGGTCTGCCGGTCTCCTTCGTCCAGAATCTTTACGACCCATTCTATGTGAAGCGGCGCGAGATAGCGCTCCAGCGCGAGGCCGCCGTTGGACCGGTTCTGCATGCTGCGGGCGTCATGGAGTTGCGGGAGGAGGGGGAGGGGATCGTGGGGAAAGTGATGGATGCGGCCGAACGAAAGGCATCGAGAGCCGCGGGCGCAGCCGTAATGGCGGCTCCTGCCGCCGCGCCCCGTCCGGACTACTACGCGGAACTCGGCCGCCAGGCCGCCGAAGCCGTTGCGCAGGAGGCCGGCGCGCTATTCGCCTACAACATCAAGGAACGGGTGACGATACCCCGCGACAGGTCCGCCCTTCTACTCATCGCGAACCAGCCGATCGAGGGTGCGCGCGTGTCGCTTTACAACGAGGCCACCCGTCAGCAGAACCCGATGGACGCTATGCGCATCAAGAACACCACTGGCCTCACTCTCGAGGGCGGCCCCATCACGGTGATCGAGGGCGACACATACGTCGGCGAGGCTCTCGTTGACACGATGAAGCCCGACGAGGACCGCTACATCTCGTTCGCGGTGGACCTCGGCACCCGAGTCGAACCGAAACAGGGTGGCTCGCAGCAGACGGTTTACATGGTGCGCATCGTCCACGGGACCATGACCACCTATCACAAGGAACAGGAGAAGAAGGTCTATGCGCTCGTCAACGTGGAGGACAAGCCGAAGACCGTCGTCATAGAGCATCCGCGCCGCGAGGGGTGGCAACTGGTGAGCCCCGCCAAGCCGCTCGAGACGACCGACGACCTCTACCGCTTCGAGGTCGCGCTACCCGCGAAGAAACAGGTGTCTTTCGAGGTCGTGGAGGAGCAGCCGGGGGAGGTCTCCTACGCTCTCACCAACCTCACGCCCGACCGGATACAGTTCTTCGTGCGGCAGAAGTACATAGACCAGAAGACGCGCGCCTTGCTGGAGGAGGTGGCATCGCTCCAGGCGGAGATCAACGCCCTCCAGGGCCGCGTCGCGAAGATGCAAAAGGAGCGCGACGACATCTTCCGGGATCAGGAACGCCTGCGCAACAACCTGAAGTCGCTCGGTCAGAGCGAGTCGGAACGGACCTACCGCGAGGACCTCGTGAAGAAACTGCGTGCCGGAGACACGCGCGCTGAGGACCTCGACCGCTCCATCAACGCGGCGACAGACGAGATCCAGAAGAAGCAGCAGACGCTGAACGACAAGCTGCGCGACATGACGTTCGAGACGAAACTGTGAGGAGGGCGCGAGAATTCGAGGTCAGTCCTCCTCCGGTCTATCGGTGGGCCTGCGCGACCACGGGCTCGACGATGATCCGTCCGAATCGTCCTCCGACGCTCGCCTGGTTCGCGCGTCGAGCGGATCGGGGCGAAGGGGCACGTGAACGACCTTGCCGCAGATCGGGCACTTGCCCCTCTTGCCCGCCGATTCCACCGGCGCCGATAGTTTCTGCCCGCACGGACACCTGAACCGTATTCTCGTCATTCCTCTGCCCCGCGACGCGCCCCGCCGCTTCAGAACGTGACCAGGTCCGCGATCCTGACGGGCATCCCCGTGCGCATCGAGCGGTTCGCCCCGATGCCCACAAGAATCGAGTATGCTCCGTCAATGTGCGAGGCTGCCCTCTGGAAGGGGTCCGGCGGCGGAGTGCCGAAGAGCGACTCCAGCAGGACCGGATCGCCACCCCCGTGGCCCCCCTCCGCGGAGGGCACCGGCACGTCGTAAGGTTGTCCCCACATGGGGAAGACGCGGATCTTCTCGAATGCGTGCCCGCCCTCGATCCCGACGTCGCCCGCGGCGTTGAGGTAGGTGCTGTGGGCGACGGTCGCCTCGATGCGGCCCGTTGTGCCCGTGATGGACACGTTGAAGCCCTCCCATGGCGCGTATGCCACGAGGGAATACGTGAGGAGGGTGCCCGACCTGTATCGCACCAACACCGACATCGTGTCCTCTATGCTGATCCCGTCGCCGAAGACGCTCTGGTCGCGGATGTAGCCGTCCTCGTGCTCTGCCTCCAGGTAGAGGTGCTTCATCGCGGGTATCTCCTCCATGTGGAGGGCGAACGGATCGTCCTTCGCGTTCTCGCTGCCGTGCGAGCGGTAGTAGAACTTCGTCACGCCCCGCTCCTCCGCGTTCGCCCGCCCGTAGAAGAGGAGGTCTCCGAAGGCGAAAACCGTGTCGGGCCTGTCGCCTATCCAGAAGTTGACCAGGTCGAAGTGATGAGTGGCCTTGTGGACGAGAAGGCCGCCACTGTTGCGCTTATCGCGGTGCCACCGGCGGAAGTAATCCGCCCCGTGGATGGTGTCGAGGATCCACTCCATCGAGACCGCGAGCGGGCGGCCGACCACGCCGTTCATGACCAGTTCGCGGACCTTCGTCGAGGCCGGTGCGTAACGGTAGTTGAACGTCACGCGCAGGCTCCGGCCTGTTCTCTTGACGGCGTCGAGGATGGCCTGGCACTTCGTCTCGTCAACCGTCAGCGGCTTCTCCGAGATCGCGTCGCATCCCAGTTCCATCGCTCGGACGATATAGCGGTGGTGGGCACGGTCTATGGTGGTCACGATGACGCAGTCGGGCTGCTCGCGCCTGATCATTTCGTCGAACTGATCCGCCCTGTACGTGCGCACGGGCGGATGGTTGCACCTCTCGGCGAGGATCCTGTTGGCGTAATCCATGCGCGTCTGATTGAGGTCGCAGAACGCGAGAAGAGCGCACGAGTCCCGGTACGTAGTCGCGAGCGCCTCGTAGTACATCCTCGACCGGCCGCCGATGCCGACGATCACGTATTTCTTGCGTCTCATTCCTGTGTCTCCAAGAGCGGCGGGATGGCGAGGAGCGGATCACTTCTGCCCGCGTGTGCGCCGGGCCCCCCAGATGTGGGGATTCTGGCGGTGGCATTCCTCTATCACCGCGATCTGCTGGCGGACCTGCTCCGGGGTGATCTCCAGCGGCTTGCCCTCGACCATATGATTGTAGAGCATGCGGTAGAAGGCGCATCCGATGGTCCGGAAAAGGTCCCGCTGATCGTCGGGCACGCTCCACTTTTCCTCGTGCCAGGTCAGGCTTTCGGTGCAGTAAGCGGGCGTCCCGTCGGGATTGTGGATCGGGGTCGTTGTTACCCTGCGGCGCGGCGCCTCCGAGGGCTTGTAATACTTCCACGTCACCTCCGTGAAACTCGCCTTCAGCCCGCCCTGCGTTCCATAAACCACGTACAGGCCGCGGGGATACGCGTCGCACGACGATATCTCGATGCTGACGAACGGCTTGCCTGGAGCGCGAAGGTCGAGGTGGACGTGCCCCTCGGCGTCGCCCCAGTAGTGAGCGCGGTCCATATGGCAGAACACCTCCGGCGTCTGGTCGAGCGGCACATCCATCAGGCGAAGCGCCTGGTCGAGGGGATGCGGGCCCGTGTTGAGAAGGTTCCCTCCGTGCCATGCAGTCAGCGTCTGCCAGTCCCACCTGCGGGAGAAACTCGAGAAGGCGATACTGATCTGGACGATCCTCCCCAGCACCCCCGACTCGATGACCTCGCGCACCTTCTGGTAGTATGGGGCGTATCGCGACTGCTGATATATGGCGAAGACCTTCCCCGCCTTCTTTGCCGCCGCGATCAGGCGGTCAACGTCCTTCACGCGCCTCGCCAGCGGCTTGTCCACGAGAACGTTGTGGCCCGCCCTGAACAGGTCGAGCGTATAGGGGACATGGTAGAGGCTCGGCGCCGCGTTGACGACGAGGTCCAGGTCTTTGCGCTTCAGGAGGGGCTTGTAGTCGCCATATACGTCGCAATTTAACTCTCGTCTCGCGCGGTCGCGCCGCTGTTTCCAGGGCTCCGCGACGGCGACTATCTCGAACATCTCGGGCAACGCGAGCATGTGGGCCGCGTGGATGTCTCGCCCGCTGCGACCCTGGCCGATGATTGCCACGCGCAGGCGTTTCATGGGGGCCTATCTCCCTTCGGATGAAACCAGCGGAAAGTCCGTTTCTGTAGCGTCGCAGGAATAGCGAACTATATCCTTCCCGCCGTGTGCGGTCAAGACGACCTCCCCGGCAATGGGTCGGGGCCTCAGGATGGCGGCATCCCTCGCAGTTGATGGCGGCGCGATGTTGAGGACGGCAGCGAAAGGTGTTAGAATCTGTCATCCTGCGCGGGCGGCCGGCGCCCGCTCGAACTTCCTCCGGAGCAAACGCAGACGGCGTTCACCACCATGCTGGAGGCCTTTTTCACTCCGCGCTCGGTCGCGGTGATCGGCGCTTCCCGCGAGCAGGGGAAGGTCGGCCACGATGTGCTTCGCAACCTGATCCAGTACGGCTTCAAGGGCAGGATATACCCCGTCAACCCGAAGGCCACCGAGGTCCTGGGATTGCCGTGCTACCCCAGCGTCGAGGCAGTGCCTGGCGAGGTGGACCTCGCGATAATCGTCGTGCCGGCGGCCGCGACGCTCACCGTGATGGAGGAGTGCGCCAGGAAGAAGGTGGCTGCCGCGATCATCATAACGGCTGGCTTCAGGGAGACAGGCCGCGAGGGGGCGGAACGGGAACGCCGTCTCGTCGAGATCGCCCGCCGGGCCGGAATGCGGGTCGTCGGACCCAACTGCCTCGGAATCATCAACACGCACGCCGACCTGAACGCGTCCTTCGCGGCCGGTATGCCTGCGAAGGGCGAGATCGCCTTCTTCAGCCAGTCGGGCGCGTTCGGGACGGCGATACTCGACTGGGCCATCGGGGCCGGTATAGGGTTCAGCAAGTTCATCTCCGTCGGCAACAAGGCCGACGTTGACGAGACCACGCTCCTCCAGGCGATAGGAACCGACGCGGAGAGCGAGGTCATCCTGGGATACATCGAGTCGGTCGAGAGGGGCGGCGAGTTCATGCGGGTGGCCAGGGAGGTCTCCAAGCGGAAACCGATCGTGCTTTTCAAATCTGGCGGCACCGCGGCTGGCGCGCGCGCGGCATCGAGCCACACCGGCGCGCTTGCCGGCTCCGACAGGGCCTACAGCGCTGCGTTCAAGCAGTCCGGGATACTCCGCGCGCACCAGGTGATGGACCTGTTCGACTGGGGCATGGCATTCGCCTTCCAGGGGCGCATCGGGGGCCCGCGGGTGGCGCTGGTGACAAACGCGGGCGGCCCGGGCATAATCGCAACCGATGCCATCGAGGAGAGCAGCCTGGAGATGGCGACTTTCACGAAGGAGACTATCGAGTCGCTGCGCACGCGCCTGCCACCGACCGCCAACCTTTACAACCCGATAGACGTCATCGGCGACGCTAAGGCGGACCGTTACGAGGCGGCGATACGGGCCGCCCTCGCCGACCCGGGCGTTGACGGCCTCATCGTGATACTGACGCCGCAGACGAGCACCGAATGCGTCCCGACGGCCGAGGTGATCGCGCGAGAGGCCGCGAGGACCGATAAGCCCGTCCTGGCCTGCTTCATGGGCGGGCCGAGGACCGACCCGGGGGCGAGGCTTCTCATGGAACGGCGCGTGCCCGTGTACGACTTTCCCGAACGGGCCGTGGCCGCAATGGACGCGATGTATCGCCAGCACCTCTGGATGACCTCGCCAGCGGGAAGGGCGGAGCGTTTCGAACTCGACGCCGGGGCGATCAGGGCTGCGTTCGCCTCGGCTCGCGAGGCGGGCCGCCTCGAACTCGGCGAGCAGGAGGCGCGCGCGGTCATCGAGGCGTGCGGCATAAGGCTGCCCAGGACCATACTCGCCACCGATGCCGACTCCGCCGTCAGGGCGGCGCGAGAAATCGGGTATCCCGTCGTCATGAAGATCGCGTCGCCCGATATCCTCCACAAGTCGGACGTCGGCGGGGTGAAGGTGGGGGTGGCGAGCGACGACGAGGTGGTCAGGACATTCCGCTACATCCGTGCGCGCGTGGCGGAGGCGCAGCCCCGCGCGACCATCAGAGGCGTCCTCGTCCAGGAGATGATAACGGGCGGCAAGGAAGTCATAATCGGTATGATGCGCGACCCACAGTTCGGACCCATGCTCATGTTCGGACTCGGCGGCATATACGTGGAGGTGCTGAAGGACGTCTCCTTCCGTATCGCGCCGGTGACGCGGGCCGACGCGGAGCAGATGATCGACGAGATCCGCTCGATTGCGCTCCTCCGCGGCGCGCGAGGGGAGCCGCCGTCCGATATCGCCGGCGTGACCGATGCGCTCCTTCGCCTCTCCCAACTGGTGACCGATTTCCCCGAGATCGTCGAGATGGACGTGAACCCGTTGAAGGTCTTCCCCAAAGGCGAGGGCGTGGTGGCCCTGGATGCGCGGCTGACACTGGCAGACGTGTGACGGGCCAGCCCACCGCAAAAGGCCCGTCCGGCCGAAGGAGGACACGATGCAGCCCGTGGTCTTCGTCTCCATAGTGCCGTTCTGTGGCAAGAACGTGATCGGCCTCGGCATGGCGCAGAAACTGCGCGCCGAGGGGAAAAGGGTTGGGTACTTCAAGCCGATAGGCCCCCTTCCGGTGCGGGAGAACGGGGGCACCGCAGACGACGACGCGTTGTTCTTCAAGAGGACGCTGCAACTGCCGCTGCCCTCCGAGGTCCTGTGCCCGGTGGTGCTCGACGACGAGATGATCACCGACGTCCTTCGCGGTCGGGTGAAGGACATGAAGGAGCCGATACTGAGAGCCTACGCGCAGGCCTCGGAAGGGTGCGATGTCGTGTTCGTCTTCAGCATGGGCGGCCTCTCCTGCGGCCGCAGCATCGGCTTCTCCACTGCGGACCTCATCCGGGAGATCGGCGCGCGCACGATCGTGGTGGACCGGTTCCGGTGGCCTCTCGAGACGCTCGACGGCATCCTCGAGATACAGGCGGAGATCGGCGATCACCTGGCAGGGGTGGTGTTCAACCACGTCGCGCAGGGCCGCATCAGCCAGGTCGAACAGGCCGTCAAACCCTTCCTCGCCGACCACGGCGTGGACGTCTTCGGCATCGTCCCCGAAGACCCGATCCTCAACGCGGTGCCCATCCGCCAGATAGTGGACGCGCTGCACGGGCGGGTCCTCTGTTGCGGCGACAAACTGGACCAACTCGTCGAGCGCTTCAGCATCGGGGCGATGAACGTTGATGCCGCGTTGCGCTTCTTCCTCCGGCAGCGCAACAAGGCAGTGATCACCGGCGGCGACCGGGCCGACATACACCTGGCGGCGCTCGAGACCTCCACGCGCTGCCTGATCCTCACAGGAGGACTCTATCCGAACGAAAGGATCCTCGCCCGGGCCGAGGAACTCGGCGTGCCGGTCATCGTGGTGGATGTCGACACCTCGACTGTCGCGGACGTCTGCGACGATCTCCAGGGACACCGCAGCCTCCTGAGCGCGCAGAAGATTGACCGAGTCGCTAGCCTGGTGGCGACGCGCCTCGACTGGGCGCTCGTCCATCGCAAGATCGGGATCTGACGAGGTCGGAAGACCGGTTGAGACGCCCGCTCCTCTGGATCGCGGCGTGTGTTGTCCTCGGGTGCGTGCTGGCAGATGCTGCGCCGGCTGCGCCGGCGGCGATGGCGCTCGTGGCGGCCGGGTGCTGTGGCGCAGCATGGTTGGCGCACCTGCGACGGGCAAGGCCGTCGCTCACCTTCGCCGCGGGCCTCGCTGCACTCGCCTTCGGCGTGGCTGCATGGGGGATGCACCGGCGCTCGCTCACGTCCTGCCCGCTACTGATAAACCTCCTTTCGCAGGACATTGCGCTGGTGCGCGTCCGGGGGAGGGTGGCCGACGAGCCGGTCCTCAGGTCCCTCCCCGCGCGTGAGCCCACCACACCACCACGGAGATGGACCGTGTTCACGCTGCGGCTGGACTCGCTGCGGCTCACGAATTCCTGGCACCGGTGCGACGGTGACATCCTCATTTTCGTGAACGGCGAGTGGTCCGGGCTGGCCGGCTCCCGCATCGAGACCACGGTTTCCCTCCGCCGGCCTGGGCCCCCCCATAATCCGGGCGATCGCGACTCGGCACGCTCAATGCAACGTCGGGGTATTGCAGCCCTCGCGTCTGTGGCGGCGCCGGACACGATCATGCAGTTGCCGACACCGGCAGGAGGCAGCCTTTCACGCGCCCTGCACCTCGTGAAGCGCCGCCTTACCCTGCGAGTTGACCGGGCGCTTCCGATGGCGCAAGCCGCCATTGTCAGGTGTCTGGTGCTAGGGGACAGGGGAGCCCTCAGCGACATTCAGGAGGAGGCCTTCGAGCGGACGGGAACGATGCACTTCCTCGCCGTGAGCGGGCTGCACGTCGGGATCATCGCGGCATTCTGCTGGTACGTTGCCCTGATCGCCGGGATGCGGCACCGGTCCGCCGCGCTGCTGGTGCTGTGTGTGGCGATCGCTTACGCGCTTCTGACAGGGTTTCGCCCGAGCGCTCAGCGTGCGGCGATCATGTGCGCAGCCTTCTGCGGCGCATTTGTCTTCCATCGGCGGCCGAGCCTTCCCGACAGCATAGCGCTCGCCGCGGCGGCGATACTCATCGTGGCCCCGGAGGACCTTTTCAGCGCGGGGTTCTGTCTGTCGTTCGCGGCCGTGTTCGGGATCGTTGTGTTCGCGAGGCCGCTCGACTCGGCCCTCTTCGGGAGGCTCCATCCGCTGGACCGGCTCCAGGCGCCAGAGGAGCGGGCGTGGTGGCGGCATCCGGGGGTGCACGTTCTGCGGAGGCTCGTGGCGCTATCGCTCTCGGCCTGGCTCGTCACGCAACCTCTGGTGATGCTCTACTTCGCGACGATCACGCCCTGGTCGCCGGTGGCGAGCGTTCTTCTCGTGCCAGCGGTATGGCTGGTCCTCGCCGCCGGTCTCCCCGGCGTTGCGATGGCGGGTATCTGGGAGACAGGTGCCCGACCGCTCCTTTTCGTGGCCGGTCTCGGCGCGGGGATAGCCGACCGGATATCCGGTGCGCTGGCATCGGTCCCGCACGTGTCGTTCCGGGTGCCGCCGCCCGGCTGGGCATGGGTGGGTCTCTGCGGCGCCGTGGCGGTGGCGGCAGCGTTGCGCGAGAGGCTCCGGCTCGGCGGCGCGCGGGTGGCGGTCATCTGCCTGGTGCCGGCGCTGGTCTACCTCGGAGGTGTCTGGCATAGCCCGCCTCCGGATCATCCCATTGTTTCGGCGCTCTCGATGGGGGAGGGTGCGTGCGTGGTTGTGCGGTTTCCGTCGGGCCATACGCTTCTGTATGACGCGGGTAGCCGGCAGGAGGCACGCGCCAGCCCCCATGCGATGGCGCGCACGCTGTGGACGCTCGGCGTGCGCAGGCTCGACGTCGTCGTGATATCGCACGCTGACGCTGACCATTACAACGCGTTTCCTGAACTCGCCAGGTGGATTCCCGTCGGAGTGCTCGCGACGCCCGAGGGGTTCTCCAGGGGGAAGGGTGGCGCGGATCTGCTTCGCAGCATGCGACCCCTGGCAAAGGAGTCGGTCGAGGTGACCCGTGGCGACCGGATCAGCGGCCTCGGGGATGCGTCGGTCGAGGTGCTGTGGCCCCCGCGTAACGCGCCATCCGAGTGGCGACTGAGCGACAACGACTGCTCGGCGCTCCTCCGGATACGTACGCCCGACGGGTCCGTGCTCCTGACCGGCGACCTCGTGCGGCGCGGGGCGGAGATGCTCCTCGCGCGGGGAGACGACCTCTCGGCTGACGTGGTCCTTGTGCCCCATCATGGCCTTCCAGATGCGGAGGGCTGGCGCCTGGTCGAATCGGCGCACGCGCGCATCGGCATAGTCCCCGGTGGACGCGCCGTCAGCGCTGACTCGCCGTACCGAACTTCCGTAGGAATGTTGCTCGCGACGGACGATTGCGGCATGATAACCGTCGAGATGGAAAGGGGCCAGTCGAGGGTCAGGACGTTCCTCGGGGCGGCGGGGGACGTCGCAAAGGGAGCAAGCCATGAAGGCCAAAATGGAGGCGGTCAGGGGCGACATAACGAAGATGAAGGTTGATGCGATAGTGAATGCGGCCAACCGCACGCTGCTGGGCGGCGGCGGGGTTGACGGGGCGATTCATCGTGCTGCCGGCCCGGAACTACTCGAGGAGTGTCGAACTCTGGGCGGATGCGATACGGGCGAGGCGAAGATCACGAAGGGGTATCGCCTCCCGGCCAAATACGTCATCCACACCGTCGGCCCCGTCTGGCACGGGGGCGACAGGAACGAGGACGAACTCCTGGCGAGATGCTACCGGAGTTCGCTGGCGCTGGCCGTGGAAAAGGGGCTGCGGAGCATCGCCTTTCCCGCGATAAGCACCGGGGCATACGGTTTTCCGCCCGACCGCGCCTGCAAGATCGCGGTGAGGACGGTCCGCGAGTTCCTGGAACAGGCGCCGACGATCGAGAGGGTGATCTTCTGCTGCTTCGACGCGGCGACCCACGATCTGTACTGCAAGGAACTCGGCGCGGGGTGATGCGAGGCGCGGGCGCCGGCCGCGTTCCTGTTCCTGCGTCTCGCGAGTCCGCCCGGGCGCGTTCACGATCTCTTTATGATGAGCCCCTTCCTCGCTATACGATAGGGCATGTGGCGCGCCCCGCTCGCCTCCAGCGCAGCGATGACCCTGTCGCGTTTTTCCGGGGGGGCATAACTTATCATGCAGCCCCCGCCGCCGGCGCCGCAGAGTTTGTTCGCGAGCGCTCCGGCGCGTTCGGCCGCTGCGATGATCCTTTCGACGTCGGGGTTGGTGACCCCCGGCGCGCAGCGTTTTCGGTTCTCCCACTCCTGCCTCAGGAGTGCGACGAACCGTTCCTCCGGCGCTCCCTGCCGCAAACATTCGCACATCTCGAAGCCCGTTCTCTGGATGCCCCGGAGGACCTCGCGCGTGTCGCCGATGTTGTCTATGTAGCCCTTGACCAGGTCCCAGTTGGTGGCGCCGGAGAATCGCGGCTGACCGGTGAAGGAGAGGACGATGCGCTCGTTGAGTTCGTCGGCGCGCTTCTCGGTGACAGGCAGGCGCTCGTTGCGGCAGCCCGATATCTCGGACCATATGGCGTTGAACCAGCCGTACCACGCGGCGAAGTAATCCTGCTTGCCGGTGGGCACGCGCAGGCTCTGGGCCTCGATGTTGGCGCCGAAATCAATGATCTGCTCCGCCGTGTAGTTCGTCCCGTTCAGGACGTTGAGTGCGCCGCTGAGCGAGATGAGGAGCGACGACGATGTGCCGAGGCCCGAGCCCTTGGGGATATCCACGCTCGTCGTGACATCGAGGCCGGTGACGGGCCTGTAGAACTTCAGGATCCGCGCGATGAACCCCAGTTCGCCTTCCACGTCGAGGGAGTCCACGTCCTTCGCTGATTGTGTGACGCCGAGGTCCAGGGAGCGGATGTGTATCTCCCTGTCGGCGCGCGTCTCGAGCCGGGCCATGGTGCGTATGTCAATGGCCATGTTGACCGTAACGCCGCCCCCCTCGAAGAGGTAGAGCGGGTGGACGTCAAAGGCCCCGCCGGCCAGGTCAATGCGGACAGGTGCCGTCGCTTCGATGATCATCGTCGGTCCCTCCGGAAGAGCGCAGAGTTCCGATAACGGCACAGGGAAAAGGAAACGCCGGGGGCAGGGAGAGGGCGGGCGTTGGCCCGCCGGTGCACCGGTAGTATCCCGACTGCCGGGCCGGATGCATGTACGCCTTCTCAGACTCCCGCTTTCGCAATGAGATTCTCGACGAGTCCGGAGAAGAACGCGCGCGCCTTTCTCACGGGCGCGCTGTCATAATTCAATTGGGCGAGGGCATCGTAGAATGACCTGTCGGCCCGCTTCCGGGTCGCCGCGTCCAGTTCTGCGGCGAACTCCGCCGTGGCCTCCGGCAGGCCGGCCGTGTCGTTCATCGCGGCGCGCATGAGGGGCCTTATCTCCGCAGTCCACCGCCGGGCGATCTCCTTGTTCCTCGCGAGGCTGTCGGGGCGGGAGTTGGCGTCGCTGGCGAGGAGATACTTCGCGATGTTGTCGCCGTAAGCCTCGAGGGCAGCCATGAACTTCTCGACTTTGCCCGCGAATGCCTCGAGGAGCCGGACGGAGAAGGGATCTGGCGCGTTGCGCCTGGCCCAGCCGATGCGCAGGTCGCACCACCTGCGGTAGGCGACGGTCGTCGCCATCTGGTGGACGAGGATCCTGTACTTCGGGGTCATATCCTTCAGGACGCGCGCCTTCGCAACGTCCTCGACGAGGGTCCTCTCGACGTTCCCCCCGCCGATGAGTTTATCCTCTCCGTAGATGCCCGGATTGACCCTGGTCTTGGCGGCGACCACGCATCCGAGGCCGATGACGACGGGTGCGATGATGCTGGTGTGACCGCCGATGAAGGCGTAGCGGGTCGGTGCGCCGTCGCAGGCCAGGAAGGGCGACTCGATGGAACCGATCAGTGTCGAGGGCTTGATGAGTGCGCCCACGGTCGCGCCGAAGGGAAGGAAGTTGAAGTTGATAGTGCCGGAGCCGACCTCGGAGCCGACCTCGAGCCTGGGGCTCGTGCCCCCGAGCATGAGGACGTTGCAGAAATTGATCAAGGAGCCGAGCGTCGTCTTGTATGCCAGGAGGGTGGTCTTCGTGTCGCAGTTGTGCGCGCTGTTCGAACCCTCCTCCCACGCGCTGTGGCCCCGGAGCCTCGCCCAGCCGACGGTTGAGCAGCCGTCGAGGAGAACCGAATCGGCGTATTCGCCGGCGGCGAGGTTGCACTTCCGGCCGATCTGGCTGTTCTTCACGACGGCGGCGCCCTGTATCTCCGTGCCCGCGCCTATCATCGTCTCCGCGCCGAGTATCTTGACTGCGGGACCGATGACGACGCCTGGCTCTATGTTCTCCAGGACCACCTCCTGCCCGACCACGACCGACTCCGGGGCGGGTATCTGCACGCCCCTGTCGAGGAGCGCCTTCACGCGGTTGCGGTTCGCGACCACTGCATCGTTGGCCATCGCTCACCCTCCAAGGTGGTTCGGCCCTGGCGGAAGGCGCCGCCGCGCGTCGCGGCCCTCCGCGCGGCCTCATAGCGGAGCGATCTCGAACCCGTTTCGCACGAGGACATCCCGCAGGAGATCCAACTGCGGTATGACGTCGTCGAACGTCTCGAGCGTCACTGCCCGGAGCGCCGTCATGCGCCCGGACTGCAGCGCCCGCTCGAGGTAGCCGACCTCCGGCTGGCCCTCCCTGTGGATGAGGAGATGCGTGTCGTGAGCGAGCCCATCCTTTCGACCGGCGCCGGACATGTGCACCTCGACGACCTTCTCGAGCGGCAGAGAGAAGATGAACCGCATGACGTCGCTGTGCCCCATGTTCTGGGCGCTGCAATTGGCATGGCCGAAGTCGAGGAGCATCCGGCAGCCGGTGGCATCGAGGATGTCCCTGATGAAGGCCGGCTCGCAGACGTACTCGTACGCGCCACTCTTGTCGCGGGGATTGTAGTCGAGGTTCTCGAGGAGGAGTTCCCCGCGCCGCAGATATCTCCTCTTCACGTACGCCATATTGTCAATTATGCGCTGACGGACAGTCTCCTTCGGCAGTATGGGGGTGAGCGCGGTGGCGAAGTCGAACTGCCCCCCCGATTTCAGTTTCTCGCAGGAGAAGCCGAGGTGGAACGAGATGAACTCCGGGTCGAACATCTCCACTATGCGCGCGAACTCGTCGCCGAGCTGCTCGCGGAAGGCCGGGTTGGCCATGTTGAGTATATCCTCGCCGACGGCGGGGTACTGCGCGTGGAGGATGACCGGTTTGCCGCCACCGATGGTCTCGACGCGCTCCTTGAGGAGTTTCAGCGTGCCCAGGTATTTCCCCTCGACATGCGTCACATGGTCGAAGATGAGTCGGATCCTGTCCTCGTCCTCCTTCGAGATGCTCTTCTGACGCATGAGGGGCTGTTCCATGATGCCGACGCTTACCCGCTTCGCCATGGCAGGATCCCTTTCTTTTTTCGACCGCCCCAGCGAGACGCCCCGTGGAAAACAGCGTTCGTATTATAGGGGCGCGGAGCGGGCGGTTCAAGAAAAATCCGGCGGCCGATCCGGAGCCGCACGGCAGCGCGGAACGCGCTCCGCAGCCCATCGCGCCCTTGACAATCCCCGCCGGAATATTATGCTTCAGCCGTGAGCCCAATGGTGGCAGTCGCGGAGGAGGACGCGTGAAAGGCCGCATCGGCAGGATGATAGCGATCGAGGGGACCGACGGCAGCGGCAAGGGAACGCAGTCGAGGCGTCTCGCGGCGCGGCTCAGGCGGGTTGGCATCCGCGCCCGCAGAATAGCGTTCCCCCGCTATCGTGGTTCCTTCTTCGGTCGAATGGTGGGAGCGTACCTGCGCGGCGAGTACGGCCCGCTCGATGCGGTTGACCCGCATCTGGCCGCTCTCCTGTACGCCTGGGACCGCTGGTCTGCGCGGGACGCGCTGTTGCGATGGTTGGCCGCGGGCGAGACGATAATCCTCGACCGGTACGTGGATTCCAACAAGGCTCATCAGGCGGCCCGGCTGCCCCGCGGATCAGACTGGCAGGGATTTCTCTCGTGGCTCGAGAGGCTGGAGTACGGGGTCCTCGGGCTGCCCCGGCCCGACTTCACGGTTTACCTGTACGTCCCTCCGCGCGTCGCATACGAACTCATAGGCCGCAAGCCCGCGCGACCGCATCTTGGCGGGCGCGCGCGAGACCTCCACGAGCGAGACCGCCTGCACCTCGTCCGTGCCTCTCGCCTGTTCATGCACCTGGCCCGCACCGCTCCGCCCGGCAGGGCTTCCCTCGTGCGCTGCGTCGTGCGAGGAAGGCTCCTGTCGCCACGGGAGATCGCGGAGGAGATATGGAAAGTCCTCGGCGCTCACGGACTGACAGGGGGATGACCGATGCCGCAAGGCCCGGCTGATGCCCGGATAGAGAGTCCCGGTGCGACTCCCGAGCGCCGCCGCAGGCTGCTCCTGGACGTGTCCTTCCTCCTCCTGGCCACCATCATTGCGGCCGTCTGGTTCGGCACGCTTCAGTTCCGCACCGATGCGATCACCGAGGTTGACGGCTATTTCCACATCAAGTTCAGTTACCTCATGGCGCACGGGAGGGGCATCATCCGCAAACTGCCATGGCTCCAGTACACCATCCACAGGGATTACTACCGCGACCACCACTTCCTGTTCCATCTCCTCCTGATACCCTTCACGTTCGGTGATCTTCGCCTGGGCGCGAAACTGGCCGCATGGATCTTCCCGACACTCGCAATGACGGTCTTCTACCTGGTGGCGTCGCGACGCGGACGGCTTCTCGCGCTCATCGCGACCATCCTGCTGCTCGGGTCGTCGCAGCAATTCGTCAACAGGATGCTCATGCCGAGGGTGCCCGCGCTCTCGATGCTATTCCTCCTCGCCGGCACACTGGCCCTCCTGGCACGGCGTTACAGGTGTCTCGCCGCGGTGATGTTCCTTTATGTCTGGCTCTACGACGGGTTCGTCCTCCTCCTCGGCATGTCTCTCTGCTTCTTCCTCGCAGAACTGATGGTGGATGGTCGCGCGAACTGGCGCATCCTCGCGTGGGCGTTCGGCGGCATGATCGCAGGCATCGTGGTGAACCCGTATTTCCCGCGCAACGTGACCTCGTATCTGTTCAATCTCGCGCGCGTGACGTCCGAGGCGCAGGTGGCAGAGCGCACCGGCGTGGAGTGGTTCCCGCTCGACACTTGGTTCCTGCTGAAGAAAGCGCTCGTGGTTTGGTTGGCCTTCGGAATCGGGACGCTGCTCGCGATACTGCATCGCGGCGTCAGCGCCGCGACTCTTGCGCTTTTCCTCGCCTCCGCGGCGGGCATGGTCCTTGCGTTCAAGGCCCGTCACCATCTCGACATATGGCCGGAGGTGGCGCTCCTGTTCATGGTGTGGGCCTGGGCGGATTTCTGGGAGGAGTTCAGACAACGGAATCCGCTCCGCACATGGGCGCCCAGGCTGGCGCTTGCCGCGTTGGCGCTCCTCGTGCTCCTCACACCCCGCGCCTACCTCCAGGAAGCCTCGTACCTCTCCGACTCCCTGCGGCCCTTCGACTATTACAGGGGCGCCGGCGAGTACCTGAAAAAACATGTCCCGCCGGGAACGATAGTGTTCACCGGCTCCTGGGACGATTTCCCGTATCTGTTCTTCTTTGCCTCGGATTGTTACTACGTCGTCGGCCTCGACAAACTCTACATGAAGCGCTACGACCCGGAACTGTATGACCTCTGGGAACGGATAACGTCGGGACTGGTCATGAGCCCCTCTCGCGAGATTCGCGAGCGATTCCACGCAAAGTATGTGGTCGTGAACCTCCTGGAGGAGCAGGCCTTCTACCTCGCTTGCCATTACGATCCGGACATGGAGGAGGTCTATTCCGATCCGCCGCGCGAGTACGCGGGCCTGAAGGGGGTGAGATTCTGCGCGGTCTTCAAGGTTCTCGAGCCTCTGTCGGTCACGGGCTCGAGTGGGGAGCCCCACTGATGCATGCCGTGCCAGGCCGGTGGGCTGCCGCGCTCCTGGCGCTGTCGCTCCTCGGGTGCGCAGGACGACCGGCCGAGGTGAGGCGGATCGCCCGGGCGATGAGGGACCCGCTGATCGCGCCGCGGGAGATGCTGGAGAAACGCCATCGCCTGCGCAGCCTCCTGCCGGAGTCGGAGGGTTTTCTCTCCGAGGCGTTCTTCCCGATCGGCCTCTACGACGTGCCGGAATCCGAGATCCAGGAGGTCGCGTCGGCAGGGTTCAATCTCATCGTCAATGGGGCAATGACCGACAGCTACCTCCTGCGAGCGCAGGCAGCGGGGGTGAAGGTCATCCCTTACATCAATCTCGAGAGAATGGAGCAGGACGTTGCCCGCGCCCGCGGCGCGCGCAGCATCCTCGCCTGGTACCTCCAAGACGAACCGGACCTGAACGACGTCTCTCCGGAGCGCCTCCGTGCGCTGTCGCGCAGGCTCAGGCGGCTCGACGCGGCAAGGCCCATCTTTGTGACGGTATGGTCGCCCGACAGATATCCGGACTATGCACCGTCCACCGACATCCTCGCCACGACGCTCTATCCTGTCAGGCACACGGACCCGGGCCAGAACGACCTGCGCAGCGTCGCAACGGCCGTCGAGGCTGCCCGCACCGCTGCGGCGGGACGGTGCGTCTGGGCCATCGTCCAGGCCTTCTGGGCGGAGCCGTGGTGGCCGCGCAATCCCACGCCCGAGGAACTTCGCGCGATGGTCTTCCTGGCGCTCAACCACGGCGCCGACGGCGTCATCTACTTCTCCTACCGGTCCGGCGACAGGCCTATCACCGAGCAACATTCGCTCTATGCCGAGATCCGCCGCATCAACGGCGAGATAACGGCGCTTCGCGGGCCACTGCTGATGGAACCCGATGATGCAGCGGCGCGCTCCGACGCCTTCGGGCAGGCACTGCGCGAGGCCGGCCTCGACGCCTCGATCCGACGGTACGGCGGGGGGATCCTGTTCATCGCGGTCAACCCCGCGCCCAGGACCGCAACGGTTGACCTCGACTTTCGCCTCCTCGGCCCCGTCACGCTCGTATCCGAACTCTTCGTCTCGCCCGGCGGCGAGCCGCTTCCCGTCACCGACGAGGGCCCCATCTCGCTGCGGTTCCACCCGTTCGAGGTGAAACTCTTCTGGATCGAGTGAGGGGAAGCCGCGCGAGGCACCGGGCGGCCGGGACCGTCACTCCGCGCGGAGGAGAGGCACCTCGACGCTGTCGCGCACCCCGTACTCCCAGAGCGAAACGACCTTGCCCGAGAACCTCTGGGCGAGTTCCTGGGCCGGCACCTGCGACTTCAGCCGGACGGCGCCATCGGTGGTCGCGTCGCGCACCGTCAGCGAGCGTTCGTTGTCTCCCGCGCGGGCACCAGCAAAGCCCCCGTAAGAGGCGAACGTGAAATGCGCATCGAAGTAGAGGACACCCGTATCCACGGCCCTGACCGGACCGCGCGCGAGCAGGGCCGTGCGATCGAGGGTGAGCCACAGCGACTTGCCTTCCGGCCGCACCGACACGATGCGATAAAGGCCCGACCTCTCGGGGTTGAAGATGCGGATCGTGCGGCCCACGGCGAGGGCATCCGCAGCGGCGCCATCCTCAGGGACGGCAATGGCCTGCTTCTCGTAGTCCACTGCGGCGATGCTCGTCGAATAGTAGCCGGGCGCGCCGTCGCCCGTCGCGCCGATGCGGACATCGCGGCAAACCCGACCGTTCGTGGTGGAGCGGACGCGGACGCCGACGGGCCTGTGTGCCGTTGTGCGGCTGGGGCCGTCCGGAACGTTCAGCGTCAACTCGTCCACACCGTCAGCGCGCGTGACCTCGATGCGCAGGGGGCGCTCCTCGACAACGCGCACGCCCTGCACCACCGGCGCCGACTGGAATGCATCGAGGACGGTGAGGAATCGCGAGGGGGCGCCGCCCTCGACCGTTCGCCTGACGATCAGGTAGTCGAGTTTATCCTCCTTCCACACGGGGGAGCGGCCGCGCCCCATTATGGCCTCGGCCGGTCCGCCGAGCGGGACGACCTGCAGACGGAGCGTATCTCCCTCCGGCAAGCCGGACTTCCACGTCCACGCGGCGGGAGCGGAAAGGCGGGCGCGACGCACCTCCGTGAGGAACGACGGGAAGAACCCGGCCTTCCGCTCGCGGCCCCAGCGATCGGTGTAACCGCTGAACTCCGGCACGTCCGCACCCGCGAGCGTCCCCCTCTCCTGCGCCTGCCAGTCGAGGGGCAGAGGTTCGGGGGCGACGAGCATCGCGTGCCAACTCTGGTCGTGCTGCTCGCCGCCGTTGACCGAGAACAGATCCACCACGTAGAAGCGCTCATCGTCCACGTCAACCAGGACGACCATCCGCTCGTAGAGGTCAACGGGCGGGGCGTCCTTCCGGCCCAGGTCATGGCCCGGGGGGTAGGGATCGTGCGATGCGACGGCCACGTGCACCCCGCCGACCGAGGCGAAGAGGCGACCGATTCCTCCGGCACCGGTTGCAGGTTCGCTCTCGTTGACGGTGACGGTATTGTGCGACATGCTCGCCGCGTCCCACTGCCAGCGGTAGTCCCAGGTCCGCGGATAGCCGAGGTCCGGCAGGAGGTCCAGACCACGCGCGTAGAGCCCGATGGTCAGATTGTCCTGCTGGCGGTGCCCGCGCAGCGAGGTGTAGTTGAGGTAGAGGCCGCGATCGTTCGGCCGTGTGCCGGACTCGAGAAACGCGATGCCGTAGCCGTCGAGGACCCGGGAGGGCCTGACGATCCTGGACTCCGGTCGGGCGAGGAGTTCCGAGATCTTGTCGGCGGGGTACGGCTCCCAGAGTTCGCCGGTCGCGAGCGAGCCGTCGCGCGGATCCGTGCAGGCACGCGCGTGGCGCGGGTCGCCGTAACGCAGGACCGCGTAGATGTTCTCGTGGGTCAGGTAGGAGAACATGGTGCCTGTGTTGCGCGATGGCTTGCCGATGCCGCCAGCGTCGCCGATGGGGGGCAGGAAGCGGTCGCAGATGATGCTGTCAATGAAGTAATCGAAGAGCGCCTTCGCCTTGGGGTTGTCGAAGAGGTCAGGATATTTCTGCGGCGGATAGAGTTCGGGGTGGCGACGGCGGACCTCCTCCATGAGTCGGGCAACCCGGATGAAGTCGCATTTTATCCGGTTGTAGCCGATGCTCTCGTGTCCGCCTCCGTCGCGCGTCAGACCATTGACGAGGATGTACGCCGAGTGGCCGGCCCCGTGATAGGCGTAGTCAACCATGTCCTTGCTGTTGGGGCGAACCTTACCATAGTCGTCCATCACCAGCGCGACGGCCAATGCCGCGGCCTGGTGAAACCCCTCGTTCCCCCGGATCTCGCCCTGGATCAGCGCGCGCATGCCGGCCCTGAAGATGTAATTCTCGATGTACCTCCGCAGGTCGTCCCCGTTCTCGACAGGAAGCCCCTTCGACCTCAGGAACGCTATCATCTCCGGGTCCCTGTCCATGTAGTCGTAGAGGCCATCATAGGCGTAGGCGGTGTATTCCAGGTTCCACGTCTCCCAGATCAGGTCGGTTATCATGCCGCCGTGTTTCCAGTCGTAATGGGGATGGCGATTGTTCCACGGGCCGAGGTAGGTGCGGTCGAAGCGGTTCTCCAGACCGGTGATCGCGGGCAGGCCGTGTGCGGGGTCGGCGTCCCACCCGTAGTTCGGATATTCCGAGGCGAGGCGCGCGAGGAGGATGCAGCCCTTGTGGGCGTATTTCGGATCGCCGGTGAGGACGTACGCCTCGGACAGTGAGGTGAGCGTGGGCACCACCACGGTCCCGTACACCATGTGCGCATACTCGCGGAGGAAGAAGTATCGGAGCCCCTGATAGAGGCAGCCCTCCCCGTCGTCGGGAAACTGGCCCGACGTCATGTCGCCCTCGTGGTACTTGTTCGTCGGGAACCAGTTCTTGCACATCTGGCACTGGACCTGGTAGGGATGGGTGAGGGGATCTATCCGCCAGTGATTCCAGACGCTGATCTTCTTCACGGCATCGCCACAGATGGGGCATCGGGCGATAGTGTCGGGCGGCCAGACGACTCGCGCGATCCTGGTGGTCGGCTGAAGGAGCCAGATGAACTCGTCGGACTGTTCAGCAAACTTATTGGCAGCGGTGCGATTGCCCTGGCCGGTGTAATAGGTGATGGGGTCGCCGACCTCGAAGAGTTTGTGGCGGAAGCGTTGCGCCCACTCGTAGCGAGCGATGTTCTCCTTCGCCACCGCGATACGCTCGTCGGTGAAATAGGTCCTGCCCGATTTTGCGACTGCGACTCCGGCCACCGCGGCGAGTAACGGGAAGAGCATCAGGTTTCGCATCCTCGTGGCACCTCCACCGGAGGCCCCGGAGGCCGAATATCGGGGCCGATCCTCACTGGTCCAGAACAGGCAGGGTCCCCGGCGGGCGCGGACTCACCCTCCTCCGGCCCGCGACTGGAGCGACTCCACCCGGTCGCGAATTGCACGGGCCACGGCGGCTGCCCGCGCGATCAGAGCCCGCACCGACTGACGCGGCAGGACACCTCTCTCCCCGGCGTGGCCGAGCAACTCCACACAGCGAAGGATATGCGCGCCAGCGCGCTTGCAACTGGCGATATTTCCCCAGACGGCATCCCGGTCGTATCCGATACCGTGGCCCGCAGCGATCCTGGCCGGCGTCATCTGCGCCAGGGCGAGCGCCTCCTTGACCGCCGCGTCCTCCAGGGCCGTCGGCGTCCTCCTCACCAGGCGCTCGAGTGTCTCGACGAATCGCAGGGCCGCGTTGTAAGCCGGAATCCGCTCGACCGACCGGAACCCCTCGAGAAGCGCCACCACCTCGGGGTCCTTCGGGATGCTCTCCGGGTGGGCCATCAGATGGAGCATCTCGTAAGCCTCGCACCCCAGCCGGTCAGGGCATTCCGCGCAGTCCTCGGCCAGGCCACCGCACCCGGGCAGCGCCTCCTTCCAGCCCATCTCCCTCGCGATTATCTCGTTCCGGTTCGGAACGTCGCGGAGGGTCTCGTAGAGTTCCTGGAACCTCGCCGCCCTCGCGTCGGCCCGGCTCAGGAACGTCTCCCAGTCACGTTCGCTCCAGCCGCCCCGTGCGGCCATCGCCATGGCGTGGCACCCGCAATCGTTGCGCTATCGCTGCCCCCTCTCGCGGGAGGCGCTTCTTCATCTATATTAGAACACGACTGCGTGCATAATCAATGTAACCCTGGCGTTACAACGCCAGGCCGCGCCGGCCACCGCCGTTGCCCCGGTCCGGCGGCGGGCACGGCGACCGTCCCGCCACACCGGCGAAACTTGACCGCGCGGATGAGGGCGAGTAACCTTCCAGGCTCCGTGGCGACACTGCGCCGTGGGTGCGGTCGCCCGCCGGAGGGGTCCCAGACATGTGGTTCATTGGGATAGATGATACCGACGTACCCGGCAGCCGCGGCACCGGCCGCCTTGCGCGCATGGTCGCGGAACAGATGGTCGCACGCGGCATGCGCAATCGCGGTGTCACGCGACACCAGCTCCTAGTGCACCCCGACGTGCCATACACCTCCCACAACAGTTCAGCGTGCGTGGCGGTGGAGGGAGGCGAGGTAGAGGAGGAGTGGCTATTCGCGTGGCTTTGCGACTTCGTTGGGCGCCGCTCTCCGCCGGGATCCGACCCGGGGGTATGCGTCGCCCGGGCGGAGTCGGCCACATGGGGCGGTATCACAGCGTTCGGCGAGCGCGCGAAGCGTGAGGTGCTCAGCGCCGACGAGGCCAATGCGGTCGCCCGCCTGGGCGGTTGCAGGCTTGCGGGCCTTGCCGGCAGCCGCCTCGGCGTAATCGGGGCGCTCGCAGCGGTCGGCCTCCGCGCCGGAGGCAACGACGGAAGGTTCATAGACCTGGACCGGATACGCAACCTCACCGGCGCCGTCACAGCCCGGGAACTTCTGGCTGCGGGCGTGGAGAGGATCGTCACCCCCCGCGGCGAAGACGTGGGAGCGAACGATCTCATCGAAACATACGGATGGGTCCGTCCGAGGCTCTCCGGCGGACTCGCGGTCGTCCTACTGGAGAGGAGGGATAGCGGAGATGACGTGGTCTGGGCTGTCGCCGACAGGCGGCACGACGGGCGCGCTTGATGCCGAACGGGCGGGGAACTCCGCACTCCTGCGAACCGTGGCGATGCTGCTCATCCTCGGTTCGTCGTCGGCGCTGCTCCATACGTGCGTCAGAACCAGATTCGGCGTTCCCGGGCACTCGGCGATCCTCTGGCTGACGCCGCTGATCCTAGCCCGGTTCCTCGCGCCCGTGTCGGGTGCAGCGACTGCGGCAGCGGCCATCTCGGCAGCCGTGCGCGCCGCAATCAGCGGATTCAGCCTGCGATGGCCGGTCGCGTCTTCCCTCGCCACGTACCTCGCGGTCGGTCCAGCGCTCGACTCCTACGCCCTTCTGGTGAGCAGGGTTTCGAGCAGGAGACCCTGTGCCTGCGTAGCGCCGCGCCCGATGCTTCTCGTAATGCCTCTTGCGGGCGTGGTGGGAAACTACGCGCACCTGGCGGCCAAGGTGGCGCTGGGGGTGATGCGGCCGCACGCTCCGCTCCCCGGATTCGGTCCGTACTCCTACGAACTCGCGACCTACCTCGCATTCGGTGCGGCATCTGGCGCCGCGGCCTACTGTCTGTTGCGGCCGCTGGGTGCGCTCAGAACGGGCCGCCGGTCGGCCTTCACCCTCGTCGAACTGCTCGTCGTGGGGGCCATCCTCGCCATCCTCATCGGGCTGCTCCTCCCGTCGCTCCATGCGGCACGGGAAAAGGCGAGGCGAACGACATGCACGGGCAGCCTCGCCGAGATCGCTCGGGGCCTCGAGATGTATTGCAGCGAACACGCAGGTTACCTTCCCGGATGGCACGGTTACGGCTCGCTGGCGGAGGACGTGCGCTACTACGACAGGTACGGCAAGAGTCGCGTCACCGACGTGGCCGATGCAGCGAAGTCCGGCATCCACGATTTCCGGGCGCTGGGCACGTCGCGCCAGGAGACGAGTGGGCCGTACCGGTGGGTTGTCGGCGACCTTGCGCGATGCCCGATCCACCTGGGGCTCCTCATGGTCACAGGAAACGTCCCTGATGGGACCGTGTTCAGGTGTCCTTCTGCCGGGGAGGAGGGACGCGAGGCCATCTGGAAAAAGATAGGAGGTAGCGACGCTCGCGCGCTCCTTTACGGCTACGACATCGAGGCCGGCAAGCAGCAGCCGCACGTGAAGGGAAGTTACAACTACCGCGATGCGGCGCTGGATATCGCCGGCCCGGAGCCGGTCATCCTGCCGCGGGTACGACCGGAACACCGGGTCTTTCCGAACGCCCCTGCCTTCAAGACGCAGAGGGCGCTCGACGCGCGCGCCGTCGTGTGCGATTCCTTCGACAGGCCGTTCGTCGAGGGGTCGCCCGAACGCAACCCATACCCCGGCCGTGGCGAGAGCCAGCACAGGGACGGATACAACGTCCTCTATGGCGACGGTCGGGTGAAGTGGTACGCAGACCCGGATCGCAACGTCGCCTGGTACGTCCCGACATACCGCTCTGCGGGCGCGGGAGACCCCGACCCATGCCACGACTGGATAGACCGGTCGAACCTCGGTTCGCAGGAGGTGTGGCATCTTTTCGATGCCGACGGGGGGATGGACCTCCGGTGACGACGCCCGCCCGGCGGCTCAGAGCCAGCCCGCGACGTCCCATATCACGCTTGCCCGCGTGTAGCGGAGGCGGATGAGCCGGTCGGGGTCGGATAGCATCTCCATCCCGTACCTGCGGACGAAGGCAGCCTCCATCTCGCGCTCCAGGGCGGTCTTCTCCTTCAGCGGAAGTTCGACCCACACATTACCGCGAAGGGCGCTCTCGCGGATCGCGATCCATATCTCGTAGTCACGGCGGGCGTTCGCGGCGCCGTATCTCGGTTCGATGCCCTCCGTGACAGCGCGATACATGCTCTCGAGAATGGCAGCCTTGGCGATATCGTCGCCATGTCCGATGCCGTAGCGCAGGTACGGGTTTTCCCAGACGACAGGAGGGTCGGTGTTGACGCGTACCGCGCTCAAGAGTTGCTTTCCCCTCGCCTCGGCGTAAAGCCGCTCGATGGGATATTCCACCTCGCCAGCGAAGAACTCCGGATCGTCGCCGGCCTTCCGATAATCGAGCAGGATCAGCGTGTCGCCGTAAATCTGCCCTCGGGTGCCCTCGATGTCCCAGTTGCGCCGCCACTTCCGCCCCTTCGGCGGCATCTCGTAGATGCATCCTATGCCGTCGGGGAACTCGATGACGGCCGACTCCCACCATGACCATGTCATCGGGTCTCCGCCGTATGCCCGCTGCGGGACGACCTCCGCCCTGCCGGCGTAGCCGAGGACGCGCGTCGGCTCCTTCCCGATGATCATGCGTATCGCGTTGAAGCCATGGTACGCCCCACAGGGGTACTTCAGACGCGCGAAGGTGATCTTCCCCAGGAGGCCCTGCCGCACGATCTTCTGCTTGAGTTGTTCCTCGGGCCAGAGCCAGACGTTCTCCGCTATCTCCAGTTTAACGTTGTTGCGGCGGCACGCGGCCATGATGGCGTCAGCCATCTCGAGAGTGATGGCGATGGGGATCTCGCTGATGACGTGGGCGCCGGCCTCAGCGGCCTTCACGCAGACCGGATACACCGAATCGGTCGGCGTGAGGCGATAGACCACATCGGGCCTCTCGTTTCGGAGCATCTCATCGAGGTCAGTATAGAGGGCCTCGACGCCGAAATGCTCGCCCGTCTCCCGCAATCGTTTGCGGTCGAGGTCAACGAGTGCGCAGAGTTCGTAATGGTCCTCGAGCGCAGCGATCACGCCGAGGTGACCGGCGGTGCGCGCCTCGGCCATCGAGCCCACGCCCACCGCCGCGATGCGCAGGCGTCGCATCATCTTCGTAACTCCCCGCAAAGAGAGATCGTCTCGGGCGCTGCCTCAACCGCGCGCCAGGGCGGCCTTCGAGAGTGCCTCTCCGCCGTTGAGAAGGTGGACGAGCGGGACCGGCCGATCCACCCCCTCGATGAACGCCGGCCGTCCGGCCCACGGCGTGACCGACAGGACGTTGGCAAGGTCCATCCAGTACTCGAGCCTTGCGGGCTTCAGACCCCACGTCATGTGAAAATGATTCGCCGGCGCGTATTGCTTGTACTCGACCATGGTAGCGTACTTCGGCACGACGAACGTGTGCGGCCACGTCGGCGTCGAGGTGTTGCAGACGGCGCGGGCGAGCGCATCGGGAAGTTCAACCGTCCTCGCCTCGTCCCAGACGAGGCTGAAAAGGCCGTTGAGTGCCGAGTACGCGAGGCGTCCCGCGATCCCCTCGATCCCCTCGGGCGTGACGAAGGTGACGGAATTTCCCAGACCCGGGAAGTATCCCGGATCTGCAAGGGGAAACGATATCCGCGCCATGATCTGTTTCCGCGATGTTCCGGGCAACGCGGCCCAGTCGAACGAAGCGCTGCCCGAGTTGTCGCCGTCCACGAAGCCCTTCCGCTCCCACAGCGTCTCACCGGTCAGGCGTATATTCAGCCGTTTCGCCAGGGCACAGATTTCCCACGGTTCCCACACTTTTCTGAAATCCATGAAGAGCGGCGGGTTGCCGCCCGTGAGCCACGTGAAGAAAAGCATCGTCAAGAGTCCCTGCACATCCGCCTCGGTTGCGTACGGCATGACCGGCTTCTTGCCCGTGTGGTCGAAGGTCGAGTTGAAGAGCGACTCCATGACATCCGCGACCGGCAGGGGGATGCCACGGGTGTCGGAACCCCATTCCAATTGACTCATGAATCCGCCGCCGACCGCGTTCAGGTCGCGCATGACGTCGCGCACGATAAGATACATGGCGAGCGACGTGTCGAAGCGTTCGCTGTCGGCCTTCGAGCGGATGGCGATGCGGTCGCCCGCGTGCTCGTCGAACCAGGCCCGGATTTCCTTGAGTTCAGAGGCCCGGTAGGCCTTCTTCCGGAGCATATCGGCGAGGAGTTTCATGTCGAGGCGGGTGATCTCGATGCCGAAAAGCCGACGCGTGGGGATCACGTGCGCGAGCGCCGTCTCCATGCCCATCGAGTCGTGGCCCCAGATGACGACTCGCCTGCCCTTCAGCCCGACGCAGGTGAGCGCGGCATAGGCCCAGTCAACCAGCGCATCGGCGGTCGAGGATGTCATCCGCGGGTTCATGCCCGTGTCGGGCCAGGTGCCGACGTTGATGTGGACGAGTCTGCCATACTGGCTGATGGCGCCGCTGGCCGCATGGGTGAACACCACGCCGGGCTTGGGTCCGCTGTTGCCGCAGGTCAGGTTCAGCGGCGTGTGCGCGGGGAACTGCTGGACAAGCGATACGAGGCTGGGCTGCGGAAAGGCCCAGGTATCCGGCACGCAGACGAGGATATCCACACCGGCGCTGCGGAACTGCCGGGCGACTATGTCCGCCTGCGGCTCTCCGTCAACGAGGACCGGGCTCCACACGACCTTCGCCGGCCTCCCATCGGGGAGCGCGACGCGATCGGCGAGGACGTCGGCGACGTGCCCGACGATGTTCCGCGCCCGGCGTCGCGACGCGGCGTCAATGCGCGGGTCGCACGTCGCGAAGACGCCGAAGGTGACCTCCGGCGGAGGAGTCGCCTTGATTTCTGGCAGTCTGATACTTCGTCGCATGGTCCAACCCCCTCCCGTAACAGACCCCGGCGATGCGTGGCGTTCGCGCGGCAGGTCACTATGGAGAAAGTGCGTCGTCCTCAGTACCCCAGATCCGCCAGGATCGTGCGGAGATAGGCCATGTCCTGTCGCCCGAACCACTCGCGGTCGCCCGGACGCGGCGCCTCGATGCACAGCGGACCGTCGTAGCCGCAACGTTTCAGGAGCCGCAGCAACTCGCGGTTATTGACCTCGCCGTCGCCAAGGCCGACGCAGCGGAGGAACCCGCCCGAATCGAGTCGGCATGTGTTCTTCAGGTGCACGTCGTATATCCTGTCGGAGAGCATCGCCACCGTCTCCTCGAGGGACGGCTGACCCGGAATGCAGAAGATATTGACGTAGTCGAGGTTCGCGCCGACCGCCGGATGAGCGATCATGTCCAGGAGTTTGCGAGTGGAGGCGGGGACGTCATGGAGGTAGCACATGTGGGTCTCGAACGCGAAGCGGACGCCGAGTTCCTGTCCGACGCGGCCGAGTTCCCTGTATCCCTCCGCGGCCCATGCATAATGGTCGTCGGTCGCCGTGAACGAGCCGTGTTTGGTGTAGTCGCTATACGGGATGCTCTTGTCGGGATTCATGAGCGGTCCCGTGAAGGCGTTCAGCACCCTGACGGGCAGCCGTTTGACGGCCATCTCGATGAAGGCGGCGTAATCCTCGATTTCCTTCCGCCGCGCGGCGGGGTCTGGCTGCATGAGGTCTACCGCCGGGTAGCCGAAACTTGCCTCGCGCAACCGAAACCGGTCGTATGCCCTCGCGATGCTGTCCAGGTACTGCTCCCGCGTCTCCGGAACGTTCTTGCGCTCTCTGCGGAACTCGATGCCATCGCACCCGAGTCGCGCGGCAAAGGCGCACATCTCCTCGATGGTCTGGCCCTGCTCGACGTAGTTGACGTGGAGAAGTATTCTTGCGCCCATGGTGGGTTCCTCCCGGGTTTCCGGCCCGCGGCGTCAGAGCCTGTACAGGCGAATGGCGTTCTCGCGGGCGATCTTGTTCCACGCGACCTCCGAGATCAGTCTTTCCTCGCGCAGCCTCGTCATGAGTTCGACGTTCGGTGAGGTGGGGGTCTCGGTGATACGGTTGCACGAGTCGGTGCCGAACATGAGTTTGTCCTGGAAGCGCTCGAGAAACTCGAGGCCGAACTTCAGGTCGCGCGTCAAGGCGTTGTGGCCGCTTCCCGCCGAGATGTCGGCCCACAGGTTCGGGTACCTGGCCATGAGGCGCGGGACTGCGCCGCCCGGGCTGACCGGCCCCTTGGGATAACCCCGGCGCTCGCGCTCGGGGACATCGCCGGAGATCTCGGCCCAGAAGGTGGGGCCATGGCCGACGAAGATGGTGTCCGGACATTCCCGCAACGCACGCTCGAGCCGCGGAAGCCCGGGGTCGTCCCTCAGGCCATAGTAAATGGGGTTATCGTTCATGTCGAAGGTCACCGGCAGGCCGAATTTTCCCGCCTGGCGGAAGAGGTTGATGCAGCGGGGATCGTCGAAGTGCATCTTCGGGAGCATCTCCCCCATACCCTTGCAGCCGCGTGCGACGTATTCCTCCAGAAGGTACGAGAAGTCCATGTCCGGCGAGTTCAGTCCGAAGCGCGGGTCTATCAGGCAGAACGGAACGAGGCGCCGTGGATACTTCGAGCAGGCTGCGATGATGTCCTCCGTGTCGGACTCCTGATACTCCGCCTCCGGGTGTTCGCTGAGGCAGTGGACGCACGCGCGCTCGATCCCCCATGCGTCCATCTTGAGGATGAGATCGGTGACGTCGAGGAACTTGCGCCTGTCGCGGTGCAGGCGACCGAGGTGCGCATGAACGTCAATCAGCATGGCATGGTCCCTTCATTTCACGCGCGCACGAGCGGAGGAGGCTCACCGCGACATCGGCGAGTCTCTCGCCCATGCCCGGTGCCAGGACGCTGGACGTCGTCTCGTATCCGCCCTCCTCGTAGGCCCTGCGCGGTGCGACGTAGCCGATGTTGGCATCGGCGAGGGTCACGACGAGCGTATGGGCGAACGGCGAACGGGCCCTGATTTCGCGCCCGAGGTCGGTGAAGAGTTCGCACGGCATGCCCACCAGCGCGACATCGCCGAAGGCCAGCACGGTCACGCTGACGCGCAATTTCGGCCCGATATCTGCGGCCTGGATCATCCGCCATGCGGCGACCCGATCCATGGTGAAATCCACGCCATCGGCGGGGGGCCGGTCCCAGGTAGCCCGCGCGGCGGCGAGTTCCGCCTTCGAGGGCACGCGCACGGCAAGGTCCACGGTCTCCCGCGCTCCGCGCACGGGCCCCGGGGACACGCGCTCGGCATGCGCCACGGCATCCAGCGCGACGGAGGCTATGGCGTGTCCTATGCGCTCCGTCTCCGCGAATCCCCTCGAAGTGACAGGCGCGAACACGTTCCAGTGGTTCACGTCGCCAGCCGTGCCGATGGGGGTGAGGACGTGCAGGTCGCTCACGAGGCGCCGACGCATCAGGTCGCGGACGTAATACGTCCAGTCGGCGGATATCTCGGTCCCGCCGACAGTGTCGCAATGGAGGCCATAATGGACGACCGCGCCCTGCGGCGCCGCCTGTCCTTCCGCGAGCAGGACCGAGACGGAGTAGTCGGGCGTGCCCAGCGGCTCGCTGACGTCGGGGTTGAGTATGCCCGGGTTGGTACGGACAGACCCATCCTTCATCCTGTACCTGCGGCAGAAGGCGACGGTGCGCTCCTCGCCGCGCGCGAAACGAATCTCCGACGGACGAAGGTCGTCCAGCGCCTGCCTCGCCGCATCGGCGAACCGCTCCGGCAGCGCCCGGGCGTATTCCTTCTCCTCGTTCACGGCGGGGCCGGTGTGCGTGTGGATGCACGACAGGATGGCGTGATCCTCGGGGATGCCACACTCCTCCCGCAGGAGTTGCCGCGCGCGGGCCACGACATCTTCCGGCAGATGAATCAGATCCGCCACCGCGAGCAGGATGCGGTCCGCCCCGTCGGAGACGGCCATAGCGCGGATGGCAAGGGGGTCGTGAACTCCGGTGCTGAGTCTCGGATAGTAGTAGCCGGCGAGACGGACCGGCACAGAGGGAGTTATATCGGCCTCCCCGAAGCCAACCTTCCACACTGTGACGACCCTCCTCGAGGGAACCGCCGCCATCGCGTTCGCAGGTTCGCGCGCCGCGAGGCAGAATCAAGGTTGAACGTGCGGTAATATCCCCCGGCGCTGGGGCGATGTCAAGCAAGGGGCAGTGGCGACGCAGTACTGTCCGCCCCGGACGCCATCGCGGGACGGGACACCGCTCGCTACATCTCCTCCGGCGCTTGCATGCCGAGAAGGTCGAGGCCGTTCCGGATGGTCCAGCGAAGCGCGTCCACGAGTCGCACGCGCGCATCGGTCAGGGCCGGGTCGTCGCCAACAACGACGTGCTTGTGGTAGTAACTGTTGAACCTGGCGCACAGGTCCAGCAGGTACTGGCTGACGACGCTGGGCTCGCAGGCATCGGCTGCGCGCTGGATGACATGGCCGAATTGGGCGATGGCCTTCGCGAGGTCGTGCTCCTCCGGCTCGGTCAACAGGGAGACGTCCGCCGAACGCGGAACCGGCCGGCCATATTTCCTGATGATCCCGCAGATGCGAACGTGGCTGTATTGCACGTAGGGGCCGGTGTCTCCCTCGAAACTGAGGATGGCATCCCAGTCGAAGTCCACGTCCTTCGTGCGCTGCCGCTTGAGGTCATTGAAGACCACGGCCCCGATGCCGACCGCCTCGGCAACGCGCTCCCTGTCGGGGAGCGCCGGGTTCTTCTCCTCGATCGCGCGACGGACCCGCTCGACGGCCTCGTCGAGCACATCCTTGAGCATCACTATCCGGCCGCCGCGGGTTGACATCTTCGCCGCGCCCTCTTCCCCCTTCATCCGGATGATACCGAAGTCAACATGGACGCAGTCCTTCGCCCACGGGTATCCCATCAGTTCCAGCACCTTGAATATCTGGCGGAAGTGCAACCGCTGGTCGCTGCCGACGACGTACAGCATGCGCGAGAAGTGGTAACGGTTCCACCTGTCCTCCGCTGCCGCGATGTCGCGAGTGTCGTAAAGCGTTGCTCCGTCGGACTTCCTGAGCATCACCGGCGGCATCTTGTAGGGCTTCAGGTCAACGATGAGCGCGCCCTGGTCCTCCCTGGCCAATCCCATCTCGACGAGGCGGCTGATCGTCCGAGGCATGAGTTTATCGTATTCGGACTCTCCGCTGATCACGTCGAACCGGACGCCGAGGCGGCGGTAAACCTCCTCGAAGGCCTGGAGGCTGACCTCTCTGAATCTCTTCCAGAGCGCGACCGCCTCCGGGTCGCCGTCCTCCAGCCGCTTGAACCAGGCCCGGCCCTCCTCGCGGAGGTCCGGATTGGCCTCGGCCTCGCGATTGAATCGGACGTACAATTCGTTGAGGTTCGCGACGGGGTCGCCCTGGAAGGTCTCCGGGCCGCCCCATCGCTTGAACGCCGCGATGAGAATCCCGAACTGCGTCCCCCAGTCGCCAAGGAAGTTTATGCTGACCACGTTGTAGCCCAGGGCGCGATGAATGCGATCGAGCGCGTTGCCGATCATGGTGGTACGGACGTGGTGTATGCCCAGGTGCTTCGCGATGTTGGGGGAGGAGTATTCGACGAGCACCGTCTTGCCCGCGCCGACTTTCGAGTGGCCGTAGGCGGGGCCCTCGTCGCGGACGGTATCGAGCACCCATCCGATGAACCTGACTGGGTCCACGAAGAGGTTCAGGTAGGGTCCCACCGCCCGTGCCGTCCGAACGCCCGACGCCGGCGGAAACTCGAGCCTGCCGGCCAGTTCCGCCGCGACTTCATTGGGCTTGCGGCCCATCCTGCGAGCAAGGTCGAAGCACGGCAACGAATAGTCGCCCATTCTGGGGTCGGGGGGCGAGACGAGCGCCGCTGCGACCTCTTCCGGATCGAGCCGGCTCGCCGCCGATATGGCCGTCGCGATCTCCTCGACGAACGGGTTCTTCATGATCGCACCCCGTGCGGCTCCGCTGGGCCACAGGATTTTCCCCAGAACTCGTCGAGCGCGTCAACAGCGGCAACGGGCGTCGCCACGAGGCGGACCAGGCCGCCGGCAGCCGCCGCGGCTCCCGGATGGGGAACGAGCATCCGGAAGAGCGGTCGCCAGAACTCGCCCACGAGGACCAGCGGCCGCGGCTCGAGGAAGCGCTTGGCCAGCATCTCCCAGGCCATCGCCACTTCTGCGAGCGTGCCGGTCGCCCCGGGCAGGGCCAGGTAGGCGTCGGACCGCTCGAGAAGGGTGCGGATGCGCGCGTACAGGTCGGGCGTGCGGATGACCTCGTCCACGTACCTGTTGGGTTCGCGCGAGAAGAGATCGCACGTCACGCCGATCACGCGGCCCCCTGCGCTCTTCGCCCCCCGCGCCGAGGCTTCCATCGAGCCCCCGTAGCCGCCATTGGCAAGCACCCAGCCGCGTCCGGCGACGAGGCGGCCGATCTCCTCGGCCATATCGTAAACCGGGTCGCCGACCTCGTGCTGATAGCCGCCGAAGACCGCGACGACTCGGGAAGAGCAGGACCTGGTCAACGTGGGTTCCCGTTGCGACCCGCAGGCGGCAGCCCTGTCGGCGCTGGCGCCTGCGGGCCATGCGGTTCCAGTCTCTCCGAGGTGCCCGGCGGCTAGACGGTGCTGCTGACCTCGACGCCCTTGCCGCCGGCCCGCCTGGCAGCCTGCTCGCGTATCGCCGCCTGCGCCGCGGCGAGGCGGGCGATGGGCACGCGGAACGGGCTGCACGAGACGTAATTCAGCCCGACCTGATGGCAGAACTCGATGCTCTTGGGCTCGCCCCCGTGCTCGCCGCAGATGCCGAGTTTTATCTTCGGGTTGGTCTTGCGGCCGAGTTCGACGGCGATCTGGATGAGTTTGCCCACGCCGCGCCGATCGAGTACCTGGAACGGGTCGTACTCGTAGATGCCCTCGCGCACGTAGTCGCGGAGGAACTTGCCGGCGTCGTCGCGGCTGAAGCCGCATCCCATCTGCGTAAGGTCGTTCGTGCCGAACGAGAAGAAGTCGGCCTCCGCCGCGATCTCATCTGCGGTCACCGCGGCCCGTGGCACCTCGATCATCGTGCCGACCATGACCGGGAACGGAAGGCTCTTCAGTTTCCTCTCGCGTTTGATCTCCTCGATGGTCTCGAGGGCGACCTTCTTCTGGAGCACGAGTTCCTTCACCGCGCCGACGAGGGGGATCATTATCTCGGGTCTGCTGCCCTTGACTTCGAGGGCCGCCTCGACGATGGCGCGGACCTGCATCGCGGTGACCTCAGGATACGTGATGCCGAGACGGCAACCGCGATGGCCGAGCATCGGGTTGAACTCGTGCAGGCTCTCGACGGTCTCCTTGATCTTCTGGACCGGGACGCGCATGGTGCGCGCCATCTCGCGCTGTCCGGCCTCGTCGTTCGGGAGGAATTCGTGGAGCGGCGGGTCGAGCAGGCGGATGGTGCAGGGTCTGCCGCCGAGCGCCTTGAAGATGCCCTTGAAGTCCTCCCGCTGGAGCGGCAGGAGTTCCGCCAGCGCGCGGTTGTACTGTGCGAGAGGGGCCGCAAGTTTCTTCTCGATCGCCTTTCTTGCGCGGGCGTCGCCGGCGGCTTCGAGTTCAGCGCGAAGGCGCTTGACCGTCTCCGCGACGAGGATGAGGCGGCGGAAGGAGATTATGCGGTCGCCCTCGAAGAACATGTGCTCGGTGCGGGTGAGGCCGATGCCCTCGGCGCCGAACTTGACGGCCACCGCGGCATCGTGCGGCGTATCGGCGTTCGCGCGCACGCCGAGCCTGCGGTACTTGTCGGCGAGGCGCATGATGTAGCCGAACGGCCCCGTCAGTTCCGGCTCGACCGTCTTTATCTTTCCCTCGTACACGGCGCCCGTCGAGCCGTTGAGGCTGATCCAGTCGCCCTCGGCTAGCGTTCTGTCGCCGACCCGCATGCGCCTGGATTTGTAATCAATGATGCAATCGCCGGCTCCGGCGACGCAGCACTTGCCCATGCCGCGCGCCACGACCGCAGCGTGACTGGTCATGCCGCCGCGCGCAGTGAGGATGCCTCTGGCGACCGCCATGCCACCGATATCCTCGGGCGAAGTCTCGATGCGCACGAGGATCACGTCCTCGCCCGTCTCGGCCCAGCGCTCGGCGTCGTCGGCGGAGAAGACGATCCGCCCCGTCGCGGCGCCCGGCGAGGCCGGCAGGCCCTTGGCGAGTTGCTTTGCCGCGGCCTCGGCCTTCGGGTCGAAGACCGGATGCAGGAGTTGGTCGAGTTCCTCCGGCGTCACACGGAGGACTGCCTCCTCCTCGGAGATGAGGCCCTCTTTCACCATGTCGGCGGCGATCCTGACGGCGGCAGCGGTCGTCCGCTTGCCGTTGCGCGTCTGGAGCATGTAGAGTTTGCCGCGCTCGATGGTGAACTCGATGTCCTGCATGTCGCGATACCGCTTCTCGAGCGTCTGGCGGATCTGGTCGAGTTGCTTGAAGACCTCCGGCATGGCCTCTTCGAGGGAGGGGTATTTCTTGCGGCGTTCCGCCTCGCTTATGCCGTTGCTCTTCGCCCATGCGCGGCTGGCGGCGCGGGTGAGTTGCTGCGGCGTGCGGATGCCGGCCACGACGTCCTCTCCCTGCGCGTTCATCAGGTATTCGCCATAGAAGTATTTCTTGCTTCCGGTGGAGGGGTCGCGGGTGAACGCGACGCCGGTGGCGCACCCCTCGCCCATGTTGCCGAAGACCATCGTCTGGACGTTCACCGCTGTGCCGAGGAGTCCGCGAACATCGTGGATCTGACGATACTTTATTGCCCTCGGGTTGTTCCACGAGCGGAACACGGCCTCGATGCCTCTCCACAACTGCTCCATTGCGTCGGTCGGAAACGCCTCGCCGGTGTGCTTCCTGTATATCTTCTCGAAACTCGCCACGACCTCCTTCAGGTCCTCTGCGGTCAGGTCCGTATCGAGCCGGCGGTTGTGCTTTTTCTTGACGGCATCCAGCGCGTGCTCGAACTCCTCACGGGGCACGCCCATCACCACGTCGCCGAACATCTGGATGAACCTGCGGTATGCATCCCAGACGAATCGTTCGTTGCCCGAGAGTTTTATCAGCGCCTGGATCGTTTCCGGGTTGAGGCCGAGGTTGAGGACCGTGTCCATCATGCCGGGCATGCTGACCTTGGCACCGGACCGGACAGACACGAGGAGGGGGTTTTCGCCGCGGCCGAAGGTCTTGCCGGTGACCTTCTCGAGCCTGGTCATCGCGGCCTCGACCTCGGGCCTGATAATGTCGAAGAGTTTATCGCGGCCGAGTTCATAGTACTTCGCGCAGGCCTCGGTAGTGATCGTGAAGCCCGGCGGCACGGGCAGCCCGAGGTTCGCCATCTCGGCGAGGTTCGCCCCTTTGCCCCCGAGCAGTTCCTTCATATCTGCCCGGCCCTCGGCCTTGCCATCCCCAAAGAAATAGACGTACCTGCTCATCTTTTCGCCTCCTATTTCGCCGCGTCGCGTCGGCGGGTCACGAGCGATGTCCCCGGTCGGCAAGAAGGGACGTCGAAGGATAACAAACGCCGGCTCCCTTTGCAAATGGGGCCGATGCCTCCGGCACACGCCGGCGCGAGCAGAGACGCGTTCACGCCCCCGCGGCAGCGAGGACGCGGCGCGCCACTTCGCGACCGAGGGCCCGACACGTTTCGAGCGTCTCCCCGCCCGGGGCGAACTGCACCTCGACGGCCGGCTCCACGACCTCTGAGGCGCACTGACATGCGAACTCCCGCAGGCGCTTCACGGCCATTCCGCCCCAGCCGAAGTTTCCGAAGACGCCGACGACGCGGTTGCGCAGGCGCTTCATCTCGAGCAGCGTCACCAGGTGACCGACCGGCGGGAACAGCGCCGCGTCGTACGTGGGGCTTCCGATTATCAGCCCCCTGTACCGCCAGGCATCGCGGATGATGTAGGAGGGATGCACCCGCGCCGCATCGTGGATGCGGATCGCACTGATCCCCGCCTCGACAACGCCGGCCGCGACGGCCTCCATCATCCGGGCGCAGTTGCCGTACATGCTCCCATATACCAGCACCACGCCCGTCTCCCCCTCGTGCCTGCTCCAGCGGTCGTAAAGCGCCATGATGTGTCCGGGGTCCTTCCGCCAGATCGGCCCGTGGCTGGGCGCGATCATCCTCACGTCAACGCCGCGGAGTTTGTCGAACGCCTTCTGCACCTGCGCCGCGTATTTACCGACTATGTTGGAGAAGTACCGGAGGATCTCGTCCTCGAAAAATGGGACGTCCACCTGGTCGTCGAATATGCCGCCGTCGAGCGCGCCGAATCCGCCGAACGCATCGTTGCTGAACAGCGTACCGGTCGTCGAATCGTAAGTCACCATGCTCTCCGGCCAGTGGACCATCGGCACGGTCACGAACGCGAGCCTGTGGCGACCGATCTCGAGGGTCTCCCCATCGTTGACCGTCACCAGATCGCGCGTTATCCCGTACAGCCTTTCGAGATACTCCACAGTGCGCGGGTTGCCGACGATACGCATGGCCGGAAAGACCTCGCGCAGAAGGGGGATGGCGCCCGAGTGGTCGGGCTCCAGGTGGTTGACGACGAGATAGTCCACGTTGCGGCCGGGCGCAACCTGTCTGATCTTCTCGAGAAACGCGCCGAACGACTTCTCCTTCACGGTGTCTATGACGGCGACCCTGTCGTCGAGGATGCAATAGGCGTTGTACGAGACCCCGCGCGGGATCGGCCAGATGCTCTCGAACAGGTCCGTGGTGCGGTCGTTCACCCCCACCCAGTAGATGTCGTCCGACAATGCAATTGCCCGTTCCATTCCGGTTCCTCCCCAGACAAGATGCCGCACGCCACACCTCTACCGTAGAGGAAAGGCAGGGCCGAATCAAGCGGCATGGTCGGGACCGCGAATCGTTGCGAGCCGGAGCACGGCGCGATAGACTACGTCCTTGGCCATGAGACAGTGTCGAACAGGCTCAGCGCACACCGATTTGCGCTGACCGATATTTCGTCATGGGGCCAGCCATGTCATATCCGATTCGCTCAACCCTTTTCGCCCTACTTCTCCTCTGCGTCGCAATCGCGCGACCGGTACGGGCCGAGGAGTACCACGTGATCCCGTACAAGGCCGACCCGCCAATTCAGGTTGACGGGAACCTCGACGATTGGGCGGGCGTCCCGAACTCGCTCATCCTGAACCGCCGCGAGCAGGTGACGTATACGCCCGAGAACTGGACCGGCCCCGATGACCTCAGCGCCGTCATACGCCTCGCCTGGCGCGAGGGAGGTCTCTTCCTCGCCGCCGAGGTGACCGACGACATCGTCAACCAGCCCTATCGCGCGCGGGAGATATGGAAGGGCGACCACCTCAACCTGTGGGTTGACATGACCCCGGGGCAGGAGCCCGAGCGCAAGATGTTCGGAGCCGGCCAGTTCCACGTCGTCTTCAGCCCGGGAAACCTTGGCGGCGTGGCCGGAGACGAGGAACTCACCCCGCCGGAGATATACGTGTACCGCCCCGAAGGGACCGTGCAGGAGGGTGGCGAGATCGCGGCGCGCCGCACGCCCACGGGCTACGTGATCGAGGCCTTCCTGCCATGGTCGCGTGTGGGGGTGACGGCCCCCGCGATGCATGACGACGCGAACTTCGAGGTCGCCGTGTCCGAGGCAGATGGGTCGCCGGCGCGACAGGAGTCGCTGATGACGATCGGCACCCAGCCCTGGGTTTACAGCCGCGACAGGCTCCTGCCGGTGGTCTTCGGAGACGGCAACGGACGCGGCAATCCGCCCGTGCGCGGCATCCTTATCGCCGACCGTATCGAGGTCCCACCTGGCGAGTCGCGTTCCCTCGTCTTCTCTCCTCCGCCGCTGCCGGAGGGCAAGGAACCTTACCTGTTCTTCAAGGCCCGCTTTCACGCGCCCTTGGTCTCCGGCGTCCGCGAGAGGGCGCTGTGCGCAGAAATCAACGGCCGCCGCGTCGCTGGCGGCCGCATCAGCAACCGTCGCGCACAGTCGAGGTTCTTCGACGCGTCACTCGTGACGTTCGTCGCGGACGATGGGGCAATCGGCCTCTACTACGCCGACGACTGGGAGTCGCCGAAGCGATCCGACAGGTTCGCGCTCATGGACTACGGCCCGGGCTGCGAGTACGAGTTCTCGCTGGTGGGTCTTCTCGCCGCCGGAGAGAACGAGTTGCGCCTGGTGAATATGACGCAGGCGGATGATCTCCACCCGCACGTTGCAATAGTGGAATCCGTGGAGTTCCGCGTCAAGTCCCGCGCCCCGCAGCCAGCCCCGAGCAGGCCCGCGCCCACGGGCCCCCTGCCGGCCATCGAGCCCCAGCGAGAGTTCCCCCGGACCTGGTCCAACCTGCGCTGGAACAGGAGCGAGGTCGCCTTCGTGGTCAACGGCGAGCGGTTCGTCGTGAAGAGCCGCTTCTCCGC
>Ga0315298_1000354_pt1 | contig 89961 bp, 81 predicted proteins | sample WHS_1_MG_FD_203077 | JGI IMG/M metagenome (GOLD analysis project Ga0315298, IMG submission 203077) | Extremophilic microbial mat communities from Washburn Hot Springs, YNP, Wyoming, USA - WHS_1_MG | ecosystem: Environmental > Aquatic > Thermal springs > Hot (42-90C) | place: USA: Wyoming...
CCGGGGTGTTGCTCGCCGCGCTGCTGCCGCAACTCGGCGGAGCCCGCGCCCTGGTCGCGGTGTTCGCCCTCGCGCTGGCGATCGGCCTGGCGCTGGTGTGGCGCGCGCCGGAGCCGGCGCCGCACCAACCTGCGGGCGCGGCGCTGCGCTGGCGCACCTTGCTGGAGCCGCTGCGCAACCGGCGCTTTGTCGCCCTGCTCGCGGTGTTCGTCACCAGCGGCATTGCCGCGGCGATTCCGGCCACGCTGGTGCTGTTTTTCATCCGCGACCGGCTCGATGCCGCGGCGCTGGCGGGCGCCTATCTGTTCGCCTACTTTGCCGCCGCCGCGCTGTTGGTGCCGCTGTGGCTGCGCGCGGTGCGCCGCTGGGGGGCTGCCGGTTGCTGGTTGCTGGGCATGGCGCTGGCGGTGGCGGCGTTCGTCTGGGCGGCGCTACTGCATCCGGGCGACCGCTGGGGCTATGCGCTGGTGGTGGTGCTGTCGGGTGCGGCGCTGGGGCCCGATCTGGTGATGCCGCCGGCGCTGCTGGCCGGGGTGATCCGTGCCGGCGGCCACGGCAACCGGCTCGAAGGCAGTTACTTCGGCGTGTGGAACTTTGCCGCCAAGCTCAACCTCGCACTGGCTGCGGGCCTGGCATTGCCGCTGCTGGCGATGTTCGGCTACCGGCCGGGCACGCTGGAGACCGGCGTGCTGCCGCCGCTGGTGGTGGCGTATTGCCTGCTTCCCTCGCTGCTCAAGCTCGTGTCCGCCGCCCTGCTCTGGCGGTTTTTCCTGCGCCGCCGCGCCGCGCCGGCTGCCCTGATTTTTTGAATGGAGAGTGCTCGCATGTCGTCCCCCTTTGCCCTGCGTTCCTGGATGGCGCTGCGCCGCGGCTGGCTGCTCGCCGCCGTCCTCGGCATCAGCCTGCTGACGGGCTGCGCCCACGTCACCCCGCTGGCCTACCGCGGGCAGACGCCCACGCTGGACCTGAAACAGTATTTCAACGGCCGCGTCACCGCCGTGGGCATCGTGTTCGACCGCTCGGGCAGGATGACGCGGCGCTTTCACGTCACCATCGACGCTTCGTGGAAGGGCGGCGTGGGCACGCTCGACGAGCACTTCGTCTACCACGACGGCGCCAGGCAGGAGCGCATCTGGACCCTCCGCGAACTGCCGGAAAAAGACGGCGAGAAGCGCTACGTCGGCACCGCCGGGGATGTCGTCGGCGAGGCCATCGGCCGCGCCGCGGGCAATGCGTTGAACTGGCGCTACACCCTGGCGCTGCCGGTCGACGGCACGATCTACGACGTGCAGTTCGACGACTGGATGTACCTGATGGACGACCATGTGCTGCTCAACCATTCGGTCATCACCAAGTTCGGCTTCAAGGTGGGCAGCGTGTTCCTGTCGTTCCACAAGCCATGAGCCTGAATCCACGAATCGACGGCTGGGACGGGCGGCGGGTCTGGGTGATCGGCGCCTCCAGCGGCATCGGCCGCGCCACGGCACAGGTGCTGCTGCAGCGCGGCGCGCGCGTGGCGGTGTCGGCGCGGCAGGCCGACGTGCTGCGGGAAATCGACGGCGCGCTGGCGCTGCCGCTGGACGTGGCTGACGCCGCGGCGCTGCACGCCGCAGCGCAACGACTGCAGCGCGACTGGCAGGGGCTGGATCTGCTGCTGTACTGCGCCGGGACCTACCGTCCGATGCGCGCCACGGCCTTCGACCTGGACAGCGCGCTGCGGCATGACGACGTCAACTACCGCGGCGCGCTGCACGCGCTGGCCGCGGTGCTGCCGCTGCTGCTGGCGCAGCGCGCCGGACACATCGCGCTGGTCAGCAGCGTGGCCGGCTTCGGCGGTCTGCCGCAGGCGCTGGCCTACGGCCCGACCAAGGCGGCGCTCATCAACCTGGCCGAAACGCTGTACCTCGACCTGCGCCCGCTGGGCATCGGCGTACACGTCGTCAACCCCGGCTTCGTCGATACTCCGCTGACGGCGCAAAACACCTTCGCCATGCCCGCGCTCATCAGCGCGCAGCAGGCGGCCATCGCCATCCTCGCCGGGCTGCAGGCCGGCCGCTTCGACATCCACTTCCCGCGCCGCTTCACCCTGTGGCTGAAGCTGCTGCGCTGCCTGCCGCGGGCGGTGTACTTCCCGCTGGTGCGCGGCATCACCGGGTTGTGAATCAGCCGTTTTTGATGCGGCGCACCACCGCGGCGGTGAAGGTTTTGGTGTCGGCGGTGCCGCCCAGGTCGCCGGTGCGGATCTGGTCGCGGTTGAGCGTGTCGCTGATCGCCTGGCGCAGGCGGCCGGCCTTGTCGTGCAGACCGACGTGGTCGAGCATCAGCGCGCTGGCGAGCATCAACGCCGTGGGGTTGGCGATGCCCTTGCCGGCAATGTCCGGCGCGCTGCCGTGCACCGCCTCGAAAATCGCCGCGTCCTCGCCGATGTTCGCCCCCGGCGCCATGCCCAGCCCGCCGACCAGACCGGCGGCCAGATCCGACAGGATGTCGCCGAACAGATTGGTCGTCACCAGGGTGTCGAACTGCCAGGGGTTGATCACCAGTTTCATGCAGCAGGCGTCGACGATGACGTCGTCGATGTCGATCTGCCCGGCGTATTTCTCCTTGTGCAGCAGGTAGGCGGTTTCGAGAAAAATCCCGGTCAGCGCCTTCATGATGTTGGCCTTGTGCACCACCGTGACCTTTTTGCGTCCCAGGGCGATGGCGGTGCGGAAGGTGTAGTCGAGGATGTTGCGCGCCCCCTGCCGGGTATTCACCCCGGTGGCGATGGCCACGGCGTGCGGATCGCCGTCGATCGGGATGTAATGCTCGTACCCCATGTACAGCCCTTCGACGTTTTCGCGGAACACCAGCAGGTCGATGTTGTCGTAGCGGCCGCCGGGGATCAGCGTCTTTGCCGGGCGCATATTGGCGTAGAGCTTGAACGCTTCGCGCAGCCGCACGTTGCTCGAACGGTAGCCGCCGCCCGACGGGGTTTCCAGCGGCCCCTTGAGCGCCAGCCGCGTGGTGCGGATGCTCGCCAGCGTGGCGGGCGGCAGCGGGTCTCCGGCGGTTTTCACCCCGCCCAGACCTGCAACCTGGCTGTCCCAGTCGAATGGCGCGTCCAGCGCGTCCAGCGCCGCCAGTGTGGCGTCCATGATTTCGGGGCCGATGCCGTCTCCGGCGATCAGGGTGGCGGGAATGGTCTGGCTCATCTGCGTGTCTCCGTTCATCGAGTGGATGTGTTGTAGCAAACGCTGTGCCGCAATGCAGCATTGCCTACACTGTAGCGAAAGCCATCGACCCGGGAGGCCCCATGAATCTGCGCAGCGTTCTGCTCATCGTCGTGCTGCTGCTCATCGGTGCGTTTGCCGCACTGAACTGGAGCGTGCTGCTCGCCCCCACCGATCTGTCGCTCGGCATCGCCATGGTCAAGGCGCCGCTGGGGCTGATCCTGCTCGGGCTGATGGTGCTGCTGGCCGTGGCGTTCCTGATCTACATCGTGGTGCTGCAGGCCGGCATGATGGCCGAGTCGCGGCGCGTCGCCAAGGAGCTCAAGGCGCAGCGCGAGCTGGCCGACAAGGCCGAGGCCTCACGCTTCGAGGAGCTGCGCGCGCTGCACGCCGCCGACGTGGACAGGCTGATGTCGCGCCTGGAACAGCTCGACCGCGAACTGCGCAGCGCCATCGACGCCAACGCCAACGGCATCCACGCCGCGCTGGGCGAGATCGACGACCGGCTGCAGCGCCGCGGCGCCGGTGCCTCCGCCGCGTAAGGCGCTCCGGCGCTCAGTCTGGCGGCGGCAGTGGCAGCGTGCTCGGCGCCAGGCACGACGTGGCGTTGCACGCCTGCAGCCGCAGCGCCAGCGCCGCTCCTGCGGGCAGCGCGGCAACATGCACATCGACCTGCCCTTCCCAGACCGCGATGCCCTGCGGGGCGAACGCCGGGCGGAACTGCCGGGCCGGGGGATAGCGCACGCCGGGCACGGGCCGGCCATCGGCCAGCAGGGTGGTGGCGATCAGGTTCGGCGCCGAGGCCGGATGCGCATTGATGTGAAACCCCGGGGCGATGCGCAGGCGCAGCACCCACGGCGCGGTGTTGCCCGGCAGCCACTGTGCCTGTACACGGTCGGCGGAACACGCCCCCGGCGGCAAGCCGGTGCAGTCCGCAGGCCGGCGCTGCGCCGCCGCGGCGGGCGCGGCGAACACCGCCTGACCGGCTGCGCTTGCCAGGGTCTGCAGCAGGTCGGGCCAGTCCAGCGGCCGGGCGCCGACCTGCACGGCCATGGCCTGCAGCGCCTTGCGCGCCGCACCGGCCCATTGCGGCTGCTGTGGCTGGCGCTGCGCCAGTTCGACGAACACATCGATTGCCGCACTCTGCCCGGCCGGACGGTGCACATCCCCCTGCAGCGGCACGGCAAACGGCAGCGCGTCTGCCGCCGGCGCCGAGCGCAGGCTGCCGTCGGCAGCGGCGAACTGCTGCAGCATGGCGGCAGCGAGGTCGCCGGCGCGCTGCGCCCAGCGGGCGTCGTGCCGCACCGCGGCCAAAGCGAGCGCGGCACGGGCAAACTCGGCGTAATCGTCGAGAAACCCGGGGTTGCCTGCCTGCCCTGCCGCCCACTGGTGCAGCAGCACGCGCTGCTGCGGGTTCCAGGCATGCCGCCACAGCCAGTCGGCAGCCTGCGCCACAGCGTCGCTCCACGCCGGGCGGTCGAGCGCGGCGGCGGCCTGCGCCAGCGCGCGGATCGCCAGGGCGTTGTCGGCGACGACGATTTTGTCGTCGCGCTGCGGCTGCGGGCGCCGGTTGCGCGCGGCGAGCAGCGCGTGCCGCAGCGGCGCCAGCGCCTGCAGCCTTGCCGCGAGTCGTCCGTGGCGCAACAGCTCCTGCGCGACCTCACGCCGCTGGCGCAGCACGCCCTGCGTCGCGCCGGGCGCGATGGGCACCAGGGCGTAGAGCGAAAACCAGCGCGCGGCGCCGCGGGCACCGAGCACGGCGGCGATCTGCTGCGGCGTCCACAGGTCGGTGGCGCCTTCGACACCGCCGGTTTGTGCCGACAGCGACGTGGCAAACACGCCCTGCGGCAGCCGCAGACGCTGCAGCAAAAACGCCGCGGTGCGCTGCGCCACCCAGCGCAGTTGGGGCGAGCCGGTCTGCGCCGCGGCGCGGGCGTACACGTCGAGCAGCTGGGCGTTGTCGGCGAGCATCATTTCGAAGTGCGGTAGCGACCAGCCGGGATCGACGGCGTAGCGGCGAAATCCGCCGCCGAGCTGATCCATGATGCCGCCCTGCGCCATCGCCTGCAGCGTGAACAGCGCCGCGTGCTGCGCCGCCGCATCCCCGCTGGCGCCACGCCCCAGCAGCCAGCGCAGCAGCGGCGGCTGGGGAAAGCGCGCTGCGCGGGTGGCTGCGGCGAAACCGCCGTCCAGGGCATCGAAGCGTTGCAGCGCCTCGGTCTGCGCCGCCTGCTCCCACGCCGCGACGTCCAGCGGCGCCGCAGGCGCGGCCGCAGGTGCGGCAGCGCGCATGGCCGCGGCAATCTCCCCGGCGATGCGTTGGACCTCGGCGGGATGCTGCGTCCAGTTGCGGTGCAGCGTGGCCAGCAGGGTGGGAAATCCCGTCTGCTGCGGCGTGTCGCTGGGCGGAAAGTAGCTGCCGATGTAAAACGGCTGCAGGTTAGGGGTGAGAAAGACGTTGTTCGGCCAGCCGCTGTCGCGCGTCATGATCTGCCGTGCCAGCATGTAGATGTGGTCGATGTCGGGGCGTTGTTCGCGGTCGACGAGCACGTTGACGAACCAGCGGTTCATCAGCGCCGCGATCTGCGGGTTGCTGTAGAGCTCGCGCTGCGCCACATGGCACCAGTAGCACGCCGCGTAGCCGATGGACAGATAAATCGGCTTGTTCTCGCGCTGCGCGCGCTGCAGCGCCTCGTCACCCCAGGGGTACCAGTCCACCGGATCGTGGGCGTGTTCGCGTAGATACGGATCGTGCGACTGCGCCAGGCGGTTGGCGGCTTGCGCAGCCATCGCCGTCAGGGCGAGCACGCCCACCAGCAGCATCCGCCTCCAGCGACTGCGGCTGGCGTGGCGGGCCCCGGCCGCACCGCGCATGGTCTTACCCCGCAGCGGCCGCCGGCAGTTGCCGCGCCAGCGCCTGTTCGCGCGCGGCCTGCACCGCCGGGGCGATCGCCGCCGGCTTGCCGCCGGCCTGTGTGACCTGCCGCGCAATCTCCCCGGCATCGACCTGCAGCGCGGTGTGCAGCGCCGCAAGCAGCCGCCGGCGCTGCGGGTAGGGCTGCTGCGGAAAATCGCCGCCACGGCCGCGGTGGTCGGCCTCGCACGCCAGTAGCACCTGGGCGAAGCGTGCCGGGCGGCGCAAGGCGTCGCAGCGCTGCAGCAGCCGCAACGTCGCCGCCGCACCGAGGCCGAGGCTGGCGTGGATGTTGCCGTGCTCGGCGGCGACCACGGCGGCGAGTTCGGCACAGTCGGAGGGCACGCGCAGGCGGCGCGCCACCGCTGCGGCCAGCGCCACGCTGCGCTGCTCGTGGCCGATGTGCCGTGGCCAGAGGTCTGGCGGCGTCGTGCCCTTGCCCAGATCGTGCATCAGGCAGGCCCAGCGCACTGCCAGGTCGCCGCCCAGCGCCACCGCGGCCTGCAGCACCAGCATCACGTGCTCGCCGGTATCGACCTCCGGGTGGTAGTCGGCGCGCTGCGGCACGCCCCACAGCCGGTCGACTTCGGGCAGGAGGCGACCGAGCGCGCCGCAGTCGCGCAGCACCTCGAACATCCGCCGCGGCTGCGGCTCCATCAGCCCGCGCGACAGTTCCTGCCACACCCGCTCGGGGACGAGGGCGTCGACCTCACCGGCGGCGACCATGTGGCGCATCAGCCCCAGGGTCTCGGCAGCGACGGTGAAGTCCGGCCAGCGCGCGGCGAAGCGCGCCAGCCGCAAAATGCGCACCGGATCTTCGGCAAACGCCGGGGAGACATGCCGCAGGACCCTGGCGCGCAAATCGCGCAGGCCGCCATGCGGATCGATGAGTTCGCCGTCGGCGGTCTGCGCCATGGCGTTGATCGTCAGGTCGCGGCGCAGCAAATCGTCGTGCAGCGTGACGTCGGGGGCGGCGTGCACCGCAAACCCGCGGTAACCCGGTGCGGTCTTGCGCTCGGTTCGCGCCAGCGCATACTCCTCGTGCGTCTGCGGGTGGAGAAACACCGGAAAATCGCGCCCGACCGGGACAAAACCGGCGTCGATCATCTGCTGCGGCGTGGCCCCGACCACGACCCAGTCGCGGTCGCCGTGCGGCTGCCCGAGCAGCGCATCGCGCACCGCACCGCCGACGATGTAGACCCGTCCAGGAGGAGTGACAAACGCTGGCGCCATGCGGACAAGTTTAGGCCCTGTCCAGGCAACATCGCACGAGCCGCACGACCCGGGTTACCCCGTAGACTGTACCCGTATGGACTCGCGCAAACTCAAAGACCACCTGTACGAACAAGTCGCGCGCATCGGCCGGGCAGTGTCGAGCCCGAAGCGGCTGGAGTTGCTCGAAATCCTCGCGCAGGGGGAAAAGGCCGTCGAGCAGCTCGCGCAGGAGGCGTCGATCGACGTCAAGCTCGCCAGCGCGCATCTGCGCGTGCTCAAGGCGGCGCAACTGGTGCAGGTCCGGCACGCGGGCAAAAGCCGCATCTACCGCCTCAGCGGCGCCGATGTCGCCGCGCTGTGGGTGGCGCTGCGCAGCGTGGCCGAAGCCCATGTCGCCGATCTGCAACTGGTGATGCAGCAATTGTTCGCCGGGCCGGAGCGGCTGACGCCGCAGAGCGGCCAGACGCTGCTCGCCAAGGTACGGCAGGGCCAGGTGACGCTCATCGACGTGCGCCCGGCCGACGAATACCGCACCGCGCACCTGCCGCAGGCCCGCTCGCTGCCGCTGGCCGAGCTCGAATCGCGACTGCGCGAACTGCCGCGCGACAAGGACGTCGTCGCCTACTGCCGCGGGCCGTTTTGCGTCATGGCCGACGCCGCGGTCCAACTGCTGGTGCGGCAAGGGTTTCGCGCCGGCAAAATCGCCGAAGGCGTGGCCGAGTGGCAGGCCGCGGGGCTGCCGCTGGCGCACGGCGCAGCGCAGGACTAGGACCTGCTCGCGCCGCCGCATCGGCCGCGTGGGCAGACTCTCGGCGCGGCGGTGGGTCTGTGCAGCCGCACGTTGCGCCGCCTTGCGTCTGCGGGTATACAGACGGCGTGAACAGGCTCTAGCATGGGACGTGTCCGTCCCCCCTCTTCAGGAGCGCGTATGAAAAAGACCTATGTCCTCGTTGCCAACCGCGCCAGCGCCCGGCTGTTTACCATCGACTCGCCCATCGGGCCGCTGCACGAAATCGAAGTCCTCACCCACCCGCAGGCGCGGCTGAGGAACGAAGAACTCGGCAACGCCACGCCGGGACGCACGCAGGACCGTGTCGGCACCGGCCGCCACGCCATCGACCCCGACGAACCGCCGCGCGAACACGAGCTCGACGTCTTTGCCAAATCGCTGGCCGAGCGCCTGCAGCGCGCCCGCACCACCGAGGGCGTGCAGGCGCTGGCGCTGGTGGCCGCGCCGGAAACGCTGGGCGCGCTGCGGCAGCACCTGGACGCCGCGACGCGCGCGCTCATCGTCGCCGAAGTGAGCAAAAACCTGGTGCACCTGCCGCCCGAGCAAATCCGCAAAGACCTGCCCGAGCGCATCGGTTCGGCCGTGGCCTAGCACACCGCATGCGCGATCCGGCGCCCGCGCCATGAACGCCGACATCGCCGCGGTTTTCGAGGAGATCGCCGACCGCCTCGAACTGCAGGGCGACAACCCGTTTCGCATCCGCGCCTACCGCAACGCCGCGCGCACGCTCACGGCAACCACGCGCGATGTGCGCGACATCCTCGAAAAAACCGGGGAATTGCCGAAAATGCCTGGCATCGGCGCCGATCTTGCGGCCAAAATCCGCGAAATCGTCACCACCGGGCATTGCGCTCTGCTCGACCGCCTGCGCCACGACATGCCGCAGACGGTGACGGACCTGCTGCAGATCCCCGGGCTGGGGCCCCGGCGCGTCAGACTGCTCTACCACGATCTGGGCATTGCCAGCGTCGAGCAGCTCGACCGCGCCGCGCGGGACGGCCGCATCCGCGGCCTGCCTGGGTTTGGCGAAAAGACCGAACAGCACATCCTCGACGCCACGCGCGCGCATCTGAACAAAACCCGGCGTTTTCTCTGGGCAGAGGCGGCGCCGTCTGCGCAGGCGGTGTGCGCTGCGCTTGCCGCGATCGCCGGGGTCGGGCAGGTGACCGTGGCCGGCAGTTTCCGCCGCCGGCGCGACACGGTGGGCGATCTGGACGTGCTCGCCACCGCCGCGCCGGCGCAGGCCGCGGCGGTCATCGACCGTTTCACCCACGACCACGAGGTGGCCGAGATCCTGTCCGCCGGCGACACGCGCGCCAGCGTGGTGCTGCGCAACGGGCTGCAGGTGGACTTGCGCGTGGTCGCGGCGCAAAGCTATGGCGCCGCGCTGCACTATTTCACCGGGTCGAAAGCGCACAGCATCGCGCTGCGGCGTCTGGCGCAGGCCAAGGGGCTGAAAATCAACGAATACGGCGTGTTCCGCGGCGCCACGCGCGTGGCCGGCGCCGACGAGGCCTCGGTATACGCCAGCGTCGGCTTGCCCTACATCGAGCCCGAGCTGCGCGAGAACACCGGCGAAATCGACGCTGCACGGCTGGGCAGGCTGCCGCACCTGGTCGATCGCCCCGACCTCGCGGGCGATCTGCACGCCCACACCACCGCCGGCGACGGCAGCGCTGCACTGCGCGACATGGCGCTGGCGGCGCAGCGCAGCGGCCTGCGCTACCTGGCCATCGCCCAGCGGCTGGACGCGCAACAGCTGCAGCGCCAGAGCGACGACATCGACCGTCTGAACGCCGAACTCGGCGGCATCACCCTGCTCAAGGGCGTGGAAGTGTCGATCCGGCAAGACGGCCGCCTCGACCTGCCCGATGCGGTGTTGGCCCGGCTCGACCTGGTCGTCGCCGCGGTGCACGGCGACTTCGATTTACCCCGCCAGCAGCAGACCGAGCGCATGCTGCGGGCGATGGATCACCCGCATTTCACCATTCTGGCGCATCCCAGCGGCAGACGGATCGGCACACGCCCGCCAATGGACGTCGACATGCCGCGCCTGATCCGCCATGCCAGCCAGCGCGGCTGCTTTCTCGAACTCAACGCCCAGCCGGATCGTCTGGATCTGAACGATACGCACTGCCGCATGGCCAAGGAGGAGGGGGTGCTGGTGAGCATCAGCGCAGACGCCCGCGCCACGACCGATTTCTCCCGCCTGGACGGCGGCATCGGGCAGGCACGGCGCGGCTGGCTGGAAGCCGGCGACGTGCTCAACACCCGCCCCCTGTCCGCGCTGCGGCCGCTGCTGCAACGCACCATGTAGCCCGTTGCCATGCCGTGGACTGCCGAGCGTTTTCCCGCCTCGATGCGGCGTTTGCCGCCCGTGGTGCGCGACAAGGCGATCGACATCGCCAACGCCCTGCTGGCTCAGGGCTATGACGAAGGCCGGGCAATCCGCATCGCCATCGCGCAGGCCAAACTCTGGGCGGCGCGGCACGGACTGCAAACCGGTCGCAGCGATTGAGCCTGCGCTGCAAGCGCCTCAGCCCTCGCCGACCAGCGCCCGGGCGAAGGCCGCGGCGTCGAAGGGCTGCAAATCGTCCAGCCCCTCGCCGACGCCGATGAAGTACACCGGCACCGGGCGCTCGCGGGCGATGGCGGCGATCACCCCGCCTTTGGCGCTGCCGTCGAGCTTGGTGAGCACCAGACCGGTCAGTCCCAGCGCGTCGTCGAACGCGCGCACCTGCGCCAGCGCGTTCTGGCCGTTGTTGGCGTCGATGACCAGCAGGATTTCGTGCGGCGCGCCGTCCATCGCCTTGGCGACCACGCGCTTGACCTTTTTCAGTTCCTCCATGAGGTGAAGCTGGGTGGGCAGCCGACCGGCGGTGTCGACGATGACCACGTCCACGCCGCGGGCACGGCCGGCGCTGACGGCGTCGAACGCCACGGCCGCCGGATCACCACCCTGCTGCGCAATGACCTGCACCGCGTTGCGCTGCCCCCAGGCGACGAGCTGCTCGCGCGCCGCGGCGCGGAAGGTGTCGCCTGCGGCCAGCAGCACGGTTTCGCCGGCGCGCAACAGATGCTGGGTGAGCTTGCCGATGGTGGTGGTCTTGCCCGCCCCGTTGACGCCGACCATCATCAGCACCGTCGGCATCTGCCGGCCGATGTCCAGCGGCTTTTGCAGCGGGCTGAGCAGATCGGCCAGTGCGTCGGCCAGCAGGGCGCGGACCTGCTGCGGGGTTTCGGCGCGTGCGGCTTTCACCCGCTTGCGCAAATCGGCGAGCAAGGCGGTGGTCGCAGGCATGCCGGCGTCGGCCATGATCAGCGCCGCTTCCAGTTCTTCGTACAGCGCCTCGTCGATTTTGCTGCCGCCGAACAGGCCGCTGATGCCCGCGCCGGTCTTGCGCAGCCCGGAACGCAGGCGGTTGAACCAGCCTGCCGCCGGCGGCTGCTCGGCGACGGGCACGGCCTCGCCGGCGCTGGCGGCTGGCTGCGTCGCGGTCTGGGGGGCGGCAGGCGACGGGTTCTGCGCCGGCGGTTCTGCCGCGGCGGCGGCTTCGGCGCCGACCGGCTGCGCAGTGGATTTGCGTTTGAAAAAACGGAACATGGACGTCAAGGGAAAAGAAATCAGTGTGCGCCGCAGCGAGCCGCCGCGGCCTGTCCCTACAATTTAACCGCCCATGACCATCCAGCGCGTTCTTTCCCCCGGCAACCCCCCGCCGCAGCGGCCGCACCGCGCCGCAGCCGGTGCGGTGCGCATCATCGGCGGGCGGTTCAAACGCAGCAAACTCGCCGTGCCTGACGTCCCGGGGCTGCGCCCCACTCCCGACCGGGTGCGGGAAACCGTGTTCAACTGGCTGGGGCAGACGCTGGCCGGGCGGCGCGTGCTCGATCTGTACGCCGGCAGCGGCGCGCTCGGGCTCGAAGCGGCCTCGCGCGACGCCGCGGCGGTGCTGCTGGTGGAGCAGGACCCGCGTTGCGCCGCAGCGATCACCGCGGCCATCCAGCGCCTGGGTGCGGCCGGGGCGCAGGTGCGCTGCGCCGATGCGCTGGCCGCGACGCAGGCGCTGGCGCGGCATGGCGAGCGCTTCGACGTGGTGTTCATCGACCCGCCGTATGCCAGCGCGCAGCAGACGGCGGCGCTGGCCGCGGCGTTGCCGCTGCTGTCCGACCATGCGCTGGTGTACGTCGAAACCGACGACCCGGCGCTGTTCACCGCGCTCGATGCGGCGACCTGGGAGGTGTGGCGGCGTAGCCGCGCCGGTCAGGTGCATTTTGCCTTGCTGCGTCGCAGCAACACTGTGCGGCCTTCGGCCCCGCAAACGGCGTAAACCGCCTACACTGCGGTTTTTGCCTCTGTACCGCTGCGCATGCTGCTTGCCATCTACCCCGGCACCTTCGATCCGCTGACCCGCGGGCACGAGGATCTGGTGCGCCGCGCGAGCAAGCTGTGCGACCGTCTGGTGGTGGCCATCGCCGCCGGGCACCACAAAAACGCCATGTTCACCCTCGACGAGCGGCTGGACATCGCCCGCGAGGTGCTGTCGCCTTATGCCAATGTCGAAGTCAGCGGTTTTACCGGGCTGCTGCGCGATTTCGTCGTCGGCCGCGGCGCGCAGGTGGTGGTGCGTGGGCTGCGCGCGGTCAGCGACTTTGAATACGAATTCCAGATGGCCGGGATGAACCGCCAGCTCATGCCCGACGTGGAAACCCTGTTCCTCACCCCGGCCGATCAGTACCAGTTCATCTCCGGGACGTTCGTGCGGGAAATCGCCATGCTCGGTGGCGACGTGAGCAAATTCGTGGTGCCATTGGTCATGGAGCGGCTGCAGGCCAAAGTGGCGCAACGCCGCGTGGACGCCCCGGCGAAACCCTGAATCCGACGTACCAGCATGGCCCTGTGGATCACCGACGAGTGCATCAACTGCGATGTGTGCGAACCCGAATGCCCGAACCAGGCGATTTCGATGGGCGCGGAAATCTATGTCATCGACCCGGATCGCTGCACCGAGTGCGTCGGCCATTTCGACACCCCGCAGTGCGTGCAGCTCTGCCCGGTCAATTGCATTCCGGTGCGCCCCGACCGGGTGGAAACACACGCGCAACTGCTGGCCAAATATCACCGCCTGATGGCGGAAAAGGTCGCCGGATGACCGCCTGCCTCCCCTTCCCCTGCCGTCGCCCATGCAACTGACCGCGCACTGGTGGTTCTGGGCGTTGCTGGCGGCGCTGGCAGCGGCGCTGACGGCGGTGTTCGCCAAAATCGGCCTCGAAGGAGTCGACTCGGACTTTGCCACCCTCATCCGCACGCTGATGGTCGTGGCCCTGCTGGCGTTGATCGTTTTTGCCACCGGCAAATGGACCAACCCGCTCGCACTGGCGCCGCGCACCTGGCTGTTCCTCGCCCTGTCGGCGCTGGGCACCGGCGCGTCGTGGCTGTTCTATTTCCGTGCGCTGCAAATGGGGCAGGCTTACCAGGTCGCTCCGGTGGACAAACTCAGCGTGGTGCTGGTGGCGCTGCTGGCAGTGGTCTTTCTCGGCGAACGCCCGGCGCCGCGCGACTGGGCCGGCATCGGCCTGGTCACCGCGGGGGTGGCGCTGCTGGTGTTCAAGCGGTAGCAGGCCCCCAACTTGCTGCAAGGGTGAGGGCGGCGTTTTCGGCGTACCGCCAGCGCCGGTCACCGCCGCGGCGCAGAAGCCGCCGGCCGCAACGCCTTCTGCGGTCTTGCGGCGCTGTGGGATGCGGCGTCTGCGGCGCCTGCCGTGCGTTTGCGCGCGGCGCGGCGCAGCGCGGCCTGCTGCCTGGCCAGCGCCTTTTGCTGCGCGAGCTCTTCGCGCCGCCGCTGCGCATCGCGCGCGGCATTCTCGCGGTGCAGCGCGTCGGCGAACGCGCGGGTCTGCGCCGCCTGCCGTCGTGCCTGCGCCTGCTGTTCGGCGGTACGTGCGTCCTGCACGTCGACCTGCCGGCCTTGCGCGCAGGGCTCGTGCGAGTACGCATTGCCGCAGCGCCAGACGGGCGGTTGCTGCGCCCACGCCAGCCCGGCCAGTGCCAGCGCAGTGCCGACGAGGGGAAACACGACAACCCGCGGCCACATCGCGCTCACCCTGCGGATGGCGTGCCCGGACGTGGCTGGCTGCCGGCAGCTGGCTTGGCGGCAGCCGGCCGGTTGGCCCGGTGCAACCGCATCATCGCCGCCTCGAACTCGCCAGCGAGCAGTTGCGGCAGCACCGCCTGCGCCTGCTCCAGCGCCTGTTCGATCCGTTCGAGCTCGGCCTGCGGCGGCTTGCCCAAGACGAAGCCGACCACCGCCGAGCGGTCACCGGGATGGCCGATGCCCAGGCGCAGCCGCCAGAAATTGGGCGTGCCCAGATGGGCGATGAGGTCGCGCAGTCCGTTGTGCCCGGCATGGCCGCCGCCGAGCTTGAGTTTGGCCTGGCCCGGTGGCAGGTCGAGCTCGTCGTGCGCCACCAGAATGTTTTCCGGAGGAATTTTGTAAAACCGGGCGAACGCGCCGACCGACTGTCCCGAACGGTTCATGTACGTGGTTGGTTCGAGCAGCCAGAGTTCGTGGCCGTGCAGGCGCACCCGGGCGACGTCGCCAAAAAATCCGCGCTCGGGCTTCAGGCTCACCCCCGCTGCGGTGGCGATCTGATCGACCAGCCAGAAGCCGGCGTTGTGCCGGTCCAGGGCGTGCTCCGGCCCCGGATTGCCCAGACCGACGAGGAGTTGGATCATGCGCCCTCCCAAACCGTGCTCATTCGTCACGCGGCTGCCGCTGCAGCAGTCCGCCCAAAGCCTGCTGTGGCGTGAGCTTGCCGTCGAGCAGACGGCTGACCGCCTCGGTGATCGGCATGGCCACGCGGTGCGCTCGCGCCAGTTTGAGCGCGGTTCGCGCGGTGTGCACGCCTTCGGCCACATGCCCCAGGGTGGAAACGATGCGCTGCAGGCTCTGCCCCTGTGCCAGCGCCAGCCCGACGCGGCGGTTGCGCGACAGATCGCCGGTGGCGGTGAGCACCAGATCGCCCAGGCCGCTCAGCCCCATGAAGGTCTCGGCCTGCCCGCCCAGCGCCACGCCCAGGCGTGACAGTTCGGCCAGACCGCGGGTGACGAGCGCCGCGCGCGCGTTGTGTCCCAGCCCCATGCCATCGCTCACGCCGGTGGCAATGGCCAGCACGTTTTTCACCGCGCCGCCGACTTCCACGCCGATGACGTCCGGCGTGGCGTAAATGCGCATGGCGCCGTGGTGCAGCGCCGCCACCGCCGATTCGCGCAGCGCCGCGTCCGTGCTCGCCAGGGTGAGCGCCACCGGCAGGCCGCGTGCCACCTCCACGGCGAAACTCGGCCCCGACAACGCGCCCATCGCCGGACCGACGTCCAGCCCGGCAAAGACCGCGTCGAGCACGGCGTGCGGCAGCAGCCCGCTGCCCTGCTCGAACCCCTTGCACAGCCACAGCAGCCGCTGCACCCGCGCGCCCAACGGCTTGTCGGCGTTGAAAATGCGCACCGCCTGCGCCGTGGCGCGCAACCCCGCCACCGGCACGGCAAGCAGCAGAATGCCCTGCGGTCCGGCGGCATGGCGCAGCGCCGCGTCCAGATCGGCCGTGGGCTGCAGCGGCGGCGGCAGCGACACTTCGGGCAGGTACGCGGCGTTGACCCGCTCGGCCTGCAGCCGCCGCATCAGCGCAGCGTCACGCCCCCACAACAGCACCGGCTGGTGCGAGGCGATCTGGCAGGCAATCCCCGTCCCCCAGGCGCCTGCGCCGAGCACGCTGAGCGAAAACGACGGATGCTGCGGCATGGGCCCGATGGTGCGCTCAGTTCAGCGGCGTTGCCGCGTCGTTGGCCGCCTGCTGCTGCCGCTGTTGCTCGTACATCGCCTGGAAGTTGATTTCCGCCAGATGCACCGGCGGGAAGCCGGCACGGGTGATGGCGTCGGCCAGGTTGGCGCGCAGATAGGGGTAAACCGTTTGCGGGCAGGCAATGCCCAGCAGCATGTCGGCATGCTCCTGCGGAATGTTGCGCAGCTCGAAAATGCCGGCCTGCTTGCCCTCGACCAGAAACAGCACCCGCTCCTGCATGCGCGCGGTGATGGTGGCCGACACGGTGATTTCGAACAGCCCCTCGATCACCGGTTTGGCCTCGACGCTCATCTGCACGTCCACGCTCGGCTGCTGCTGCTCCAGCAGGATCTGCGGCGAATTGGGCTGCTCCAGCGACAGATCTTTGAGGTAGCAGCGCTGCAGCATGAAAACCGGATCGGCGGACTGGACATTCTCGGGGTTGGCGCTCATCGATGACTCTCCATGGAAAAAAGCCCGCGGATCGCGGGCGTCGATTGCTGACGGGGGATTCTAGGGCCGCGGCGTGACCCGGCCGCGCCGAACGCGGCAGGCGCAGCATCGCGCCGGCGTTTTCAGTCTGCGCCGCCCAGCAGCGGCACGAGGCCGCCGCGGGCGTCGAGCGCGTACAGATCGTCGCAGCCGCCGACGTGGGTGTCACCGATGAAAATCTGCGGCACGGTGCGCCGGCCTGTGGCCTGCATCATGTGCTGGCGCTGACCGGGGTCGAGGTCGATGCGGATTTCCTCGATCTCGGCCACGCCGCGTTTTTGCAACAGCGCCTTGGCGCGGATGCAGTAGGGACACACCGCGGTGGTGTACATGCGCACCTTGTTCATGCCGAGCCCGACCCCTTTTCCACCGGCAGCCCGGCTTCGCGCCAGGCGCGCATGCCACCGGCCACCGGCATGGCGTTGACGTAACCGGCCTTGCGCAGTTGCGCCGCAGCGCGCTTGGCCCGCATCCCCGAGGCGCACATCACCAGCACCGGGGCGGTTTTGTCCTTGGGCAGATCGCCCAGCCGCTTGTCGAGCTGACCGAGCGGGATGCTTTTGCTCCCCACGGCATGCCCGGCCTGGTATTCGGCAGGCTCGCACACGTCGATCATCACGCCTTTTTCGCGGTTGATCTTGAGCACGGCCTGCGCCGCGCTCACCCCTTCGGCGCTGCCGCTGCCGCCGTAGGAACTCCACAGCAACATGCCGCCCGAAGTCAGCGCAATGAGCACCAGCGCCCAATTGTCGAGAAGGAACTGCACACTTTTTCTCCTGTTGATGGCCGGATTCTAAAAACCCGAATGCAAACACGCTGATGTGTGGCTTTACCGGTCAGACCAGCGCTGACACGATTGCTGCAATGCAGCGAGACCCACCGTCTGCACTACTATATGCACACCCGCATTGTCCCATTCCGTCGCTGCGCGTTCGCGGCAGTGCCTCTGGCCGGCGCTGCCACGGCACGGGGCGCGCGACTTTCCGGCGTTTTTCAGAGGCTCGCATGCACAAACTCGTTCTGCTCCGTCACGGTGAATCGACCTGGAATCAGCAAAACCGCTTTACCGGCTGGACCGACGTGGACCTCACCGAACAGGGCATCCGCGAGGCGCGCGCCGCCGGACGCCTGCTCAAGGAACTCGGGTACAGCTTCGACCTCACCTACACCTCGGTGCTCAAGCGCGCCATCCGCACCCTGTGGCTGACGCTGGACGAACTCGATGCCATGTGGCTGCCGATGGTGCACACCTGGCGGCTCAACGAACGCCACTACGGCGCGCTGCAGGGGTTGAACAAGGCCGAGACCGCCGCGAAATACGGTGATGAACAGGTGCACATCTGGCGCCGCAGCTACGACGTGCCACCGCCGCCGCTGGACGAGGCGCACCGCCAGGAACTGGCTGCCGACCCGCGCTACGCCCGGCTCAAGCCCGAGGAACTGCCGCTGACCGAATGTCTCAAAGACACCATCGCCCGCGTGCTGCCGTTCTGGCACGAGTCGCTCGCCCCGGCGATCAAGGCCGGCAAGCGCACGCTGGTGGTGTCACACGGCAATTCGATGCGTGCGATCATGAAGTATTTGGAAAACATTTCCGACGACGACATCACCGGGGTGAACATCCCCAACGGCATCCCGCTGGTCTACGAACTCGACGCCGAGCTCAAGCCGCTGCAGCGCTACTACCTCAGCGCCTCGGGCGGCAAGGTCTGAGCCGCACGCCGCGATACCCGGCAGCCCCGCGGGGTGTTGCCCCGCCGCGCTGCAAAGGCGAAACCGCCTTCTATACTGCAGCACTTTTCGCAGCCACTCCGCTTGATTCACCATGGCCAGTAAATTCCGCATCGCAGCCTGGGTCGCCATCGGCGCCATCACCGGCATCATGGCCACGCTGCAGGTTCAGGCATTGGCGCGCGGCGCCGCCTCGCCGCTGCCGCTGGAGGAACTGCAACAGTTCGCCGCCGTCTACGGTCTGATCAAGGCGGATTATTTCGAGCCGGTCGAAGGCAAGAAGCTGATCGAAAATGCCATCAACGGCATGGTCAACAACCTCGACCCGCATTCCGAATACCTCGATAAAAAGGCCTTCAAGGACTTCAAGGAGAGCACCAGCGGCAAATTCGTCGGCGTGGGCATCGAAATCGCCGCCGAAGACGGCCTGGTCAAAGTGGTCGCGCCGATCGAAGGCTCGCCCGCAGCGCGCGCGGGCATCCATGCCGGCGATCTCATCACCCGCATCGACAACACCGCGGTCAAGGGACTGAGCCTGAACGACGCGGTCAAGCTCATGCGCGGCAAGCCCGGCACCAAGGTCACGCTCACCGTGCTGCGCAAGGCGGAAAACCGCACCCTGACGTTCACCATCACCCGCGAGCTCATCCAGGTGCAGAGCGTCAAGAGCAAAATGCTCGCGCCGGGCTACGGCTGGATCCGCATCACTCAGTTCCAGGCCGACACCCTGCCCAGCTTCGTCAACAAAATCAATGCGCTGTACAAGGAAGACCCGAACATGAAGGGTCTGATCCTCGACCTGCGCAACGACCCGGGCGGGCTGCTCGAAAGCGCCGTGGGCGTGGCCTCGGTGTTCCTGCCCAACGACGCCGTGATCGTCAGCACCAAAGGTCAGATGCCGGAGGCCAACGCTACCTACCGCAACACCCCCAGCGACTACCTCAGCCGGCCGGGCGACAACCCGCTCGACACCCTGCCCGCCGCGGTGAAAACCGTCAAGCTGGTGGTGTTGATCAACGGCGGCTCGGCGTCGGCGTCGGAAATCGTCACCGGCGCGCTGCAGGACTACAAGCGCGCCGTGGTCATGGGCACGCTGTCGTTCGGCAAGGGGTCGGTGCAGACCGTGCTGCCGCTGGGCCCGGATACCGCGCTCAAGCTGACCACTGCGCGCTACTACACCCCCAACGGCCAGTCGATCCAGGGCAAGGGCATCACGCCGAACTACGAGGTCGATCCGCTGGAAAGCGGTGATCCGTATGCCGCGCTGCGCATGCGTGAAATCGACTACAAAAACCAGATCGGCACCGGCAACGAGGCCGCCGATTCCAAGCGCGTCGAGGAAGACGTGCGCAAACAGGAAGAAGCCCGCCGTCTGCTCGAAGCCGAGCTGCAGAAAGACCCGAACAAGCTGCCCAAGCTGCCAGAGTACGCCAGCAAGGACGACTGGCAGGTGACGCAGGCGCTGAATTACCTCGAAGGCAAGCCGGTCATCACCGCGAAGCACCCGGCGGCCACGGCCAAGACCGCCTCCACCGCGGCGGCGGCCAGCAGCCCGACCCCGGCGGCCAGCAGCGCCAGGTCCAAATAAATCCCCGGCGCCGTGCTGCCATGCCGCTGGACGATGCGCAACTGCTGCGGTACTCGCGGCACATCCTGCTCGACGAAATCGGTGTCGAAGGACAGGAACGCATCGGCGCCGGCCGGGCGCTGATCCTTGGCGCCGGCGGTCTGGGGTCGCCGGCTGCGCTGTATCTGGCCAGCGCCGGCGTCGGGCAGATCACCCTGGTCGACGACGACCGCGTCGACCTGACCAATCTGCAACGCCAGATCGCGCACACCGAGGCGCGCATCGGTCTGCTCAAGGTCGATTCGGCACGCGAGGCGATGCGGCAGATCAACCCGACCGTCGAAGTCCGCACGCTGGCGCAACGGGCCGACGAGGCGCAGCTGTCCGCGCTGGTCCAGGCCGCCGACGTCGTGCTCGACTGCAGCGACAATTTTTCCACCCGGCACGCGCTCAACCGCGCCTGCGTTACCCACGGCGTGCCGCTGGTCAGCGGCGCGGCCATCCGCCTGTCCGGCCAGGTCAGTGTGTTCGACACCCGCATGGATGCCGACGGCCAGCGCGGCCCCTGCTACGCCTGCCTGTTCCCGCCGGACGCCCCGGTGGAGGAAGTGCGCTGCGCCACCCTGGGTGTGCTCGCCCCGCTGGTCGGTCTGGTGGGCAGCCTGCAGGCGGTCGAGGCACTCAAGCTGCTGGCGCAGTCCGGCACGACGCTGCGCGGACGGCTGCTGCTCATCGACGCACTCGACAGCGAGTTCCAGACGCTGGCGCTGCAGCGTAATCCGCGCTGCCCGGTGTGCGGGTCTCTCGGCTGAGCACCTGCTGCGCGCACCGGCGGGCGCACGGCTGCGGCCCTACACTGCGAGGCTGACCCGTTCACTTTGCGGAGGTTTCATGGGCGCTCCTCTTCCGTTCACCGCCACGGCCGACGTGGCGCATGTCATCCAGGGCCGTGCCGTGTCGTCGGCACAGTCGCGACGGCAGCCGGTCTTCAACCCGGCCACCGGTGCGGTCTGCCGTCAGGTCGAACTGGCCGACGCCGCGCAGGTCGATGCCGCCGTCGCTGCGGCCAAGGCCGCGTTCCCGCAATGGGCCGACACCCCACCGGTGCGCCGCGCGCGGGTACTGTTCAAGTTTCTGGAGCTGATGAACCAGCACCGCGACACCTTGGCGGCGATGATCACCGCCGAGCACGGCAAGGTGTTTTCGGATGCACAGGGCGAGGTCACGCGCGGCATCGAAATCGTCGAATTCGCCTGCGGCATTCCGCAGTTGCTCAAGGGCGACTACACCGAGCAGGTGTCCACCGGCATCGACAACTGGACGCTGCGGCAGCCGCTGGGCGTGGTCGCCGGCATCACGCCGTTCAACTTTCCGTGCATGGTGCCGCTGTGGATGTTTCCGCTGGCGATCGCCGCAGGCAACACCTTTGTGCTCAAGCCCAGCCCGCTCGACCCTTCGCCCAGCGTGTTCATGGCCGAACTGCTCCAGCAGGCCGGGCTGCCCGACGGGGTGTTCAATGTGGTGCAGGGTGACAAGGTCGCGGTGGATGCGCTGCTGGCGCACCCGGACGTGAAGGCGGTCAGCTTCGTCGGCTCCACGCCGGTCGCGCACCACATCGCGCAGGAGGCGGCGCGCCACGGCAAGCGGGTGCAGGCGCTGGGCGGCGCGAAGAACCACATGGTGGTGATGCCCGACGCCGACCTCGACCAGGCGGTCGATGCGCTGATCGGCAGCGCCTTCGGCTCGGCGGGTGAGCGCTGCATGGCGATTTCGGTGGGCGTGCTGGTCGGCGACGTGGCCGAGCGCATCATGCCCCGGCTGGTCGAGCGCACCCGCGCGCTGAAGGTGAAAAACGGGATGGAGCCCGACGCTGAAATGGGCCCGATCGTCACTGCTTCGGCGCGCGAGCGTATCGCCGGTTCCATCGCTTCGGGCGTGGAGCAAGGCGCCAAGCTGCTGGTCGATGGCCGCGGCCACACCGTGCCGGGGCACGAGCAGGGGTTTTGGCTGGGCGGCACGCTGTTCGACCACGTCACCCCGGAGATGCGTATCTACCAGGAAGAAATCTTCGGCCCGGTGTTGAGCTGCGTGCGGGCGCCGGACTTTGCCACCGCACTCGATCTGGTCAACCGCCACGCCTACGGCAACGGCGTGGCCTGCTTTACACGCGACGGCCATGTGGCGCGCGAGTTCGGCCGCCGGGTGCAGGCCGGCATGGTGGGCATCAACGTGCCGATTCCGGTGCCGATGGCCTGGCACGGCTTCGGCGGCTGGAAGGCCAGCCTGTTCGGCGACATGCACGCCTACGGCGAGGAAGGCGTGCGCTTTTACACCAAGCAAAAGAGCATCATGCAGCGCTGGCCCGAGAGCACGCCCAAGGGCGCCGAGTTCGTGATGCCGACGGCGAAGTAAGCGGCAGCACCCCGGCGCACAAGCCGCGCGGCTTGCCGGCTACAGCGCCTCGGCGCTGTAGCGGACTTGCAGAGTGTGTGTTTGCCCGGGTTGCAGCACCAGGCTGTCGTCTGCGGCGTTGGCGGATTCGACGCACACCATCTGCCGCCAGCCGTGTGCGGTGAAATCGCCCATCGCCGCGGCCTTGTCCTCCCACGGCGTCCACACCACGGTGGAGGCGCTGCCCTGCTTGGCGATGCGGATCCGCCGCTGCAGCAGGGGATCGTGAATCACGCATTCGCTGTGCGTGCCGACGTACACGCGGTCGGTCTCGCCGCTGAAGCGCACCGCGCCGTGCTGCTGCCTGCGCGCGAAAGCCTCGGTTTTGTCGAGATAGGTGCAACCGTCCAGCCCGAGCAGTTCCACCTGGGCGACGTCGCCGACCTGGAAATAGGTGTGCAGCGCCTCGCTCAGCGGCAGCGCCCCGGCGCTGGCGTTGCGTGTGGTCAGCGCCATGTCCAGCGTGTCGCCCACGCTGATGCGCAGCGTCAACGGCGTGTCGTGCGGCCACTGTGCGCGGGTGGCCGCGGTGGGCCGCAACTGCAAGGTGATGTGGGTGACGCCCGCGGATGCGCCGCTGTCGATCACGTCCCACGGCACGGTCCGCGCAAAGCCGTGCGCCGGAAGCCGGCTGTCGCTGGGGTGTGCGCCAAACCACGGCCAGCACACCGGCACTCCGCCGCGGATCGATTTGCCCGGCAGCAGCCGTGCCGCATCGGATAACCACACCACCGGCTCGGGTTGCGACTTGGGGCGAAAAGTCGTCAGATGCGCGCCCTGCAGGCAGACGCTGGCAGTGCCGGCGGGGTTGTCGATGTCGGCAAACGCCAGCCCGGCCGGCGTGGCGCGAAAACGCAGTTGGCCGGGTATGGCGTAACGGGACAGCAGGTCGAGGTCGTGCATGGCAGGCTGCGGCAAACGGAAGAACACTGCTGCAATTCTGCCTGCAGCGGCGCCGCGTTGGGCGTCCAGGCGGCTGAAACCGGCAACGGCCTCACACCTCTGGCTCGACCTGTGCCGGGGTCAGAGCGTCACCCGCGGCACGCGCGAGGCGGTCCACGCCGCAAGCAGGGTCATCCCCGCAGCGCAGCCGAAGGCGATGTGAAACGCATGCACCACCTGCTGCGCCGCTTGCGGATCGGACGTATGCAACGCGGCCTGCAGCTCGGCGTTGGACATCAGGCCGAAAACCAGAGCGCCGAACAGCGCCGTACCGACAGACGCGCCGGTGGAGCGCGCCAGCGACACCGTGGCTGCCGCCGCGCCCAGCCGCGCCCGCCCTGCGGCCGTCTGCACCACGAGCTGCGACGTCGGCATCACCGTGCCAAACCCCAGCCCGGCCAGCACCCCCAGCGTGCCGATGACCGCGGGCGACGCCGGCAGCACGGCGAGCAGACCCAGCGCCGCCGCAGCCGCTACGAGCCCCCAGCGCGGCGGCACGTCCGGGCGTCCGGTGCGCGCCACGACCTGTCCGGTGAGGTTCGAACCGAGCACCAGTCCAGCCGTCAGCGGCAGAAGCAGCAGACCGGAGTGCGCCGCGCCGGCCGCATGACCGACCTGTAGATACACCGGCAGAAAGAACACCAGCGCGAACAGCCCGGCGGCAAACAACACCAGCGTCACCCCCGTCCACGCCACCGGCCGCAGGCGCAGCAGCTCCAGCGGCAAAAATGGGTGCGGATGCCGCCGCTCGCGCCACAGCAGCCCTGCGCCCAGGATCAGTGCCGTCCCCGCCATCGCCACGCTGGGCAGCGACAGCCAGGCGAAGCGGTGCCCGGACAGCGTCAGCCAGAGCAGCAGCAACGAGGCCGACGCGGCGAACAGCAGCACCCCGAGAGCGTCGTGGGTCTGCCCCGGCTCGCCGTGACGCGAGCTCGGCGGCAGCCGCAGCACGCGCCAGGCCGCCAGCCCCGCCAGGGGCAGATTGGCGAGGAACAGCCAGCGCCAGCTCCATTGCGCCACGACCAGGCCGCCCAGCACCGGGCCGGTGACGCTGGCGAGGACGAACACCACGCCAAAATACGCCTGAAACCGCGGCCGCTGCCGGGGCGGCACGACTTCGCCGAGGAGCGCCTGACTCATCACCATCAACCCGCCGCCGCCCAGTCCCTGCAGCAGCCGCCCGGCGATCAGCCACCACATGCCCTGACTCACCGCGCACGCCGCAGAACCCAGGGCGAACACAGCGAGCGCTGCCACCAGCGCGTCGCGCCGCCCGTAGCGGTCGCCGAACCGGCCGTACAGCGGCGCCATGACGGTCGACGACAGCAGATAGCCGACTGCGATCCAGGCACTGTCGCGGAAATCCCCCAGATCGCGGGCGATCGCCGGGGTGGCCGTGGCCAGCAGCGTCTGATCGGCTGCCGCTAGAAACATCGGCAGCATCACCGCGGTGAACAAGCGCAGAAACTGCGCGCGGCTGACGGCCGTCTCAACGTCAGCAGCGGGCGGGGAAGATGGCGCGGGCTCGGGCATCGGACAGCGGCAAAGATGGCCAACAGCCTAGCAGCGCCAGCGCATTCCCGCAGGCGCGTCCGGGCCCGAGCACGCCGTTCGCCGCTACACTGGAAGTTTGATTCGCTCGCGCCGCAGACCCGGCCGAGCACGAGGGCCGTTAGCTCAGTCGGTCAGAGCAGAGGACTCATAATCCTTTGGTCGCAGGTTCGAGCCCTGCACGGCCTACCACGCTTGCCAGATCCCCATGCCGTCCTGGACCAGCTATCTGCTGTTCATCAGCTTTGCTTTGGCCGCGTCGTTTACCCCCGGCCCGGCAGTGATGCTGTCGATCCACAACGCGCTGCATCTGGGGTGGCACCATGCCATCTGGTCGTCTCTGGGCAATATCACCGGGCTGCTGGTGCTGTCCACGCTGAGCGCGCTCGGCTTGAACGCGGTGCTGCAATCGTCCGCGGCGGCGTTCACCCTGCTCAAATTCGTCGGCGCGGCGTACCTGATCTGGCTGGGTGTGCAGCAGTGGCGCCGTGCCGGGGCACGGCCATCTGCGGAGCTGGCGCAGCCACGCCGCGGGCAGCCGCCGCTGGCCGCCGCGCCGCACGCGCAATACCCGCGGGGTCTGATGGTGGCGCTGACCAACCCCAAGGCGATTCTGTTCATCGCCGCGCTGTTTCCGCAGTTCATCAGCCTGACCAAGCCGATGTTGCCGCAATACGCCACGCTGACCCTGAGTTTCATGCTCGTGTCGTTGCTCGCGCTGAGCACGTATGCCAGCCTGGCCGTGCTGGCGCGCAGGCGGCTGAAGGCGTGGTTTGCCTCGGGCTGGCCGCAGCGCGCTTCCGGTGTGGTGTTTTGCGCTTTCGGCCTGGCGTTGCTGCGGCTGCGCCGGCCATGAGCCCGGCGATCCCTGCGTCCGGCCTGCCTGGCCGGGGCGTGGGCCGACAATCAGTTTTTGCGCATCGGGCAGGTGCGAATGCCCAGCACGGCGTACAGCGGACAAAAGCCCACCGCTCCGGCAACCAGCGGCACGACGCCGATCCAGCCCCACCAGCCGATCACCCCGGCCAGGGTCAGGCCGATGAGGATCAAGCCGATGATGATGCGCAGCGCGCGGTCGAGTGTGCCTTCGTTGATGGTCATACCGCCTCCTTCCTCTGTCGCTAGCGAAACCGTTTCGCAGCTCGCGCCATGCTCGCAGATTTCGCGCTGGCGGGCGACTATCACAAACCCGAGTGAGCGCTTTAGCGCGGCAGACCCCGCACGATCATCTCGGTCTGGACGACGAAACGGCGAAAGCCGTCGAATCCGTCGGCGGTCAGCGCCCGCCGCGACGGCCACTGATCGGCGTAGAACATGCCGATGATGCTCTGGTCGACGGTGAGCGTAGCGACGAAGCAGTCGCCCACCCCGGTAGCGGCAAGCAAAAAGTCGGGCGCCGGCCGGTCGGCGCAATACCACTCCACCTGTCCCGGACGCCATGCAGCGTCGGGCGTTGCCGGCCAGGGCCATTGCAGGCGCAGCCGCAGCTCGGACACGTCCTGACCCGCGGCCAGCCGGCCTGCCAGACGGTCGCGCGCCGGGGAAATCAGACACAGCACGCAGCGGTCCAGACCGACGGCGCGGTGCAAGCCCTCGAGGGCGGCCTGGAACAGCAGCGGCAGGTCCCGCCGCGAACTGGCCACGGCGACCATTTCGGTGAGCATGCGCAGCTGCAGCATCGCATCCGGCGCCGCGGCGGCGGCTGGCGCTGCCGCCTGCGCCGCCTCTTCCTCCGCGGCCGCTTCGGGCTCTGCCGTCGGCGGCGCGATCCACTGCGTGGCGCCGCTGGCGCCCAGGGCGTGCGCCAGCAGCCGCGCCTGTTCTGCATTGTGCTGCAGGCGCAGCCGGGTGTCGGCCAGCGGGCTGTCGAGCAGCGTCGCGATGCGCTGGGTGATTTGCAGCGTCTGCGCGCTGTCCCAGTCGTGCTGCGCCGCCCGGCTCAGGCTGTCGGCCAGCGCCACCTGCGGGCTGTCGCGCAGCACGGCCTGCAAATCCCAGGCCTGCAGCAGTTCGCGGCCGAACTGCTGCAGCGTCATGCCCAGCACGGTCTGCTCCGCCTGCGGCGCGGGCACGCCGGCGTCGAGCAGCTGCTGCAGGCGTTGCGCGTAGTCGGCGCCGTGACACCAGAACGCCATGTCGCCGATCCCCCCGAGCAAGGCTTCGACGAACAGCCGCTCGGCGTCGTCGCGCCGCATGCCCTGGCGCTGACCGAGATCGCGCGCCTGCACCGCCGCGTGCAGCGCCATGCCCAGCGCGGCGAGCACGCGGGGGCGAAACGCGCTGGCGGTGGCGAGTTTTTCGACCGCCAGCGCCGACAGGCACAGCGAGCGCACGGCATTCATGCCCAGCACCACCACGGCGCGGCTGACCGTGACCACCTTGTTCTGCCCCACATAGCCCAGGCTGGCGGTGTTCGCCGCGCGCAACACCATCGACGTCAGCGCCGGGTCGCGCAGAATGATTTCGGCGATCTGCTGGCCGGATTTCGCCGCGTCGTCAGTGGCGGCGAATACCTCGTGCAACGTGGCGCCGAAAGCCGGCAGGTTCTGCCGGGCGATGGTCTGTGCGACTTGGCGAAACGGCGGCGCCTCGGCGCTGCGGCGGTCAGGTGGGGACGACGACATGGGCAGTGTGCGTGACGGGGAGGAGTCGCATGGCGATCTCGCCGGTTTGGCCTGGCCGTGACGCAACGCACACCGTCACCCAACTGCCCTGCCGCGTCCGGCTGCGATACATTGTCGCATCCTGATCCGGCGCCCTGCGCGACCCATGCCCTCCCCACCCACCTCCAGCCCTGCGCACGACGCATCCTTGCGCGACTGGATGGCCCCGCCCAGACCAGCGCGCTGCGTGCTCAGCGGACAGTATTGCCGCCTGGAGCCCGCCGACCCCGCCCGCCATGCTGCGCCGCTGTTCACCGCACTGGCGCAGGACGTCAGCGGCGAAGTGTGGACTTATCTACCCTACGGCCCATTCGCCAGCGCCGACGCCTACGCCCAGTGGCTGCAGTCGGTCTGCAGCGGCGACGATCCGCTGTTTTTCGCCATCGTCGACGCGGCGAACGACAGCGCCGTGGGCATCGCCAGCTATTTGCGCATCACGCCGCAGGCAGGCAGCGTCGAAATCGGCCATCTGCTGTTTTCGCCGCAACTGCAGCGCCACACCGCGGCGACCGAAGCCCTTTATCTGCTGATGCGCCAGGCCTTCGCACTGGGTTACCGGCGGCTGGAGTGGAAATGCGACACCCGCAACCTCGCCTCGCGCCGCGCCGCAGCGCGACTGGGTTTCCGCTTCGAGGGGGTGTTCCGCCAGGCGGCGGTGGTCAAGGGTCGCAACCGCGACACCGCCTGGTTCAGCGTGATCGACGGCGAATGGCCGGCGCTGGACGCGGCCTTCCGCACTTGGCTGGCGCCGGAAAACTTCGACGCGGCCGGGCGGCAGCGCCGGCGGCTATCGGAGCTGACGGCTGCCCTGGCAACGGGCAACGCCGCCTGAGCCGCTTTCCGCCGCCCTTGCCGCCGCGCTTTACGCCGAATACACCGGGAACGCGTCGGTGAGCTTTTTCACCTCGGCGCGCACCCGCTCCAGGGTTGCGGCATCAAGGGGGTTGTCGAGCACGTCGGCGATCAGGTTGGCCGTTTTCTCGGCTTCGGCTTCCTTGAAGCCGCGGGTGGTCATCGCCGGCGAGCCGACGCGGATGCCCGAAGTGACAAAGGGCTTTTCCGGGTCGTTGGGGATGGCGTTCTTGTTCACCGTCAGGTGCGCCTCGCCCAGCACCTTTTCGGCGTCTTTGCCGGTGATGCGCTTGGCGCGCAGATCGACCAGCATGACATGCGACTCGGTGCGCCCGCTGACAATGCGCAGCCCGCGCCGGGTCAGCGTCTCGGCCATCACCCGGGCGTTGGCCACGACCTGCTGCTGATACACCTTGAACTCGGGCGAGAGCGCTTCCTTGAACGCCACCGCCTTGCCGGCGATCACGTGCATCAGCGGCCCGCCCTGAATACCGGGGAAGATCGCGCTGTTGATCGCCTTGGCGTGCTGCTCCTTCATCAGAATCACCCCGCCGCGCGGGCCGCGCAGGCTTTTGTGCGTGGTGGTGGTGACCACGTCGGCGTGCGGCACCGGGTTGGGGTAGACCCCGGCGGCGATCAGCCCGGCGTAATGCGCCATGTCGACCATGAAATACGCGCCGACGGCCTTGGCGACGCGGGCGAAGCGCTCGAAATCGATGCGCAGGCTGTAGGCGCTCGCGCCGGCGATGATGAGTTTGGGCTTGTGCTCGTGCGCCAGCCGCTCCATCGCGTCGTAGTCGATTTCTTCCTTGGCGTTGAGCCCGTACGACACGACCTTGAACCACTTGCCGCTCATGTTCAGCGGCATGCCGTGGGTCAGGTGCCCGCCTTCGGCCAGGCTCATGCCCATGATGGTGTCGCCGGGGTTGAGCAAGGCGAAAAACACGCCCTGGTTGGCCTGCGAGCCGCTGTTGGGCTGCACATTGGCCGCCTCGGCGCCGAACAGTTGCTTGACGCGGTCGATCGCGAGTTGCTCGACGATGTCCACATACTCGCAGCCGCCGTAATAGCGCTTGCCGGGGTAGCCCTCGGCGTATTTGTTGGTGAGCTGCGAGCCCTGCGCCTGCATGACCGCGGGCGAGGTGTAGTTTTCCGAGGCGATCAGCTCGATGTGGTCTTGCTGGCGCTGGTTTTCGGCCTGGATGGCGGCCCAGAGTTGTGGGTCGGTGTCGGCAAGGGTGATGCGGCGGTCGAACATGGCGAAAGTCCTGGTTTGCGGCTGCGCCCCATCCCGTGTCGGACAGGGACGCACAGCCTGGGCGAATGAACGGTTTCATCGACAGCGCAAGCAGCGCTGGCCCAGGCGAACGGCTTCAATCCCAGCACTCCCCGGTGGTTCACCCCACCTCGAACCCGGCTGACCGCCGGCTTCTATCGCCAGTCGTGCAGTCAGTTATGGTAGCCGAAGCCGGCGGCCACCGCTGCATTCAGGTCAGCGACGCCGGCTTCTGCGCTGCCGGCGTCGGCACGCCGGTTTCGGCCGATTTGGCCGCCGCCGTCAGAGGCTGCCGGCCACCGGCGATGCGCTGCAGTTGCGCCTGCTCGGCGAGCACCTTGTCCGCATACCCGCCCTCGGTCGCGTCGTTGGTCGCGCCCACGTAGGCCCGCAGCCCGGCACGTACCGAGCCGCTGCGGTTGATGGCGTCTTTGAGCACCAGCGCGCCAACACGCATATTGGCCAGCGGATCGATACTCGCCTGCGGACCGCCGAACGCGGCGAACTTGTCGCTGTGCACGCCGGCCATCACCTGCATCAAACCGGTTGCCCCCACGCTGCTGGCGGCAAAGGGGTTGAACGACGATTCGACCGCCATCACCGCCAGGATGAGCAGCGGGTCGAGCTTTTCCTGCCGCCCGACGACCCAGGCGGCGCTGACGAGCTGCGCCATAGCGTTGGGCGCAATGCTGTAACGCCGCGCCAGCCAGGTCGATACCGCGCGCTGTTGCGGCGTCAGGGCTGCCGTCCATGCTGTTTGTCGCGGCGTGTCGGTCGGCGTCGCCGCTGCCTGCGCCGCGGGCAACAGCGCATCGGCGGGTTTTTGCGCCAGCGCCTGCAAGGCGTCGGCTGCAGTCTTGCGCGCCAGCACCCATTGTGTCAGGCCGCGGTCGAGCGTCGACATGGCCTGCGGCTGAAAATAAAGATAGGCGCCGCCGGCGACGACGAACAATCCGACCATCATCAGCGTTTGATGGGTCAGTTCCCAGAACCCGCCCGCCAGACGGCGCACGCGGGGAAGGGCAGATTGCATGACATGCATCATGGAACACTCCTGTGTCTGAACGAAAAAGCCGCTGCGACAAAAAACGAGGCGAGCGTCAATTCCAGTGGCACAGATCCGACAACACAGGCTCACCAGGGGAGCCCGACGGCCTAAGATGCCGACCCTGCGGCGGGCCGCGCATCTGTCGTGCCGCATCGATGGGGCGATCGCGGCAAGGCGTGTTTCGGGGCGAGTGTGTAGCCCGCCTGCTCAGCAGGCGCATCAGGGCAAACACGGAGCGGATTCTAGAAAGGTCGTTATTCCAGGTCAACGCATGAGGTTTTATCTTTTAATTCTTTCAGTTATATGAAATACCGGGATCTGCGCGATTTTTTGTCTCAGCTCGAAGCCTCCTCGCTGTTGCGGCGCTGCCCGCAGCCCGTCTCGCCGGCGCTGGAAGTGACCGCGGTTTGCGACTCCCTGCTTCGCGTGGGTGGGCCGGCGGTGCTTTTCGAGCAGCCCACCGGATACGCGATGCCGGTGCTGGGCAATCTGTTCGGCACGCCGGAGCGGGTGGCGCTGGGCATGGGCGCAAGCAGCGTGAGCGAACTGCGGCGCGTCGGCGAAGTGCTGGCACGGCTCAAAGAGCCCGAGCCGCCGCGCGGATTGAAGGACGCCGGCGAGCTGATGCAGCTGGTCAAGGCGGTGTGGGACATGCGCCCGGCCAGCGTGTCGCGCCCGCCGTGCCAGCAGGTGGTGCTCGACGGCGATGCGGTCGACCTCGACACCCTGCCGCTGCAGACCTGCTGGCCGGGCGATGCCGGGCCGTTGCTGACCTGGGGGCTGGTGATCACCCGTGGGCCGCAGAACGTGCCCAGGCCGCGGCGGCGGCAGAACCTGGGCATCTACCGCCAGCAGCGCATCGGCCGCCGCCAGCTCATCATGCGCTGGCTGGCGCACCGCGGCGGCGCGCTGGACTTTCGCGACTTCGCCGCGGCCAACCCGGGGCAGCCGTTTCCGCTGGCCGTCGCCATTGGTGCCGACCCGGCGACCACGCTGGGCGCGGTCACCCCGGTGCCCGACTCCTTGAGCGAATACCAGTTCGCCGGACTGCTGCGCGGCGCGCGCACCGAAGTCGCGCGCGCCACCTGCGTCGACCTGGACGTGCCGGCCACGGCCGAGATCGTGCTCGAAGGCCACATCCCGCCAGCGGCACCCGGCTGGAGGGGGGTGAGCGAAACCGGGGTGGCGATGAAGGAAATCGGCGGCTATCTGTACGCCCTCGAAGGCCCGTTTGGCGATCACACCGGCTACTACAACGAGCAGGACTGGTTTCCGGTGTTCGAGGTGCAACGCCTCACCCACCGCGAGCAGCCGATCTACCACTCCACCTACACCGGCAAGCCGCCCGACGAGCCGGCGGTGCTCGGCGTGGCGCTCAACGAGGTGTTCGTGCCGATTCTGCAGAAGCAATACCCGGAAATCGTCGACTTCTACCTGCCGCCCGAAGGTTGCAGCTACCGGCTGGCGGTGGTGTCGATCCGCAAGGCGTATGCCGGCCACGCCAAGCGGGTGATGTTCGGGCTGTGGGGCTTTTTGCGCCAGTTCCTCTACACCAAATTCATCATCGTCACCGACGACGACGTGAACATCCGCGACTGGCGCGACGTGATCTGGGCCGTGACCACCCGCGTCGACCCGGTGCGCGACACCGTGCTGGTCGACCACACCCCGATCGACTATCTGGACTTTGCCTCGCCCGAGTCGGGGCTGGGCGGCAAGCTGGGCTGGGACGCAACGAACAAATGGCCGGGCGAGACGCGGCGGGAATGGGGGCGGGCGATCGTCCCGGACGCCGCGGTGGCGGCGCGGATGCGCCCGGTGATCGACGCCCTGTTCGCCTCAGCCCGACCGCCTGCCGCACCCTGAACAGCCCGCGCGTGCACCGCCGATCCGGCGCAAAAACAAGCCACTGGCGCAGCATGCGCAGACCGTCTCGACCATCTCCCCGCAACCGACAGCACTTTGTCCTTGACGCCGCGATCTCCCCGGCGTAACTTCAATTTGCCGGTGCGGCAGAGCCGCCCGGCAGACGATCCGGGCGCAACCCGCGATCGTGGTGTACCCCCATCATGCATCCCTGCATGATCTTGACAGGCGGCAGCAAACCCGACTGTCGGTCCCCCGGGCCGCATTCCATCGGATTGCGGCCCGCTTCACTTGCTCCCATCTTTTAGCAGGCCGTTGAAAAACGTCGTGAGGATGGCCAGATGCAAGGCGCACGGAGCGCAGCGACCGAGACAGATCAGGTCGATCGGCGAGGGAGCGAGCACCGCGCAACGCCGCAGATGGCCCACCGCAGCAGTTTTTCGACGGCCTGTTAGGGCCTGCCGACCCGACAGCGGCACGGTCTCAGTGCATGGCGTGGCCGGCAGCGCCCGCCGCACTGCCGATTTTGTCCCGCGGCTCGACCTTCAGGTCGACGTGCACCACACCGGCGCGGGCAAACTTCACGTCCACGGGAACCACCGCACCGACCGTCAGCGGCTGCTTGAGGTCCATGAGCATCAGGTGGTAGCCGGAGCCGGGCTGCATGCGCAGCGTTTTGCCCGCGGGCAGCGGGATGTCGCTGACTTCGCGCATGCGCATCACGTTGTCTTCCATGCGCATGGTGTGCAGTTCGACGTGGCCGCAAGCCGGCGACGACGCGGCGACGATGCGGTCGTCGGCGTTGCCGTGGTTCACCACGGTGAGGAAGCCGCCGCCGTTGCGCGCACCGGGAATCGACGGCAGCGCCTGCGCTTGGGTGATTTCGATGTCCGCTACGCGCTGCGCGACTGCGGCCGGCGCCACGCCGAGCAGGAATGCGGCCGCCACGGCCGCCGCCCAGCGTTGCGCGATGCTGCGTTTGCAGGTCATGTTCTGTCTCCTTGACGGGAAGCGTTGAGGGTCGTACCCGGCGGCCGGCCCGCGGCAATCGCCCGGGCAAAGCGGGCATTTTGTCAGCAGCAGACAATACGCCCTGCGCGACAAATCGTCACACCCCGGATCCCGCCTCATGTCTGCCCCTGCCCTGCCCGCCCTGCCGCAGCGCATCACCCTCGCTGGCGGCTGTTTCTGGTGCCTGGACGCCGCCTTCCGGCCATTGCGCGGCGTGCTGCGGGTGGAATGCGGCTACAGCAACGGCCACACCCCGCAGCCGAGCTACGCGCAGGTGTGCACCGGCAAAACCGGGCATGCCGAAGTCATCCGGCTGGATTTCGACCCGGACGTGCTGCCGCTGTCCACCGTGCTCGACGTTTTTTTCGCCGTGCACGACCCGACCACGCCCGACCGTCAGGGCAACGACATCGGCCCGCAATACCGCTCCGGCATCTACACCCACGGCAGCGAGCAGCTCGCCGCCGTGCAGGCGTATGTGCAGGCCCTGCGCGACCGCCACGCCTTCGCCGCGCCCATCGTCACCGAAATCGCCCCCGAGACGAATTACGCCCCGGCCGAACTGGAGCACCAGGACTATTTCGCCCGCCATCCGTACCAGGGGTATTGCGCCGCGGTCATCGCTCCCAAGCTCGACAAACTGCGCAAACAGTACGCCAACCTGCTGCGGCGCCCGGCATGAGCAGGCAGCCGTCTGCGCCCGGGGTGCCGCAGCACGCCGCGCGAAGGGGCGTGGCTTGAGCGGCGGCGCACAAACCGCCGGCAGCCCGCGGGTCGGCGTGCTGGAGTGGGCCCGGGTGGCCGTCGGCGCGCTGCTCGGCCTGGCCGTGGTCGGCGTGCTCAGCCGCTGGATCGGCGCCGGCAACCCGTGGTCGCACGGCGCCTGGCTGGTTGCGCCCATCGGCGCCAGCGCGGTCATCGTCTTTGCCCTGCCCAGCAGCCCGCTGGGCAGGCCGTGGTCCGTCATCGGCGGCAATACTCTGGGAACCCTGGTGGGCATCGCCTGCGTTCACCTGGTTTCCACGCCCTGGCTGGCCGCCGGGCTGGCAGTCGGCTTAGCGATCGCCCTCATGCTCCAGGCCCGCTGCCTGCACCCTCCCGGCGGCGCCGCCGCCCTGCTCGCCGTGCTGACGCAGACCACCGACTGGCGTTTCGCGCTGATCCCGGTGGCGTTGAATTCGGCTCTGCTCGTCGCCACCGCCTGGGCATGGCACACGCTCACCCGCCGCCCCCACCCCGCAGAGCCGGCGCCGGCCGCCAGTGAGCTGCCCACAGCCGACGCGCTGAGCAGCGCCATCGATGCCGCGGTCGACCGCTACGGCGAAGTGCTCGACATCGACCGCGACACGCTGCGCACGCTCCTGGCGCAGGCGCAGACCGAGGCTTACCTGCAGCGGCTGCACAGCATCACCTGCGCCGACATCATGCACCGCGACGTGCTGACGCTGCGCCCTGACGACACGGTCGAATACGCCCGCCGGCTGCTCGACGAGCGCGGGGTGAAAGCGCTGCCGGTGGTCGATGCGCGACAGCGGGTGGTGGGCATCGTCACCGGCGCCGACCTGCGCCACGCCCCGACGCGCAACGCCCTGCAGCCCGACGCCGACGTGGTCGCCGCGCGCATGACGCCACGGGTGCAGACGGTGACGGCGCAGCGCCATCTGGCCGAGCTGCTGCCTTTGTTCGTCGATACCGGCCACCACCACATCCCGGTGATCGACGCCGATCGGCGCCTGGCCGGTATGCTCACCCAGACCGACGTCATGCGTGCACTGCACCGTCCCCGATCCGCGCAGACCGGCTGAAACGCCGGCGATGCAGTCTGACCTCACCCAACAACTAGTTATGTAATAACATTTTTTATGTAATAGGTTTTTCATTGATTGGAACGCCCATGCCTGCCCGATCGTCAGTCCGTCATTGGTTCGCCGGGTGTGTCGCCGCGCTTACGCTGCCACCCTGGACTGCAACCAACGCCCAGTCCCCCAGCGCCGACGCCTTGCCGGCGATCGAAGTCACCGCCGCGCCCATCGTCGGCGTGCCCGGCGCGCCGACCGTGGACCTCAGCGGCCCGCAGTTGCTGCTGCGCCAAGGCGGCGGCAACACCCTCGGCGCGGCGCTCTCCGGATTGCCCGGGCTGACCTCGACCTGGTATGGCCCGAACGCCGACCGCCCGGTGGTGCGCGGGCTCGACGGCAACCGAGTCGATCTGCTGGCCAACGGCTCGCCGTTGCTCGACGCCTCGGCTGCCAGTTACGACCACAACGCGCCGCTGAACCCGCTGGCCGCGCGGTCGATCGAGCTGCTACGCGGCCCGCAGGCACTGCGCTATAGCGGCGGCGCCGTCGGCGGGGTGGTCGACGTGATCGACGACGCCGTGCCGAGCGAGCCGCTGCGCGGCATCGACGGGGAGGCGCAGCTCGGTGCCGACAGCGCGTTTCGCAGCGGCAGCGCCGCGTTCACCGCCGACGGCGGCGATGGCCGCATCGGGCTGCACGCCGACGGCTACGTCCGCGACGCCGGCGATTACGTCGCCCCACGCGGCGCGGTCGCGCCGTCGATCGTCGATGGCCGGGTGCTGAACTCGGGCGCGCGTGCCACAGGCGGCAGCCTGGGTGGCAGCCTCACCGGCGACTGGGGCTTTTTCGGCGCAGCGATCAGCGGCGATGCCAAACGCTACGGCACCGTGGTCGACCCGAATGTGCAAATCGACATGCACTCCACCCGCGCGACGCTGCGCGGCGCGCTGCGCCACGTGCTCGGCGCCGACCGCATCGGGCTGGACTACACCCACACCGACTACCACCACACCGAAATCGACGGCGGCGAGCCCGCCACCCGCTTTATCAACCGCGGCCACAGCCTGCGGGTCAGCGCCGAGCGCCGCTTCGGCACGGTGCGCACCGAAGTCGGCGTGCAGGCGCTGCGTTTCGATTTTTCGGCGCTGGGCGACGAGGCCTTCCTGCCGCAGACCCGCACGCGCGACACCGCGCTGTACGCGCTGGCCAGCGGCGAGGCCGGCGCCTGGGCCTGGTCCGCCGGGGCGCGCGTGGCCAGCGTGCAGGTCGATTCCGCCGGCGAAGCGGCCACCGGCGTGGCGCGGTTCGGTGCCCCGCAGTCGCGCCGCTTCAGCCCCTTGAGCGTCGCGGTGCAGGGGCAGTACGCGCTGACCCCGCAATTGGCGCTGACCGCAACGCTGGCACACAACGAGCGCGCGCCCAGCTTCGACGAGCTCTACGGCAACGGCCCGCACGACGCCACTGGCGCCTACGAGCGCGGCAACCCGGCGCTGCCCAAGGAGCGCAGCCACACGCTCGAACTCGGCATCAAAGCCAGCGCCGGCCGCGCGCGCTACACCGCCACCGCGTTCTACACCCGCTACGCGAACTACATCACCCTGCTGCGCAGCGGCCAGTGGGTGAACGGCGACGGCGAGCCGGTCACGCCCGACGCGCCGGACGCGCTGCCCGAATTCAACTCGGTCGGCGTGCGCGCACGCTTCATCGGCATCGAGGCCAGTGCGCTGCAGCCGCTGTTCGACCACGGCGGTCGGCAGCTGGATCTGGCCGCGCGGCTGGACTGGGTGCGCGCCGATGATCTGAGCAACGGCCAGCCGTTGCCGCGCATCGCCCCGTTGCACTTCACCCCGGCGCTGGTCTACACCCAGGGGCCGTGGAGCGCACGCGCCGAGCTGCAGATGGCCGCGCGGCAAACCCGCGTGCCGGCAAGCGACCTGCTCGGTGCCACGCCGGGCTATGTGCTGGTCAACGCCAGCCTGACGCAGCGGTTCTCGGCCGCCGGCCATGCCGGGGTGTGGTTCGTCAAGCTGAACAACCTGTTGGACCAGCGCGCCTACAACGCCAGCTCCATCGACACCCTGCGCAACCTGGCGCCGTTGCCCGGGCGGGGCATCGCCGCCGGGGTGCAGTTCAGCCTGTGACTCAGCGCGCCTGGCGCAGAATCTGCTGCAGTTGCGCGTCCGAGGGCACGCCGATCATCAGGTCGGCGCGACCATCGGCCTTGCGCCAGACCAGCACCGGCACGCCAAACAATTTCTGGCTGTTGTACAGCGCCAGATTGGCGGCGAGTTGCCCGCGTACCACGGGAGAAATGGTCGATGCCGGCTCGATGCCGCCGCCCGGCTGGCCGTTGGCGGCAAAGTCGTAGTCGTCCTCGTTTTTGTAGAACGCCTGCAACGGATCGGCCGCCTGCAAAATCGCCGCGGCTTTGGGCAGGCTGCTCGGTGTCAGCATGCCCAGTGGAATCCAGCGTAGTTGCACATCCCCCTTGCCGACGAAAGCACGCAGTTTTTTGTACAGCTCGTGGCAGAAGGGGCAGTTCGGATCGAAAAAAATGTACAGATGATGCGGCTCTTGCCCTTCGGCGATGAACGTGGTCCGGCCGATGCCCGCGAGCACCCCTTCAGCCTGGCGGGCGGTTTGCGCCCGCAGCAGCGATGGGGCGGCGAGGGCGGCGGCGGCAAAGACGCGCAACACCTGGCGGCGGTGGACGGTAGGTTGTGACTGCATCCGGGTCTCCCTGATTCCGTGGCGAAACACAGCCGTGCATCATGCCGCAAAATCCATTTTTTGACTTGGACATCGCGCCGCCATGCCGCTGACTCTCCCCGCAACCCGTGCCGCCTGGGCGCAGCCCGGGCTGGCTGCCGTCGTCCTCGACGAACTGCGCCAGCAAAACGCGCTGGCGCAGCCGCTGCAACGCGGCCTGGCGCACGGCAGCCACGCCCTGCTCGACGATGTCAGTCTGATGGTGCTGCAGCGCCGGGAGCTTGCCGACAGCCTGCAGCTCAAGGCCGGCCTGAGCTACTCCAGCATCATTCCCGGCTGCGCCTGCGAGGCCGACCCGACACCGATGAGCGAACTCGCCGAATACGTCGAAGTGCAGATCGATATCCGCAAAGCCGACGCCAGCGCCAGCCTGCGGCTGCTGGGCGACCCGTCCGCATCAAACTGACCGTGGGCGGTCTCACGGGGCGAGCCGCTGCCGGCGCCAGCTACCGTCGGACTGCAACACGTAAGCCAATCGGTCGTGCAGCCGCGACGGCCTTCCCTGCCAGAATTCCCAGTAATCGGGCACCAGCCGGTAGCCGCCCCAATGCGGCGGCCGCGGCGGGTGGATGCCAAAGCGCAGGCCGAATTCGGCGGCACGCCTGAGCAGCTCGGCGCGGCCGCTGATCGGCTCGCTCTGCGGCGACGCCCAGGCGCCGATGCGCGAGGCCAGCGGGCGGCTGGCGAAGTAGGCATCGGACTCCTGCGCGCTGACCTTCTCCACCCGCCCTTCGATCCGCACCACGCGTTCGAGCTCCACCCAGTGGAACTGCAGCGCGGCAAACGGGTTGACCGCCAGTTCACGGCCTTTGCGGCTGTGGTAATTGGTGTACCAGACCACGCCGCGCGCATCGACGTGCTTGATCAGCACCACGCGGGTCGACGGTCTGCCGTTCTCCCCCACCGTGGCCACGGTCATGGCGTTGGGCTCGGGCAATTGCGCCTCCATCGCCTGCTGCAGCCAGTGCTCGAACTGCCTGAGCGGGTCGGCTTCGGCATGTGCCTCGTCGAGCTCGGCGCGCGTGTAGTCTTTGCGCAAATCGGACAGCGGTTTCATGCCGCCAGTATAGAAAGCCCGGGTCTTCCGCCGGCGGTGTGACCAGAGTCACAATCTTGTATCAAAATTTTTCAATATTGCGAAAGATCAAGAATCTTCCATCGGCGGACGCACACAATTCCATACCGTTTTTCTCAACTATTGATCCCGTCCATCCTGCCATGTCCACCGTCCAGACTCCCCAAGCCGCAGAACCGGCGCACGCCAGCAGCTGGCTGGCGCATTTTCCGATCACCCTGTTCGCCACCATCATGGGCACGACCGGGTTGGCGATCGCCTGGCACAAGTCCGCGCAGGTGCTGGCGATGCCGCACGGCGTCGGCGTGGGCCTGAGCTACGCCGCGCTGACCCTGTTCGTCGTGTTGCTGCTCGGCTACGGCGCCAAGGCGCTGCGCTACCCCGCCGAGCTCAAGGCCGAGTTCAACCATCCGGTGCGCATCAGCTTCTTCCCCGCCATTTCCATCAGTGCCTTGTTGCTGTCGATCGCCCTGCTCCACGTGCAGCCGGCGTGGTCGTGGGCCTTGTGGTGGGGCGGGATTGCGCTGCACCTGGTGTTCACCGTGGTCATCATGTCGTCGTGGATCCACCACACGCACTATCAGATCCAGCATTCCACCCCGGCCTGGTTCATTCCCGTGGTGGGCAACATCCTGGTGCCGATTGCCGGCATGACGCACGGCTCGGCGGAAATCTCCTGGTTCTTTTTCAGCATCGGTCTGGTGTTCTGGATCGTGCTGCTCACGGTGATGATGAACCGCTTTTTCTTCCACCCGCCGGTGCCGGCCAAATTGCTGCCCACGCTGTTCATCCTTATCGCCCCGCCGGCGGTGGGCTTCCTGTCCTACCTGTCGCTCGACGGTGGCGTGGTCGACAACTTCGCCCGGGTGTTGTTTTACGTCGCGCTGTTCACCACGCTGCTGCTCTTCTACCAGATCCCGCAGTTTCGCAAAGTGCCGTTTTTCATGTCGTGGTGGGCCTACTCGTTCCCGATGGCCGCCATCACCATCGCCAGCCTGACCATGGGCAGCAAAATCGGCAGCGGCCTGCTCATGGGGCTGGGCGGCGTGTTGCTGGCGCTAACGACGGCGCTGATCGCTTTGCTCGCGGTGCTGACGGTCAAAGCCATTGCCGAGGGCAAGGTATTCATCCCCGAATGACCGCCCTGCGGCGCAACGACCCGGCTGCGGCCGGGTTTTTTGTTGCCCCGGGTTGACGCGCTTTACACGGCGGCAGCGGCCAATTAACTTGACGTGGACTGATCCCCATCGCAGCACGCCATGATCCCGCCGCATGCCACCGATCGCCGCCGCCTGCTGCGACGGGCGCTGCGTGCCGCCACGGCCGCAGCGGTGGCCCTGCTCTGGCCGGGTGCCGCAAGCGCGGCGGACAGCGCCGCCGAGTGGTCGGCAGATCCCGACGCGGCGCGCGCTGCGGCACTGCTGGCGCGCATCGGTCAGGCACGCTGGGTGCAGGAGGGCAGCGGGCCGCGCGTCGTTTACGTGTTCTTCGACCCGAACTGCCCTTTCTCGCACAAACTGTATCTGGCCACACGCGCCGAGGTTGGACGCGACGGTCTGCAGCTGCGCTGGATCCCCGTCGGACAACTGCATGCCAGTAGCCCGGGCAAGGCAGCGGCGATCCTCAGCGCGCCAGACCCGCTGGCGGCCTTCCACAAAAACGAGGACGACTGGGATTTTGGCGAAAGTCCCGGCGGCGGCATCCGCCCGCTCGATCACCCCAGCGGGCGGGTGCAGCAGCAGTTGCGCCGCAACGCTGCGCTGATGCACCAGGCCGGGCTGCAGACCTTCCCGGTGATGCTCTATCGCACGGCCGACGGCAGGGCGCACCTCATCGTTGGCCTGTTGCCGCAGGACACCCTGGTGTCCGTGCTGCGGCGGGCACGCTGACACGCCACGCCAGCAGCGCGGGCCGTGAGGTGATGAGGGACACCGTCACTTCACGCTGGACAGAATGGCGTCGAGCTGTTGCGCATCGGGTGGGCCGACGACGAGCAAGGCCTGCCCCTGCTTGTCGCGGTAGAGCAGAGTGGGCACGCCGGGAGACCGCGTGGCGTCGAGCAGGGCATTGTTGGCGTTGAGGATCGCGCTGGTCGCCGGCAGCACGTCGGTAGCGGGGGCGATGCCGCCGCCCCGGCCCGTCGGCCCCTTGCCGTAGGCGTTTTCGTTTTCATGGAAGGCGTCAAGCCGGTTGGCCGCCTGCAGGATGGCCGCTGCCTTGGTCACACTGCTGGGGGTGAGGACGGCCACCGGCACCCAGCGCACCTCCAGCCCGCCCTTGCCGATCCTCGGCCGCAGCGCCAGGTAGAGGGCATGGCAGTACGGGCAATTGGCGTCGAAAAAAATGTAAATGACGTGCGCCCCGCTGCCTTCGGTGATGACCGTCGCTTTGTCCATCTCAGCGAGCACTTTGGCGGCGTTGGGGTTCTGGATCGACTGGGCGTTAGCCCCGGCGGCAAACGCCATTAGGCCGGCACCGAGCGCAACGGCCAGGGCCTGGCGCACGACGTTGCGGCGGACGGGATTCATGCGGCACCTCCGAGTCACGAACCATTGGGGCATGGCAGTATGCCGCAAAACGCCGGCTTCGCGCAGGCAAAGTCCACCACAACCGCACAGATCAGCGCCCGGCCACGCGGACGGATACATCCCGAGTGAACCGACTCTAAGCGCCAGCCGGGCCGTCGATGCGGTGCAGCCGTGCCAGGCGCATGATGCGCTCGACCTCGGCATCGCGGATGCCCAGTTCGCGCAACGCCTGTGCGGTCCGCGCCACGTAGTCGAACGTCGTCCCGTAGCGACCACGGCAGGTGCGCAAAATGTCGATCAACCGCGCGTCGTCGAGCTCGCCGGTATAGCTTGGGCTGCGCGGCGCCAGGGTGAAGGCCAGCGCCCGCACCACACCCTGCGGGGTGTGGCAGGCAAGCCAGCGCGGATCGTACACGGCGCGCGGCATTTCACGCTTCCACAACAGCCGCAGCTCGCGTTCGGCCAGGCGCTGCGGCACGCGCAGCGCAATGCCGCGGCAGGAGCCGCCCGCCATCAGCGCAAACACCAAACCAGGGGACTGTTCAATGCCGCGGTTGATCCGCGACCACATGCGCAAGGTACGTCGCCAGCCCCACACCCGCGCGCTGCGCACTTCGTCGTGGCTGACCTCGGGCCGCCAGATCAGCGAGCCGTAGCCGAACACCCACAAATCGCCCTCTGGCCGGGTGGCCAGCGTCTGTTCGAGCAGGTCTTGCGGGTCACGTCCAGGCAACTGCGGCAAACCGTGATCATCGAAAACATCGGCGCTCATGCCGGCATTGTCGGCAAAATCTCCCGCCTCTGCGCCATCCAGATCAAATTCGCCACCCTGCCCGCGCTGCCGGCGGTGAGCGATGCCGTCGGCCGTCCGCGCGGCCGGGCAGACCGCTCTCGCCGGGCTGCGTTCGTCCATCTACCCAACGGGCGATCCGCGAAGGCCGCAGCGCAGCGTCAGCGTGGCAGATCCGTCGTTCCCATCAGAAAACGGTCGATCTCGCGCGCAGCTTGGCGGCCTTCGCGGATCGCCCACACGACCAGGCTTTGCCCGCGGCGCATGTCGCCGGCGGCGAACACCTTGGGCACATTCGTCGCGTAGCCGCTGCCGTCTTCGGTGCCGGCCTTGGCGTTGCCGCGGTGATCCTTGTCGACGCCGAAGGCGTCGAGCACGCTGCCGGCTGGATGGACGAAGCCCATCGCCAGCAGCACCAGATCGGCGTCGATGACGAACTCGCTGCCCGGCACTTCCTGCATGCGGCCGTCCTTCCACTCGACGCGGCAGGCCTTGATCTGCTTGACCTTGTTCTTGTCCTTGCCGGTGCCGGGGAGGAATTCCTTGGTCGCCACCGACCAGTCGCGGCTGCAGCCTTCCTCGTGGCTGGTCGAGGTGCGCAGCTTGATCGGCCAGTACGGCCAGACCAGCGGTTTGTTCTCCTGCTCAGGCGGCTGCGGCAGCAGCTCGAACTGGGTGACGCTGACCGCGCCGTGGCGGTTGCTCGTGCCCACGCAGTCGCTGCCGGTGTCACCGCCGCCGATGACCACGACCTTTTTGCCGGTGGCCAGGATCTGGCCCTTGACCTTGTCGCCGGCGTTGACGCGGTTTTGCTGCGGCAGAAATTCCATCGCGAAATAGATACCGTCGAGCTCGCGCCCGGGCACGGGCAGGTCGCGCGGCACTTCGGAGCCGCCGGCGAGCAGCACGGCGTCGAACTCGGCCTGAAGTTGCGCGGGCGACAGCGTGTCCTTCGACAGATCGTTGATGGTCGCCCCCGGCCCGTCCTTGGGCAGATCACCAACCCGCACCCCGGTGCGGAAGGTCACGCCTTCGGCCTGCATCTGCGCGATGCGGCGGTCGATATGGCTTTTTTCCATCTTGAAGTCGGGAATGCCGTAGCGCAGCAGGCCGCCGATGCGGTCGTTTTTCTCGAACACCGTCACGTCATGTCCGGCGCGGGCGAGCTGCTGCGCGGCGGCCAGGCCGGCGGGGCCGGAGCCGACGACGGCCACGCGCTTGCCGGTCTTGTGCCTGGGCGGTTGCGGCACCACCCAGCCTTCGGCCCAGCCGCGGTCGATGATGGCGTGTTCGATCGACTTGATGCCCACCGGGGCTTCGTTGATCCCCAGCGTGCACGCCGCCTCGCACGGCGCCGGACAGATGCGGCCGGTGAACTCGGGAAAGTTGTTGGTCGAGTGCAGCACGTCGAGGGCGTTGCGCCAGTCGCCGCGCCAGACCAGGTCGTTGAAGTCGGGGATGATGTTGTTGACCGGGCAGCCGTTGTTGCAAAACGGAATGCCACAGTCCATGCAGCGGCCGGCCTGAATCTTGGCCTTGTCTTCAGGCAGCTCGTGGACGAATTCTTTCCAGTGCTTGAGGCGCACGGCAGGCGCTTCGTATTGCTCCTCCTGCCGCTCGAATTCCATGAAACCGGTGACTTTTCCCATGACAAAACTCCGTGTGCTGTTGGCTCAAAGCGCCGCGCCCGGGCAGAGCGGACTTACTTGGCGGAAACCGCCTCCCCCTTGGCGCGGGCGATTTCGGCTGCAGCCTCACGCTTGGCCGCGAGTTCGCCCAGGGCGCGCTTGTACTCGAACGGGAACACCTTGACGAAGCGGCTGCGCGCCTGCTCCCAGTTGTCGAGCAGTTCGCGCGCGCGCAGCGACCCCGTCCAGCGCAAATGGTCCTGCAGCAGCTTGCGCAGCTGGGCTTCGTCGCTCTGCCCGCGGTGCCACAGCGCCTCGGCGATCTGCGCCTTCTGCTCCGCCGCCGGCAGCACTTTTTCCAGCGCGACCATCGCGGTGTTGCAGCGCTTGGCAAACTGGCCATCGACGTCGTAGACGTAGGCCACGCCACCGCTCATGCCCGCAGCGAAGTTGCGCCCGGTCTCGCCGAGCACGACCACGGTGCCGCCGGTCATGTACTCGCAACCGTGGTCTCCGGTGCCTTCGACCACCGTGGTTGCACCCGAATTGCGCACGGCGAAGCGCTCGCCGGCGACACCGCGGAAAAAGGCTTCGCCCTCGATCGCGCCGTACAGCACGGTGTTGCCGACGATGATGTTGGCCGGAGCGTCGCCACGGAAATCCAGGCTGGGGCGCACGACGATGCGCCCGCCCGACAGCCCCTTGCCGGTGTAATCGTTGGCTTCGCCGATGAGGTAGAGGGTGATGCCGCGGGCGAGGAAGGCGCCGAAGCTCTGCCCGCCGGTGCCTTCCATCTGGATGTGGATGGTGTCGTCGGGCAGGCCCTCATGGCCGTAGCGCCGCGCCACTTCGCCCGACAGCATGGCGCCGACGGTGCGGTGGACGTTGCGCACGTTCTGGATGAACTGCACCTTTTCGCCGCGCTCCAGCGCCGGGCGCGAGCGTTCGATGAGCACATGGTCGAGCGCCTTGGCCAGCCCGTGATCCTGCTCTTCGACCTGGCGGCGCGCGACGTCGGCGGCAACGTCGGGCTGGTGAAAAATGCGCGAAAAATCCAGGCCGCGCGCCTTCCAGTGGTCGATGCCGTGGCGGGCGTCGAGCAGGTCGGTACGGCCGATGAGGTCGTCGAACTTGCGCACGCCGAGCTGCGCCATGATCGCGCGCACCTCTTCGGCGACGAAGAAAAAGTAATTCACCACGTGTTCGGGCTTGCCGGAGAATTTTTTGCGCAGCACCGGGTCCTGCGTCGCCACCCCGACCGGGCAGGTGTTGAGGTGGCATTTGCGCATCATGATGCAGCCCTCGACCACCAGCGGCGCGGTGGCAAAACCGAATTCGTCGGCGCCGAGCAGGGCGCCGATGACCACGTCGCGTCCGGTCTTGATCTGGCCATCGACCTGCACGCGGATGCGCCCGCGCAGCCGGTTGAGCACCAGGGTCTGCTGGGTTTCGGCCAGACCGATTTCCCAGGCGGAACCTGCGTGCTTGATCGACGACAGCGGCGATGCGCCGGTGCCGCCGTCATGCCCGGCGATGACCACGTGGTCGGCCTTGGCCTTGGCCACGCCGGCGGCCACCGTGCCGACCCCGCTTTCGGCCACCAGCTTGACGCTGATCGAGGCACGCGGGTTGGCGTTTTTCAGGTCGTGAATGAGCTGCGCCAGGTCTTCGATGGAGTAAATGTCGTGGTGCGGCGGCGGCGAGATCAGGCCCACGCCGGGTACCGAGTAGCGCAGCATGCCGATGTATTCGGACACCTTGCCGCCGGGCAGCTGCCCGCCCTCGCCGGGCTTGGCGCCCTGCGCCATCTTGATCTGGATCTGGTCGGCGCTGGCGAGGTATTCGGTGGTCACGCCAAACCGCCCGGAGGCCACCTGCTTGATCTTGGAGCGCAGCGAGTCGCCGCTCTTGAGCGGTATGTCGCTGACCACGCGTTCATGCCCGAGCACCGAACCGAGCGTGTCGCCGTCCTTGATGCCACTGGAACCCGTGCGCATTTCCGCGCGGTAACGCAGCGGGTCTTCGCCGCCCTCGCCGGTGTTGCTCTTGCCGCCGATGCGGTTCATCGCCACGGCCAGCGTGGCATGCGCTTCGGTGGAAATCGAGCCCAGTGACATCGCCCCGGTGGCAAAGCGCTTGACGATTTCGCTGGCCGGTTCGACCTCGTCGATCGGGATGGCCTTGCTCGGGTCGATCTTGAACTCGAACAGCCCGCGCAGCGTGAGCATGCGGCGCGACTGGTCGTTGATGATCTGCGCGTAGTCCTTGTAGGTGTTGTAGTTGCCGGCGCGGGTGGCATGCTGCAGCTTGGCGATGGCATCGGGCGTCCACATATGCTCCTCGCCACGGGCGCGCCAGGCGTACTCGCCGCCAGCGTCGAGCATATTGGCCAGCACCGGCGAGTCGCCGAAGGCGTCGCGGTGCATGCGCAGCGCTTCCTCGCCGACCTCGAACACGCCGATGCCCTCGACCTGGGTGGATGTGCCGGTGAAATACTTGTCCACGAGTTCGCGCGACAGCCCCACGGCCTCGAAAATCTGTGCGCCGCAGTAGCTCATATAGGTCGAAATGCCCATTTTGGACATGACCTTCTGCAGCCCCTTGCCGACGGCCTTGATGTAGTTCTGGATGGCTTTTTTCGCGCCGAGCTCGCCGGGCAGATCCTGCGCCAGCGCGCTGATGGTTTCCAGCGCCAGATACGGGTGCACGGCTTCGGCACCGTAGCCGGCAAGCACGGCGAAATGGTGGGTTTCGCGCGCGCTGCCGGTTTCGACCACCAGACCGGTCTGCGTGCGCAGCCCCAGCGCGGTCAGATGCTGGTGCACCGCGCTCATCGCCAGCAGCGCCGGAATCGCCACGCGCTGCGCGTTCATGTGGCGGTCGGTGATGATGAGAATGTTGTGCCCGCTCTTGATGGCATCCACCGCCTCGGCGCAGATGGAGGCGATGCGCGCCTCGATGCCCTCCGCGCCCCATTGCACGGGGTAGCAGATGTCGATTTCATAGCTGCGGAACTTGCCGCCGGTGTGCTGTGCGATGTGCCGCAGCCGCGCCATGTCGTCGTAGTCGAGAATCGGCTGGCTGACTTCCAGCCGCATCGGCGGATTGACCTGGTTGATGTCGAGCAGGTTCGGCCGCGGGCCGATGAACGACACCAGCGACATCACCATGTTTTCGCGGATCGAATCGATCGGCGGGTTGGTCACCTGCGCGAACAGCTGCTTGAAGTAGTTGTACAGCGGCTTGGCGCGGTTGGACAGCACCGCCAGCGCGGCGTCGTTGCCCATCGAGCCGACGGCCTCGTCACCTTTCTCCGCCATCGGCGCGAGGAGGAATTTGAGGTCTTCCTGGGTGTAGCCGAAGGCTTGCTGGCGGTCGAGCAGCGGGATGGGCGATGGTTCGGGGTGACCGAGATGGCCGAGATCGTCGATGCGGATGCGCAGGTTTTCGATCCACTGGCCGTAGGGTCGGGCGCTGGCGAGCTGGTTTTTGATTTCCTTGTCGTCGATGATGCGCCCGGCCTCCATGTCGATGAGGAACATCTTGCCCGGCTGCAGCCGCCACTTTTTCACGATGTGGCTTTCCGGGATGGGCAACACCCCGGCTTCGGACGCCATGATCACCAGGTCGTCGTCGGTGATGCAGTAGCGCGCCGGACGCAGACCGTTGCGGTCGAGGGTGGCGCCGATCTGCCGGCCGTCGGTGAAGGCGATCGCCGCCGGGCCGTCCCACGGCTCCATCATCGCCGCGTGGTACTCGTAGAACGCCCGCCGGCGTTCGTCCATCAGGGTGTGCTGTTCCCACGCCTCGGGAATCATCATCATCATGGCGTGGCTCAGCGGGTATCCCGCCATCACCAGCAGCTCCAGACAGTTGTCGAAGCTGGCGGTATCGCTCTGCCCGGGGTAGATCAGCGGCCAGAGCTTTTGCAGGTCGGCGCCGAGCACCGGCGAGCTGACTGCACCTTCGCGCGCGCGCATCCAGTTGTAATTGCCCTTGACGGTGTTGATCTCGCCGTTGTGCGCGACCATGCGGTACGGATGCGCCAGTGGCCACTCGGGAAAGGTGTTGGTGGAAAAGCGCTGGTGCACCAGCGCCAGCGCCGACACCACGCGCGGATCTTTCAGGTCTTTGTAGTACTCGCCGACCTGGTCGGCCAGCAGCAGGCCCTTGTAGACGATGGTGCGCGCCGACATCGAGGGCACGAAATATTCCTTGCCGTGGCGCAGGTTGAGCTTCTGGATGGCGTGGCTGGCGGTCTTGCGGATGACGAACAGCTTGCGCTCCAGCGCGTCGGTGACCATCACATCCGGGCCGCGGCCGATGAACACCTGACGGATCACCGGCTCCTTGGCCCGCACCGCCGGGGACATCGGCATGTCGGTGTCCACCGGCACGTCACGCCAGCCGAGCAGCACCTGCCCCTCGGCGCGCACGGCGCGGGCGATTTCCTGCTCGCACGCCAGGCGCGAAGCCTGCTCGCGCGGCAGAAAAATCATGCCCACGCCGTATTCACCCGGAGGCGGCAGTTCCACGCCCTGCGCCGCCATCTCGGCACGGAAGAACGCATCGGGAATCTGGATCAGGATGCCGGCGCCGTCGCCCATGAGCTTGTCAGCCCCGACCGCGCCGCGGTGGTCGAGGTTTTTCAAGATGAGCAGGCCGTTTTGCACGATGTCGTGCGACTTCACCCCCTTGATGTGCGCGACAAAGCCCACGCCGCAGGCGTCGTGCTCGTTGTGCGGGCAGTACAGCCCGGCGCGCGACAGCGCGGCAATTTCAGAGGCGGAAGCGGAAGATTGAGGCGTGGACATGGCAGACCCCACAGAAATCGACGGGAAGTCTGCAATTTACTGCATCGCAGCAGGCGATGCAAGGAAAAGTTATTATTCTGTCCCCATTAAACCATCCACGCCTTTATTCGGCAATTTATTTGGGGACAGATTAAATATCGACTGCGGGCGAACGCTGCGTCCTGCCGCGCTGCACGGGCAGCAGACGGCGGCCGCTCTCCTGTTCGAGCTGGCGCAAAAAACCAGCGTCGCCGACAGCCGTGCCGCGGCGCAAGGCGGCGTCGAGCGCGCTGCGCGTGGCCGCGTCCAGACCCTGTTCCACACGCTGACGGTAGGCCGCCTCGCGGGCGAACGGCGTGTTGCCCAGATCCCAGTACGCCGCGGGCGGCCACAGGCCGGGCGCCCCCGCCGGGGACGGCGAGTCCCCACAGTGCGCGCCGCGGCTGCTCCAGGCGCCGGCATCCGCCGGCGGCGCAGGCGCTGCGGCATCGGCGGACAGATCGACCCAGAGCATCGCCGCCAATTCCCAGTCGCCGGGCTGCACCACGGCGCTGCGGAAACGTCCGGCCCACAGCGCCGCGCCGGCAGTTCCGCAAGCACCCGCGCGCGACAGCACCCGGCTGCTACGCCGCGCCAGCGTCTGCACATAACTGGACAGCGCAGCCGCAGACGCCGGGGTCAGCAGCAGCCGGATGGACGCAGGCAGGATGGCGTAGGCGTGCAGCCGGATCGTTGCCGCGTCCAGACCATCGCGCAGCCAGCCCACGCACTGCGTGCGCTGTGCCGCACCGGCCAGCGGAAGGGACCCGGCGATGGCCTGCAGCTGCACCAGGTGAGCAAACCCCGGCCGGCAAAACCGCGGCTGGCGCGCCATGCGCTGCTCAGAACGCGCGGGGGTCGGCGCGGCCGTGCAGCGCACGGCGCAGCATGGCGATCTCGTCGAGCAGGTCGAGCACCAGCGCTGCCGCCGCCGGGTCGAGGTCGAGCTCGCGCTGCAGGCGTAGCGCCCGGCGCGCGCGCGTGGCCGATTCGCCGCTGAACCGCCACGGCGGCGGCTCCGCCGCGCTGCCCGCCGCGGGCAGCGGGTCGATGACCCCCTCCTCGACCAACTGCACGATCTGCGTGCGTTCGACGCGGCAGACGGCGCACAGCTCGTCCAGATCGATTTCGGTCTGCTCTTCGACGACGGTGCCGCACAGCGGCACGACGGTGTGGGGTGCGGTGTTCATCTTCAGGCTCCTTGCTGCCGCTGGGCGCGGGGGTTGAACGTCGGGCAGGCGCGCTGCAGCTGCTGGTAGGCGGCGCGCGCAGCGTCGCTGTCCGCCGGGGGCAGGACGATTTGTGTGACCACGTACAAATCGCCTGGCGTCGCCCCGGGGATGCCGCGCCCCTTGAGCCGCAGGCGGCGCCCGGACGTGGTGGTCGGCGGAATTTTCACCGCCACCGGACCGTCGGGCGTGGGTGCCTGCACCTCGGCGCCGAGCGCCGCCTCCCACGGCGCCAGCGGCAAATCGACGAACACGTCGCGTCCCTCGACGCGGTACAGGCTGTGCGGGTTGAAGCCGATTTCCAGGTACAGATCGCCCGGCCCCCCCTCTCCTACTCCCGGCTCGCCCTGCCCGGCCAGGCGGATGTGCTGGCCGGCGCGCACCCCCTTGGGGATTTGCACCTGCAGCGTGCGCTCGCGCGTCACCACCCGGCCCTGCGCGTCGATTTCCGGCATGCGCAGCGTCAGCGTGCGTGTGGCGCCGCGGTACGCGTCTTCCAGATCGATGAACACCTGGGCGTGATGATCCTGACCCCGCAGGTGCACGCCCTGCGTGCCGCGCCCCCCCGCAGCGCGGCGCGCAGCCCCGGCGCGACCGAACAGGGCCTCGAAAAAGTCGCTGAAATCGGCTTCGTCCCCGGGCATGCCCCCGCGCTGCTCGAAACCGGCGCCCCAATCCGGCGGCGGCTGGAAATCCTGCCCGGCACGCCAGTTGCTGCCGAGCTGGTCGTATGCCGCGCGCTTTTCCGGATCCTTGAGCACCTCATACGCCTCGCCGAGTTCCTTGAACTTGGCTTCCGCGCTGGGTTCCTTGTTCACATCGGGGTGGTATTTGCGGGCCAGCTTGCGGTAAGCGCGTTTGATTTCGTCCTGCGTGGCGCTGCGCTCCACACCCATGACCTTGTAATAGTCTTTGTAATCCATCGTGCGGTCCTGTGCTGGAAAGATTCACCGAATCAGATAGGGGCTGCGGGCAAAATTGCAAAACCTGCTACTGCATTGTCCGCCGTGCGCGCAGCGCTCGACAAGACCAGGCCGACTCGCCGTAAAATATCAAAAAATTGTCATCGCGCCGCTGCGGGCGGCGCGTAGCCGGCTGCTAGGGCAAAGGCGCGGCCCGATGAATACGCCAGTGCATGCGCGGTGAATCGCGCAGACGAGCGCGGTGTCCCTGCCGCATGCGGCCTGCAGCCAGCCGCCCCCGCGGCCCGGCCACCTGACAGCGATCGCGCAGGCCCGACCCCGGCTGCCCTCACACACCCTCGGATGAACACCACCACCTCCCCGACCGATCCCTCCCCCCTGCCAGTGCGTTTTTCCGATCTGGCACTCGATCCGCGACTGTTGCGCGCCGTCGGTGAGATGGGCTACGAAACCCTCACCCCGATCCAGGCCAAGGCCATCCCGCTGCTGCTCGACGGCCGCGACATCATGGGCGCGGCACAAACCGGCACCGGCAAAACCGCGGCGTTCTCGTTGCCGATCCTGCAACAGCTGCTGCCGCTGGCCAACACCAGCATGTCGCCTGCGCGCCATCCAGTGCGCGCGCTGATGCTCGCCCCCACGCGCGAACTCGCCGACCAGGTCTACGCCAACCTCAAGGCCTACGCCAAACACACGCCGCTGCGCTGCGCCTGCGTGTTCGGTGGCATGGACATGAACCCGCAGAAGGAGGAGTTGCGCAAAGGCGTGGAGCTGCTCGTGGCCACCCCCGGGCGCCTGCTCGACCACATCGAGGCCAAGACGGTCAACCTCAGCCAGGTGCAGTTCGTCGTGCTCGACGAGGCCGACCGCATGCTCGACATCGGCTTTCTGCCCGACCTGCAGCGCATCCTCGGCTATCTGCCCAGGCAGCGCACCACGCTGCTGTTCTCGGCAACCTTTTCGCCAGAAATCAAGCGTCTGGCGCAGAGCTATCTGCAAAACCCGCTGCTCGTCGAGGTGGCCCGGCCCAACGCCACCGCGGCCACGGTCGAACAGCGGGTCTACCAGGTGGAGGAAGACGACAAACGCGCCGCGCTGGTGCAACTGCTGCGCGACAACCCGCTGCCGCAGGTCATCGTGTTCGTCAACAGCCGCCTGGGCGCCGGACGGCTGGCGCGTGCGCTGGAGCGCGACGGCATCAAGGCCGCGGCGATGCACGGCGACAAGTCGCAGGCCGAGCGCCTGACCACGCTCGACGCCTTCAAGCGCGGCGACATCCAGGCACTGGTGGCCACCGATGTCGCCGCGCGCGGCCTGGACATTGCGGAATTGCCCGGCGTGGTGAACTACGACGTGCCGTTCAACGCCGAAGACTATGTGCACCGCATCGGTCGCACGGGTCGTGCCGGGGCATCGGGCCTGGCCATCACCCTGGCCACGCCGCGCGACGCGCGCGCTCTGGCCGACATCGAAAAACTCATCAAACGCCAGTTCGACAAACTGCCCCTGCAGATCGACCGCAGCAGCCGTGCGCGCCGCGACGCGCCGCCGCGTCGCGCCGACAGCGCGGGGTCGCCAACGGGCACGGCAGCTCCCGCCGCCTGGCACGGCAGCGCGCGCGCGCCGCGCCATGACCCATGGTTCGACAAGCCTTACGAACCGGACCCGAACGCCAAGCCGAGCTGGGACGCCACCGCCCCGGCGGCGCCGACGGCATCGCGCTCGGTGTCGCCAAGCATCCGCCCGCGGCGCAAGATCGCCGCATTGCTCGGCGGCCAGGGCAACCGCTGACGCCGCAACACGCGCCGCGCGGCGCGCGGATCAGCAACGGGCGACGGTGGCAGCGTTCACGCCCCCTCAGCCTGCAGCCGCAGCCCCGCCGGTGCGTGGCGACAGACTGAACTGGCCGGCGTCGGACGATGAATCCGCCGGCGGCGCAGGCGCGGCGTCGGCCAGCGGCAGTTCGAAATCCAGATCGAGCGTCTGTGCCGGCGCCGCGCTCGCCGGGTGCGCCACAGCCGCACCGGGCACGGCGTCGGGGAACAGGTCGCGCGCCACGGCATAGAGCATGAGCAGATCGCGGTACGCCGGCAGGTCGAACCCCATGCGGTGCTGGTTCGGATCGTCGAGCAACATGTGTTCGAGCACGGTCACGCTCTGCGGCGTGCCCCACGACTGGGTGATCAGCGCCATCGCGCGGTCGTAATCGGTGAGATCCCGCCCGGGAGAGCCGGGCGCCGCCTCCTGCCCCCACGGCGGCACGGCGACGTTGAAACGCCGCTCGAAACGGGTGTAGAGCGCGTCGAATTCCTTTTTCCGTCCGTGCTTGCGGTAGAGGTCGAACAGCAGCAGGTAGGGCAGCGCGAAGCTGTCGCTGGCGCTGTCGTCGAGCGATTTTTCCAGCAGCGCCATTGCCCGGTCGTCGTCGCCCATGTCGATGAAGTACTCGGCCAGATGCCCGGCATCCATCAACTCGTCGACCTGGACCTGTTTGTCTTGCGCCAGCGGCTGTAAAAACCGCGAATCCCAGTCATCACCGGGGTGGCCCCAGGTTTGCGCCGGCGTCCCCTCGGCCAGCGGCGTCGCCGCGGGTGCCGGCACATCGATGTGCGGCTGCAGCGGCCGGCCGTCGAGCTGCGACGGCAGACCAAACGGCATCGCCGGCGGCGGCATGGTCGAGCGCTGCGCCGGGGGTGACAGCGTGCTCTGTGGCACCGCCGCGGCCTGCAGCCCGGGGGGCGGCACCGCGGCGGCATCCGCCAGCGGCCAGCCGGGAGTGGCGGCAAACGGATCGTCTGCCGCGGCCGCCGTGGCCCCGCGGCGCCACAACCAAACGCTCAACAGCAGCAACGCCACCACGGCTGCCGCGAGGGCATACAGCCAGGCGGCGGGCACGCTGCCGGCACGCACCGCGGCGAGCTCGGCCTGCGTCTGCTGCAGCTGCTGCGACGCCTGCGCAAACTGCCGCTGCAGCACCTCGGCGCGCGCCTGCAACGCCTGCATCTGCTGCAAGGTGGCCGGGTTGCCGTCGCTGCCGGCGACCACGGCATCGAACACCAGCTGGCGCAGGGCGTCGAGCCGGGCGCGCTGCGCCGCAGTCACCGTGGGCAAAACCGGAGGCAGCGCCACGGCCAGCCGCAGCGCAGGCATGTCCACGGCAACCGCCGAGCCGACGTCACCCAGTTCCAGGCGGCTGTGCGCCTGCGCCCGGGCAGGGCGCTCGGCCACGGTGGGCGACGCCGCCGTCTGCCGCGCGAGCGGCGCGTGCCGCGGCGTGGCGATCTGCGGCTTCAGCGCCGCAGGGTGCACCACGGCGGGGACGGTGGACACAGCCGTGCGCCGCGCCGCAGTCGGCGGCACCATCGGCGCCGTCGTCGCTGCCGCAAGCGGTGCGGATGCGGTCGTCGCCGCCAGGGTGGCGGGCTGCGGCGCTCGCGCGCCCGGCACGGCCACGGCGCTGCCCGCCGTCAGCGGCAGCTCGGGCCTGGGCGGGTCGACCAGCACGGTGTAGATCTGCGTGCGCTGAAACTGGCAGCCCAGGTGCAGGCGCACTTCGACGATCGGGTCGCGCAGCGGTCTGCCGCTGTGCACCAGCAGCGTCAGGCCACCTGCGGTCGGGCTGGCCGACACCGACAGGGCACCCAGGCCGCTGCCCAGATCGCCCGCCGGCGCGGCTTGCACGCAGGACAGCGGCAGCGACTCGCCGGCATCCAGACGCAGCGGGATTTCCATGCGCAGCGGGCGGCCGAGTTCGGCACGGGTCTGCGCCGCACCGATCATCAGCGCCCAGGCCGGCTGGCATGCGGCCACCGTCAGTCCGAGCGCGGCGGCGGCGCGGCGCAGCCGGCCCCCACACCAGACATCAGGGAAGCGAAGCTCAACGGGCATGACCAAACGGCAGAAGTGGCCCTCTCTGGCGGGCCGGACAAATGGAAAACAATGTATCACCCTGCACTTGGGCACGCGCCTTGGCGACCACGCCCGCTTCACAATGACGTGAAATATTTAACGTTTCCGTGACGCACTGTCGGCATTGCCCAACAGCGGTGACGGCAGGCTGCGACCTTGTGCCTATGATCCGCAGTCATCGCCACCGTTTCTGCCGCCTTCATGAGTGCCGAACTCCGCGCCGAACGCCAGGGCCACAGCCTGGTGCTGCAACTGCATCATCCGGAAACGCGCAACGCGTTCAGTACCGCGCTGGGCGCGGCCATGCTCGAAGCGCTGACCACGGCGCAACGCGACGCAGACATCCGCGCCGTGGTTCTCACCGGCACCGCGCCGCACTTTTGCAGCGGTCTGCAGCATGCCGACGCGCTCGACACCCTGCACGACTGCATCCTGGCGTTGCGCGACTGCGAGCCGCTGGTCGTCGGCGCGTTACATGGCCTGGTGCGCGGCGCGGGCGCGGCGCTGGCGCTGGCGTGCGACGTGCTCGTCGCTGCCGACGACGCGCAGCTGCAACTGCCCGACCCGCTGCTGCCGCATACCGACGTCGGCGCCGCGCAATGGCTGGCCGCACGGCTGCTGCCGCGCATGGCGTGCAACGAGGCCGCGCTGCCCGGCGCCGGCTTGTCCGCGGCGCGGCTGCACCAGCTCGGTGTGGTCAACCAGTTGTGCGCTGCGGGGCTGAGTCTGCACGTCGCGCTGCAGCGCGCCGAGTCTTTGGCCGACGGCCGGCGCAACGCGCTGCCGCCACCGCCGTGGCCCGCCGATGCGCTGTATGCGCATCTGGCGCGGCAAACCGGCAACGACTGAGCCCGGCCCGATGGACGCCGCGCCCTCCCCGCGTGTCAGCACGCTGCACACCCGTCTGCACCGGTTTTTGCAGACGGTGCTGTTGCCGCAGGAGGCAGCGGTCAACGCCGCGTGGCGACTGGCGGCGACAGACGGTGGCGCCGCGCTGTCGGCGCTGCTGGCGCCGATGCAGCAAAAAGCGCAACTGGCCGGGCTGTGGAATCTGTTTCTCCCCGCCTCGACGCGCGCGCCGCAGGGGCTGAGCCACTGGGAATATGCGCCGATGATCGAAGCCATGGGGCAAGCCGCCTGGGCTGCCAGCGTGTTCAACTGCGCGCAGCCCGACGCCGCGACCATGCAGCTGCTCGACAGTTACGCCAGCGAGGCGATCAAAGATGACTGGCTCGACCCGATGCTGCGCGCGCAGTCGCGTTGCGCCTGGGCTGCGGCCGAACCTGACGCGTCGCTGTATCGGCCCGACTCGTTGCGCACCGAAGCCCGGCGCGACGGCGATGCCTGGGTCGTGCACGGCAGCAAAACCTGGGTGCACGGGCTGTCCGACGCACGCACCAGCGGCCTGCTGGTGCTGTGCCGCACCGACGCCGACGCCGCGCTGCACCATCAATTCAGCCTGCTGCTCGTGCCTCGCTCCGCCAGCGGCGTGCTCGCCGGCCGGCAGCTGCACGGCTGGGCGGCGCCCTCCCCGCCTGCAGACGTGCGCTTCGACGGCGTGCGCGTGCCGCTGCACCACGTAATCGGCGAGCCCGGGCAGGGGCTGGACATGCTGCAGATGCAGCAACGCCTGACGGGCCTGCACGACGCGCTGTGGGCGCTGGGCGCAGCCGAGCGCGCGCTGCGCCTGCTCATCGGCCGCCTGCAACAGCCCGCCGGCGAATCCCCGGCGGTACACCATCCGCTGTGGCAGCAGCGCATCGCCCAGGCACGCATCTGGCTGGACACCACGCGCATGCTCGCCCGCCGCTGCGCCTGGCAACTCGACCAGAACGACGGCGACCTGCCGCAACAGGAACTCGCCATGCTGCAGGCGCAGGCGCTGCCGCTGGCGCTACAGACCGTGCAGTGGAGCGTCCTGGCGCACGATGCGCAGGCGTTCGACGACACCCTGCCGCTGGCCGGCTGGCTCGCCCGGCTGCAACTGCTGCAGCAGCTGGCGCCGCCGGCACAGGTGCTGCAGGCGCACATCGCGCAGGGCGAACTGCTGCGCTGAACATCCGGCCACGGCGCACAATCTTCGCCGCCACCGATGCCAGAGGAGACCGCATGAAACTCGTCCGCTACGGCCGCAACGGCCACGAACGCCCCGGAATGATCGACGCGCAGGGCCGTCTACGCAGCCTGGCCGCTCAGGTGCAGGACATCGACGCCAGCGTGTTCGGCCCGGCGGGCCAGCGCTGGCTGCGCCGCCTCGACCCGTCCAGCCTGCCGCTGGTTCCTGGCCGCCCCCGGCTGGGCGTGCCGTTCGTCGGCATCAGCAAATTCATCGCCATCGGGCTGAACTACCGCGATCACGCGGAGGAAGCCGGCATGCCCGTGCCCACTTCGCCCATCGTGTTCACCAAGTGGACGAGCTGCATCAGCGGCCCTTACGACGCCGTGCTGCGTCCGCCGGGGGCGAGCAAGCTCGACTGGGAGGTCGAACTCGGCGTGGTCATCGGCCGCACCGCGCGGTTCGTGCGCGAGGCCGACGCGTTGAAGTACGTGGCCGGCTACTGCCTGGTCAACGACGTGTCCGAACGCGCCTACCAGCTCGAACAGGGCAGCCAGTGGAACCTGGGCAAGGGCTGCGACACCTTCGGCCCGATCGGCCCGTGGCTGGTCACCCGCGACGACATCGACGACCCGCAGAACGTCGATTTGTGGCTCGACGTCAACGGCGAGCGCATGCAGCAGGGCAACACGCGCAACATGGTGTTCGGCGTGGCGTTCCTCGTGGCGTACCTCAGCCGCTTCATGACGCTGCTGCCGGGCGACGTCATCGCCACGGGCACGCCGCCGGGAGTCGGCATGGGGCGCAAACCGCCGCGCTATCTGCAACCCGGCGACGAGGTCACGCTGGGCAGCCCGCAACTGGGCGTGCAGCGCCAGCGCATCCGCAACGCGCCGCAGCGCCCGGCCTGAGCCCGCCCTCGGGCCGCTGCCGCCGGCACGTCCCGACGGCCCTGCCCGGCCTTCGGTCAGTCTTCGGGCAGCGGTGCCTCGCGCACCGGGCGCTTGAGCAGTTTGCGCTGCAGGGTGCGGCGGTGCATCTGCAGCGCGCGCGCCGTGGCGGAAATATTGCCGTCGTGCTCGGCCAGCACTTTCTGGATGTGTTCCCATTCGAGCCGCTCGACCGGCAGCGGGTTGGCCGCCACCGGGCGGTTGGCCTCGGGCGTGTCCTGCTGCAGTGCGGCCAGGATTTCGCTCACGGTCGCCGGCTTGGGCAGATAGTTGGTCGCGCCGAGTTTGATCGCGTCCACCGCAGTGGCGATGCTGGCGTAGCCGGTGAGCAGCAGGATGCGCATGTCCGGGTATGCGGCGCGCAGCGGCTGGATCAGCGTCAGCCCGCTGTCGCCCGGCAGCCGCAGGTCGAGCACTGCGGCGTCGAACGCCGCGCTGCCGATGAGCGCGCGCGCCGCGGCCGCCGACTCGGCGTGCCAGACGCGGATGCCGCGACGTTCGAGAGAATTGCGCGTGGCCGCGGCCAGCGCGGCGTCGTCTTCGACCAAAAGCAGGTTCATGGCGTGTACATCAGGACAGTGAAGGCATCTGCCGTGGCCAGCGCAACGTGGCGCGCAGACCGCCGCCGTCGCGCCGGGCGACGTCGAGCGTGCCGCCCAGGCGCTCGATACCGGCGCGCGCCAGCGCCAGGCCGAGACCGCGGGTTTGTCCCTTGGTGCTGACGAAGTCGTAGCCCGCGCGCGCCAGCCGGTCGTCGGGCAGTCCGGGGCCGCGGTCGAGCACGCTCACGCGCAACTGCTGCGCATCCCAGTCGGCCTCGACGGCGACGTCGGCGGGGCTGGCGTCGGCGGCGTTGTTCAGCAGGCTGACCAGCGCAGCGGTCAGCCCGGCGTCGATGCGCACCGCCGGCGGCTCGCCCGCACCGCGCAGCTGCAGCGGCGCCTGCGACTGCGGACGCATCAGGTGCCAGTGTTCCAGCGTCTGCTGCAGCCAGCGCGCCAGCGATTCGGTCTGTCCGCTCCTGCTGCGCGCCGCGCCCGCCGCCGCGGTGATGTGGCCGAGCACGGTACGGATCTGCGCCACCTGCGCCTGCATGCGCTGCAGCGCCGGGCCGAGTTCGTCGTCGCCGGCGTAATCGGCCTGCAGATCGTCGACGGTCATCGCCAGCGTGGCCACCGGGGTGGCCAGCTCGTGCGCCGCGGCGGCGGCCTGCATGCCCAGCGCGAACAGGTGCTGGTCGCGCAGCGCCACCTCGCGGCTGCGCGCCAGTTCGATCTCGCGTTCGCGCAACGCGCTGGCCAGCCGCGCCACCACAGCGGTGACCAGCAGCGCGGTGATGAGGAAGTTGCCCCACATCCCGGACAAATGTTCGCTCAGCGCCCCGGCGCTGGTGCCGCAGGCCACGGTCTGCGGCGCGGGGAAAAACACCAGCAGCGAATACAGGGTGATGACCACTGCGGTCATCGCCCAGCCGTAGCCCCAGGGCAGCGCCACGGCGCACAGGATCAGCGGCACGAGCAGCAGGGAAATCACCGGATTGACCTCGCCTCCGCTCCAGTAAACCAGGAGCGCGAGGATCAGCGCGTCGGCGAGCAAATGGGCGAACGCCCCGGCCGTGCCCAGACCGCGTGCGCTGCGCGTCTGCCACCACAACAACAGGCCTAGACCGGCCTGCAGCGCGATCAGCCCGAGCACCTTGTCCAGCGGCCAGGTGATGTCCAGGTAGTGATGCGCCCACGGCAGCATGGCCAGCTCGGCGAGCAGCAGCACCACGCGTGCGGCCAGCAGCCGGTGCAGCGTCACCGCCGGCAGCGGAGCGAACGCGCCGCCACGACCAGCCAGCGACGGTGAGGGAAAGCGCGAAGACAACGGCATGGGCGGATTTTAGAAAGGAGCCGCCCTGTGCCGGATCGGCGTTGTCCCGCGCTGCGGCAATCGGTCGCAGGCGGGAGAGGACGGCCGGCTACGGCAGCAGCACCGTCGAGCCGCTGGTGTGGCGTGCCTGCAAGTCGCGGTGCGCCTGCGCCGCGTCGCGCAGGGCATAGCGCTGGTTGATGTGCACCGTCACCTGGCCGCTGCGCAGCAGGGCGAACAGCGCGTCGGCCATCTGCTGCTTGACCACCGGATCGGCCATGTGCGTGCCCAGCGTCGGGCGGGTGACGTACAGCGAGCCGGCGGCGGCCAGATCGGTGAGTTTGATCGGCGGCACCGCGCCGGAGGCGTTGCCAAAACTGACCATCAGACCGAAAGGCTGCAGACAGGCGAGCGAACGCTCCCAGGTGTCGCGCCCGACCGAGTCGTAGACCACGGCAACACCCTTGCCGCCGGTGAGCTGTTTGACGCGGGCGACGAAGTCGTCGGCCACGTAGTCGATGACGTGGGCATAGCCGTTGTCCAGCGCCAGGCGGCATTTTTCCGCCGAGCCGGCGGTGCCGATCAGCCGCACCCCCATGGCCCGCGCCATCTGCCCGGCGATCAGCCCCACGCCGCCGGCTGCGGCGTGGAACAAGGCCACGTCACCCTGCTGCAGCGCCTTGGTGCGATGCAGCAGGTAGTACGCCGTCAGCCCCTTGAGCAGGCTGGCGGCGGCCACGTCGAACGCGATGTCGTCGGGCAACTTGATCAGCGGCGCCACCGGCATGATGCGGCGCTGGGCATAGGCGCCAGGTGTGCCGGTGCAATAGCCCACGCGGTCGCCGACGGCGAATCCCTCCACACCCGGGCCGACCGCCTCGATCACCCCCGCCGCCTCGCCGCCCAGCCCGGCCGGCAGCGGCTGGGGGTACAGCCCGGTGCGGTGGTAGACGTCGATGAAATTCAGCCCCACGGCTTCGTGCCGCAGCAACACCTGGCCGGGGCCGAGCTCACCGAGCTCGACGCTGCGCCACTGCAGCACCTCGGGGCCGCCGAACTGGTCGATTTCAATTACTTGTGTCGTCGTCATGTCTCATCCTTTCAGGGTAGCGGGCCGCGGCACGTCGCGCAGCCATAGAGCCAGAGCCGGCAGGCACAGCAGCGCCAGCGCCGCCGCCAGGGTGAACAGCGCGGCGGAGCCGATGGTCTGCCACAGCCAGCCGGCGCCGACGGCGGCGAGCAACTGCATCAGCCCGATGCTCAGGTGGTAGAAGCCGAACGCCGTGCCGCGCAAATCCGCCGGAGCGGCCTCGGCCACGGCTGCGGAGAGTAGTCCCTGCGTCAGCCCCATGTGCAGCCCCCACAGCGCAACCCCGATCCAGAACCCGGGCATTGCCAGCGGCAGGACGCCGCCGAGCAACAGCATCGACGCCGCCAGCACCGCCAGACCAAGGGCGAACAGCCGCTTGCGTCCCCAGCGCGCGGCGAGCACGCCCACCGGGTAGGCCGACAGCGCGTAGGCCAGCGACATCACCAGCGTGACCAGCGCGATCCACACCACCGGCACGCCGATCTGGTTGCCGCGCAACACCAGAAACGCCTCGGTCAGCCGTGCCACGGTGAACAGCGCCGCCAGCCCGACGACATGCCAGTAGGCCACGGGCAGCCGCCGCGCCGCGCTCCAGTCCAGCCTCTTGCCGCGTGGTGCCGCCGCGCGCTCCGGCCCGCGCCGCTGCGGCTCGCGCACGCCAAACGCCAGCAGGGCCACGGCTATCACCGCGGGGATGACGCCGAACCACAGCACCAGCCGCAGGTTGTCGGCGTACACCGCGAGCAGGCCGATGGCCGCCAGCGGACCGAGCACCGCGCCCACCGTGTCCAGGCTTTGCCGCAGACCGTAGGCGGCGTTGCGCAGCGCCGGCGGCGTGGCGTCGGCCACCAGCGCGTCGCGCGGTGCGCCGCGCACGCCCTTGCCGATGCGGTCGATGAAACGCGCGGCGATCACCTCAGCGGCGCCGGAGGCCAGCGGAAACAGCGGCTTGGTCAGCGCCGACAGCCCGTAGCCGGTCACCGCCAGCCATTTGCGCGAACCGATGCGGTCGGACCAGAACCCCGACACCACCTTGAGCATCGACGCCGTGGCCTCGGCAATGCCCTCGACCACGCCGACGCTGAGCACGCTCAGCCCGAGCACGGTGGTCATGTACACCGGCAGCAGGGCATGGATGAGTTCGGACGACATGTCCATGAACAGACTGACCAGTCCGAGCATCCAGACGGTGCGCGGCAGGCGGTTGGTGGCGTGTTGTGACAGGGTGGACATGGGCAGGTGCAGTGGCTGTGCGGCGTCGCCGCACGGCTGCCGGGCGGCGCGTTAAGCACAGTCTAAGCGCCAGACGCTACAGTGCGCTGTGTCAGGGTGACAGACGCAACGCCATGCGACTCCTCTTGGTCGAAGACGATTTGATGATCGGCGAGAGCGTGCTCGACGCGCTGCGCGGCGAGGGCTACGCCGTCGACTGGGTACGCGACGGCGCGCTCGCCGACACTGCGCTGCGCACCGAAACCTACGATCTGGTGCTGCTCGACCTGGGCCTGCCCCGGCTCGACGGCATCCAGGTGCTCAAGGCACTGCGCGCGCGGCGCGACGCCACTCCGGTGCTGATCGCCACCGCGCGCGACGCCGTGGCCTCGCGCATCGCCGGGCTGGACGCCGGCGCCGACGATTACGTGCTCAAGCCGTATGACCTGAACGAGCTGGCGGCGCGCATCCGCGCGCTGCTGCGCCGCGCCGCCGGCCGCGCCGAGCCGGTGTTCACCTACGGCCGCATCAGCCTGAACCCGGCGACGCACGAGGCGCTGCTCGACGGCGAGCCGGTGGCGCTGTCGCAGCGCGAGTGGGCCGTGCTCGAAGCGCTCATCGCCCGGCCCGGCATGATTCTGTCGCGTGCCCAGCTCGAAGAAAAGCTCTACAGCTGGAAGGACGAGATTTCCAGCAACGCCGTCGAGGTGTACGTGCACAGCCTGCGCAAAAAACTCGGGGCCGACCTCATCCGCAACATCCGCGGCATGGGCTACATGATCGCCAAATCGCCCGCGCCCGGCGCAGGGGGAGAGACGGCGTGAAGTCGCTGCGCGCGCGGCTGCTGCTGCTGCTGTCGGCCGCGGTCACCGTGGCTGCGCTGGTGCAGGCGGTGGCCGTGTTCCGCAACGCCATGAGCGAGGCCGACGCGGTGTTCGACTACCACCTGCAGCAGCTCGCGCTGTCGCTGGCCAGCGGCGACATGGGGCTGCCCGGCTTCGGCCCGGACGTCAGCGCCGGCAACAACATCGACTACGTCGTGCAGGTCTGGGCGCCCGACGGCCAGCGCATCTACGTCTCGCGTCCGCGCAGCGATCTGCCCAGCCAGGCGGTGCTCGGCTACACCAATGTGCAGGTCGGCGGCGAGCAGTGGCGGGTGTATTCGATGCAGGCCGGCGGCCGCACCATCCAGGTCGGGCAAAGCACGGCGACGCGGCAGGCGCTGGCGCTGGGCTTCGCGCTGCGCGCGATCTGGCCGATGGCGGTGATCGCGCCGCTGTTGCTGCTGGCCGTGGCCTGGGCGGTGAGGCGCTCGCTGCGCCCGTTGTCCGACTTGTCGCAGGAGCTGGAAAACCGCGCCGCCACCAGCTTCGAGCCGCTGGACCCGCACCCGGTGGTCAGCGAGATGCAGCCGGTGGTGCGGGCGATGAACGGGCTGTTCGCCCGCACCCGCGCCGCGTTCGACACCCAGCGCATGTTCGTCGCCGACGCCGCGCACGAACTGCGCTCGCCGCTGGCCGCGCTGAAGGTGCAGGTGCAGATGCTCGAACGCGCGCACGACGACGCGCAGCGCGGCGTGGCGCTGGCGCGGCTGGAAAGCGGCATCGACCGCGCCAGCCATTTGGTCGAGCAGTTGCTGCAACTCGCGCGCAACGAATCCGGCGGCGAGGAGGCGCCCGCCGCGGTCAGCCTGCTCGACACGGCGCGGCTGGCGCTGTCGGACACTGCCGAACTCGCGCTCACCCGCGGCGTGGACGCCGGGCTGGAAGACGCCGAAGACTGCAGCGTGCTCGCCCCGCCGGGCGGGCTGCGCATCCTGGTGCGCAACCTGGTGGACAACGCGCTGCGCTACACCCCGCAGGGTGGGCGGGTGGACGTGCGCGTGCGCTGCGACATGCGGCAGGCCGCCAGCGGCGTGGCGCAGCGCGTGGCCGTGCTCGAAGTCGACGACTCCGGCCCGGGCATTCCGCCCGAGGACCGCGAGCGCGTGTTCGACCGCTTCTACCGCCGCGAAGACGCGCCCGCCGGCGGCAGCGGGCTGGGGCTGGCCATCGTGCGCAGCGTGGCGCAGCGCTGCGGCGCGACCATCGAGCTCGACACCGCGCCGCTGGGCGGCCTGCGCGCGCGGGTGGTGTTTCCGCCACTCCCTGCCCCGCCGGCGGCCTGATGCGCCACCCTTGCCGCATTGCAGCAAACCCGGTGTAATGCCCTATCCCGTTTCCAGCCAGGAGATCCAGATGACCCTGCAACTCAGCCTCAAGGACAAAACCGCCCTCGTCACCGGTGCGGCCAGCGGCATCGGCCGACACATCGCGCAAACCTACGCCCAGGCCGGGGCGAAGGTGGCGATTGCCGATCTGAACCTCGACGCCGCACGCGCCACCGCGCAGGCCATCAACCAGGCCGGGGGCACGGCGATGGGCGTGGCCATGGACGTGACCGACGAGGCGCAGGTCAACGCCGGCTGCGCCGCGGTGGCGCAAGCCTTCGGCGCGGTGGACATCCTGGTGTCCAACGCCGGCATCCAGATCGTCAACCCGATCGAAAACTTCGCCTTCGCCGACTGGAAAAAGCTGCTGGCCATCCATCTCGACGGCGCCTTTCTCACCACCAAGGCGGTGCTGCCGGGCATGTACGCCAGAGGCAGCGGCGTGGTCATCTACATGGGCTCGGTGCACTCGCACGAGGCGAGCAAGCTCAAGAGCGCCTACGTCACCGCCAAGCACGGCCTGCTCGGGCTGGCGCGGGTGCTGGCCAAGGAAGGCGGGCCCAGGGGCGTGCGCTCGCACGTCATCTGCCCCGGTTTCGTGCGCACCCCGCTGGTGGAAAAGCAGATTCCCGAGCAGGCGCGGGAGCTGGGCATCAGCGAAGAGCAGGTGATCAAAAACGTCATGCTCAAGGACACGGTCGACGGCGAATTCACCACGCTGGACGACGTCGCCAGCCTCGCGCTGTACCTCGCCGCCTTCCCCAGCGCCGCGCTGACCGGGCAGTCGATCGTCGTCAGCCACGGCTGGTGCATGAATTGAGCCGCAGGCCGGGTGCGGGTGGCGCACCGCCTCACGACGTCAGTCTCACGACGTCACTCAGGGCGTGAGCATGGTCACGCCCGGGAGCTCGCAGGCCATGACCGCCTGACGCAGCGCGGCGATGGCTTCGTGGCGGGTGAAGGTTTTGCGCCACGCCAGCACCACGCGGCGCGACGGCGGCGGGTCGGTGAACGGCACGTAGCAGACGTGGTCGGTGCCGGGGTCGGCGGCGTGCGGCACGTCCTGCCGCGGCACCGACAGTTTGGGCACGATGGTGATGCCCATCCCCGAGGCGACCATTTGCTTGATGGTCTCCAGCGACGAGCCCTCGAAGCTCTTGCGGATGCCTTCGGAGCTGGGCGAAAACCGGGCGAACTCCGGGCAGACTTCGAGCACGTGGTCGCGGAAACAATGCCCGGTGCCCAGCAGCAGCATGGTCTCGTCCTTGATTTCCTCCGCGGTCAGCGCCTTGCACCCGGCCAACGCGTGGCCGCGCGGCACGGCGATCATGAACGGCTCGTCGTACAGCGGCGACACCGCCAGTCCCTGGTCGGGAAACGGCTCGGCGAGGATGGCCGCGTCGAGTTCGCCGGTGCGCAGCATTTCCAGCAGCCGGGTGGTGAAGTTTTCCTGCAGCAGCAGCGGCATTTGCGGCGTGCGCGCGATGACGTTGCGCACCAGTTCCGGCAGCAGGTACGGCGCGACGGTGTAGATCACGCCCAGACGCAGCGGGCCGGCGAGCGGATCCTTGCCGCGCTTGGCGATTTCCTTGATCGCCGCGGCCTGCTCGATCACCCGCTGCGCCTGCTCGACGATCTCGGCGCCCACCGGGGTGATGCTCACCTCGTTGCCGCCGCGCTCGAACAGCCGCACGTCGAGCTCGTCTTCGAGTTTTTTGATCGCCACCGACAGCGTCGGCTGGCTGACGAAACAGGCTTCGGCGGCGCGGCCGAAATGGCGTTCGCGCGCCACGGCGACGATGTAGCGGAGTTCGGTCAGAGTCATAGACAGAATTGAAACAGAATCCGGCGAAGATTGTGTGAATCAATGCAATCCGGATTCACGCCGACAGCCAGTTGCCGGCCTCGCCCAGCCAGCGCAGCACATGCTGCCGCGCCGCCGCGGGGTCGGCAGCCAGCAGCCGCCGAGCGCTGTCGCGGGCGGCGGCGAGCAAATCGGCATCGTGCGCCACGTCGGCGTAGCGCAACCCCGGCACCCCCGATTGCCGCAGCCCGAGCAGTTCGCCCGGGCCGCGCAGTTCGAGGTCTTTTTGCGCCAAGGCAAAGCCGTCGGCCAGATCGCGCATCGCCGCCAGGCGCGCGGCTGCCGTGGGCGACAGCGGCGGGGTGAACAGCAGCACGCAGTCGGACTGCGCCGCACCGCGCCCCACCCGCCCGCGCAATTGGTGGAGCTGCGACAGACCGAAACGCTCGGCGTGCTCGACCACCATCAGGCTGGCGGCGGGCACGTCCACGCCGACTTCGATCACCGTGGTGGCCACGAGCAGGCCGATGTCTGCGGCGGCGAACGCCTGCATCACCGCGCGCTTGTCCGCCGCCTTCATCCGGCCGTGCAGCAGCCCGGGGCGCAGCGGTGCGGCCGCGGGCGCTCGCGGTACCGCCGCGAGCGCGGCGCCCAGCTCGGCATGCACGGCCACGGCGTTTTGCAGATCCAGCTCCTCACTCTCCTCCACCAGCGGGCAGACCCAGTACGCCTGCCGCCCCTGCGCAACCTGCGCGGCGACGCGGGCGATGAGCGCGTCGCGTCGGCCGGCGGCCAGCAGCGTGGTTCGCACCGGCGTGCGCCCCGGCGGCAGGGCGTCGATGGTCGAAACGTCCAGATCGCCGAACAGGGCCATCGCCAGCGTGCGCGGAATCGGCGTGGCACTCATCATCAGCAGGTGCGGCTGCAATGCACTGTCCTGCAGCCCGGCGCGCAGGCCGTCGCGCAGCGCCAGCCGCTGCGCCACGCCGAAGCGGTGCTGTTCGTCGACGATGGCCAGCCCGAGCCGGGCAAACCGCACCTGCGACTGGATCACCGCATGCGTGCCGAGCACGAGCTGCGCCTGGCCGCTGGCGACCAGCGCCAGCGCCGCGCCGCGCTCCGTCTTGCTCTGACTGCCCGACAGCCAGGCCACACGCACCCCCAGCGGCTGCAGCCAGTCGGCCAGCTTGCGCGCGTGCTGTGCGGCAAGGATTTCGGTGGGCGCCATCAGCGCGCACTGCCAGCCCGCGGCGATGGCCTGCGCTGCCGCCAGCGCCGCCACCACCGTCTTGCCGCTGCCCACGTCGCCCTGCAGCAGCCGGTGCATCGGCAGCGGCCGCGCCAGATCGGCGGCGATTTCCGCAACGCAGCGCTGCTGCGCCGCAGTGAGCCGAAATGGCAGCGCCGCCTGCAGCCGCGCCACCAGATCGTCTGCTCCTGCGGCACGCTGCAGCGACGGCGCCCGCCACTGCTCACGCTGCGCGCGGGCCTGTTGCTGCGCCAGCTGCTGCGCCAGCAGTTCGTCGAATTTCAGCCGCCGCTGCGCCGGGTGGGTGCCTGCCTCCAGGCTGGGCAGCGCCTGCGGCGGCGGGGCGTGCAGCAGGCGCAGACTGGTCTGCAGCGCGGGCAGGTGGTGCCGCGCCAGTTCCTGCGGCGGCACGGTGTCGCGCCAGTCCAGCCGCTCCAGGGCAGCCGCCACCGCCTTGCGCAACACACTTTGCGCCACCCCGGCCGTGGTCGGATACACCGCAGTGAGCACGGCGGGCAACGGCGTGCCGGCCTCCACGACTTTCCACGCCGGGTGCACCATCTCCCAGCCGAACAGCCCGTGGCGCACCTGCCCGTGCACGCGCAGCCGCACACCGGGCTGCAAGACCTTGCGCTGATTCGGGTAGAAACGGAACAGCCGCAGCGTGAGCCGCTCGTGCGGCGATTGCCCCGACAGCCGCACCAGCAGCTGCCGCCGCGGCGCCCTGCCCTGCACCTGCGCATCGACCACCTCGGCTTCGACCGTGACCACGGCACCGTCGCGCAGCGCCGACAGCGGCGTCAGCCGGGTTTCGTCCTCGTAGCGCAGCGGCAGGTGCAGCGCCATGTCCCAGTCGGTGTGCAGTCCCAGCCGCGCCAGCGGCGAGGTGTTGGCCCTCTGGGCGGCCGCGCCGCGCCGCGGCGCAGCGGCGGACTGGTTCGACGCGGGGGAAACTCGCGGGGCGCTCATGGCGGCATTCTAAAAATGCGCACCGCCCCGCCGAGCAGACTGCGGCACCGGGCAAAATTCCCCCGCGTGCAGCAGGTGATGGAAACTCTGGTTATAGTGCTTACACTTTTGCACAGATCGTCCATGTCCTCCGTCGCCGCCACCTTCCGCGCCGCCTGGCTGTCGCTGCTGGTGCTGCTGCTCGGCCTGATGCCGTTCATCCACGGCCATCTGGGCCAGCCGGTACAAAGCGGCTGGCACATCCATGCCCTGTCGACGCTGGCGGAGGTGCGTGCCAGCCCGGCGTTCGAGGGGCTGGCGTGCGGGGAACCAAACCACCGTCACGGCGTGTCGGCGGCTGTGGCGCTGCACGCGCCGGAGCCAAGCGACGTCGAGCTGACCGCAGGCATCGCGCAGTCGCGGCAGACGCAGCTGCGCAGCAGCGGTGTGCCGGCGCCTGCGCCGGCTGCGGCTGCCCTGCCGGCATGGGCGCAGGCACCAGCGCGTGCGGCTCCGGCCCCCGTCTGGCCGGCAGTGCGCAGCGCCGTGGCCCGGACGCGGCACGCGCTGCCGCCTCCCGCACAAGCGCCTCCCTCCATCCGCGTGTGACCGTCGCGGCCGCAACCCGGCCGTGATGCCCCGTTGCGCACGCTGCGCCACGCCGTGCGCCACCCCCGTGTGTTTTTTGCCCGATGGAGCCCGGCATCGCCGGGATGAGACATGCCTGAATCGATCGTTTCACGCGCGCCGCTGGTGCGCCCGCTGCATGCCGCGTGCCTGAGCCTGTGGCTCGCCGCGTTCGCCGCCGCCCCGGTCTGGGCGGCACCGCCTGCCGTCATCGCGCTGTCGCCCGACCAGCAGACCGCGCTGGGCGTGCGCCTTGCCCCGGTGCAGCCGGCGGCGGCGGCGCAAATCGACCTGCCCGCCCGCGTCACGGTGCCGCCGACGCAGCAGGCGGTGGTGGCGGCACCCGCTGCCGCCATGGTCGTGCGGCTGCTGGTCAACCCTGGCGAGACGGTCAAACCCGGGCAGCCGCTGGCCGAACTCAGCAGCGCGCAGATCGCGCAGCTGCAGCGCGAACGCAGCGAGGCGCAAAGCCGCCTGGATCTGGCGCAGCAGCAGTTGCAGCGTGACACCCTGCTGGTCGAAGAGGGCATCGTCCCGGCCGCCCGGCTGGAAGCGGCGCGGGCGCAGAGCCGCCAGGCGCAGGCCCTGCTCGCCGAGCGCGACCTGGCGCTCAAGCTCGCTGCCGGCGGCACCGCGCTCAACGGCCTGGCGGTGCTGCGCGCCCCCATCGGCGGCGTGATCACCGAGGCCAACGCCCTGCCGGGGCAGCGCGTGGACATGGCCGCGCCCTTGTTCCGCATCGCCCAGCAGGGATCGTTGTGGCTGGAAATCGACGCCAGCCCGCAGCAGGCTGCCCAGTTGCAGGCTGGAGCGGCGGTGAGCGTGGCCGAATTCCAGGCGCACGGCGTGGTGCAGGCCAAGTCCACCGCGCTCAACGCCGGGCAGAGCGTGCTGCTCCGCGCGCGTCTGACCCAGCCCGGCAGTCTGCAGCCGGGCGCCGTGGTGCAGGCGCGGGTGAGCCTGCCGGCGCAAAGCGGGTTGTGGCGCGTACCGCCGAGCGCGCTGACGCAGTTCGGCGGCAAAGACGCGGTGTTGGTGCGCGACAAGGCGGGGTTCCGCGTCGTCGCCGTCGACGTGGCCTCGCGGCTGAACGACGCCGTGACGGTGCGCGGAGCGCTACGCGGCGGCGACCAGGTGGCCGCCAGCGGTGTGGTCGCCATCAAGGCTGCCGCCGGTGAGGTGACGCCATGAGCGCGCAGACACCCGACACCCAGCCGGCGGCATCCGGCGGCGGGGCGATCGTCGCACTCACACGCGGCGCGCTGCGCCAGCGTCTGCTCACCCTGGGGGCAATGCTGCTGCTGGTGGCCGGTGGTTTGTGGGCCTGGCGCTCGCTGCCCATCGACGCGTTTCCCGACGTGTCGTCGCCGCAGGTCAAGGTCATCATGAAGGCGCCGGGGATGACGCCCGAAGAGGTCGAGACGCGGGTGGTGCTGCCGATCGAGCAAGAGGTGCTGGGCATCGCCAACAAGCGCATCGTGCGCTCGACGTCCAAATATGGCATTGCCGACATCACCATCGATTTCGACGAAGGCACCGACGTGTACTGGGCGCGCCAGCAGGTCAGCGAAGCGCTGTCGAACGTGCGCGGCGAACTGCCGGCCTCGGCCACGGGCGGTCTGGCACCGATCACCACGCCGCTGTCGGATCTGTTCATGTTCACCATCGAAGGGCCAGCCACGCTGGAGCAAAAGCGCAGCACGCTGCAGTGGCTCATCCGCCCGGCGCTGCGCACCGTGCCTGGCGTGGCCGACGTGAACATGCTCGGCGGCGACGTGCGCGCGTTTGCCGTGCAGCTGGACCCGGCCCGTCTGGCCGCCTGGGGGCTGTCGCTCAACCAGTTGCGCAGCGCGCTGCAGACGAACAACAGCAACGACGGCGCCGGCCGCCTCGACGAGGGCGAGGAAACGCGCATCGTGCGCGTGCAGGGCGCCTTCGCCAACGCCGACGACATCCGCAACACCGTCATCGCCACCGTGCGTGGCACGCCGGTGCGCGTGGGCGATGTGGCGCGCGTCAGCCTGGACAGCAGCACGCGGTACGGCATCGTCACCGCCGACGGCCGTGGCGAGGCGGTCGAAGGCATCGTCCTCGGGCTGCGCGGGGCGAACGCGCAGCAGGTGGTGCGTGGGGTCAAGGCCCGCCTGGCCGAACTGGAGCCGCGTCTGCCCAAGGGCATGAGCGTGCGGGTGTTCTACGACCGCAGTCAGCTCGTCGAGCGCGCCGTGGGCACGGTCACCCGCGCGCTGGCCGAGGCCGTGGTGCTGGTGGTGGTGATGCTGCTGCTGTTTCTGGGCAACTGGCGCGCCGCGCTGGTGGTGGCGCTGACCCTGCCGCTGGCCGCACTGGCCACCTTCATCCTCATGCGCGGGTTCGGACTGAGCGCCAACCTGATGAGCCTGGGCGGGCTGGCCATCGCGCTGGGCATGCTGGTCGACGCCGCCGTGGTGGTGGTGGAAAACCTGGTCAACCACATGGCGCACGATCCGCAGCAGCCGCCGCTGCACGCACCGGTCGATCCGCAGCATGACCGGCTGGCGCGCATCGTGCGCGGCGTCGGCGAAGTCGCCGGCCCGGTGCTGTCGGGCGTGGCCATCATCGCCATCGTCTTCCTGCCGCTGCTCACGCTCGAAGGCCTCGAAGGCAAGCTGTTCCGCCCCGTGGCGCTGACCATCGTGTTCGCCCTGGGTGCCTCGCTGCTGATCGCGCTGACCATCGTCCCGGTGGTGGCCTCGCTGTTGCTCAGGCGCGTGCCGCACACCGATCCGTGGCTGGTGCGGATGCTGTCGGCAGGGTACCGCCGGGTGCTGGACTGGAGTTTTGCCCACGGCCGCATCGTCGTCGCGCTGGCGGTGGTGTCGCTGCTGGCCGCCGGCTTTGCCTACACCCGCGTGGGCAAGACCTTCATGCCTACGCTCGACGAGGGCGATGTGATCGTGCAGCTGCAAAAGCTGCCGTCGATCAGCCTGGGCACGACCGCAGCGCTGGACCTGCGCGTGCAGCAGGCGCTGCTGCGGGAGGTTCCGGAGGTCAAGGCCATCGTCGCCCGCAGCGGCTCGGACGATCTGGGGCTGGACCCGATGGGACTGAACGAAACCGATATGTTTCTCGTGCTCAAACCAGCGGCGCAGTGGCGGCCCGGCGGCAAAGACGCCGTGATCGACGCGCTGCGCCGGGTGCTCGAACGCTTTCCCGGCGTGGATTTCAGCTTCACCCAGCCGATCGAAATGCGCGTCTCGGAAATGCTCACCGGCAGCCGCGGCGACCTGGTGGTGAAAATTTTCGGCCCCGATGTCGCCCAGCTCGGTGATTTGTCGCAGCAGGTCGCCGAGGTGCTCAAAAGCGTGCCCGGTGCGCAGGAGGTGCTCGCCGCCCGCCCCGAGGGCGTGCAGTACCTGACGGTGCAGGTGGACCGCCTGGCCGCCGGCCGTGCCGGGTTCGACGTCGACAGCCTGCAGCAGGACCTGCGCGCGCTGATCGAGGGCCAGCCGCAGGGCATGGTGCTCGAAGGCGTGCGCCGCACCCCGCTGCTGCTGCGCGCGACAAGCGACCTGCGCAGCAATCCGCAGGCGTTCGCGCAGGTGCACATCACCGCACCGGACGGCACGGCGTACCCGCTGTCGCAGCTCGCCCGGCTGGTGCCCACGCAGGGGCCGGTGCTGGTGGCGCATGAGGACGGCAGCCGCTTTGCCGCGGTGCAGGCCAACGTCAGCGGCCGCGATCTGGTCGGCTACGTTGCCGACGCCAAACGTGCCGTGGCCGCCAGGGTGCGGCTGCCCGAAGGCGTACGCCTGCAGTGGGGCGGGCAGTTCGAAAACCAGCAGCGCGCCAGCGCGCGGCTGGGGCTGGTCGTGCCCATCGCATTGGCGCTGATTTTTGTGCTGCTGATGACCACGTTCGGTTCGTTCCGCCAGTCGCTGCTGGTGTTCGCCAACATTCCGTTCGCCCTGGTCGGCGGCGTGATCGCACTGTGGGCCAGCGGGCAATACCTGTCGGTGCCGGCGTCCGTCGGCTTCATCGCCCTGCTGGGCATCGCCGTGCTCAACGGCGTGGTGCTGGTGAGCCATTTCAACGAGTTGCTGCAGCGCGGCCTGCCGCTGGCGCGCGCCGTGCGCGAAGGGGCGATGCGCCGCCTGCGCCCGGTGATGATGACGGCGAGCATCACCGCGCTGAGCCTGCTACCGCTGCTGTCGGCCACCGGCCCCGGCTCGGAAATCCAGAAGCCGCTGGCCGTGGTGGTGGTCGGCGGTCTGGCGTCGTCGACCGCCCTGACCCTGGTGTTGCTGCCGTTGCTGTTTGCGCGCTACGGCCTGCCGCGCGCAGCGCGCAAGGTCGACGCCGCCCGATCCTCCAAGGAGACTGTGTGATGCAAGCAACCTTCTTTTCCCCCGCGCTGCGCGCCGTCGCCGTGGCGCTGGCGCTGGCACTGCCGGGCGGCGCGACGTGGGCGGCGCAGAGCGCAGCACCACGACCGGCCGCCGCGGCAGCCGCCACCGCGGCGCTGCCCGCCGTCGAAGATCTGCCCCGGCCCACTCTGCCGCACACCGCGGCCGTGGAGCAGGGGCTGAGCGACGCCCCGGCGCTGCGTGACGCGCAGGCGATGCGGCAGGCGGCGCAGGACAACGGCGCGGCGCTGCGCGCCGGCAGCAACGGCCTGACCGCGCAGGCACAGGTGCAGCAGCGCCGCATCGACGCGCCGCCCGACAGTGGGCGGTTCACCGAATGGCAGCTGTTGATCAACCGTCAGTTGCGCCTGCCGGCGCAGCAGGAGGCGGACTCGCGTCTGGCCGATGCGCTGGAGCAGTCGGCACAGGCCACGCTGGCGCTGGCGCGGCAGCAAACCCTGGGGCAATTGTTCACGGCGTGGTTCGCCGCGCAACGTGCGCAGGCCGAGGCGCTGCTGGCGCAGCAGGATCTGGAGTTGATCGACGCCCAGGTCAAGGCGCTGCAACGGCGGCAAGCGCTGGGTGACGCCAGCGTGCTGGAGGTGGAGCAAATGCAGGCCGAGCGCGCGCGGGCGCAGGCGGCGCTGACGCTGGCGCAGGGCCTGGCGGCAAGCAGCCGCGCCGCGCTGTTCGCCCGTTACCCGGCGCTGGCGCAGGACGGCAGTCTGCGCGGTCAGGGCGATGCGGCGGCGCTGGCCTTGCCGACATGGTCGGCGGCGCAGTGGGTGGAGCAGGCGACTGCCGCCAGCCCGCTGCTGGCCGAGCAGCGCGCCGCGCTGCAAAAGGCGCAGGCGCTGGCGGCGCAGGCGCACGCCGCACGCACGCCGCAACCCACGGTCGGTGCCTACCTCGGTTCTGAGCGCGGCGGCAACGAGCGCATCGTCGGCGTGCAGCTGTCGGTGCCATTCGGCACCGCGGCGCGCGCCGCGCAGGAGCGCGCCGCTCTGGCGGAGGTCGATGCCGCGCAATGGCGGCTGCGCGAACAGCAGTCCGTGCTCGACGCCGAAATGCAGCGGCTGCTGGCGCTGGCGCAGGCGCAGGCCGCTGCCGCCAATGCCGCGGAAGACGCCGCCAGACTGCAGGCGCAGTCCGCCGCGCGGGTGCTACGCGCCTATCAGCTGGGTGAGGCCGGGCTGTCGGACTGGCTGCTGGCGCGGCGCGGCGCGGTCGAGGCGATGCGCCTGGCGTTGCAGGCGCGCTACGACGCGGCGGCTTCGGCGGCGCAGCTGCGGCTGCAGGCCGGGCTGTGAAACGCGGGCTGCCGGCGGCGCAGGCGGGTCAGTACGCCGGCCAGTCGCGCATCGAGAACAGGCGCTGGTGCTCGCGGATGGCGTAGCGGTCGGTCATGCCGGCCAGGTAGTCGGCGATCGCCCGCGGCTGGCGCGCGGCGTCGTCGCGCTGGTAGGCTCGCGGCAGCAGCCGGGGGTCGGCAGCGTAGGCATCGAACAGCTCGGTCAGCAGCCGCTGCGCCTTGGTGGTATTGCGCAGCACGTCGGGGTGGCGGTACAGCCGGTGCAGCAGCAGGTGCTGCAGCTGCTGCAGTTGCTGCTGCACCGGCGCGCTGAACGCTGCCAGCGGCGGCGCCGCACGCACGGCGTCCGGGCTGTCGACGCCGTGCTGCGTGATGCGCCGCGCCGTCTCCGCGACCAGGTCGCTGATGAGCGCGGAAATCATGCGGCGGATGGTTTCGGCCACCAGCCGCCGCCCCTGCACCGCGGGGTAGGCGCGGCGCACGGCGTCGAGGTGTCCGCCAAAAAACGGCACGGTCTGCAGCTCGTCCAGATCGATCAGCCCGGCGCGCAGACCATCGTCGATGTCGTGGTTGTTGTAGGCGATGGCGTCGGCCAGATTGGTCACCTGCGCCTCCAGACTGGGCTGGCCGCCGGTGAGGAAACGCTGGCCGACGTCGCCCAGGCGCTGCGCGTTGCGCCGCGAACAGTGTTTGAGGATACCTTCGCGCGTCTCGAACGTCAGGTTCAGGCCATTGAACGCGGCGTAGCGTTCTTCCAGCGTCGTCACCACGCGCAGCGACTGCAGGTTGTGCTCGAATCCACCACCCTGCGGGGCATGCCGCCGCATGCATGCGCCCAGCGCGTCCTGCCCGGCGTGGCCGAACGGGGTGTGGCCGAGGTCGTGCGCCAGTGCCAGCGCTTCGGTCAGGTCTTCGTTCAGGCCGAGCGAGCGCGCGATCGAGCGTGCGATCTGCGCCACTTCCAGGCTGTGCGTCAAGCGGGTGCGGAACAGGTCGCCCTCGTGGTTGAGAAACACCTGCGTCTTATATTCGAGGCGGCGGAAAGCGGTGCTGTGAATGATGCGGTCGCGGTCGCGCTGGTAGGCGGTGCGATCCGACGGCGGCGGTTCGTCGTGCTCACGACCGCGCGACGTGGCGTCGCTGCAGGCATACGGCGCCAGGGCGCCGGGGTGCCGCGGCAGCCGGCTCATGCCGCGCTCGTCACCGGCCCCGGCTGCAAATGCGCAGCGATACTCGCCTGCACGTCGGCCAGCGGTGCGGCACGCAGCACCGGGTGTCCCAGACCGTGCAGCAGGACGAAGCGCACCTGACCGCCTTCGGCTTTTTTGTCCACCTGCATCAGCTCGGCCCAGCGGGCCGCGCCCAGATCGGGCGCGCGCGTGGGCAGCCCGGCACGGGCGATCAACCGTGACAGTCGCGCGGCCTCGTCGTGCGGCAACAGCCCCAGACGCACCGACAGTTCGGCAGCGAGCACCATCCCGGCGCCCACGGCCTCGCCGTGCAGCCAGTTGCCATACCCCATCCCGGCCTCGATGGCGTGCCCGAAGGTGTGGCCGAAGTTGAGAATCGCGCGCAGGCCGGACTCGGTTTCATCCTGTGCCACGACATCGGCCTTGATGCGGCAGCACCGCGCCACCGCGGTGGCCAGCGCGGCGTCGTCGCGCGCCAGCAGCGCATCGATGTGCGTTTCCAGCCAGCCGAGAAAATCCACATCGGCGATGGCCGCATGCTTGATGACCTCGGCCATGCCCGCCGACAGCTCACGCTGCGGCAGGCTGTGCAGCGTCGCCAGATCGGCGACGACCAGCCGCGGCTGGTAAAACGCCCCGATCATGTTCTTGCCCAGCGGGTGGTTGATCGCCGTCTTGCCGCCCACCGACGAATCGACCTGCGCCAGCAGTGTCGTGGGCACCTGCACGAACGGGACGCCACGCATATAGCTGGCTGCGGCAAACCCGGTCATATCGCCAATCACTCCGCCACCGAGGGCGAACAGCGTGGTCCTGCGGTCGCACTGCGCGTGCAGCAGCGCGGTGAAAATCTGGTCCAGCGTCTGCCAGGTCTTGTATTCCTCCCCATCGGGCAGCACGCAATGCAGCACGCGGGCGAAGTGCGGCGCCAGGCTGCGCTCCAGCCGCGCCGCATACAGCGGCGCCACCGTGGTGTTGCTCACGATCAGCGCCGCCGCCTTGGGATTGGCCACGGCGGCGAAGGTCTGCGGCGAGTCGAGCAGCCCGCTGGCGATGCGGATGTCGTAGGCGCGGTCGCCCAATGCGATGCGAACGGTGGTCATGGGTGGAGTGTGTCAAGCCGATGCGGCCATTGTAAAAAGCCGGCAGCGGCCGGCGCCGCCCCGACACCCCACCAGGTTTAGGTGCCGTTGCGCGACGCCGGCAGGACACCGGCCAGTTCGAGCTGCATCTGCACCATATTGGCGAGCAGGGTGGCCGAAGGACGCCCGGTGTCGAGGACGAAATGCGCCGTCTCACGGTACAGCGGATCGCGCACGCGGAACAGTTCGTGCAGCTTGGCCCGCGCGTCCCCCTGCTGCAGCAGCGGGCGACTGCGGTCGTTGCGCAGGCGGTGCGCCAGATCATCGGCGCTGGCGCGCAGATACACCACCGTGCCCCGTTCGCGCAGCGCCTTGCGATTGTCCGCCCGCAACACCGCGCCGCCGCCCGTGGCCAGCACGATGTTCGCGCGCCGCGTCAGCCTGTCGATCATTTTTGCCTCGATGGCGCGAAACCCGGCTTCGCCCCCGCGGGCGAACAACTCGGCGATGCTGCAGCCCTGCTCCCGCTCGATCTCTTGGTCGCTATCGACAAAAACCAGCCCCAGTCGCTGTGCCAGCATGCGGCCCACCGTCGTTTTGCCCGCGCCCATGAGGCCGATGAGGAAAATGCGGGTCACGCTCGATCACGAGGTTCGGGTCGCAGTCCACATGACTGGCACACCGGTGCTGCCGCTCTGACCACTCGTCGTCGTACCGCTAGAAACGCCACTCGTTATAGTTTCGGAGGTCGCAATACCGGAGGTCCCGCTTGTCGCCGTGGTCGTGGTCCCGCTGCTGTTAGAACTAAACAAAATTTGATTGGAAGACGCACAGACAGTCGGATTGGCAATCTGCACATATTGAGCTCCAGGGATCAGTTGGCAGGCATAGGGATCCTGCGCATAGATTCTGGTTACCACCCCACTGCTCACAGAGCCCGAGCTTCCTGAACTTGAGCTACCTGAAGTGCCTGAACCGATACTTCCTGACGACGTACTGTTGTTCGATTGCGTCGTTGTGACAGTATCAACGAACAAATTAGTACGCCCTTGCAGCAAATTCGACGCCACGGGAGACGTGCCAAGGTAAAAATTGATCACGCCGTTTTGGCTCTGAAACTGCACCCCCATGGCATTGCCCGTACCATAATCCCGGCCGGTGACGGCATAGCTGCCCAGCGTTGGATCACTGCAGGATCCGGACACCACGCCGCTTTGGGCAATGGAAATCTGGCATGTTCCAGCAAACGTCAAGCCTGACCCGCCATATGACACGGACCAGGTTCCGGTGTACGCACTCAACACCCGAAAAACCGTCTGCGACTGGAATGACGCCGAAGCCGGTGTCAGCCCCTGACTCAAACCGAGTACGAGCGTGCCACCAGGCGCAATCAGCGAGCTGAATTGCAGTGGGGTCCCATTCGTCGGATTACCGATCGACGAAGGCACCGTGGCCAGTCCGGAATAACCGATCAACTGCAGGATGGGATCGGTCGTGCCGGCGACCTGAAAGGCTTTGGTCGTGGTGTTTTGCGCATAATTGAGACCATTGCCGTCGGTCGCGGCGAAACCCCAATTGAGCGACTGTGACAAACCCTGCGTCGTCTGCGCATTGACCATGACAGCGGTTTGATCGGTGATGTTGTAGCTGCCGTCGCTGTTGGCGGGCAATGGTGAAAAACCCCCGGCGCCATTGGCCTGCAAAATTTGCACCACGGTGCCGGGCAGACTGGGCTGCGCGATAGGTGCGTTATAGGTCGGCGTCGCCGTCCCGCCGCCGCCACCACAACTGGCAAGCACCAGAGAACCCAGCCCGCCGGCGAAGGCCACCGCTGTTTTGGACAACTTGTTCATGACGTCTACCGTCCTCGTTCGATCAAATCAAAATCACTGCAACGGAATGAATGTCCAGCCAATGGGCTGGCTGATCAGCGTGGTCTGTTGCGCGTACTGGACGGCGCTGGCAAAAGTGAAGGGCGTGCTCGCCGTGGGCGACACGGTTGTGGGAACCTGTGACGGGACGACCTGCAGAGAAAACGCCACGCTCGGATAGATGGTTCCGGCGGCATTCAGCGGAGTGGCCTGGATGATGACTTGCGCCGTGCCGTTGGAATCGGTCACCGCCGAACAATACTGGTTCAAAGTCGGTGGGTTGGTCTGCGTGAAACACTGCACCGCTGAACCGTTGTCGGTGTGAGTGTAAAACGTCACCGCTTTTCCGGGCACCGGGTGTTGGTAGGGATCAAGCAATTGATAGACCACCGTCACCGGAATATTCATCGGCACCTGCGTCGGGTTCAATTGCCCCTGCGCCAGCCATTGCAGTGTGGCCGTATTGGTGTTCTTGCTGCCAAGCAACGGCGTGCCCGCGCTGCCCGTTCCACCTCCGCCACAAGATGCCAGCACGCCTGCAGCACCGACTCCTGCCAAAACCAAGGCGAACAGTTTGCCCAATGTTTTCATCACACCCCCTCAAATCGGATTCATCAAATACAGCGCAAAATCAGCCATCGAATCGGCCCATTCGCTCCAAACCCCGTCAAAATGCCCAGTAAGGCCCTGCCCCTCCTGGTGTGGGCATGCCATCGATGGCCGTGGCCACCGTCCGGCCGAAGTAAAAAGGCAGCCCCAGGATCGATACTCCTGGAGAATCGTTGTTTTGCATCCCCAAGGTCGGAATGACTGCCTGATTCGCCTGAAACGCTGCAGTGGGATCAGCCAGAGTCACCGTCTGCCAGCTCGTCGGGTTGCCATTGCTGCCGTTGAGACGGATTTGAACAGATTGCGGTGCGGCCGGGCAGTAAGGCCCTCCGGGCTGACCGCAAACCGCCAGTCCTGAAATGGCCTGAACGAACGGCGGACGGGTGAGAACCGTGGCGCCGCCGGTCTGCGCCAGATGATAAAAACTCGTTCCCGTATCCAGAAAGGCAAAACTGGATACGCCGTTGACCGTCGCTGCGAGCAGGGGAAAATCCAAATTCGGCACGCTCGAACGATAAATCTGCAACCCCTTGACGGTATTGTTGCTCTGTGTGCCGATCCCAAACGTCAACGTCCCGACGACTCGATCCTGCGGCGTGCCCACGGCGGGAAACGTCAGTACGCTGCCGTTGTTATCGCTGGCGAATTGGCTGATCGGATTGGACGTCTGCTGCGCCACCGGCATGGTCACCGCCGTACAACTGCCGGCCGCACCGCCCTGACAGGCAAAATACAGCTGTGCTGCGGTCGATTGCTCACAGCTTGCTCCGCAATCCGTTTTTTGCGGACCGATGCCGAGAATCCCATTGAATTGGGGCAATCCGGCAATCGCATTGGGCATGCTCGACGCACAACCCGCAGGTGCCGCAGCGGGAATACTGGGATCACCGGCGACGGTCACGGCGATATTGGGCGCGATTTCCCCTGCCATTTTGACGGTGGCAAGGCGCTGCGCCCCCCAGAAATAGCCTGCGCCGTACTGCATGCACTCGGCGACTACGCTGCCATCGGCATTTTGTTGTGCGGGCAGCGACAGCCTGAGCACACCGGGCATGATGCGAAGTCCTGTCGATCCCGTGTCGAGCAAGACGTGATCGACATCCTGGCAATTGTTTTGCGCATCGCACACCGTGACGGTGACGTAAGGTCGGTTCGGCACAGGGTTGTTCGGATTGAACTGTTCGACCGTGACCGGAACCTGGTTGGGCGTGGGCGGGGGAAGCGGTACGGCCGCGGGCCCGCCTCCTCCACCACAGGCCGCGAGAGCGGCCACCACGCAGACCGTTGCCGCCGTAGCGCGCATCAGCCTGCCGACTGCCTGCATGAGCTGGTGTTGCATCGAGTCTTACCCCCGGCTGTCAATTGCTCAGATCGGCGCTGGTCACGATCTTCGGCGTCAAAAACACCAGCAGTTCGTTTTTGTTGTACATCTTGCTGTTGTTCTTGAACAAATTGCCGAGAACCGGAATGTCGCCGAGCAACGGCACCTTGTCGGTCTGGTTTTGTTCCTGCGAGGTATAGATCCCGCCGAGCACTACGGTACCACCGTTTTCGACCTGCACCTGTGTCGTCACGGTATTGGTGTTGATCGACGGCACGCCGGCAGTGGTCGCCCCCGGGCTGTCCTTGTGGATTTCGACGTTCATGATCACGTTGCCATCAGGCGTGATCTGCGGGGTGACGTCCAGGCTGAGCACGGCTTTTTTGAACGTCACCGCCGTCGCCCCGCTGGAGGTGGCCTGCTGGTAGGGGATTTCCGTGCCCTGCTCGATGGTGGCCTTGCCCAGATCGGAGGTGATGACACGCGGCGACGAAATGATCTTGCCTTTGCCGTCGGCTTCCATCGCCGAAAGCTCCAGGTTAATGAAGCGGTTGGCCGCGGCGTTGAACAAGCTGATGCCCAGCGACGCCGGAGTCGCCCCGGCCAGCAGGCTGTTGGCCAGGCCGAACGCCGGCAGGTTGACGAACTGCGAATCCGCCAGCGTCGCGCCGCTGCTACCCGGCTGGTTGGTCTGGTTGGCCACGCCGAGGTAATCACCGGAGAACGTCACGCGGTTGTTGCCCGTGCCATACCCCGGCACTCCGCCCTGCAGCCCGCGCGCGTCGACGTACCCTAGCTTCACCCCCAGACTGCGGCCGAACTGGTCGCTGGCTTCGACGATACGGGCTTCGATCATCACCTGACGCACCGGCTTGTCGATTTTGGCGATCAGTTTGGCGACTTCTTCGAGCTTGGACGGAATGTCGGTGACGAAAAGCTGGTTGGTGCGCGGGTCTGCAAGGACGGTGCCGCGCGGGGACAGAATGCGCGATGTCGGCGCAGCAGAACTGGCCAGGCCGGGCAGCAGAATTGGCGCGGGCGTTGCCGCCGCTGCGCCGGGCTGCGCACCGCCTGCAGCACCGGTGAGCATCGACACCACCGTCGCTGCCTTGACGTAATTGAGCTGGAACGTCTCGGATTTCAGCGGTTCGAGCTCGGCGATGGATTTTTTCGCTTCCAGATCGGCCTTTTCCCGCGCCAGGATTTCGTCACGCGGGGCGATCCACAGCACATTGCCCTCCTTGCGCTCACCCAGTCCCTTGGCGCGCAGGATGATGTGCAGCGCCTGGTCCCACGGCACGTCTTTCAGCCGCAGCGTGAGGTTGCCGGTGACCGAGTCGCTGACGACGACGTTGAGGTGGGTGAAGTCGGCGAACACCTGCAGCAGCGAGCGCACGTCGATGTTCTGGAAGTTCAGCGAGAGTTTTTCGCCGTGGTACCCCGGGCCGTTGCCCTGCACCAGCGCGTTCGGGTTGGGCTGCACGCGGCGCAGCTCGATGACGAACTGGTCGTCGGCCTGGTACGCGCTCTGCTCATAGTCGCCATTGGGCTGGATGACCATGCGCACGTTGTCCCCCATCTGGAAGGTGGTCACCGAGGTCACCGGGGTGGAAAAGTCGGTCACGTCCAGGCGGCGGCGCAAATCGGGCGGCAGCGAGGTCTTGAGAAAATCGACGACGATGTTCTGCCCCTGCTGATGGATGTCGACGCCGACCTGGTTGTTGGGCAGGTTGACGATGACCCGGCCGGCGCCGTCGGTGCCGCGCTTGAAGTCGATGGCGCGCAGCGCGAGCTGGCGGGTGTTGAGGTTGTCGGCGAAATGCACGGTCTGCGTTTGCGGCGCGCCGGTGGCGGCCGAAGCCGTTTGCGCCGTGTCGTGCGCGGTGTTGAGCAGCACCAGCAGGCGGTTGCCGTCGAGCTGGGTTTTATACGTGGCCGACTGGCGCAGGTTGAGCACCACGCGGGTGCGCCCCTGCGCCTGGACCACGTTGGCCGAGCGCAGATTGCCCTGCTCGAAGTTCACCGTCTGGCGGTCCAGCGCGGAGGCGACCCCGGGAAAATCGAGCACGATGCGCGCCGGCTGGTCGATGACAAACCCGTTGGGCGGTGCCGCCAGCGGTTGCGCCAGGTTGATTTGCACGATGGTTTCCGTGCCCTGCCGGCTGGCGGTGACGGCCTGGATGGCGTTGTCCGCGGCCGACGCCGGGGTGACGAACACGCCCAGCGCCGCAGCCACGACCAGCAACGCCGCCGCCGCATACCGCGCGAACGCCCCCCGTGCCGGTTGCGTCGTCACCTGTCCCGCACTCAGGCGGTGACGTTCGGCGGCGGCCCGGCGTGTTGTTGACAACGGCGTGTTCATTGTGTGCTCTCCTGCAATTGAAGGGTGGCGGTGCGCTCGACCCAGTCGCCCGTGGCGTCTTGCACCAGCTCCCTCAAATCGACTTCGCTCTCCGTGATTTTGGTGATCTTGCCGAAATGCTGACCGGCGTATTCGCCGACATGGGCGCGGTACAGCAGATTGCCCGCTTTGAGCAGCGCGTAGTCCTTGCCCCCCACCTTGACGCTGCCGACCATCTGGATTTGGTCCAGCGGATAGGCTTCCAGCGGCTGTTTGGGCCGGGCCAGTTCGGCCTGCAGCAGCGGGTTGAGCTGCTGCACTTCCTGCCGCGCGCCGATTTCGAGTTTGGCGGCGGAAAACGGATCGGTGCCGATCGACGGGTCGTACGCCGCCGGAACGAAAGGCTTGGGCGGCTCGATCGGCTTGATGCGCGGATGCATGCTGGCGCGCTGCTGCGCCATCCACTCACGCAAGTCCTCGTGTTTTTGCCCGCAGGCCGACAGCAGCATCGCGGCAACGACCGCAACGCCCAGCCACGGCATGGAACGCAGACGGGTGGCGCTCATTTCCTGCCTCCGGCTTTTTTCGCCGCCTTGGCCTGTTCGGCGATTTCATCGGCATCCAGGTAGCGGAAGGTTTTGGCCGTGGCCTCCATCGTCATCGGCGCGCCGGTTTTGGCCGAATTGGCCGTCAGGCTGATGTTGTTGAGCGTGACGATGCGCGAGAGCTTGGCGATGTCGGTGGCAAACCCCGCCAGGTCGGTATAACTGCCCTGCAGCTTGATGGCAATCGGCAGCTCGGCGTAATACGGTTTGACGTCCACCTGCCCCGGTTTGAACAGCTCGAACTGCAGGCCGCGGCCGATTCCGGCCTGGTTGATGTCCGACAGCAGCGCATCCATTTCCGCCTTGCTCGGCAGTTGTTTTTCCAGCAGCGCGACGTACTGCTGCACCTGCGCCTTTTGCGCCTTGAGCAGATCGAGGCTGACGGCCTGTTCCAGCTTGCTCTTGTATTCCTCGCGCAGCGTGACTTCCTGCTGTTGCGCGGAGACGAGCTCGTCGCGCGTGCCCGACAGCCAGACGTACCAGCCCAGCCCGACGGTGAGGACGAACGCCGCGGCAAACACGCTGTACCGCGGCCACTTCGGCCAGGCGCCGGGATCGTTGGGGTTGAGTCCGCGGAACTGCGCGGCAATGTCTTGAAACAGGCCGTTCAGATCGATTTTGGACAACGAGGAGGTCGCCATGGATATCGCCTCACGACTTCGAGGAATGCGCCGCCACGCCAGACGCCGCTGCTGCCGGGGTGGGACGCTTCAGACTGGCGCGCAGCTGGAATTGCGCCACCACACGCGGCGTATTGCCCGCGCTGGCAGGGGAAATCTGCGAGCGGATTTCGATCAGCTCGGGTTTTTCCAGCCAGCCATCGGGACGGGAAAGATTGCGCAAAAAGTCGGCCACCCGCTCCTGGCTGAGCGCCACGCCCTGGATCAGCACGGTCGAACCCTCCTGACGGATTTGCGACAGTTGCACCCCGGCGGGGGTGTCGCGGGTCAGATCGTCGAACAAATGCACCGGAAGATTGCGGTCGGCCTGCAGCCCTTCGACTGCGTCCTGCCGCGCGCGCAGCGCCTCGATTTCCGAGCGCAGCGACGCGATGTCCTTGATCTGCCCGTCCAGTTTGGTGTTTTCGGCCTTGAGAAAGTCGTTGCGGCTTTGCTGCTGGCTGATCATTTCGCTCAGCGCGGTATAGCCCAGCGCCAGCACCAGCCCGCCGGCCAGAATGGACGCGACCACTCCCGCGTAAAACGCCTCGCGCCGTTTTTTGCGCTGCGCCTCGCGGTGAGGAAGCAGGTTGATCAACACGATGTTCATGGCTGTTCGCGCCCTCGCCTCATTGCAGGAAACGCCGCATCGCCAGACCACAGCAGGTCAGGTAGCTGGGCGCCTGGCTGCGCAGTTTTTTCTCGCGCACCGTCTCGGCCACCGCCATGCCCTCGAAGGGGTTGATGACCATGCAGGCCACCGAGGCGGTCGCGGTGATTTTTTCCGCCAGTCCGGGCAGCGCCGACGAGCCGCCGGCAAGCAGGATGTAATCCACCCGGCCAAACGGCGTGGCGCGGTAGAAGAACTGCAGCGCGCGGGTGATTTCCTGCGTCAGGCTGTCCATATAGGGTGCCAGCACCTGCGTCGGGTAATCATCGGGCAGATCGGCCGCGCGTTTTTTGGTTTCGGCCTCCTCGAGGGAAAAGCCGTAGGTGCGCGCGATCATCTGCGTGAGCTGCGCGCCGCCGAACGCCTGATCGCGGTCGTACAGCGACTCGCCGTTGCGCAGCACCTGCAGACTGGTGGACGTGGCGCCGACTTCGAACAGCGCGACCAGCAGATCCAGGCCGGCACGCGGCAGGCGCTCGATCAGCCGCTGCGCCGCCAGCCGCGAGGCGAACGACTCGATGTCCATGACCACCGGCTTGAGCCCGGCGGCCTCGGCCACGCCGCGCCGGTCATCGACCTTTTCGCGACGTGACGCGGCGATCAGCACCTCCTGGTCGCCCGGCGAGGTGGCGCTGGGGCCGAGCACGCTGAAATCGAGCGCGACTTCGTCGATGGCAAACGGAATGTACTGGTTGGCCTCGCTCTCGACCTGCACCTCGATTTCTTCCTCGCGCAATTCGCCGGGAAGAACGATTTTTTTGGTGATCACCGCCGACGACGGCAGCGCCATCGCCACCTGTTTGGCCTTGGTGCCGCTTTTGCGCACCACCTTGCGCACGGCCTCGACGACCTCGTCGAGCTTTTCGATATTGCCGTCGACCACCGCGCCCTTTTCCAGGGGCTCCATCGCCGCGCGCAGCAAGGTGTATTGGCCGCGATCGTCCATGTCGAGCTCGACGAGCTTCACACTGGAACTGCTGATGTCCAGCCCGAACATCGGCGCATAACGCTTGCGGAACAGACTGCCGAATGTGGCCACTGCTGACCCCCCGATTGATTTGCAACTGCGTGCGCGGTTTCGACGGCGGCGTCTTCTGCGCATCGACCGGCGCACCACCCCATTTGCGCTACGAATTCACATTTTTTCTCCGATCCTACCAACAAGTGCTTGATTCAATATCGTGAAAACCCCCGGCCCGCGGAAAAGCGTTGCAAAACTCCCACGTCCGCAACCGCCGCGACGGCCCAGCGCGGCGCCAGCATGCAGCGGCAGATTTTTATAATTTGCAACATTTCGTCCCCTGTCCACCTCACGGGCGGCGTCGCGGTCGATACGCTGCCGCCGTGCGCTCCACCCTGCACCCTCCATGAGCACCCCTACGCCCCCTGCGGCGCCTGCCGCGCCGCCTGCGCGCAAACCCTGGTGGCTGCGCGCCCTGCTCGGCACGCTCGTGGCGGCAGCCGGTCTGGCGCTGGCGGCCGTGCTCGGCGCCGCCCTGGTGCTGGTGCTGAGCTGGCCAAGACTGCCCGACATTTCGCAGTTGCAGGACTACCAGCCGCAGATTCCGCTGCGCATCTATTCCGCCGACGGCGTGCTGCTGGGCGAGTTCGGCGAAGAGCGGCGGGTGTTCGTGCCGATCGAGCGCATTCCCGACCTGATGAAAAAAGCCGTGCTCGCCACGGAGGACGACCGCTTCTACCAGCACGGGGGCATCGACTGGCCGGGCGTGGTGCGCGCGCTGCTGGCCAATCTGGAACATTCGCGCAGCCAGGGCGCCTCGACCATCACCATGCAGGTGGCGCGCAACTTCTACCTGTCGCGGGAAAAAACCTTCACGCGCAAATTGTTCGAGGTGTTGCTGGCGCTGAAAATCGAGCGCGAGCTGAGCAAGGATCAGATCCTGCAGCTCTACATGAACCAGATTTTCCTCGGCCGAAAAGCGTATGGCTTCGGCGCGGCGGCGCAGGCGTACTTCGGCAAACCGCTGGATCAGCTCTCGCTCGGCCAGATGGCCATGCTCGCCGGGCTGCCCAAGGCGCCGTCGACCTACAACCCGGTGAGCAACCCGCAGCGGGCACGGCAGCGGCAGCTGCACGTCATTGCCCGGATGCAACAACTCGGCTGGATCAGCGCGGCGCAGGCGCAGCAGGCGCGCGAGGAGCCGCTGGCGCTGCGCACCGCGCAGGCCGAGCGCGACACGCACGCCGGCTACATCAGCGAAACCGTGCGGCAGATGGTGTTCGAGCGTTTTCAGGAGGCCACCTACACCCGCGGTCTGAACGTCTATACCACCATCCGCGCCCGCGACCAGCTCGCCGCGTGGAAGGCGGTGCAAAGCGGCGTGCTCGCCTACGAGCTGCGCCAGCCGTACCGCGGGCCCGACGCCTTCGTCACCCTGCCCGCAGCCGCCGACGCGCTGCCCGCAGCGGTCGAACAGGCATGCGCCGAGCGCACGCCGTCCGACGGGTTGCAGTGCGCCGTGGTCCTCGGCGCCAGCCCCGCGCTGGTCAAGGTGATGACCGACGACGGCCAGGTGCTGGCGGTCTCCGGCGCCGGGCTGCGGCAGGTCCGCGCCCTGGGGCTGGGCGAGGGCGCACAACCTGCGGCACGGCTGCGCCCCGGCGCCGTGGTGTGGATCGCCGCCGACGGCCCCGGCCAATGGGTCATCACGCAGTTGCCGCAGGTGCAGTCGGCTTTCGTCTCGATGCAGCCCGGCGACGGCGCCATCGTCGCCCTGGTGGGCGGTCTGGACTTCGCCAGCAACAAATTCAACCACGCCACGCAGGCATGGCGGCAGCCGGGGTCGAGCTTCAAGCCGTTCATCTACTCGGCAGCGCTGGAAAAAGGCATCACCCCGCTGACCGTGGTCAACGACGCGCCGCTGTTTTTTTCCGCGGCGCAAACCGGCGGCGAGGCCTGGGAGCCGAAGAACTACGACGGCAAGTACGACGGGCCGATGAGCCTGCGGCGCGCCGTGGCGCAGTCGAAAAACATGGTCGCCATCCGCGTGCTCGAATTCATCGGCCCCAAATTCGCCCAAAGCTGGAGCGCCCGCTTCGGCTTCGACCCCAGCCGCCAGCCGCCCTACCTCACCCTGGCGCTCGGAGCAGGCACGGTCACGCCGCTGCAAATGGCGCGCGCCTACAGCGTGTTCGCCAATGGCGGCTATTTGATCGAGCCGTATCTGGTCAGCCGCATCACCGATGCGCAGGGTCAGGTGTTGTTCGAGCACAAACCGCATCGCGCCGGTGACGAAAAGCTGCGCGTCATTTCGCCACGCAACGCCTACGTCATGGACAGTCTGTTGCAGGAAGTCACCCGCTCGGGCACGGCCGCGCGCGCGCAGGCCACGCTCAAGCGTCCCGACCTGTACGGCAAGACCGGCACGACCAACGATTTTCTCGACGCCTGGTTCTGCGGCTTTCAGCCCAGCCTGGTCGGCGTCGCCTGGGTGGGCTACGACACACCGAAAAAACTCGGCAACAAGGAGACCGGCGGCGCCCTGGCGCTGCCGATCTGGATCCGCTACATGCAAACCGCGCTGCAGGGCGTACCGGTGGCCAGCTATGAGCAGCCTCCGGGCATCGTGGTGGAAAACGGCGAGCCGGTGTTCAGCAATTTTGCCGACGGCGCCGGGGTACGCAGCCTGGGACTGAGCGACGCCGCGCCCGCCCCCGAAGTCTCCCCGGCCGAGCGCGATTCGATCCTCGATCTGTTCCGCGGCGGCAACTGAGAAGGCGGGCGCGGCGCGTTACAGCGACGGCACGTCGAGTTCCGGCCCGTCCAGGGTGCGCATGACGCGCTGCAACGCCGCGCCGAGCGTTTCGCCGGTACGGGTGTCGCACCAGTGGGCGCCATTCCACACGTAATGGTGCGCCCCGGCACGCGACGCCAGCCAGAGCTGGTGCGTGGGCTGCTGCAGGTTGACGATGATCTGGTCCCCGCCGTCGAGCTCCAGGCGCAACACCGCGCCGTCGCGCTTGGAGTCCAGATCGGCGGCGTCGGCGGCCGACTCGATCGCGGCCATCGCCTGCTCGGCGAGTTGCAGATAGCGGGTGTCGTCGAGGGTGTCGGACATAAGGCGGCTGATACACTGATTTGCGATGAACGCACAGCTTAATGTACCGCGCAATCGCCCTGTTGGGCTGCGGCTGCTGTCTGCCGCAGCCGTGCTCGTCCTGCTCGCCGGTTTGCTCGCCGGCTGCGGCCAGACCGGCCCGTTGTACCTTCCCGCCCCGGCCCACGCAGCCTCGGCGCCGCGGTCCTGATCTCTGCCATCGATCCCTTCCCCGTCCGCATGAAATTCCTCCATCTGTCGACTCTGCCTGGCGATCCCCACATCGCCTACCGTCAAAACACGCTGTTCATCGAACAGGTCGGCGCCAGCGCCGTCGCCGAGGCCTTCGGCACGCCGACCTATGTGTATTCGCGCGGTGCCATCGAGGCTGCGGCACGGCAGTATGCCGAAGCGGCGGCACACGACACGGTGCGCGTGGCGTTGCGCTACGCCGTCAAGGCCAACTCCAATCTGGCGGTGCTGCAACTGCTCGCCCGCCTGGGCTGGGGGTTCGACATCGTCTCCGGCGGTGAACTGCAGCGCGTACTCGCCGCTGGCGGGCAGGCCGGCAAGGTGGTGTTCTCCGGTGTGGGCAAGACCGCCGCCGAAATGCGCCTGGCGCTCGACGCCGGGGTGGACTGTTTCAACGTCGAGTCGCCCAACGAGCTGGCTTTGCTCGACCGCGTCGCCGCAGAGCGCGGCAAGACCGCGCGTGTGGCGCTGCGCGTCAATCCGGACGTCGATGCCGGCACGCACCCGTATATCTCCACCGGGCTGAAGACCAACAAGTTCGGCATTGCGCAGGAGCAGGCCGTCGATCTGGCCGTGCGCATCGCGTTGCTGCCTCACGTGCAGCTCGTGGGCATCGCCTGCCACATCGGCTCGCAGATCACCACCGTCGAACCTTATCTGGACGCGCTGGACAAGGTTCTCGATCTGGTGGAGGCGATGGAACGCAAA